>Ga0307508_10001983_pt1 | contig 22369 bp, 18 predicted proteins | sample 9_EM_MG_FD_203089 | JGI IMG/M metagenome (GOLD analysis project Ga0307508, IMG submission 203089) | Populus trichocarpa ectomycorrhiza microbial communities from riparian zone in the Pacific Northwest, United States - 9_EM | ecosystem: Host-associated > Plants > Roots > Unclassified | place...
GCAGACGCTGAACGCCAACCTGGCGTGGGAGACCTACAAAGAAAAGAATTTCCGCGTCGGCGGCGTGTCCGACGAATCCTATGGCCAGCAGCTCAACCGGGACAACTGGAACCTGACGCTGGAGGACCTCGCAGTCCTCGGCAACAGCCAGCTCAACGAGCTGCGCGCCCAAGGCGGCCATCGCAAGTTCGAGGAGCCGCCCAACTCGACCGCCCCCGCCGAATGGTTCTCCTCCGGCAACACGTTGCAGACCGGCGGCAACATCCTCGGCGATCTGCTGGGAGACGGCAAGGAGTACGAGGTCCGCGACACGTTCCACTGGAACCATGAAACGAAGAGCGGCTCGCACGACGTCAAGGCCGGGCTGTCGTATCTCTACCATCAGGAGCGCTCGCGGATCGACACCTTCGCGACCGGGCTGTTCACCTATCTGACCGACACGCGGGCGATTCCGGTGGCCTATCTCTATGGCGTGGGGTCGAGCGACGTCACTTATGACGACCGGCGCTACGGCGCGTTCATCCAGGACGAATGGCGGCCGAATGCGTCGCTGTCGCTCAACCTGGGCATCCGCTACGACCTCGACGACGGCGGCAACGATCCGGGGTTCACGCACCCGCTCATCCCCAACCCGCGCAAGAAGGACACCAACGACTTCCAGCCGCGGTTCTCCTTCTCGTATGACGCGGCCAAGAACGGCCACGACGTCATCCGCGGCGGCGTCGGCATCTTCCACGGCCGCTATCTCCTCGTGCCGGCGGGCGTCGAGCTGCAACAGAACGGCGTCACCGGCCGCACCACCTTCACGCGGGTCAACGGCGCGCTCTTCGGTCTCAACTTCGCGCCGTTCGTGCTCGATCCGAACCATCCGACGACGACCGGCATCGCCCTCAAGCCCGACATCTCCCTGATCGGCCAGACTCTCAACACGCCGAAGTCGACGCAGGCGAGCCTCGGCTGGACCCACGAGCTGTGGAACCGGTTCTTCCTCGACACCGAGGGCGTCTACTCGAAGGGCGAGGACGAGATCGTGATCCACGACGTGAACTTCGGCGGCAACGCCCATCCCATCCGTCCCAACGCCGCCTACGACCAGATCAACATGTACACCAACGACGGCCGGTCGGAGTACAAGGCGTTGATCCTGCGTTTGAACGGCACGGTGCGCGACATCGACCTGGTCACCGCGTCGGTGACGATCGCCGACCGCAAGAGCACCGCGGACGATTTCAGCCCGGAGTTCCCGACCGGCTATCCGAGCGATCCCGCGAACCTCAACGCCGAGTATGGGCGCAGCCGCGCGGACGAGCGCTATCACATCGTGCTCACCGGCGTCTTCCATCTCCCCTGGGAGCTGCAACTGTCGCCGATCTATGAATACGGCTCGGGGCAGCCGTGGAACCACCGCCTGGGCTACGACTTCAACGGCGACGGCAAGAACTCCGACCGTCCGGCCGGCGTCGGCCGCAACAGCGAAGACGGTCCGGCGTTCCGCCAGCTCAGCCTGCGTCTCACCAAGGGCATCCGCCTGGGCGGCGAGCAGCGGCTGGAGGTGATCGCCGAGGCGTTCAATCTGTTCAACACCACCAACTACGACGTCAACTCGATCGACGGCTCGGAGTTCCTGTCCGGTCCGACGCTGGCGAACAAGAACCTGGCGTTCGTGAAGAACCCGACCTTCGGCCAGGCCCGCGCGACGCTGCCGGGGCGGGAGATCCAACTCGGTCTGCGGTGGCTGTTCTAATGGCCGACCGGGTCGTCATCATCACGGGCGCGGCTGCCGGTATCGGCCGCGCCACCGCCCGGCGGTTTGCCCGCGACGGGGCACGGATCGCAGCGTGGGACGTGAAAGCAGACGATCCGGATGCGCTCGTCGCCGAGATCAAGGCGGCGAGCCCTGATGGGATTGACGCGGTCTTCCAGAAAGTCGACGTGACGGTCGCCTCCGAAGTGGAGGCGGCCGTCGCGGCCGTCGTGGACCGTTGGGGCCGGATCGACGTGCTGGTCAACAACGCGGGGATTCTCAAGGATGGCCAGCTCGTGAAGTGGAAGGACGGCCAGCAGGTCTCCGCAATGAGTGAGCAGGATTTCGACAGCGTCGTCTCGGTCAATCTGAAAGGTGTCTTCCTGTGCACTCGCGCCGTCGTGCCGCACATGATCCGCGGCGGCGGCGGCTCGATTCTCAACGCCTCGTCGGTGGTCGGCCACTACGGCAACTTCGGGCAGACCAACTACGCGGCGACCAAGGCCGCAGTGATCAACCTGACGCGGACCTGGGCGCGCGAGCTCGGGCGCTTCAAGATCCGCGTCAACGCGGTGGCGCCGGGTTTCATTGCGACCGAGATGGTGCAGGCGATGCCGGAGAAAGTGCTGGCGTCGATGGTGGAGCACACGCCGATCGGCCGCATGGGCAAGCCGGAGGACATCGCCGAGGCCTACGCCTGGCTCGCCTCGGACGCCGCCGGGTTCATCCACGGCACGGTGCTGTCGGTGGACGGCGGTCTGGTGATCGGAACGTAGACGATGGGAACCGTTTTCGGTGATGTTCTGGGCGAACGGGCCCGGCTCACGCCGGAACGGACCGCGCTGGTCTACGTCCCGACCGGAGAGAGGTTTTCGTATGCCGCGCTGGACTCCCGGGCAGTGCGCATGGCCCGCGTTCTCCGTGAGGTTCTCGGCCTCGCGGTGGACGATCGATTTGCGGTGTTGACCGACAACCGGGTCGAATTCCTCGATCTTTTCTTCGCCGCCCCCAAAGCCGGCCTGATCGTCGTGCCGCTTGGCACGCGCCTCACACCGCACGAAATCGCAGGCATTCTCGCCGACGCGGCCCCGCGAGCGTTGATCTATGGCAGCGAGCACGCGGAGACGATCCGCGCGGTGAGAGATCTGGCGCACGTCGAGCATTGGATCGAGCTTGATCGGACGGATCTTTTCGAAGGAGCTCCCGGCGGGGATTGGAAACCGGCCGTGCGCGGTCCTGAAGACCTCCACTGCCTGCTTTACACGTCGGGAACCACCGGCAAGCCGAAAGGTGTCATGATTCCGCACCGGCAGGTGGTGTGGAACGGCTACAACACGGTGATCGGCTGGCAGCTTCGCGACGACGACGTGAGCCCGGTCTTCACCCCGCTCTATCATGCCGGCGGCGTCTTCGCGTTTCTGGTCCCCATCTTCACGATCGGTGGCACGATCGTCCTCCATCGTGCATTCGATGCGGCCGAAGTCTGGCGGACGATCGCGGCGGAGGGCTGCACGGTGGTGCTCGGCGTGCCCACGATCTACAAGATGCTGCTCGAATCCCCCGAGTTTCCGCTCACCGATCTGTCGTCTCTCCGCTGGCTGATCAGCGGCGGCGCGCCGTTGCCGCTCTATCTCATCGAGGCGTATCAGCAGCGTGGATTGACCTTCAAGCAAGGCTACGGATTGACCGAGGTCGGAGTGAACTGTTTCACGATGACGGTGGAGGAGTCGGTGGCGCACGCCGGCTCGATCGGCAAGCCGCTGCCGTACACTGAAACCCGCCTGATCGATGAGGAGGGCGGGGAAGTCCTGATCGGTGAAGTCGGCGAGCTCTTGCTGCGCGGCCCGCACGTCAGCCTCGGGTACTGGAACAATCCAGCGGCCACGGCGGTTGCGTTGGACGCGGACGGTTGGTTCCATACCGGTGACCTGGCGCGGCGGGACGCTGAGGGGTTCCACACCATCGCCGGACGGAAGAAGGACATGATCATCAGCGGCGGCGTCAATGTTTATCCGGCCGAGATCGAAGGCGAGCTGCTCCTTCACCCAGCGGTGCGCGACGCCGCGGTCGTCGGCGTGCCGCATCCGACCTGGGGCGAAGCCGGTGTCGCTTTCGTGGTGGCAGAGGGCGATCCGCCGGCCGCCGAGGAGCTGACCGACTTTCTGGCCGCCCGCCTGGCAAAGTACAAAATTCCGCGGGAGATCGTCTTCGTGGAGGCGTTGCCGCGGACTGCATACGGCAAGGTCGTGAAAGGGGAGCTGCGGCAGCAGTATCTGGAAAGGCTGAAATGACGACACCGATCCTTACAAACCGTGTCACCGGAACCGAAACCGGTCCTCCGGTCCTGCTGCTCAACGGCGGCATGATGAGCATCGCCGCCTGGGAGCCGATCGCGCAACGCCTGGAGCCGGACTACCGCGTCGTCCGCTGCGACTTCCGCGGCCAGACGTTGACGCCCGGCGAGGAGCCTCGGCTGGAAGGGCATGTGGCGGACTTGATCGATCTGCTGGACTCGCTCGGCCTCGAACGGGTCCACGTGGCCGGCACCTCGTTCGGTGGCATCATCGGCCTGCTCCTGGCAGCGCGCCATCCGGAGCGGACGCTCTCGCTGGCGGCGATCACCACCACGGAGCGGATCACGCCGGAGATGTGGCAGGCAACCCTCCGGCTGCGCGAAGCGGCGCTCGCCGGCGCCTCCGGCGGCGATGGCGGCGTGCTGCTCGACCTCCTGCTGCCGGGCACCTATTCCGCCGAATATCTGGAGGCGCAGGGCAAGGCGCTCAAGTTCCACCGCATTTGGGTGGCGTCGCTGCCGGTGGTCTGGTTCCGCGGCACTGCGGCGATCCTCTCCTCCCTCGAAGCGCTCGACCTCACACCCGACCTGCCGCGGATCGCCTGCCCGACGCTGGTTCTGGCCGGTGCTGCCGACGTCACCTTTCCACTCGATCATTCGCGGGCCCTGGCCGCCGCGATTCCGCATTCCCGTCTCGAGATCATTCCGGACGCCTCGCACGGTCTGGTGGTCGAACAGGCGGGACGGGTGGCCGACATCCTCCTTTCCTTCTTGCAATCCATCTAATCTCGGAGTCTGGGAGACTGCATGGCTCGTTATGCCTCTTTGATCGCAACCGGTTCCTACCTCCCCGAACGGGAGATCTCGAACGATCTGCTCCGCGAGCGTTTCAGCCAGATCGCGGAGCTGCCCGCGGATCTGATCGAAAAATTCGAGGCCTCCACCGGCATCCGCAAGCGCTGGTGGGCTCCCGAAGACTGGGCGGCCTCCGATCTCGCGGTCCGGGCCGCGCGCCAGGCGCTGGACAACGCCGGCAAGCGCCCGGAGGACGTCGATCTGATCATTCTCGGTACCGACTCGCCGGACTACATCACGCCGGCCACCTCCGTTGTTGTACAGGAGAAGCTGGGAGCCAAGAACGCCGGCACTTTCGATGTCGGCTGTGCCTGCGCCTCGTTCCCGACCGGCTTCGCGACCGGCGCCGGTCTGATCGCCGCCAATCCGGCCCTGAAAACCGTGGTGGTGATCGGCGTCTATCTGATGCACAAGCTCGCCGCGGACAACGATCCCACGCTCTTCTTCTATGGCGACGGCGCCGGAGCGGCGGTGCTCACCGGAGCCGACACGCCGGGTTTCGTCAATGCGGCCTTCCAGGCGGACGGCGCCTATGCTCCCTACTGGGGCATCTACTCCGGCGCCACCGCCGAGCCGGCGAGCGAGGAGTCGGTGCGCGCCGGCCGCACGCAGGTCAAGCTCGTTCAGCGCTACCCGCCGGAGATCAATCACGAGGGATGGCCGCGCCTGGTGCGGCGTCTCGCCAAAGAGGGCGGCTTCGCGCTTGCAGACATCGATTTCCTCATCTTCACCCAGGTGCGCAAACCGTCCATCGAGCTGGTGATGGCCGATCTCGGATTGCCGATCGAGCGCACCCACACGGTGATGGAGGAGTGGGGCTACACCGGCTCGGCGTGCGTTCCGATGGCGCTGCACGACGCGCGCGAGAAGGGAAAGATCAAGCCGGGCAATCTGGTCGTTCTGGTCGGCTCCGGCGTCGGCTACAACCAGGCAGCGGTTGCTTTCCGCGCCTGATCTTTTTGATGGAGGAGGAATTATGCGACGTCCGCTCCGTTGGCTTTCGTTTGCCCTTTCTGCGATCACCGCCATCTCCATGGCCTCTCTGGCCCTGCCGGCCGCAGCTCTCGACTACGCCGGGAGCTCCAACCAGTTCGCCGGCAGCTTCCACCCCTCGAACGCGCCCAACGGCGGCTTCGGCGGCGGGAGCTGCACGGCGACGCACACCCCCATCGTCTTCCTGCACGGCAATGGCGACGAGGCGAAGAACTTTGACTATCCGCCGTCGACCGGTGTCCTCTCGGTCTACGATCAATTCAAAGCCGCCGGGTACAACGACTGCGAGCTCTTCGGTCTCAACTGGCTGTCGAGCTCCGAGCGCGGCACGCCGCAGCTCAACTACCATCAGCCGTCGAAAGCAGCCATGGTGCGCGACTTCATCAACGCGGTGAAGTCCTACACCGGCAAGAGCCAGGTCGACATCATTGCCCATTCGATGGGAGTGACGGTGGGCATCCACGGCGTCGACTACGGCAGCCTGTGGGGGAGCGTGCGCAAATTCATCGGTATCTCCGGCGGCCTGCGCGGCCTCTCCTCCTGCTACTGGGCGGGCTATGCGAATCCGGCGATCACCACCTGCGGCAGCCAGAACGTTTTCGACGCCAACATCTTCGGTTTCTTCCCGCACCTCTCGCCGGCCTATAACCCGAAGATGGGCGCTGGCGGCTACCGTGACAAGCCCTCCGGCAAGGCGACGCAGTTCTACACTCTCCGCGCCGGCTACAACGACCAGATCGCCTGCTCGACCCTGTCCTTCTACACCGGCTGCGGCGACACCGCGCTCTTCGACAGCTACTCGAACGTCAAGGCCCAGCTCAACGTCGGCCGCGGCTCCACCGCCGCGCAATTCGACTACAACTTCAGCGACTGGAGTATCTTCAACACCGGGGGAGGCGACACCGACGGCGTCGGCCACTTCCGCGCGAAGAACAACACCGGCGTGATCCAGGTGAACATGCTCACCGGGAGCTGCACGGGGACCGGGTGTTGCTCCGGGTATGGGTATTCGTGTGTGAATTGAGGGCCTTGCCCTGCGGTCTCCCTCGTGCACGGTTCGAAGAGGGAGACCGTTCATCAGCGCTGGAGAGAGTGCCGGCACTTCGCTGATACGATAGGGCGAAGGAGCAGCCATGCACAATGATCCGCATTCGGTGCCAGACGAGACGTGTCCTCCCGACGTCAGTCTGCGGAAGGCACAGCGCTTGCTGTTGGCGTTCGCGCTGGTCGCCCTGGCGCTGCTCCCTCTGGTGGTGGTCCCTTTCTTCTTACTTCTCCCCTATTTCGGCGTCTACTTGCTCATTCTCTGGGTGCCCCTCTCCGGGCTCTTCTTGTGGTCGAGCTTCGCCTGCGCCTTGGCTCTCGCGAGCCGGCCGACCGACCGTGTCTGGCTTGCACGGGATGGTTGCACATCTTTCCTGGCGCTTGTGGCGACCACTTTCTTTTCGAGCGCGCTCGCGGCTGTCGGGTTGATTGCGGTCGTTCGCCTCGCCGCTCTGTTCTTCGTCGGGCAGATCCTCGTCCTGTGGCTCCTGCGGGGCCTGCGCTTCAGTTTGGCCTTCCAGGCCTTCGCGCAGGTTGGGATCGTCGGCGTCTGTCTGGTTCTGATTCCCCTCGCGGTGATGGGGAGGACTCCGAGCGCCCATGCGAATACCGAGTGGTTCAACGCCTACTTCGCTAGGCAGCTCCACCCTCCTGACGCCAACGCCCGGAGAGCCCGAAGGCAGAAGGACCTCATGCAGGCCGCCCGCGACGACCGCCTCTTTGACATTGAGGACCTGCTGGCGCACGGCGCAGATCCCAATGAGCATGACTTGTCTGGCGCCACGGCCTTGAGCGTCGCCGAGCCCGCGGCCGCGGAGCTCCTCCTGAGTCGCAAGGCCGACCCCAACCACCGCGACTCACACGGGCGAACCGCGTTCCTGGCCGCCTTGCGAGACGGGAATCCGGAGACCCTGAAGCTCCTGGTGGCGCACGGGGCGGATGTCCGGGCGCGTGACTTCGACGGGCGGACGGCGCTTTTGACGCTCCTTGAGGAGGCTCCCGTCGGCAGGGGGGCCTTCCTGGCTGGGGGCCGGAGCTACCGTCTCGCCGAGTGGCTGATCCGGCAGGGCGTTCTGCTGGATGCCCGTGCCTCCGACGCGCACTTCTCCGGCCTGAAGGCGAGCGAGGTGGCAGCTCGGCGAGCGCTGCCGCAGGTCCAGGCGCTGCTTGAAGAGCACGCCTGCCCAGCCTTCTTCAGCCTTCCTGAAAGCGAGCAGGTACGATCCCAAGGGGTGGATCAGCGCGCCGCGCTGCTGTTCCGCGAGCCGGCGCTCGAGAATCGTCACTCCCTCTACCGGGCTCTCCGAAAGAACATCGGAACCGTGGAAGGAGGGGACGGCCCGCCGGGTACCTTCCTGACAGGGCTGAGAGGCTCTGTCTCCCTGGTCCCTGGGGAGGACGGCTCGCCCCTCCTCGTCCTGTACGGCGGGCAGCCTCCGTCGGACTTACCGCTCGGCTTCCGCAGGGTCGATATCCTAGACCTCATCGATCTCGCCGCCGACCATGGCGCCGGGCTCCTGGTGAAGAGCGGCTTCGGACCCGGCGACCCCGCGGTCGTGGTGCCGCCGGCAGACATCTCTCTCATCCGTCGTTGCGGAGGCGGGTAGCGCTGCGACGTTCCGGAACAATCACTGGATCAGCCTGAGATCGTGACCTCGAACCACATCCCCTCGATATGACGGCAGCGGATGCTGTCTTCTTTCGGTCCCGTCACGACGTCAGGGCTCGTGCACACGGTCTCCGGCGGTTTTCGGAGAAGGGCGAAGCCCCGGATGTACCCGTGAGCCTCGATGCCGTAGGTTCTGCGATAAAAGAAGACTCCTGCCGGCTCGACATTGATCCCGGCTTCCAGGTCCAGTTGGCGGAACAGCCGGCGGTACTCGTCCCAGCGGTCTTTCGAGAGACGCCGGGGCTCGGCGTGCTCGAACATCTCGCGGCTCGTGTCCATGAACCAATTGTTGGCGACGCGCTCCAGATGGGAATCTTCCGTCGTCATGACGATCAGGCGGTCGGCGTCTGCCTTGTGGCGGTGAAAGTCGGCGACGATCTCTTCGTCGGTGAGATCCGGGGAAGATAGGGAGGAGGAGTGGAGCCAGGCGGCGCCAACGACCAGCGCCAGTGCGGCCGGGGTCGCCAACCAGGCCAACCAGAGTAGACGGGGCCGTGAAAACCGTCTCCGGAAGATCGCGGTGAGAAGGCGCACTGCCAGAAACACGAGCCACGCGGCGACGAGCAAAGCTCCGCTCCAGACGACGCACTGACAGACAGTGAGCGCCACTTTCAAGCTCTCCCACACCGGCAGCTTGAGCATGTCGATGATCTCTAAGGCCGCTATCGAAGCGAGACACCAGAGCCCAGCGGCCCAAGTCTGCACCGTGAGAAGCTTGTCCCGCCGAATGGGCTCGCTCTTCGTTTCCATGACGCCGGAATCTAACCGCCGAATGTGGCGGAAGTGTGGCCGGATTCAGGCGCTGCGGCGGCCTTGGGAACGGTCAGATCTCACTCAGCATAGCGGACCATATAGACGGGGCAGTAGTCACCACGATGCTCTCCGAAACCATGATCGGTCGCCCGTCTCAATCTCGAAAGGGCACTGACATCTGGATTCGCGAGTAGAGAGCCTCGGCTTGAACCCCAGAGGCGGGTGTGCGTGAGGGAGATCTCCCCATTCCAGGCGTCAGGTCGAGCTTTGCCAGACGGGCCAGGGTTGCCGGAAGATGCGCACCATTTGTGGCGATCGAACGCGGTGCTGTGAACGGATCGGGAGCCCGCAGGGCGGAAGGCTCGAGGGTCATCTCCTCCGCCGACTGCCCGCCTACTCGCTGGAAAATACTGCGCAGATCCGACGTGCGGCCTCCTTCACTCCTGACGGAGAGTGCCGCTTCCATAAGGGGCTTCTCGGCCAATGCACTGAAGTCGGTAGTCTACCATCCTGAGCTCAGCCTTCAGGGCCGGGCGTACACCGGCGCCAGGAACGCGGCCTCGAAATCCGGCCCGACGACCGGGATACGCAGGGCGACCTGCCAGTAGGTGGCTTCGTCCTGGCTGAGATCGGTGCCGGGGAGGTCCGGGGGGACGGTGAAGGCGAGGTTGAGCGTGCGCAGCTTCTCCTGCTCGACCGGGATCGGAATCTCGGAGATCTGTTGGTAGAGGATCGTGGGCTCGAGAGGGGCTTCGCCGCCGCCTGCCGCCGTTTCCCGCTGGTCGCGCACGCAGCGCAGGATGGTGCGGACGGCGCCGATGGGCTCGAGGACCGGACGCAGGATCAGCAGGCCTTCCAGCCGGCCGCCGGTGAAGACGGGGAGGGTCGTCCAGCGGATGCGCGTCCGGCGCGAGGCCTGCCAGATCCGGAGGAGGAGGTCGAAGAGGATCACGGCTCCAAGGAAGTCGAGGAGGATCACCAGGTTTTCGACCAGGTGGCTGTGGATGAAGAGCGCGAGGTTGGCGGCGGCGATCACGACCAGGGCGAGCACCCGGCTGAGCAGCGGCCCGTGCTGGATCACCGAGTACTCCGGATCCTGTCCGGCGGGGTTCCAGCCGTCTGTCGTCCACGGCTCTTTGCTGTTCCCGGAAACGTTGCGCCTCCCGGCCGTCTCGAGAGACGACCGGGAGGGTGCGTACAGATGTTGTGGCTCGCGCGTCTCCTGGATCGGTTCCATGGCGCCATCCTACCAGCCGGCGCCTAGTGCGACAGGTCGGCGACCGCTCCGCCCCAGCGGCTGCCGGCGAGGTCTTCGACGACGACGGAAACCCGCGTTGCGCCATTGGGAGCCTGAAGGTTCATCGTGTGCTCCCATCCTTTGTCGAGGCTCGCCGCGGCAAGCACGACATGCTGCACGTCGGACCGGTTGTCGTAGGTGATCGAGAGACGCAGCGGACCGGCGGTTGCTGGGGCCGCCGGGGCGACCCGCACGCGCAGGGTGTTTCCGGTCGCGGTGGCGTCGACCTTGAGGGTGCCTCCGGAGACCGGGTTGCCGGCGGCGAGGAGACGGGCGCGGGCCGCATCGAGCTCGTCGGGCGGCGAGGACTTGACCCAGCGCTGGCCGCGCAGCGCGGCGGTGGACGAGGGGAGCCTCACCTCGACGAGATGGAGCTTGCCGTTGAGCGCTTCGGGCGCCTGGTACCAGACCCGCCAGCGCTTGCCGAGCCCGGTGATCGCCGGGCGGACCTGCGACTCGACGCCGAGGATGGTGCCGGACGTCGGCTGGGACAGCGCCATCAGCGGCGCGGACTCGGGACGGGTGAAGACGTCGGTGACGCTCTCGTGCTGCAGTTGATCGTCGTGGTATCGCATGGGGATGACCGGCGGCGCCGAATTGGTGTGCTCGCTGCCGCCGCTCTGCACCCGGATGCGCTCCATGTCGGCCATCGCGACGCGCTCACGGTCCGGTTGCGTGTCGTGGTAGGGCATTGCGAAGGTGATCCAGCCGGCAGCGGAGAGGAAGCGTGCGGTCTCGTGGATCGACGCGGCGGCGGTGCCCGGTGGCAGCGGCGAGCCGGCGTCGGTCGCCGTGATGAGGTCCGCCTCACCGGGCGGCGGCGGGAAGCCGTCGAGAACGAAAAACAGGGCCTGGCCACCCTGAGCACTACCGCCGGGCTGGCCGGCCAGGAAGGTGGTCAGCCGGTCGAGCTGGAGGCGCAGGGCCGGTATATTTGTCGCCGGCAGCGCGGCCTCGCGGCCGGGCGGCTGCGGCTCGATCTTCTTCCGCGCCTGCTCGGCGATGTCGCCCAAGAGGGTCGAGATCCCGGAGGCGTCGGTCGTCGCGGCGAGCATCACGCGGGGCTCGGGATTGGCCACCACGACGTCGACGGTGCCGAGCTTGGTGAGCTCGCGAGCCTGCCGGGCGAGGACCAGGGCGGCGCCGCGGATGGTTTCGGGGCTGGCGAGGACCTGGTCGAAGTAGAGAACGATGTGCCAGGGACGGGAGCTCCCTTCGGCGCGCAACGGCTCGGCCTTGAGCACCTGCCGCGCCTCGCCGCCGTCGAAGACGAGGAGGTCCGAGGGCTTGAATTTTCCGCTGTCGGGCGGCTCGATGATCAACCCGATCTCGCGGACCTGGATCTCCGCCTGGAACGTCTGGGTCTTGTCCTGGGCAGCAGCGGAGCCGCCGGAGAGAAGGAGCAGGAGGAGCGGAAGAGTAAAGACGATGGGGGAGAGGTTCCTGCGGTTGGGGAGCGCGGCCAGCGTCGGGAACATGGAGGGCCTCCTGAGATTGCTCCGCCCGGAGGCGCCGGATGCAACACCCGCCGTCCTCCGTCGGTCCTCTCCATCGTAGCCGTGTTCTGCTCGCGAGGCACCCCCCAAACAGGCAGTTGCTATCCGGGCAGGGGAGGCACGGTCCCCGGCCCGTCAGGTCGTGGCTTGCGCTGTGAGGCTTAGTTGCAGGGCTTGCAGTCGGAGGGGGTCGTGGTCGGGCAGACGCTGTTGTCGGACCAGCCGCCGCCGCTTCCTCCCGCCACCTGCCGGAGGTCCATCCCGCTCAATCGGAGAAGGGTCTCCTTGGACAGCGTGAGCTTCTTGATCTCCATCTCTCTCTTCTTCATCACATTTCTCCCTCAGAAAAAGGGCCGATCGCGAGTCGGCCCGTGGATAAGACGGGGAAGTGTACGCGAAGCAAGGTGTTTTGTTGCACTTCGCCGTGCACTTTCCGTGCACTGCCAGTTCTTAGTTTCAAGAATGAGGGAGCCAACGGTCGCGCAGGATCGGGAAGAGATGACAGGATGGACTTTATGGTCCAGCCGGCGGGGCTGGTTCCGGTCAAATGAGACGTGTAAGCTTCGGGGCCGCCTCTGGAGAGGAGCCGTCGAGGAACCATCATGAATGCAGCGCCCGTCAGTGCCCCGGAGTCAGTGTCCGCGGTACCGCCCGCCCGGCGGCACCCCCTCACGCTGCCGCATTTCCGCAATCTGTGGATCGGTGCGACGATCTCTCTGCTCGGCGACCAGCTCTACCTGGTGGCGCTCCCCTGGCTCGTGCTGCAACTGACCGGCTCCAGCCTCGTCCTGGGGACGATCCTGATGACCGCGGCGGTTCCGCGGGCGGCGCTGATGCTGGTCGGCGGCGCGGTGACCGACCGCTTCTCGGCCCGCCGCGTCCTGATGGCCACGGCGGCGATACGCGCCGTTCTCGTCGGCATCGTGGCCGCTCTGATCTGGTTCAAGGTCGTGGCGCTCTGGCAGCTCTACGCGCTGACCCTGGCCTTCGGCGTGGCCGATGCGTTCTCCCTTCCGGCCGGGCCGGCGCTGATTCCGACCCTGGTGCCGACGGAGCAGTTGCGGCCGGCGAACGCCCTGCTGCAGAGCTCCACGGTTTCGAGCCAGATGCTGGGACAGGCGCCGGCCGGCTGGTTGATCAAGCTGTGGGGCACCGCCTTTGCGTTTCTCTTCGATGCGCTGAGCTTTCTCGCGGTGATCGTGGCGCTGCTCAACATCCCCGATCCGCCGAAGGCTCAGGCGCCACCGGCTGGCGCGCCGGCCCGGTCCGGCATGTGGCACTCGATCGTCGAGGGGCTGCGCGCGGTGCGGGACGATCCGCCGCTCCTGTCGCTGATCATCATGATCGCCACGATCAACTTCTGTGTCGGCGGTCCGATCGGCGTCGGCCTGGCCGCGGTGGCGAAGTTCCGTTTCGGCAGCGCGGCGGCTTTCGGGATCTTCCTGTCCTGCTTCAGCGGCGGCATGCTGCTGGGCATCCTGCTCGGCGCGCTGGTGAAACGGCCGCGCAAGCGGGGCTTGCAGTTCATCGTGATGAGCGCGCTGGCCGGGTTCGAGTTGGTGGCGATCGGCTTCTTCCTGAAGATGGCGGCCATCTGCGCGTTGCTGGCGCTCATGGGGCTGGGAGTCGGCATCGTCAACGTGCAGTTCAGCGCGTGGACGCAGACCCGCGTGGCGCCGGCCTTGTTGGGGCGGGTGATGAGCGTCGTGATGTTCTCCGCCGTGGGTCTGGTCCCCTTGTCGTTCTGGGCTTCGGGCGTGCTCGCGCAGTGGAATCTCGGCGCCTCGTTCATCGTGCCGGGAGCGGTCCTGGCCATTGTGGCCTGCACCATGGCGGTCGGCAGCCGGGCGGCCCGCGAGATCGATTGAGGGGTCCGCCTCCGGTAGGATGTGAGCCCATGTCCGATAACCTTCCCACTTACGAGAAACTGGGCGTCTTCTACCTGGGGCGCCCCTACGACCTGGCGCGGCGCGAGACGGCTCCGGCGCCGTTGCTCTACGACTCGCGCGACCTGGTGACGCATGCGGTCTGCGTCGGCATGACCGGCAGCGGCAAGACCGGTCTCCTCATCGCGCTGCTCGAAGAGGCGGCGATCGACCAGATCCCGGCGCTGGTCCTCGATCCCAAGGGGGATCTGGCCGATCTCCTGTTGACGTTTCCGGATCTGAAACCCGCTGACTTCGCTCCCTGGGTCGACCCCGATGCGGCGGCGCGGCAGGGGCTGTCGCCGGATCAGCTCGCGGAGAAGGAGGCGGCGGCGTGGACGGCGGGGCTGGCGCAGTGGGATCAGGATGGCGGGCGGATCGCGCGGCTGCGGGCGGCGGCGGACTTCGCCATCTATACGCCGGGAAGCACGGCCGGCCTGCCGATCTCGATCCTCTCCTCGTTCGCCGCGCCTCCGGCGGCTATGCTGGAAGACGGCGATCTGATGCGCGACCGGGTGCAGACCTTGGCGTCGAGCCTGCTGGCGCTCCTGGAGATCGACTCGGACCCGTTGCGCGGCCGCGAGCACATCCTGCTGTCGACGATCTTCGACACGGCGTGGCGCGCCGGGACGGACCTCGATCTCGCCGCTCTCATCCAGCAGATCCAGAAGCCGCCGGTGGACCGCATCGGCGTGCTCGATCTCGAGACGTTCTATCCTGCCAAGGAACGTTTCGCGCTGGCCATGGCGTGCAACAGCCTGCTCGGCGCGCCGGGCTTCGCGGCGTGGCTGACCGGCGAGCCGCTGGACGTCGACAAGCTGCTCTACACGCCGGCCGGCAAGCCGCGGGTCGCCGTCCTCTCGATCGCCCACCTGTCGGACCGCGAGCGGATGTTCTTCGTCGCGCTGCTGCTCAACCAGACGATCGGCTGGATGCGCTCGCGGCCGGGCACGACGAGCCTGCGCGCCATCCTCTGCATGGACGAGGTGTTCGGCTACATGCCGCCGGTGGCCGAGCCGCCGTCGAAGCGGCCGCTGCTGACCCTCCTCAAGCAGGCGCGCGCCTTCGGTCTCGGGCTGGTGCTCGCCACCCAGAACCCGGTCGACCTCGACTACAAGGGGCTCTCGAACGTCGGCACCTGGTTGCTCGGCCGCTTGCAGACGGACCGCGACAAGCAGCGCCTTCTCGACGGCCTGGAAGGGGTGGCGGCGGGCGGCGCGAAGTTCGACCGCGCGGGGATGGAGCAGACGCTGGCCGGACTCGGCAACCGGGTCTTCCTGCTGCACAACGTGCACGAGGATGCGCTGGTGGTGTTCCAGAGCCGCTGGGCGATGTCCTATCTGCGCGGCCCGCTGACCCGGCCGGAGATCAAGCGGCTGATGGATCCGCTCAAGCAGGCGGTCCCAACGGCGGCAGTGACTGCGCCGGCCCCTGCTTCCGTTGTACCGGCCGCTCCGGACGGCTTGGCCGCGACGGCTCCCGTGTTGCCGCCGGAGCTGGCGCAGAGCTATCTGCCGTTGCGTGGCCGGCCCGACGGTGTGGTCTACGCGCCGGTTCTGTTCGGCGCGGCCACGGTCCACTTCCTGGATGACAAGAAGGGGATCGACCACGCCGAGGAGGTCGCGCTGGTGGCGCCGCTCGCCGCGGGGAGCGCGCCGGACTGGTACGCAGCCGAGGCCGTGGAGCTGGGCAAGGACGATCTGGAGGCAGAGCCGGTGGCGGGAGCCCGCTTCGCCGCGCTGCCCGACGAGGCGGCACGGGCCAAGAGCTACGCCGCCTGGAAGAAGCAATTCGAAGAGGCGCTCTTCCGCACCCGGACCTGCGACCTGCTGCGCAGCCCGTCGCTCGGCGCGCTGTCGCAGCCGGGAGAGTCCGAGCGCGACTTCCGCATCCGTCTGGGCGACCAGGCACGGCAGGAGCGGGATGCGCAGGTGGCGGAGCTGCGCAAGAGCTATGCGCCGCGGGTCGCGCAGCTCCAGGAGCGCATTCGCCGGGCCGAGCAGGAGCGCGAGAAACAACAGGCGCAGGCCACCCAGCAGACCTGGTCGACGGTGCTCTCGGCGGGAACTGCTGTCCTCGGCGCGCTCTTCGGGCGCAAGACACTCTCCGTCACCAACATCAGCAAGGCGGGCACGGCGATGCGGAGCGCCGGGCGGACGCTCCAGGAGCGGCAGGACGTGACGCAGGCGGCGGAGACGGTCGAGGCACTCAACCAGCAGCTCGCCGCTCTGAGCGCCGAGGCCGAGAGCGAAGTGGCGGCTCTCCAGGCGCGTTTCGATCCGCAGAAGGAGCAGCTCGAAACGCTGTCCCTGAAGCCGCGCAAAAAAGCAGATGTGGAGACCCGGCTGCTGACCCTGGCGTGGGCGCCCCAACGGGAGGGCGCGGCGGCCTGGAAGTAGGCCGATGCGGTAGGATAGGCGCCGGGTGGTCTGGCGGATGGCTTGGTGCCAGTCCCCACTGCGAAAGGAGCCGGAGATGGACGCCGTCCTCAGCATTCTGATCGGCATCGGCCTCAGCGCGGCGTGTGGGTTCCGGGTCTTCGTGCCGCTGCTCATCATGAGCCTGGCATCGCGCGCCAGCGTCGGCCATCTGGAGCTGGCGCCCAGCTTCGCCTGGATCGGCTCGACGCCGGCGCTGATCGCCTTCTCCGTGGCGACCGTGCTGGAGATCGCCGGCTATTACATCCCCTGGGTGGACAACCTGCTGGACGCGGCGGCGACGCCGACGGCGATCGTGGCCGGCATCCTGGTGACCGCGTCGGCGGCGGGGGACATGAGCTCCTTCCTGCGCTGGTCGCTGGCGATCGTGGCCGGCGGCGGCACGGCCGCGGTGTTCCAGGGCATCACGGCGACGGCACGGCAGATCTCCTCGTTCACCACGGGAGGGATGGGCAATCCGGTCGTCGCGACCGTGGAGGCGGGGGGCTCGGCCATCCTGTCGGTGCTGGCCATCACGGTGCCCGTGGTGGCGGTCGTCATCGTTTTCGGCCTGCTGTTTCTCGGGGCGCGCCGGCTGTTCTTCCGCCGTCCCGCGAGGGCGACCTGACGCCGGGAACCGGAACGTCCCGGCGGCAGTCTTAGTGCTCATGCGCGTCCGTTCCCTCTGCGCAATCCTGTCGCTCCTCCTCGGAGCCGCGCTGACCGTGACCGGCTGTGCGTCGGCGCCGGCCGCCGGCGGGGACATGGCGCGGACCCTGCGCTCCCGCGGCCTCGATCCGGCCACGATCGTGATCCCGCACGAGATCAGCGAAGAGATGCAGGTCTGGGTGCACCGGCAAGTGCCGGACGCGACGCCGATGGACCAGCGCCTGAGCCGGCTGCTCGCCGCGATCATCGATCCCGGCGGGTTGAAGGTGGAGTATGAGGCGCGGCACACCGCCACCGCCCGGGAGGTCTTCCGGAGCCACAAGGCGAACTGTCTCGCCTTCACCGCCCTGTTCGTCGGCCTGGCCCGGGAGGTGGGCGTTCCGGTGTCTTATCTCGACGTGGACGACATCGAGAAGTTCGAGAAGGAGGGAGACCTGGTGGTCGTCTCCGGCCATGTCAGCGCAGGGTACAACTCGGGCTCCGAGCTCAAGATCCTCGACTTCTCGGCGGCGCCCACGGTGCAGTACCGGAAAGTGCATCCCATCTCGGATCTGACCGCGGTGGCTCTCTACCACTCGAACCTCGGCGCCGAGGCCTTGCGGGCCGGACGGAACGACGAGGCGCTCGGATGGCTGCGCAAGGCGATCGCCATCGATCCCGACCTCGGCCGCGCCTGGGTGAACTACGGCGTCGCCCTGCGCCGGAGCGGCGATCTGGCGGGAGCGGAAGCGGCCTATCGCAAGTCGCTGGAGGTCGAGCCCGCTGAGATCTCCGCCTATCAGAACCTGGCGGCGCTGCTCCGCCTGCGAGGTGCGGACGCGGAAGCGGGGGACCTTCTCGCGCTCTCCGACCGTCAGGGCACGCGCAATCCGTTCATCTACCTGGCCCTGGGGGATCTGAGCCTGGCGCACGGCCGGATGGACGAAGCCCGCCGCTTCTTCCGCAAGTCGCTGCGCCTCTACCCGAAGAGCGCGGAGCCCTATGCCGCCATGGGGCTCCTGTCGCTCACCGCGGGAGACACCGGCGACGCGGCGCGCTGGCTGCGCAAGGCGGTGGCCATCGACCAGGAGAACGACCGGGTGAAGCTGCTCGCGGGCCGGCTCGGTGTCGGCAAGGGGGGGAAGAAGCCCTCACCCCCTGGCCCCATAGGCGCGAGCTTAGGCGGGCCAGGAGGTGAGCCGCGCCCCCAACCCAGGGCGTTGCCCTGGGCTAAGGGAACACGACCCTCCGGGCCGAACAGCCAAAAACAAATTCCGGGTGGGGGCGGGCCGGAGGCCCGGGTTTCCTTAGCCCGGGGCAACGCCCTGGGTTGGGAGGGCGGGGGACGCTTGCGGAGTCCCGCCGTTTGACCGCGAGCCCCTGGCGCCTCTGGGCCGATACCGGAGGCACGTTCACCGACTGCCTGGCGGTCGATCCGGCCGGCCGGCTGCATCGGGCCAAGGTGCTGTCCACCAGCGCCTTGCGGGCGCGTGTCGCGGAGCGCCGCGGACCGTCCGAGTTCCAGCTCGCGGCCGGCTGGGAGGTGCCGGCCGGTTTCTTCAACGGCTATACCTTCCGGGTGTTGGGGATCGTGGGGATCGAGCATCCGGAGCGGATCGTCGTGGACTGGGACCCGTCCTCGGGTGTGATCCATCTCGACGCTCCTTTGGATGTCGATCCTGGAGAGGCTTGTGAGCTGCGCTCGCCGGAGGAGGCTCCGGTGCTCGCCGCGCGGCTGGTCACCGGCACCCGGCTCGACGCGCCGTTGCCGGAGATGGCGATGCGCGTCGCCACGACCCGGGGGACCAACGCTCTGCTGGAGCGCAAGGGAGCGGCCACCGTGCTGTTCATCACCCGCGGCTTCGCCGATCTCCTGCGCATCGGCACGCAGCAACGGCCGGACCTCTTCGCGCTGGATATCGAAAAACCCGAGCCGCTCTACCGCACGGTCATCGAGGTGCCGGAACGCTTGGCCGCGGACGGCTCGGTGCTGCTGCCTCTGGAGCCCGAAACGCTGCGGGAAACGATCGAGAGATTGATCGCGGACGGGATCGAGTCGGCCGCGGTTGCGCTGCTCCACAGCTACCGCAATCCGTCGCACGAGACAGCGCTCGGGGCCCTGCTGGCGGCCTGTGGTCTCCGCCATGTCTCCCTCTCCTCCGACCTCGCGCCGCTGATCAAGCTGTTGCCGCGGGCGGAGACGGCGGTGGTGGACGCCTACCTGTCGCCGATCCTGGAGCGTTATCTGCGGGGCGTGTCCGCTGCGCTCTCCGCCGGCTCGTCGTTGCATGTGATGACCAGCGCGGGCGGGCTGGTACGGGCGGGATCGTTCCGAGCCAAGGACGCGCTGCTCTCCGGGCCGGCCGGCGGCGTGGTGGGAGCCGCGCTCTCCGGCCGCCGTTCCGGCTTCGCGCGGGTGATCGCCTTCGATATGGGCGGCACGAGCACCGACGTGGCGCGCTGGGACGGCGACTTCGAATACCTCTTCGAGCATCGCGTTGGCACCGCCCACCTGGTGGCGCCGGCCCTGGCGATCGAGAGCGTGGCGGCCGGCGGCGGCTCGATCTGTTCCTTCGACGGTGTGCAGCTCGGCGTCGGTCCTGAAAGCGCCGGTGCCTGGCCCGGTCCGGCCTGCTATGGAGCGGGAGGACCGCTCACGCTGACCGACGTCAACCTGATTCTCGGCCGGCTCGACGCGGACCGTTTCGAGATTCCCCTGGACCCCGGAGCCGCCGAGCGGGCGTTGGCGGATGTGCTGGCGCGAATGGGGGAGGGTACGCATCGGGAAACGATCCTCGGCGGATTCCTGGACATCGCGAACGAACGGATGGCCGAGGCGATCCGCAGCATCTCGCTCCGCCGCGGGTATGATCCCGCCGGTCACGCCTTGGTGGCCTTCGGAGGCGCCGGAGCGCAGCACGCCTGCGCCGTGGCCGAGCTGCTGGGAATCACCCGGGTGGTGGTGCCGAGGGACGCCGGCCTGCTCTCGGCGCTCGGTCTGGGCACCGCGGTCGTGGAGCGTTTCGCCCATCGCCAGGTCCTTGAACCGTTGGACCGCGTGAAAGACCGGCTGCCGGCCTGGCTGGACGAGCTCGGAAGCGAAGCCGCCGCCGCCGTGGAGCAAGAGGGTGTGCCGGCACACGAGATCCTGGTGCGGCGGCGCATTCTCAATCTCCGCTTCCTCGGGCAGGATGAAGCCCTGGCCGTCGAGCCCGAGACGAACGAAGCGCCCGAGACCGCTTTCGCCGCGGCGTACCGGGAGATCTACGGCTACGCTCCCGAAGGCCGGGCGATCGAAGTGGAGTCGCTGCGCGCCGTGGCCTCGTCCCGGGCGGAGGAAAAAGAGCCGGACGCCGCTTCCGTCGAGCCCTTCGCGGTGGCTACCGACGGCATGCGCCGCTGCTGGTTGGGAATGGGATGGACCGACGTGCCGGTTTTCGAGCGGTCGGACCTCCGCCCTGGAGCCTGTTTCGACGGCCCCGCGCTGGTCTTCGAAAAGCACAGCGCGACCCTGCTGGGCGAAGGCTGGCGCGGCCGGGTGGATGCGGCAGAGAATCTGGTCCTGGAGAGATAAAGAGAGATGTTCACCCTGCCCCCCATCGACCCTGACGGCCGCATCGCGAAAAGCCTGCGGTCCATACGCATCCTCTCCGCGGTCCTTGCCGTGGCTGTAGGGCTTTTCTCGATCCTGTCGTGGGTGCTTCTGGAAGGGCTGGGAATTCACCATCTGCGCGGTCTTCCGAGAGCCGTGCCCGTCTCCATGACCGCCTTCTCCATGATCCTGCTTCTGATGTCCTCCCGGCTGCGGTCGAACGTCCTGCGCAAGGCCATCCCCACAACCCCGGGTTTCCCGATGAGTTTCGAACGGTTGCTCGAAGGCTACCGCCGGGCAACCCTGATCAGCTTCCTGATGCTCGAATGCGCGGCCCTCGCCGGCTTCGCCGTCGCCCTGCTGACCGGCACCGCCTTCTACGGCATGGTCCTCGGAGCCGCCAGCCTCGTCTCCATGGCCACCCGCTGGCCCCGCGTCACCGACTTCGATCGGATCGCGAGCGGTAAGCGGTCACCGTGAGGAGCGGCTACGACGATCCGAAGTAAAAGTGGTTGCGTTGCGGATCGAGAGCGAAGCGGATGCTGTCCAGGAGGCCGGAGTAGCCGAGGAAGGTGAGGTCGAGGGGCCAGTCGTTCGAGACGAAGAACGCGCCGTCTGTGACCAGCGACTCTCCGGCGTCAGCAATGAAGGTAACCGGAAGGCGGACGAGATATCCTTGATGAACGCCAAAGCGTGAGCTCATTGTCACGCGCTCTCCAGTTTCTTCGACCGCTCCGATCGCCGCGGCAATCTCTTTGGACAGGATGGACCAGGCTGCTCCCGTGTCCAGTTGAGCGAGTTGGACTTCAGGCAAACCGGCGATTAGGACCTTGACGTAGATCTTCGCCGTGGGTTCAATCCGTTCCGGAGGATGATCAGCGAATTTCGAGCGGCCGCTCGCGAAGCGGTCCTCGAGCATGGGGGGTTATTCGATGAAATGGACGAACGGTGGGCTCGCGGGCGTCAGCTTGTCAAGCTCTGCGCGCAGCTCCGCGTAACTCTTGGAATGGGCCAGCATCTGAGGCCCGAGAACAGCGACCCATTCTCGACGATACTTCTTCCCGTGCTCAGCAAGCCAACCGAATTCGGCACTCCGGTCAGAATCTAGGGCAGGGCTGGTTCCCAGGACCTTGCCGGGAGCCAGGAGTCTTTCCCAATTGGCGAGTCTGGGCTCTGTGGAGCCTGCCTGCAACGCCTCGGCGAGGACCCTCCGAGCAGCACCGACCTCTTCCCTCTCGACGTGCTCGCGGATGCGGTCCACATAGGAGGGGATCGCGTCGGTTTGCGGGATTCGGGCGGCTCTTGGCATTTCGTCAGCTCTCTCTGTCGCTGTCTCAGGATACCAGAGGTCGCGCTTCGGTGGAAGCCTGGGATCTGGCTACCTGGCTACGACGATCCGAAGTAGAAGTGGTCTATTCGACGAAGTGAACGAGTGATGGCGTCAACGGACTGAGCTTGGCAAGCTCGCCTCGAAGCTCGGCAAGGCTCTCGGCGTGAGCGAGCAGCTCACCCTTGTAGACAGCGACCCACTGGCCTCTATAGTCCCGGCCGTGCTCGTCGAACCAGCGAATGTCGTCCCATAGGTCGGTGCCCGTCGCCGGCTTGAATCCCACAACCTTGGCAGGCGCCAGAACCTCGGCCCA
>Ga0307508_10001984_pt1 | contig 22367 bp, 23 predicted proteins | sample 9_EM_MG_FD_203089 | JGI IMG/M metagenome (GOLD analysis project Ga0307508, IMG submission 203089) | Populus trichocarpa ectomycorrhiza microbial communities from riparian zone in the Pacific Northwest, United States - 9_EM | ecosystem: Host-associated > Plants > Roots > Unclassified | place...
GTACGGCGCCGCCTGGCGGTGCGGCGCCGTCGCCGTCCGGCGCTACGGGACGCTGCTCCCGGATCTCCCAATAGAGCGCGAGCAACGCGCTGGCGGTCGCGAGCTGCACGGCGTGCGCAGCGTCGATCGTGTCGAGTCGCGCCTCGGACAGCAGGGCCTCGGCGGCCCGCGCGAGTTCGGCGCCGTGTGCCCCCTCCGGCGCCGAACGGTTGGTCTCGGCGAACATTGCCGCCCCCTCCCTCTTCCGCGCTGTCCACTCTTCACGCACAGCAGCGATACGACTACGGTGACCATACGGAGACCAGTACTGAGATATCGGCAATCATGGGGCCGTGGGGCCGTCCAACCGCGACAAACCGTGCGGTCGAGGACCGAGCGCCGTACTAAGGTCAGCCAGATGATCGACGATGCGGCGCGCCCGAGAATCGGCTTCATGTTCGATCGGGGCCGGCCACCGGAGGAGCTTGCGGCGTTCGCCGCCGAGCTCGAGGAGTACGGCGCTGACGACCTGTGGGTCGTCGAGGACCTCGGCTGGGCCGGCTCGATCAGCGCCGCCGCCCTCGCCCTGGCCGCCACCCGGCGGCTGCGCGTCGGCATCGGCATCGCGCCCGTCGCGCTGCGCAACCCGGCCCTGCTGGCAATGGAGTTGGCCACGCTTGCCCGCGTGTACCCGGGGCGACTGGTCGCCGGCCTCGGCCACGGCGTACCGGAATGGATGCGCCAGGTCGGCGCCGAGCCCGTCCACAAGCTGGCGAAACTCGAGGAGACCACCCTCGCCGTGCGCGCCCTGCTGGCGGGCGAGACCGTGACGACGCACGGCCGCGAGGTCACGATCGACGGTGTCGGCCTGGTCCACCCGCCCGCCGTGCCGCCGCCCATCGTCACCGGCGTCGTGCGGCCCCGATCGCTCGAGCTTTCCGGCCGGGTCGCCGACGGCACGATCATCGCCGAGGGCAACGGACCGGAGCAGCTCACCGCGGCCCTGCGACACATCGACCAGGGCCGGGCCGCCGGGGACCGGCCCGCCCACGAGCTGATCGTCTTCGCCTTCCTGCACGTCGACGGCGACCCACAACGGGCGGCCGCGGCGACCCGGGAAACCCTGGCCGGCCAGGCCGCCTGGCTGGGCGTCCCGCCCGGACGGCTGTTCGCGCTGATCGGGCCGGCCGACACGATCGCCGGCCGGGTCGACGCCCTGCACGCGTCCGGCGCGGCCACCGTCGTCCTTCGCCCGCTCGGCGCGGACCCGGCCGGCCAGGCGCGGGCCGCCCTGGCAGCCCTCGGCCGGCACGGGTAACCGAGTCAACCTTCCGGCCGCGCGCAGCGTCCTTGGTGGGCGACGGAAGGAGTTCCCGTGCGATGAAGCGGACGTTCGAGGGTCTGGACACCCTCGTCGTCGAGCGCGGCAACGCCCGGCGCGCAGGCCTGAGATCGTGTTCGGCGACGGAGACGGCGACGCTCGCCGCGGCGCGAGCCGGTACCCCGGATGTCGCATCGTGGGCAGCGGCTCTCGGATCGTAGACGCCCGTCCCGGATCGTGGCCAGCGGCCCAGATGCTGGACGGTTCGTCTACCATCTGGACGGAACTCAGGTCCAAAACACTATATTCCGCCCACACGTGCAGGCCAGAGCCTCGATCTTGTAGAGCACATCCCGCCGAGCGACCCGAACTCCGCAACCTCGGCCGCAGCCGCGACCACTGCCTCGACGTTCGCCGGGAATGTCCACTTCCCGGAAGAGCGACCTCGATCAGGAGGGGTCGGTACGTGGATATTCAGTGTTGCGCAAACGCTGAAATCCCAGAAACTCCCGAGCGTCGCGGGTCGTTTCCGGCGACGCTGCAGGCATTCGCTCCGCTTCCTCCAAGATCTCCAGCCAACGTTCGCGGTGTGCGGAGTCCTTGTTGAGGATTCGGTTGACCATCCAGTCTGCCAGCCCGCCAGCGGCGTGTACATGACCGGCCAGCCGACGGAATGATCAGGGCACCGATTGCATGCGCGCGGCGCGCCCGAGAGCGAACGTGTCCCACGGTCGTGGGCGAGCCTGCGGACACCAATCGACCAATTTGAATGTAGCCCCGGCGCTGACAGCATGCGCTACGACACCGCACTGGCCAACGGCTGGCCCATCGCCACCGGCCTCATCGAAGGCGCCTGGTGCGCCACGAGGCGCACTGCTGTATCCCCGGCTCAGCCGGGAAGAACTCGAAGGGAGGTTCTTGGGTCCAATGGCTTACCCGCAGCCGAAAGGCCGAAGCGGGGACCAGAGCATGCCAGGAAACCACGGGCTGGGTCCAGACGTTGGGGACGGTGCCGTGGGAGGACCCGCGTGATATGGCGAAAGCTGGATTGCCTGAAACCCAATCTCCAGTCGATGGAACTTCGCGTCCGCCGGAAAGACGTCTGGAACCGGCGCCGTGTCCTGCCCCGGGAATGGCAGCGGAACGGGGCACCCTTCGGGGCGCGGGACGATGCCCAGCGAGGGCATCCAAGGAGATGAGTGGGTCGCCTACGTCACGCTCGAACGTACAGCAGTGACGAACGTGGGATCGCCTACGGGACGCGAGTCCTATGGCGACGGAGGGGTCGTAGTAGTCGTCGGAGTCACGACCGGCCAGGGAGGACGGGAAAGCCGTCTACACGGGCGAAGGACCCCAGGTGATTTTGGACGCCCAAAAGTCGGGAGGTATGCGTAATGCAGAGCGCCGCAACGGTGCTGGGCGTCTTGCGTGAGCGCGGCGGGCGTGGCCTGCCGCTGGAGGAACTGTATCGGCAGATGTTCAACCCGCAGTTGTATCTGATGGCCTATGGCCGGATCTACGCCAACAAGGGCGCGATGACGGCCGGGGCCACGCAGGAGACCGTGGACGGCATGTCGATGAGCAAGATCAACCGCATCGTCGACGCCATGCGCCACGAGCGCTACCGGTTCACGCCCGTGCGCCGGGTCTACATCCCGAAGAAGCAGAGCGGGAAGACCCGGCCGCTGGGCCTGCCGTCCTGGAGCGACAAGCTCGTCGGCGAGGTGATGCGCCTGCTGCTTGAGGCGTACTACGAACCGACGTTCTCCGAGCGCTCTCACGGGTTCCGGCCCGGAAGGGGCTGCCATACCGCCTTGCGGGAGGTGGCTCAGACCTGGACCGGGACGGCCTGGTTCGTCGAGGGCGACATCTCTGACTGTTTCGGGTCGTTCGACCACGAGGTCATGGTCACGATCCTGTCGGAGAAGATCCACGACAACCGGTTCCTGCGGCTGGTGCGTAACATGCTCAACGCCGGATACCTGGAGGACTGGAGGTGGCACGCCACGCTGAGCGGGGTTCCGCAAGGCGGTGTGGCATCACCCGTACTTTCCAACATATACCTGCATAAACTGGATGTCTTTGTCGAGGGGACCCTCCTACCGGAGTACACCCGAGGCCGCACCCGGGCCCGCAACCCGCAGTACAGGAAGATGGAAGCGGCGATCGAGAAGGCTCGCCGGGCCGGGGACCGCGCGTTGACGCGTGTCCTGAGACGGCGGCTGCACGGCCTACCCAGCGGAGATCCGGACGACCCCGGATATCGCAGGTTGCGCTACTGCCGTTACGCCGATGACACCTTGCTGGGGTTCGCCGGCCCGAAGGCCGAAGCCGAACAGATCAAGCAACGCCTGGCAGGGTTCCTGCGTGAGGAACTCAAACTGGAACTCTCGCCCGGCAAGACCCTGATCACCCACGCCCGCACCCAGCGGGCGCGGTTCCTCGGCTACGAGATCTCCGTGGCGAGTACCGATCGCCCGACGATGAGCCGCACCGTGGGCAGGCGACGGATCCGCCGTCGCACGCTCAACGGCGTCATCGCCTTGCACGTGCCCGCCACGGTGGTCAAAGCCAAGAGCGCCCCGTACTTGTCACGCGGCAAACCCGAATGCCGCAACCCGCTGATCAAGGAAAGCGATCACACCATCGTCAACCGATTCGGGACCGAGTACCGGGGCATCGTCCAGTACTACCTGCTCGCTCATGACGTCCACCGGCTGCACCGTCTGCGGTGGGTCATGGAAACCTCGATGCTCAAGACCCTGGCCTGCAAGCACCGCTCGTCGGTGACGAGGATGGCGGCCCGTTTCAAGGCCAAAACCTCGACGCCGCACGGTCTGCGGACCTGTTTCGAGGCCCGGGTCGAGAGGGAGAACAGGAGTCCGCTGGTCGCGCGGTTCGGAGGTATTCCACTCAAGCGGCACAAGAGCGCGGTCCTGACCGACCGGGCTTCTCCCCGCCCGCTCTACCCGGAGAAAGAGCTGGTCAAACGGCTCCGGGCAGGCCGGTGCGAATGGTGCCAGCAGCCGGACACGGACCCACAAGTCCATCACGTCCGCCAACTGGCCGACCTCGACCGGCACGGAGAGCCGTGGCCCGCATGGGCACAGATCATGAAGGACAAGCGCCGCAAGGCCCTGGTGGTCTGCGGAGCCTGCCACGACCTGATCCACGGCCGAGCTGCCACAAGGCTCACGTCATAGTCACTGGAGAGCCGGATGCCTGGAAATCGGGCATGTCCGGTTCGGAGGGAGGCCACACGGAAAAGGACCAGCCGACCGGCTGGCACCTCGCCGTGTGGTCGACCCTACCCGCTACGTCATCGAAGACCGATTCGGTATCACCGGCGCGAGATGGTCTCCCACCGGAGCCGAAGACATCCTCAAGCTCCGCGCCATCATCGTCAACAGCGACCTCGACGACTACATGACCTACTACAAAGCACGATACCGCGAAGAACACCACCTAAACCGCTACCACCCCGCCAGCATCCACGACCTCGGCCTCGCCGCATGACCGATGACCGATGACCGATGACCGAAAACCCTAAACAACCCACCCCTTACCGGCCTTCCCGGATCAGGGTCATCGGGCCGGTCGCGCCCAATGCCTGCGGAGAGCCGATTTCCCCGTGTCACCGAGAGACCCTGAGGCGAGATCATCAGTAAGAAGATGCACCCCATACGGGACGAGCGATCGCGCGTTCGACCGCGGCGCAGACCGGTTCAAGGCGGGTTACCTGGGCTATGCAAGGACGCGGTCACACCGCGGCGATTCGTGCGTCATGGCCAGCTTTAGTCGGTCAGGTTACTCCCGGTTACTCGCTGGTCGGTGGATTAGGCCCCAAACCCACCAGGCTCTGCGCTACTTCAACTTGACCTGGTACTCCACAAAATACTCGTTAGCGACCAAGTCGAGAGTTTGACCGGTGACCTGTTGAATCATGTCCACCAAATCCTCAGTGACTGGCCATGTGGCAAATCGAATATCGACCGGACTTCCAAGGGCGGTGGAAATTGCATCCTCGGTAATACCGCTCGGGAGCTCAATGCGTACGGCGATCTGTTCGGTAGAACGATCGAATCCTTCCAAAACCCAGCTCATCGAGCACATGTCCTTCCTGGAACGGCATCCTTAGTCTGATCTCCGGTATTTGGATCAAACTCGCCGAGATGCTTTCCCTGCTTGTTGTATCTCTCCACCGTACCGTGTTGGTAGTCCCACTCAAGAATGTCTTTTCCGTCTTGCCAACGAGCCCGAAGACCCCCGCCGCCAGTACGGGGCGTCTTCGGCTTCACCTTTACCGCATCAGGGAATCCCGGAAGGTCGGTGGGTGCGGGGTAATAGCCGTTGTCGTTGTGCACTAGGACGGGCGTGTTACCTGCCATCACATAGTACGTGTGGAGCAGCTACGGCGGACGAGGCAGCAGCATGGCACGGATCATGGCCCTGAGCTGGGAGACGGTCAACTTCACCGGCGTCCTACCATCGATGAATGCAGATGTTGACAGCGGCTGTGACAGCAACGTGGGCGCACGTGGGCGTTCGACAGCGCCGCTGATCGGCCGGGTGGGTCAGTGGCTGCCGGTGGTGGTAAGGCGGGTGACGGCGTCGATGCGGCGTTGGAGGCGGACGGAGCCGGCGTCGACGGCGCTGGTGTTGATCTGGTCGAGGATGTGGCGGGCGGCGTCGTGGTTGCCGGTGCGGGCGTAGCCTTCGGCGAGCCAGGTTTGGTAGAGGCCGACCTCGCGCACGTGGTCAGGGTTGTAGCCGGCCAGGGCGCGCGTGAGTAGGGGTTCAGCGGCAGCGGGTTGGCCGAGTTGGATGTGGCAGCGGGCGGCCATGACGTCGATCTCCGCGCGGTTGAGCCAGTACACCCATTCCGGTTCGGTGATCCCGGGCCGACGCTGGTCGTAGGCGTCGTCGACGGCGTCCAGGGTGCGGCGGCAGGTGTCGGGGTCGTGGCAGCGGGCGGCGGCCCAGGCGAGGCGTTCCAGCAGCAACGCCCGTGCGACCGGGGTCGCGTCGGTGGCGCCGGCGACGGCGGTTTTGGCGATGAGTAGGCCGTCTTCGCGTTTGCCGATGTTGGTGATCTGGTAGGCGAGGCTGGACAGTAGTTGCCCGCCGAGGACCCGGTCTCCGGCGGTGTCTGCTGCGGCGGCGCCGGTGAGGTATGCCTGTTCGGCGTGCCGGTAGTGGCCGGCGTCGGAGGCGATCCAGCCGACGAGCTGAGCAAGTTCGGCGATCACGACATGCAGGCGAGCGCCGAGGCGGTCGGTGCAGACCGCCTCATCGACCAGGCGGCAGACGGCGTCGAGTTCCGCACGCACGACGGGGAGTAGTTCGCGGCTGCCGACGACGTCGTCACGGTGGCGTAGCTCGATCACCCGGGCTTCGAGGCGGCGGAGTTGGGCTGCGCCGAGGCGGCGGCCGGTCTTCGGTGTCCGTCCGGCGGGTGGCTGGTTGCCGCAGAGCCATTCGTGGGCGGTGCGGACCGGGTCGTGGGGGATGCCGATCGGGACGCCGAGGACCTGTTCGTAGCGGTCGATGACATCCGGGGTCGGATGGCGGTGGCCGGTCTCCACGTGGCCGAGGTAGGGCTTGCTGAAGTGGGTCAACGCCGCCATGGTCGCGAGGCTGTGCCCGGCTGCTTCGCGGGCGGCGCGGAGCCGGTTGGCGAGGTCTCCGCTGGGTGGAGACGGTGGGAGACGGCCGTTGTCTTCCATGTTCATCCCTTGAACGCCGATGCTTGGTGGCAGGCCCAGCGGGAACGCGCTCGCAAGTACCGGACCTGTTGGTGCCGATCCGGGGAAGGCCGGTCGCGGTGGTTCAGAACCCGTCGTCGATCTGGGTTCTTGGCAGCTTCGGTACTTGCCGGTCTTCCCCACCGTAGCCCACCAGCCGAAGGGATCGCCGCCGTGTCGATGCATGTTCCGGTCCGTCCGGTGTGGACGTGCGCGGCGTGCGGACGACCGTGGCCGTGCCCGAGCCGGCAGCGGCAGTTGCTGGCTGAGTACGCCGACGCGCGGGTGTCGCTGTCGGTGTTCCTGTCGGCGTGCTTCGTGCAGGCGTGCGCCGATCTCGCAGCGATGCCGGCCGGTGTGCTCTACCGGAGATCACAGGTGTCAACTCTGGGCAGGATCGTCGCTGTCGTCGGGGTCGGGTTCCGGGTCGCTGTCGAGGGCGTCGCCCATGGATTCGATGGCGGCGCGTTGCATGCGGAGCCGGACGTGTAACGGCACCGTCGGATATTGGAACTGTCCGAATGGGTCAGCTGGTGCGGACCCATGTGATGAAGGCATCGGCGAGACCTGACGGGTTGGCGGCCTCGGTCCGGAGGGCGATCTGCTCGTAGTACTCGAGTTCGTGGACGAGAACGGGCACGGATCTGCCGAGGGCTGCGGTGAGGACTCCGGTGGAGTGGAGGGTCAGAGAGAGGTCGCAGCAGGCTCGGTTGAAGGCTGCCTCGATTTGCTGGGCGAGCGGGCCGATGGAGGTGAGCCGGTCGGCCTCGGTGGCGGGTTCGTCGTACCAGTGTCCGAGTTCTTTAATCCAGGCTTCACGGGCTGCAGCGCCGACCGGGTCGTGTGTACGGTCTCCGATCACAGCGAGTTGGTTCTGGAGCCAGAAGGCATAGTTCCAGCGGGCTTCGGCGGGGTCGGAGGCGCGTCCTTCGAGAATCGTCTGTTTCACCTGGGACTCAGTGTTGTAGCCGATGATCAGGATGGGTCGCCGTGGGTCGTCGTCCTCGTCGTCGATCCAGAAGGAGATCGCATAGATCTCGTTCGCGTCCTTGATCGGGATCGAGGCGATCGCGGTGGTCGCTTGATGTTGCAGGTATTCGATGAAGGTCACGAGCTCTCATCCGTCTTTCGGGGGCGGCGGCTGACATCGGCGGCGTAGGTGGCCCAGTCGCCGGCGGAAGCTCGTTGCCAGGCGACCGCGACGTCGATGTGGATACCGAGCATGCGGGCCAGCAGCGCGGCGGGCAGTTCGGTGGCGAGTTGGAACAGGGCGGTGGAGCGTGCCTGGCCGGGTTGGATGCCGAGGTCTTTGAGTCGTAGCCCGAGGTGGGTGGCGCTGATCGGGCGGCCGGGTTGCCCTCCGGGAAACAGCCAGGGCGACGGGTGGCCGGCGCCGGTGGTGGCGTGTCCGCGTTTGCCGGTCAGCAGTTGCCGGGTCAGTGCGGCGACGGGCTCGGGCAGCACGATGGGTGCGGTTCCGAGGCGGATCGTCACCGTGGTGTTGGCGATGGTGACTTGGTCGGTGGTCAGCCGGCTGATCCGGGCGACGGGTTGGGCGTAGAGCAGGACGAGCAGGCCGGCGAGGCGGTCTCGGGCGGCGAGGGTGGTGTCGTGCAGGAGGTCGCGGGCGGCGTCCCATCGGGCTTGGTCATCGAGGATGCGGGTGGGGCCGTGCCAGCGGGTGGCAGGGAACGAAAGCGTGGTGAGGCGCTGGCCGGCAGCCCAGCGGATGAAGTGTCCGGCCTGGTAACGGTGGGAGGCCTCGCCGCCGGACAGCCACCGTTCGAGGTCGCCTTGGCCGCAGGTGGCCAGGGTGAGGTGCTGGCCGGTCAGCCAGTCGAGCAGGATGGTGGCGGCCCGGGTGTGTTGGTGCACGACGGCGTACTGCTGCTGGGTGGCAGGTCGACCGTTGTTACGGCTGCGTAGCCGGCGCATCAGGTGCCAGTTGGCGTAGCGATGCAGGATCTGACGATGGTCGGGATCGGTCCGGGTGGCGAGCAGGTCGCTGAGAAACCGTTCCAGGCGGGCCATCTGCTCATCGCGGGCCGGCAACGTCCCGGTGGCCACCAGCACGCTGCGTAGGTGCGTGAGGACCGCGCTGGGGTGCAGGTCGTCCAACTCGGCGTGGGACAGTTCGCGGCGGCCGGCGGCGATGTCGGCAAGGACCGCGGCGACGGGTTGTTTGGCGAGCCACCGCAGCGCGGTGCCGGGCGGATCGGTGACGGCCAGTGCCTGCTTCAACGGGCGCAGCGCGGCGTGGATGCTGCCGTCGGGGCCGGTGAACAGTTCCCGTAACCGCAGTTCGAGACGGCAGTCGGGGCAACGCCCCGGTTGCGGGCTGGTCTGGCAGGCGGCGCAGTCGGGAAACACCGCGACGGTGCAGCCTTGGCAGAGCGGCTCGGTGAGAGTGCCGGAACGGACCAGTTCCAGGCGTCCGCAGCGGGCGCATCGTGCTGACCGCCGCTGGCAGGACGGGCACCAGGGCAGCCCGGTCAGCCGGGACGTGCCGCAGGGCCGCTGCTGGGCGCAGATCGAGCACACCGACGTCGGCAGCGGCGGGCAGGTCGAGCACAGCGGCCCGTGCGGGGTGCGGGTGTTGACGACCCGGCGGCGGCCGCAGTTGATGCAGACCTCCAGATTGGCCGGGTCGCTGACCAGGCAGTTCGGGCAGAGCGCCCGGCCCTGTTCGTCGCGGGTGGCGGCTTCACCGACCCGGCCGCAGCCGGAGCACGGCTCGGCCCGGGACTTGGCCACGCAGGTGCGGCAGAGCCGGACCCCGTCGCGGGGCTTGAACAGCGGGATCACCCGGCCGCAGTGCGGGCAGGGCGGCCGGACGACACCGGTGGCGCCCGCGGCGCAGAGCGCGTCGATCAGCCGCAGCACCGAGGGGACGGCAGCTTCGGCGCCTGCTCCGGTGAGCAGTTCGGGCCGATCCTGGACCGTCCAGGCCAGTTGATGACGCCGTCCCGCCGCCGGGACCGCCGTCCGCACCGCGGCCGCCACTGCTTGCGGCGATAGGGCCGGGTCGATGGTGGCAACCACGCCGATCACGATGTCCACCGGATCACCGCCATCGGGCAGCGGGCACTTGTCGCAGTGGGGCCGACCGTCACGGTCGCGCGAGTGCACCGGCTTGGTCCGTGCACAGGCGACACAGGGTTCACGAAGCGGTCCGCAGGCGCCGCAGTACCAGTGCTCACCACGGCGCTGCAACGTGCGCAGAGTCTTGCCGCACTCCGCGCACAACGGCGGAGAAATCGTCACGGCTCCGGCACCGACCAGCGCGATGAGCAGATCCCCGGCGACACGTGGTGCCGGTGAGCGGCCATCGGCGAGGAGGTCCGGCCGGCCGGTCAGGGCCTGGGCCAGCTTGCGGCGTTTGGCCCGCCCACCGGCGACGCGTGTCACTACCGCCTCGACCAGGCGCCGGTCCATGCCGGTCTCGATGCCGACGACCAGATCGACGGTGACACCGATCGGGTCGGCGAGGATCTCCGGGACCGCAGTACCCACCGCTCAGCCGTCGGCCCGAGTGATCCGGGCCCGCTTCGGCCGCAGACCACCGATACCGGTGTCACCACCGGCCGCCCTGGACTTCTTCATCTCCTGCCCGGCGGCAGGGACCGGCTCCACGAGGTCGCTAATCGCGCAGTCCAGGATGTCGAGCAACGCCATCAGGATCTTCAGGCTCAGGCGTTCCGGCCGGTCGACGACCAACCGGTAGACCTGGCTGGACGATAGCGTGATACCCCGCTGCGACAGCGGCTCGAGCAGATCGGTGGTGGAGAACATGCCCCGGGTGGCCATGACCTGCCGCAGATGCCACCGGTAGTCCAGCTTCGCGGTCACCGCTGCCCCCTCCGTGATGACTGACCACTGTGGTCGGTGTCCAGGGCCGGGCCCAGAGCCCGGCGCAGCGCCGTGTTCATGAAGTCGTCGCTGACATGCGTATATACCGCTGTGGAACTGTCGCTCTCGTGCCCGACCTGGGACTGGATAAATCTCCGGTCCACCCCGTCTTCGGTCAGATGCGTGACGTAGGAATGTCTTAAACTATGGACGACCAAGGCAGCTGGCAGCCCGAGAGCCTCCCGGTAGGCGACGAACCGGGCGTTGATCTCCGCTGGCTTCACCCGCCCGCCCCGCTCGGTCACCCACAACGCCGGATGATCCTCACACCCGAACCGGGGCCGCACGTTGTCCACGTAGTCGACGACTGCCTCGACCGCCCAGCCCATCACCGCGGCGACGTTGCGCCTGCGCGGCGGCTGACCCTTCTTCGCCTTGCCGTACCGGACGTTGAGCATCCCGTACCGGCCGAACTCCGGAGCTGCCGGGTTCCGGCCGAAGTCCACCAGATCCAGCTTGGCGGTCTCCGTCCGGCGCAGCCCCCAGCCATAGATCACCTTGAACAGGGTCGCGTCCCGATAGGCGGCCAACGCACCCTTGCGCTTGGAGTTCACCGCGTGATCTACCTGCTCGTCGGCGTAGTCCAGGAACCGCTGCACCTCGTCACGGGTGAACGGCCGGGCCTCGGGATTGCCCTCGTAGTCATTGAGATGAGCGATCGTATTCCACTCGTGAGCAATCGCCACCGGATGCCGCCCAGGGCCGAACGCCTGCTCACACGCCACCGCCCAGCCGTACCGGCCATCGATCAGGAACTCGGTGAACTGCCGCAGCGTGCACTGGTAGCTGCGGATCGTCGACGACGCCAGATGCTGCTCGGTCGTCAACTGCAGCGACCACTCGTCCATGTGGCCCGGTGACCACGCCCACGGGTACTCGTTCGTGAAGTCCAGAAACCGACGCACCAGCCGTTCCCGCGGCACGATCGTGTCCTCTTTCAGCCCACGCGCCGTCTGCTGCGCACGCCATCCCCGCAACATCGCCTCGAACATCGCGTCCTCCGGACGCAGCTGCACCACACCCGAGACGAGCTCCATATGGGCCGCACCCGCAAGTTCAGCCCGCCGCACCCAGTCCTCCACCCCGTCAAGATCCAGCCCGTTTCAAGGGCAGATCTTGCATCAAGCGGGATCACTATGGCAAACTCCCAGCTCAGGCAGCCGCGCCGCAAGCCCTCGAAAGTCCGAGGAGACGTCGCCCCGACCTCGCCACCAGCGACTTCTCGCCCACCTGATGCAATTCCCGAGGGTTGGAGTACACGTCAGCGGTAGTGTGGATCTGCGCGTGACCGAGTAGGTCTTTGATCGTCACCAAGTCCACGCCCTGTTCCAGCAGCAACGTGGCACAGGTATGCCTCAAATCGTGAAACCGGATGTAACGGACGTCGGCGAGGTCGCAGATGTCCTGGTGGTGGCGGTACACCACGGCCGGGTCCATCGGCGTCCCGATGCCGGTGGTGAACACGAGCCCGGACTCTTTCCAGGTGTCGCCGGCCTCGCGGCGATCGATGTCCTGCCGGGTCCGGTAGCGCTTGAGCGAGGTGACGCAGTCGCGGGGTAGCACGATGCGCCGGGCCGAGCGGTGCGTCTTGACCGGCTGGAACGTGTGGCCGCCCCGGGTCCGGGCCAGGGTGCGCCGCACGTAGAGGTGCCCGGCTTCCAGGTCGATGTCATCCCAGCGCAGGCCCAGCAACTCCCCTTGGCGTAGCCCGGTACGCAAGGCGAGTTCGAACAGCGGGCCGTGCCGGTGGTAGGCGGCGGCGAGCAGGTAGCGACGTGCTTCCCCGACGGTGAACGGTTGAAAATCGCTACGCGGGGTGGGCAGCCGGACCGCAGAGGCGACGTTGCGGCCGAGGATGTCCTCGCGGACGCCGTCGGCGAGAGCGACCGACAGCACCGCCCGGATGTAGCGGACGGTGGCCGGGCGGACGTGCTTGCCGCAGCACGCGCCGATGGCGCAGCAGCGCGGACGCCGGTCGGTGCGTCGGTGGTTCGGATCCCGCTTGGCGTCCCAGCCCCAGGTGCAGCACTGGCATACGGTCGCGATCCGGTCGAGGAACGTGCGGACGTCGCGGACGGTCAGGGTGGCGAGCTTGCGACCGCCGAGGCCGGGGATGAGGAACCGGCGCACCAGCGACTCGTACGTGACATAGGTGGTGGCCCGCAGACGGTGCCGGGCGACGCCGGTGAGCCAGGCGGTCAGGTAGTCGCCGACGGTCAGGTTAGTGTCGGCGGCCACGACCAGGCCCCGGTTGGAGTCGGCGAGTTTCGTGGCGAGTTTGTCGGCTGCTTCGCGGCGGGTGGTGCCGTAGACGTAGATGCGTTTGCGGGTGCCGTCGGCGGCCAGGACGTAGCCGGAGCCGCACCAGCGGCCGTCGGCGCGTTGGAAGATGGTGCCTTCGCCGTTGGCTTTTCTTCTACCGGCCATCGCCGGCCTCCTTGGTCAGCGTGTCGAGGTAGGCGGTGAGCGCGGTGGCGGGGATGCGCCGGCAGCGGCCGATGCGCACCGAGTGCAGCCGGCGGGTGCGGATCAGGTGGTAGACGGTGTGCCGGCCGATCTGGAGCCGGGCCATCACGTCATCGACGGTCAACAGATCAGCGCTCATGCCGACCGCCTCTGGTGTCCGGGGTCGGGGTGGCCGGTGTAACGCCAGTCGGACACGACCAGCAGCGGCGTACCGGCGGGCAGGCCGAGGCGTTCGACCTGGCCGAGATTGCTCCAGGTGCGGCGTTCGGCGCGTAGCGCGGCGAAGGTGGTGGAGTAGCCGCGAGACTTCGACGCGAAGTGGCCGTGGAAGCCGAGCTGGTGCGCCCACCGCCGCAGCCCGCCGTACTGTGGCTGCCCGCCGAGCCGCCAACACGTCTCGACCAGCGCGCAGACGTGGCCGGTCAGATGATCGAGCGTGATGCCGGGTCGCCGTCCGGTTCCGTTGCAGGAACGGCACAGCCGCCCGCCGGTGGGTGTCGTGACGCCGCGCCCGATGCAGGTGCGGCACAACAATGGTGGGATGTCGATCCCGGCGGCTTCGGTGGACTTAGTCGCGTACTTGGCGACATACCCGGCCACCGCCACGTCGGACATCCCGTTGCCGCCGATACGGCGGATGTCGAGCTGGCGTCCCCAGCGCAGCACCCGAGCCGAGGTGATCCGGGAGCCGGACACCGTGATCCCCGCTCTGGTGGCGGCGGCGCGGATCGCGGTCGTCAGCCGTCGCAGCGTGGCCCACGCCGGTGGTGCCGAGCCGGGCCCGGTCGGGCCGTCGAGGCGGACGATGGCGTGCAGGTGCACCACGCCCCGGGTCTGGAACTCGGCGACCTTCGCGAAGACCACCCGCACCTGCCCGGCAGCCTCGCTCCGGGTCAAGCCAGCCGCGGTGGCCAGGTGACGGCGAACGTCGATGGTGAACCGCGCCCACAACCGACTGACGTGGGCGTTGAACAGCACCTGCCCGTCGTAGTCGTAGCCGCCCGGATCGATGGCGGTACCGATCGCCGGATCACCAACACCGTGCCAGCGCCCGCAGCCGTCTCGCGGATGGCACCGGCGTGGCGAGCCATCGCGCCCGGGGCCGCAGTGCACGGGGCCGAACGACGGCGCGGTCAGCGTGACGAACAGCCGGGGATGATCGGCGACCAGGGCCGGTGTGTCTTTGCCTCCGCGTAGGCCGGCGGCGAATACGTGGAACGCGTCCAGCCGATACAGCGCCGAACACGCCGGGCACACCGCACGGCGCCGGTTACGGCACCGCACGCCGATCGGGTGACCGGTATCGGCGGTGTCGAGTTGGTCGACGATCCGGCCGGTGGAGGTGTCCACGAGCAGGCGCCGGCCGGACAGCAGCACCGGTCGAGCGCACTCGCCCGCACGCTGTTGTGCCTGTTCGGCCTCAGCGAGACGGGTCAACGCGTCCAGGTCGACACCGCTGGTAGTGGGTGCGAGGATCGGGTCGGTTCCTGCCCCTTGCTCGGGGTCGGGGCTGGTAGGTGACGGGGGCAGCGGTGTTGTTCTTGGCGGAATGGGCCGCTGCCGCCGTCGATACCGGTCAGGTCGTCCCATGCGGCATCACCTCCGCCCCGGCCGACAGCAGCGCGCGGGGGTCACGCACCAGATGTGTCGTCTGCCCGGCAATCCGGTCGGCCACGGCGTCCGGCACGTACGGGGTACGGACGAGGGTGAACCCCGACCGACCTTCGGCGACCATTGACGCCACCCCGACATACGCCGGGTCCTGCAACCGGCGGGGATGCTCGTCCGGGAAGCCGCTGATGTCCGAGCCGAGTACCGCCGTGGCCGCCTCCGAGGTGCGCTGCGCGAACGACACCGCCACCTGGCAGTTGTCCCGGATCTTCGTGGGGATCGCGTCACCCGTCGCCTTCTGCGTGGCCAGGACGACCTGGATGCCGACGTTGCGACCCTTACGGATCAGCTCCTCGGTCAGCCTCGCCGTTTCCCGGGCGAAGGCGTCGAGGCGTTTGGAGTCGGCGTCGGTGCCCTTGGTCTCGTTCAGGAACGTATGCGCCTCGTCGATCTATGCCGACCTCGGCATAGATCGACCTATGCCGAGCACACAACTATGCCGACACGGTGTCCCGGCAGGGCCGGGTTTCCCGACGAAGGTGGGCTCCTGGACGAGGTGGGCTTGGTCGCTGTCGGCATAGTTACAGGCCTTCGAGGAACGCGAGGATGCTGTCTGAGGGTCGGTAGCGGCCGGGCCGAACTGTCGTCGGGGTTGTCATCGCGAGCGCGCGTTCTTTGATCGCGAGGTCGGCGTGCAGGTAGGGCGCGGTGGAGCGGATGTCGGCGTGGCCCATCCACAAAGCGATCACGGCTGTGTCGACCCCTGCTTGCAGCAGCGACATGGCGCAGCTGTGGCGTAGGACGTGGGGATGCAACGCTTTGTCGCGAAGCGACGGGCATTGCTGCACCGCCGCGGCGGCGTGGGTGGCGACGCGGCGTTCCACGGCATCTCGGCTCAGGCGCCGTCCGGTGCGGGTAGGGAACAACGGATCGCTCGGAGCGCCGGCGCGTTCAGCCAGCCAGGCATGAAGAAGTGTCTGGGTGGATTTGGTGAGCGGGACGGCTCGTTGCTTTCGTCCTTTGCCTTCCTCGCAGCGCACGTGCGCTCCGGTGCCGAGCACGATGTCGCCGCAGTTGAGCGCGACGATCTCGGAGACGCGCAGGCCGGTCTGCAGCGCCAGCGTGAGTAGGGCGCGGTCGCGGCGGCCTTCCCAACTCGCCTGATCGGGGGCGTCGATCAGTGCGCTGGCCTCGGCCGCATTCAGGTAGCTGATCAGGCGTTTCTCGAACCGCTTCGCTGGCATGGCCAGCACCCGGTTGATGACGGCGGCGTGTTCGGGGTGCTGGTAGGCGGCGTAGCGAAACAGCGAGCGGATCGCGGTGAGGCGCAGATTGCGGGTCCGCACGCTGTTGTGCCGTTCGGTTTCCAGGTGGGTCAGGAAAGCCGAGATCAGCGGTTCGTCGAGGTCGTTCCAGTCGAGCGCCGATGGGGCTTTGCCGGTGCTGCTGTGCACGAAGCAGAGCAGCAGTCGCAGCGTGTCGCGGTAGGACGCGATCGTGCGGGGGCTGACCTGACGCTGGCGGGCCAACCGGTCGGTGAAGAACGCCTGCAGCGTCGGGGCAACGAGGCTCATCGTCGCTCCTGCTGAGCGCTTTCAAGGCGGACAGCGGCTTGGGCGAGCAGTTCGGGCGTGGCGGTGAGATAGGTGTAGGTGGATCGCGGCTCGCGGTGACCGAGGTAGGTGGCCAGACGCGGCAGCAGCGCCTCAACGTCCATGCCTGCCCGGTACCAGCCGAGCAGGGTTTGAACCGCGAACCCATGGCGGAGATCATGAATGCGTGGCCGGGTCGGTGACCCGGAGCCGAGCCCAGCGGCCAGCACTGCCGTGCGGAACGTGACAGCGAAGTTGCTGTAGGCGACTGGCGTGCCGGACAGCGAGACGAACAGTCGTGTCGTTGTTGGAGCGAGACGGTCGCGGTGCCGTTTGTAGGCGCGCAGCGCGGCGATGGTCGAGGGGGACACCGGCAGGTTGCGGCCCTTGTTGAACTTGGTGTCGCGCACCATGATCACCGCGTCGTCCCAGTCGACGTCGCGGTGATCGAGCCGCAGGGCCTCGCCGACCCGCATGCCGGTCACCGCCAGAAGCCCGATCACCGTGGCCAGCGTGTCCGCCCGGAACTGGAACGGTGTGGCCGCCCGAGCGCAGCGGATCAGCGCGGCGAGGTCCTCATCGGTGAACAGGTGTGGGTTGCGGCGACGACGCCGGTAGCAGACGAGCCCGGCCGGTGGGATCTCGGTGCGCGGGTTGGTGCCGGCCAGATATCGCGCGAAGCCACGCACGGCCGTCAACCGCTTCACTGGGACACTGCTCGCCGGGTCGAGAGCTGGATCGAACACGAACGGTAGCGTCGTGCGTATCGTCACGGTGTCCTCGCCGATGTCGTCGAGGTATGACACCAACCGGGCCAGGTGCCGGCCATCGGTCTGCAGCTTGTGTCCCAGCGAGCGCCGCAACCGTAGGTAGTCAGCCAACGCGGCTTCCATTGCGGTCATCGGGTCACCGGCCAGGGCAGCGCGAGTTGCCGCAGCGTTGTGTGATCGACTTTGGCATATACGGCAGTCGTGGCCAGGTCCCGCTGGCGCAGGACCTGCGCGATTTCCGGCAACCTGACGCCGCGATCGAGCAGATCGGTCGCCAGCGCGTGACGCAGACGGTGTGCCCGCATCGGCGCCAACCCGGCCCTCATGGATTGTCGCCATACGACTTGGCTGACGGCCGTAGACCACAATGGCCGGTGCGGTGCCATGACGGTCAAGAACAGGGTGCGCGACTGGGCATGAGGACGAGCTTCGAGGGCGTAACAGGTCACCGCGTCTCCGACATCGGCGGGAAGCGGCAGGCGGTCTTCGCGTCGTCCCTTGCCCCGCACGACCACCTCCCCGGCCCGCCAGCGCATGTCGTCCAGCGAGAGCCCGGCGACCTCGGCAGCGCGCAGTCCAAGGCGCGCCAGCAGCGTGAGCATGGCGTAGTCCCGCATGCCCGTCGTGGTCGCCCGGTCGCAGCTGTCCAGCAGCGCCTGGACCTGCGCGGTGGACAGGCGCGGCGGCACGGCAGTGTCCTTCCAACCCGGCAGCGGCGGCACCGCCCGCGCCACCTGCGTGTCGAGGAACCCCTTCAGATACAAGAATCTCAGCAACGAACGCAGCTCGGCGACGCGGCCTTGCAGCGAGCCCCGGGCCAGACCACGCGAGACCTCGGCCAACAAGAACGCCGTCACCGCCCCCGCAGTCACGCCTTCCGCGCCGGTGCCGGACCCGACCGGCGTGACCCGACCGGCCAGAAATCGTCGTGCCGTCGTCTCGTAACGCCCGATCGTCCTACCGGCCAACGCCCGATCGGCTGTCATCCACCGGCGGTAGCCGTCCATCAGCTCATCCACCGGCTCCCGCGGTGCGGCGCATTCCGTGTCGCCTGCCAGAACACCCTGAGCGCGCAGGAGATCCAGCAACGGCTTCATCGCGGCCACCGTCGGTGGCCGCCGACGCGGCGTGGCCATCGTCGCCAAGAACGCGGCCAGCCGCACGTGGTCCAGATCGCCTGCCCCAAGCCGCTGGGCCGCCATCCAGCGACTCAGCCGCCCCACCTGGTTGAGCTTGTATTCCCTTGACATGGGCGTATAGCCCAAACGATCCAGCTCGACCCGGAACCCGTCGGCGTACTCCGCCAGCGGCCCCAGCACCCGACAACGCGGCACCTTCGACATCTCGACCTCCTCTGCGCGACACCTGTCACGACCCGACGAGGACTCAGCCAAGGCCGCAACTATGCCGACACAGCGGACCACCTGTGCGATCAGAATCACCGCCGCGACAAGGGATACCACACTCGATGTCCATCAATGTCGGCATAGTTGTGTGCTCGGCATAGATCGATCACCACCACCACGAGCGGCCAGGTCTCGGACGGACCGACGTGCCACATGTTCTTCACCCCGAGCACCGCCCGGATCGTCTGCTGCCGGGCCACCAGCAGATCCCGCACTCGGACGAGGTGATCTCGGACGAGTTGCGGGTCGTCCTTGGCCGCCAGCCAGGCGCGGGTGAACAGGTCGTCGTAGTCCGGGCCGCCCTTGCCGTCGATGAGCACGAACTGCACCGCCGACGACGGAGCGAGCTGGCAGAAGCGGGCATTGAGGAAGCTGGTCTTGCCGTAGCCAGCCAGGCCCGCGACCACGACCCCGGACACTCCGGAGCTGCGGATGGTGACCGGCTGCCCGTCGGCGTCGATACCGGCCAGCCACAGCGCGGGACCCGCCGTCCCGGTGGCGTTTTCGGTCCACCGGGTGTGGCTGGTGAGGGGGTCCGTGATCAGGACACGTAGCCGGACCAGGCCCGGCCGTGCCTGCTCGACCCGCACCTGACCCACCCGCCACACGTCGGCGAGATGGGTCGCGGCGTTCTGGAACTCGTCGACCCCGAGACGGCCCACCGTGGACGCGTCCACGCGCACACCCCACGGCTCAACCGCGACCCGGATCGCCGGTATGAGTTCCCGGGCGATCACCGCCGTGGCCGGGCGGTTCGACCACCACGGGGGACGTGACCGTTCGGTCTGCACAAGGCCGACCCGGCGGGCGGTGCGCTTCCACGTGCACTTGATCCGCCACGCCCGGCGCAGCACCGGCCGCAGTGACTGAGCCGTGGCCAGGTAACGCACCGCGTGGACGGCCAGCCAGACCAGCCCCACCACGGCGGCGAGGGCGAGGACGGCGGCCGGGACCAGCATGGTCAAACGGGGATCAGGAACAGTAGTCATCCGGGCTTCACCGCCGTCAACGACGCAGCCCGGAAGATCTGCCACGTCCGGCCGTTCTTCTCCCCCGACACGAACACCAACTCCGACGCACGGACCATCTGCCCCACCACCAGGCCCTTGGGCACACCCGGCTCAGGCAGCGAGATCCGCAACACCTGCGGTTGCCCACCATCCACGGTGAGCGCCACCGGCACCTCCACAAGAGGGGCACCAGTGACCCGGTCCGTCGCCACAATCCCGGCGGACCTGTCCTTGTACTGCGGTACGGGCGTCGCCAACACCAGCAACGCCCGACTGCCATCGATCGGCAGTACCAACATGGTTGAAACTCCTTGACTCGGCGGACCACACCCCAACGGCATGGTTCCTAAGTTACCTAAGCTTCACGTGACAATCGTGATCGAGTCAAGAGCTTATGGTGAAGAATCTTGGGAAGCACGTGTAGCCCATACAGGACAAGATGGTTACGATCAGGCCATGACGCACCCTGCCGACGACAAACGCTCCCTGTTCCAGCGAGTCGTTGACGACATCGTCGACCAGATCCGCACCGGCGCCCTGCACGGCGGGGACGCGCTGCCCACCGCGCGAAAGATGGCCGAGAGTTACGGGGTCGCGTCGATGACCGCCCAACGCGCGCTGCGCGAGCTGCAAAGCCTCGGGCTCACCTACGCGGTCGTCGGCAAAGGCACCTTCGTCCACCCACTCGCCAGCCAGCGCATCGGCACCGACGGACAACCCGATCCGGCGCGCGGGGGCACTCCCGCCATGGTCGACGACCCGGACCTCAATCGGCGCGTGGCCCAGTTCCTGCTGAAACAGAACGAGATCGCCGGCCGCGTCGTCGACGCCATGATGGCCAAAGACGTCCACGGCATGAACGTCGCCGCTCAGGAACTCGCCGACCTCAACACGGCACACCAAGACCTCGCCGAGGACATCGCGAAGTACAAGGCCAACACCGGCATCGACCCAGCCGACGCCGCACCAGCAGCACCCGAGCCCGCGAAGCCGCGCCGCGCCCGCAAGCCGACCAAGTAGCCGCAGCAGCCCCAGCGCCAGCGAAGCCCGCAGCGGCCGATTGGCTAAGAAAAGCTATACAGGATCAAGCGCGCCCGGCTACGCCGGACGCACGCGCGCGCTATACCTTCGGCCCGCGCGCACGCACCCACGCAACGGCAACTGCCCAGCGAAGCAGCCGAAACCAGGCATACCAGGCTGTGACGATCCCTACCCGGATCAAGCGCCGCAGTGGGGTTCCAAGGATCGACGCCACGACGCTACGCGCCGAGCCACCGGGCGATCGTGTCCACTGTCGAGATCGGACAGTCTATATCCATAGATTCGCATATATGCGTCGTGGCTGACATCAGTTTGACATCAACCGGGACGCACAACGACGACCCTCAGCGCACAACGGAGCCGTACCAACACTTTCCGTAGTAGCACGCCTCCGCGGATTGGTAGTTGGCGAATCGCTTTATCCCTAACCTGATCCGAGAGGTAACCGCCAATCGGCGAAGCGCCGAACTTGGCGTATCCGGATGCCCGGGAAAAGCTGACCTACCCCGGCTGCGTGCTTGACGTTTCCGCCCAATAGCCGACCGCCGATCTCACGACCGATTCGAAATCGCGCAACGGTACAACGGCGACCCTGATTGAGCGTTCCGACTCAGGACCTTCGGCGGGTTGGCTCATAACAACCGCAGTTTCTCCATTGATATATCCACGAACTAGCCAATGATCGAGAGACTCAGCGCCATTCAGCATTGATAAGTCATATAAAGAATCGTCGGAACATAGCACGGACATCGTTCCGGCCGGATCGACGCGAGCCCGAGCCAGGCGTGGATCCTCAAGTCGGTGCAGGTTACTGAGCTGCTGCATCGCCGAGCCAAGGATGCAGGGCTCGGTATCACCCACGACGGCGGCATCCACGATGAGCTGGAAACGAAACATCTTGTTCCAGCTAGTTGGAGTAACGATCAACCCGAACTGGCCATCGTCTGTTGAAAAGCGCATCGTCATGACCTCCGCACGCTAATCGGAATCTGATTCTCAGGAATCTCCATCGGGACACCTCGGTTAGTTACGCCGTTGCTACTCCCACTCCAATGCCAGTTGCCATTCGCATCGTTAGAATAGCGATAGTAGACAGCATCCCGTCCCGTCCCGATCTTGGTCCATCTAACTCCATTGACTTCCATGCTATTCGCGAACTGCGCCTCAGCGTCACCTGGCAGTACAGCTTTATTCGGGTTGTACGGGTCGGGTCCTCCGTACGGGTCATGGTGACCCGGATTCTCGTATGTCCCGCACGGCCCCTCGTTGTGTACGAGTACTGGCGTGGTGCCGGCGAGCACATAGTACGTGTGGGTGTCTGCGATGGTGAGGTTGTACATGTCGCGTCGACCCTGGTGGGACAGAACGCTGACGACGGTGGGTCCTGGTCCCGTCGGGCTTGCCAAGACGTCTCCCGGCTCGACGGCGCTGAACGGTGTCCAGGCGTGAGTGGTGTTGTTCCAGACGAGGTGGTTCGGTGTGGTGTGGATCGTAGAGGTTTGTCCGCTTGCGTCACGT
>Ga0307508_10001986_pt1 | contig 22354 bp, 17 predicted proteins | sample 9_EM_MG_FD_203089 | JGI IMG/M metagenome (GOLD analysis project Ga0307508, IMG submission 203089) | Populus trichocarpa ectomycorrhiza microbial communities from riparian zone in the Pacific Northwest, United States - 9_EM | ecosystem: Host-associated > Plants > Roots > Unclassified | place...
ATCACACCGTGGGCGGCGACGCCGGCTGAGCGTCCTGCTCTTCGCGCTGCTCGCCCCGCGCTCGCAGCGGGGTGGCGCGCGCCGCACCCAGCCACGGCGCCAGCGCCTCTGCGCCCGGCGGCGTCAAGGTCAGCGCACGCGATGACGGCGTGCGCCGCAGCCAATCCCGGGACAACGCATGGTCCAGCAACGCGACCGCGAGACCGCCGGCAAGGTGGTCGCGTCGCTCGGACCAGTCGAGACACGCATAGGCATAGCGTTTCGACGCGGCGGCAGGCAGCGCGACCCCCATCTCCCGCAAGGTCTCGCGGCCGACATCGCTGAGCACGAAGTGCCCGTCGCGCGCGACCAGCGTGCCGCGCGCCAGCAAGCCTTCGAACAGCGCGACCCCGAGCTCGCCGGCGAGGTGGCTGTAGCAGGTGCGCGCGGCCTTCAGCGGCTTGTACGCGCCTTGCTCCCATTTGCCCGACGCGGCGCCGCGCTCGGCCACCAGCGACAGCGCTTCGAGTGCGTGCGCGATCTCGGCGTCGGCCAGGCGCAGGTAGCGGTGCCGGCCCTGGACGCGCAGCTCGACGAGCTCGCTGTCGAGCAGCTTCGTGATGTGCGTGCTCGCGGTCTGCGCGCTGACGCCGGCCGCCGCGGCGAGCTCGCCGGCCGCGAGGTACTGGCCGCCCATCAGCGCCGAGAGCATGCGCGCGCGCGTCGGGTCGCCGATCATCGCGGCAATGCGGGCAAAGCGGGGTTCGGGCGAGGTCATGGCACTCAAGCGTGCCACAGCTGCAGGCCGCCGCGCACCGCGAGGTAGGCGCCGAGCAACAGCAGGCCGCTGAAAAACAGCGTCTTGAAGGTCTCCGGCTTCACGCGGCCGCGCAGCCATTGCCCGGCACCCATGCCGAGCAAGGCCGGCGCCACGACGAGGGCCGAGCCGATCAGCGCCGGGCCGCGCAACGCGCCGTCCAGCCCCAGGCTCGCGCCGAGCGCGATGGTCGAGACCAGGAACGACAGGCCGAGCGCACGCACCAGCTCGTCCTTCTCCATGCCCAGCGCCTGCAGATAGGGCACGGCCGGAATCACGAACACGCCGGTCGCCGCGGTCACCAGCCCGGTCGCGACGCCGACCAGCGGACCCAGCCAGGGCTCGAGCGCCGGCCGCACGTGGAGCCGCCAGTGCAGCAGGCCCAGACCCGCATAGACGACCAGCGCCAATCCCAGGCCGACGCTCGCCGCCGCGCCGCCGTTGAGCCAGCCGGCGCCGAGCGCGACGCCGGCGCACACACCGATCAGCATCGTCGCGAGCCGCTGCAGCAGCGCCGCGAAACCCGGCCCGCCGATTTGCCAGAGGTTGGTGATCAGCGAAGGCACGACCAGCAGGGCCGCGGCCTGCGCCGGCGGCATGCTGAGGCTGAGCAAGCCCATCGTGATCGTCGGCAGGCCCAGGCCGACGACGCCTTTGACAAAGCCGCCGAGCACGAAGACGGCGGCGACGAGAACCCACAGGGTCGGTGACAGCAGATCAGACATGGGCAGGTGATTCAAGTGACAAAGTGGACAAATCATCGACCCGAAACCGGTCGCGACACTTCGGGCTGGATCGAAGCGTCGCTTGCCGTAGAGTGGGCAGCGATGATGATGAGTACTTCGCAGATCGTTTGGGGGAGCGTGGCGGTGGCCGCCGTGCTGCTGTTCTGGATCGTGGGCGCCTACAACCGGCTGGTGCGGCTGCGCGGCGCGATCGTGCGGCGCTTTCCGCCGGTGGACGAGCAGTTCAGCGTGCGCCACGCCTTGCTGCAGCAGCAGATCGCGGTGGTCGCACCGGCGCTGCCCGACGCCGCGCCGCGCATCGAGGTGCTGCGTGCCGCCTGCCAGCAGGTCGAGGCCGCATGCGCGCATGCGCGCCAGCGCCCGGGCGCGGCCGGCGCGATCACCAGCCTGCGCCTGGCCGACGGCATTCTCGGCGAGGCGCGCGCGCGGCTGCCGGTGCAAAGCGTGGCCGGCGCCGACCTGAGCGAGCTGAACGCACAACTCGGCGCGAGCGATGCCACGCTGGCGTTCGCGCGGCGCCACTTCAACGATGCGGTGACGGCCTACAACGCGGCGGTGCGCCAGTTTCCGACCGTGTTGATCGTGGGCCTGTTCGGTTTCCGCAGCGCCGGGACCCTGTGACAATCGACGGCCATGGACGAAGCCGAACGCGCTGCCGCCGACCAGCTCGAGCGCCTGAACGGCGCGCAGGATCTGCATGCCGCGGTGCTGGCGCTGCTGCTGCCGGCCGGCAGCCGGCGCGCCGCACGCGCCTGGCAGATCGAATGCGAGGGTTTGGACCGCGCGCCACAGGTGCGTGAGTGGGTCGCCCAGCTCAGCGGGCCGGCGCGGCTGCCCTGGTTCGAGCTGCTGGTGTCGCGCATGCGCGCCCAGCCGCTGGCCGCGCGCCAGACCCTGCTCGAGGCGACGCGCCGCGTGATGGGCGCGCGCGGCATCCAGCGTCCGATCGACCGGCTGCACTGGCTCGCGATGCGCCAGCGCCTCGGCGAAGGCACGGCCGCGGATGCGCGAGCGGCCGCCACCGCCGACCTGTCGCAGCTGCCGCCCAGCGATGTCGCGGCGATCGCCCGCTACAGCGCGTTCCTCGCGCGCATGGTGCCGGCCGAAGCTGCTGAGCTCGACGACGCCGCGCCACCCGACGCCGGGCTCGCCTGGTACGCCGCAGTGATGGCGCCGTGGCAGGCCGGTGCAACGATCCCGCCGTGCACGCCGCCCGACACCGAGGGCCTGGTGCACGCGCTGCAGGAGCTGCAATCGATCGCATGGATGCAGCGGCCGGCGTTGATGCGCGGCTGGGTCACCGCGGCCGTTCAGCACAGCCGCCACGGGCGCCTCGCCGACACCGCGGCCGACGCCTTGCGCCTGAGCTGCGCCTTGCTCGATTCGCCGCTGCCGCCCGCGCTCGCCCGACACTATCGAGAGCAGGAGATCGCCGCATGAACACGAGTCTGCGCGTTGTCATCGGCGTGCTCGCCGCAACGGCCTCGGCCGGCGCCCTCGCGCAGGACGCGGTGGCCCTGCGCGCCCGCGCCCTCGCCGCCACCTGCGCGCAATGTCATGGCACCGACGGGCGCGCGGTCGAAGGTGGCGCCGTGCCCGGCCTCGCCGGCCTGCCGGCGACCTACCTGGTCGAGCAGATGAACGCGTTCAAGAGCGGCGCGCGCGCCGGTTCGGTGATGCCGCAGCTCGCGAAGGGCTACAGCGAGGCCCAGATCGCGGAACTCGCGGCCTGGTTCGCGCGCGGTCCGGCAGCATCGAAGTGAGGACGAGCATGAGGACGATGATGAAGCGGCGCGATCTGCTGAAGCTCGCCGGCGTGGCCGGCAGCGTCGGCCTGGGCGGCTGCGCGAGCGGCGCGATGAACGCGATCGGCAAGCGCGACGCGGCGCGCGTGCTCGTCGTCGGCGGTGGCTTCGGCGGCGCGACGGCCGCCAAGTACATCCGGCTGCTGTCGCAATCCAAGATCGAGGTGGTGCTGGTCGAGCCCGACGCAGCCTTCGTGTCGTGCCCGCTGTCGAACCTGGTGCTCGGCGGCAGCCGCACGCTGCCCGACATCACCCGGCCGTACGCGAGCCTGACGCGCCAGCACGGCGTGCGCATCGTGCACGACCGGGTCGCGAGCATCGACGCGACGCAGCGCGTCGCCGAGCTCGCCTCCGGCGCCAAGCTCCGCTACGACAAGCTGGTGCTCTCGCCCGGCGTCGAGATGATGTGGGACGGCGTCACCGGCCTGCTCGACGCGAGCCGGCAGGGCCGCATCCTGCAGGCCTGGAAGGCCGGGCCGGAAACCGCCGCGCTGCGACGCCAGCTCGAGGCGATGCCCGACGGCGGCGTGTTCGCGATCGCGATCCCCGAGGCCCCGTACCGCTGCCCGCCCGGGCCCTACGAACGCGCCAGCGTCGTGGCGGCGTATTTCAAGGCCGCGAAACCGCGCGCCAAGGTGCTGGTCCTCGATGCGAACGAGGACGTGACGAGCAAGGGCGCGCTGTTCAAGAAGGTGTGGGCCGAGTCGTACAAGGGCCTGCTCGAGTACCGGCCGCAGCACAAGGCGACCGGCGTCGACACGGCGACGAACACGCTCAAGTTCGAGGTCCAGGACGACGTGCGCGCCGACGTGCTGAACGTGCTGCCGCCGATGCGCGCCGGTGCGATCGCGGTGCAGACCGGCCTCGCGAACTCGAACGCGCGCTGGTGCAACGTGAACTGGCTGAACTTCGAATCGACCGCGGCGCGCCACGTCCACGTGATCGGCGACTCGATCCAGATCGCGTCGCTGATGCCCAAGAGCGGGCACATGGCAAACAGCCAGGCCAAGGTCGCGGCCGCGGCGATCGTCGCCGAGCTGAACGACTGGGAGATCAACCCTGCGCCGATGCTCACCAACACCTGCTACAGCTTCGTCGATGCGCAGCGCGTCGTGCACATCGCGAGCGTGCATGCCTATGTGCCGGCCGAGAGCACGTTCAAGCCGGTGCCCGGCTCGGGCGGGCTGTCGCCGGCGCCGAACGAGCAGGAAGCGGTCTACGCGTTCGGCTGGGCGCGCACGATCTGGGCCGACATGCTCACCTGATCAGAACGCTGTCCACTTCTGTGCACTTGCGGCGGACGCGACCGTCTTCTCGATGAAGCGCACCCCGCGCGCGCCGTCCGCAATACGCGGGTAGTCGGCCTCGGCAGGCGACGCCGGCACGCCGTCGGCGATGCGGGCATGGATGTCGGCGGCCACGCCGACATACAGGTTCGCGAACGCCTCGATGAAGGCCTCCGGGTGCCCGGCCGGCAGGCGGCAGGCACGCTTCGCCGCGTCGCTGAGCCAGGGCGCGTTGCGCGTCAGGATCATGCGCGGCCCGTCGAGCGGCGCGTGGATCAAGTGGTTCGGATCTTCCTGGCGCCAGTCCAGCATGCCGCGCTCGCCGAACACGCGCAGCCGGATGTCGTTCTCGTTGCCGACCTCGATCTGCGACGCGATCAGCACGCCGCGCGCACCGTTCGTGAAGCGCAGCAGCAGGTTGCCGTCGTCGTCGAGCCGGCGGCCCGGCACGAAGCTCGTCAGGTCGGCGCACAGGCTCTCGATCTCGAGGCCGGTGACGGTGGCCGCGAGGTTCTCGGCATGCGAACCGATGTCGCCGATCGCACCGGCGATGCCGCTGCGCGCCGGGTCGGTGCGCCAATCGGCCTGCTTGTTGGCCGTGGCTTCGAGCTGCGTCGCGAGCCAGCCCTGGTGGTACTCGACGATGACCTTGCGCACCGCGCCGATCGCGCCGCTGCGCACCATCTCGCGCGCCTGCCTCACCATCGGGTAGCCGGTGTAGTTGTAGGTCACCGCGAACACCGTGCGCTGCCTGGCCACGCGCGCGACCAGGTCGTCGGCCTGCGCACTCGTGTGCACCAGTGGCTTGTCGCACACCACGTGGAAGCCGGCGTCGACGAAGGCGCGTGCGACGTCATAGTGCAGGTGGTTGGGCGTGACGATGCTGACGACGTCGATGCGCTCGTGCTGGGGCCGCTTCAGCTCGTCTTCTAGGAGCGCCTGCCAGGAGCCGTGATTGCGCCCCTCGGCCAGCCCGAGATCGCGGCCCGACGCTTGAGCCTTGTCCGGCGACGACGACAGCGCACCGGCGACGAGTTCGTACAGCCCGTCGAGCGCCATCGCGTGGCGATGCACCGCACCGATGAACGCATCGCGGCCGCCGCCGACCATCGCGTAGCGAAGCTTTCGGCTCATCTCGATGCCGCCTGTTGGCGCTTGTCGAACACCGCGTCGAACGCGCCGGTCGCGGGCTCGAAGTCCAGCCGTCTGCAAAAGGCCGCGCTCTCGGTTGCGCCGTGCACGCGGTCCATGCGGCTGTCTTCCCACTCGACCGACAGCGGCCCGGCATAGCCCACGTCGTTCAGCGCGACGATCAGCGATTCGAAATCGATCATGCCGCGCCCGACGCTGCGGAAGTCCCAGCCGCGGCGCGCGTCGCCGAAGCTGGTGCAGCCACCGAAGGTACCGACGGTGCCGTCGCCCTTGCCCCACCACACGTCCTTCATGTGGGCGTTGAAGATGCGCGGGCCGAAGCGGCGGATGAACTGGATGTAGTCGACGCCCTGGTAGCCGAGGTGGCTGGGGTCGAAGTTGAAGCCGAAGCGCGGGTGGCCGTTCACCGCGGCAATCGCGCGTTCGCTGGTCGCGATGTCGAACGCGATTTCGGTCGGGTGCACCTCGAGCGCGAAGTTCACGTCGACCTCGTCGAACACATCGAGGATGGGCGTGAAGCGCGTCGCGAAGTCGACAAAGCCAGCGTCCCAGTAGGCCTGCGTGGTCGGCGGGAATGCGTAGACCGAATGCCAGATCGACGAGCCGGTGAAGCCGGTCACGGTCTTCACGCCGAATGCGGCGGCGGCGCGCGCGGTGTCCTTCAGCTCGCGCGCGGCGCGCTGGCGCACACCCTCGGGATGGCCGTCGCCCCACACATGCGCCGGCAGGATGGACTCGTGGCGCGCATCGATCGGGTCGCACACGGCCTGCCCGATCAGGTGGTTGCCGATCGCGAAACATTGCAGGCCGTGCTTCGCGAGCAGCGCGCGTTTGTCGAGCACGTACTGCTTGGACGCGAGCGCGTCCTGCACATTGAAATGGTCGCCCCAGCACGCCAGCTCCAGGCCGTCGTAGCCCATGCGTTTGGCGAGCGGCGCGAGTTCGGCAAGCGGCAGATCGGCCCACTGGCCGGTGAAGAGCGTGATGGGGCGAGCCATGGTGCTTGTCTCCTTGAAAACGCGTGCTTGCTCGGTCAGAACGGCGAGTCGGGGAAGTAGAAGTCTTTCGCCGTGGCCTTCGTGATCAACACCGACGGGATGATGGACTTGGCCGGCAGCTTCTCGCCCTTCAGGCGCGCCTCGGCGGTCATCTTGATCGCGTCGTAGATGAACTTCGGCGAGTACGACACGTTGGCCTGGATGCGCGGGTCGCTGCCGTCCTTCAGCGTCTTGATCATGCCCTTCGCGCCGGCGCCGCCGAACACCAGCTTGATGTCCGTGCGCTTGGCTTGGTCGATTGCCTTCAGCACGCCGACGGCCATGTCGTCGTCCGCGGCCCAGACCGCGTCGATCTGCTTGAAGCGCGTCAGGTAGTCCTGCATCACCTTGAACGCGTCGTCGCGGTTCCAGTTCGCGTACTTCGCATCGAGCAGCTTGATGTCGGGCGAGCCCTTCATCACCGCATTGAACGCATCCATGCGCTCGTTGTCCAGCGTGGTCGCGATGCCGCGCATCGCGACGATGTTGCCCTTGCCGTTCAGCTGCTTCGCGATGAACTCGGCCGGGATCTTGCCGAACGCGGTGTTGTCGCCGGCGACATACGCGTCCTGCGCCGACTCGTCGGTGAGGCCGCGGTCGACCACGGTGACGTAGACGCCCTTGCCCTTGACCTGCGCGACCGGTTTGGTCAGCGCCGCCGATTCGAACGGGAAGATCACGAGCGCGTTGATCTTCGTGACCGTCATCAGGTCTTGCAGCTGGTTGGCCTGCTCGCCGGCGTTCGCCGCGGTCTTGACCGTGACCTTCAGGTCCGGGTACTTCTTCTCGAGCTCCTTCTTCGCCTCGTTGGCCCACCAGACGATGCCGCCGGTGAAGCCGTGCGTCGCGGCCGGGATCGCGACGCCGAGGTTGACCTTGTTCTGCGCGAAAGCACCGCTGCTGGTGGCCGCGAGCGCCAGTGCGAGAACGGTTCTGCGGGTGATGATGAATTTCATTGTCTTGTCTCCGTGTTGGACCGATGAAAGCAGCGAGGTGCTGCGGCTGAAAACCCGTCAGCGGCGTCTTTGCATGAACGCGACGACGATGATCACGACCCCTTGCACCGCGGCGTTCAGGTACACGCTGATGATGCTGGTGAGGTTCAGGATGTTGCTGATGACCGAGAGCAGCACCGCGCCGATCACGGTGCCGGTGATGCTGCCCGCGCCGCCTTTGAGCGCGGTGCCGCCGACGATCACCGCGGCGATCGCCTCCAGCTCCCACAGCAGCCCGGTCGTCGGCGAGGCCGAACCGAGGCGCGGCACATAAAGCAAGGTCGCGATGCCGACGCAGACGCCGAGCAGCGCATAGGTCAGTAGCTTGATGCGGTCGACATCGACGGCGGCGTAGCGCGCGACCTGCTCGTTCGAGCCGATCGCCTGCACGTAGCGGCCGTACGCGGTGCGGTTCAGGATCAGCGCACCGAGCAGCGCCACCACGAGAAAGACCCAGACCGGAATCGGCACGCCCAGCAGCGCGCCGTAGTAGACCGGCGCGTAGGCATCGGCCAAGCTGTTGTCGAGCGTGATCGCGCCGCCGTTCGACAGGTAGGTCAGCACCGCGCGGAAGACGCCGAGCGTGCCCAAGGTCACGATGAACGGCTCGATCTTGCCGCGCGTGATCAGCAGGCCGTGCGCGAGGCCGAACGCCGCGCCGAGCAGCAGCGCGAAGCCGGCGCCGAGCACGACGATCATCACCGGCCCGAGGCCGTGGCGCGCGCCCGCTTCTCCAAGCGCGTTCATCAACAGGATCACGCCACCGGCGATCAGCGCGGCCATCGAGCCGACCGACAGGTCGATGCCGCCGCTGATGATCACGAAGCACATGCCGACCGCGATGATGCCGATGAAGGCGGTGCGCGTGAGTACGTTCATCGCGTTGTCGAGTGTCGCGAAGTCGGCATTGAGCAAACCGCCGGCGATGCACAACAGCACCAGGCCGACGATCGGGCCGATGCCGTGCACGCGCGCCCAGAGCGCGCCGTTCTTCGACGCGGCGCCGCGGTCTTGAAGTTGGGGTTCAGTGCGTTCCGGTGGCATGGGCGATCAAGACCTCTTCGGTGAGTTGTTCGGCGGTCAGCGTGGCCTGCTGGGCACCGCCGCGCATCACGACGATGCGGTGGCAGATGCCGATCAGCTCCATCAGCTCGGACGAGATGACGATCACCGCGCGGCCTTCGCGGGCCAGGCGCTGGATCAGGAAATAGATATCGCGCTTCGCGCCGATGTCGACGCCGCGCGTCGGTTCGTCGAGCACGATCACTTTCGGGCCGGGGTGCAGCACCTTCGCGAGCGCGAGCTTCTGCTGGTTGCCGCCTGACAGCGACGAGGCCTTGATGTCGAGCGAGCCGGTGCGTATGCCGAAATCGGTGACCGCGGCTTTCAGCGCCGCTTTCTCGGCCTCCGGCTTCAGCCACGGCGCGGCGTAGCGGCGCAGCGCCATCAAAGTCAGGTTCTCGCGCAGCCCGAAGTTCACATGCAGGCCCTTGCCCTTGCGGTCTTCGCTGAGGTAGGTCAGCCCCAGATCGGCGGCCTCGCGCGGGCTGCGGAAGCGGACCTCGCGGCCGTCGAGTTCGATGCGTTCGACGCGGTGCGGGCGCAGCCCGAGCAAGCCTTCGAACAGCTCGGTGCGGCCGGCGCCGACCAGGCCGGCGAAACCGAGGATCTCGCCGGGCGCGACTTCGAAGCTCACGTCGCGCGCCCAGCCCGGCACCGTCAGGCCCTGCACTTTCAACAGCGGCGGCGCGTTCGGTCGCGCGTCCTTCACTGGGTACAAATCGCTCAGGTCGCGGCCGACCATCAGGTTCGCCATCTGCCGGCGCGTGACGTTCTTCGTCAGCTCGCGCGCGACGAAGCGGCCGTCGCGCATCACGACGATCTCGTCGGTGACGCGCTCGACCTCGTCGAGCTTGTGCGAGATGTAGATGAGCGTGACGCCGTCGGCCTTCAGCTGCGCGATCAACGCGAACAGGCGCTCGGTCTCGCCCGGCGTCAGGGTCGCGGTCGGCTCGTCCATGATCAGCAACCGCGCCTGGCGTTGCAGCGCCTTCGCGATCTCGACCAGCTGCTTCTCGGCGACGATCAGGTGCTTGACCAGCGTGTCGGGGCTCGCCGTCAGGCCGACCTGTCGCAGCACGCGTTCGGTCTCGGCGCGCATGGCCGCGTCGTCCAGCCACGCACCCGCCCGGCCGCCCGAAGGGCGCGTACCGGAGTGCGCAGCACGAAGGAACCCCATCAGACCGCGCGTCTTCTCGTGGCCGAGGAAGATGTTCTGCGCAACGGTTAGATCTTCGGCGAGCGCGAACTCCTGGTGGATCATCACGATGCCGCGCGCCTCGGCTGCACGCGGGCCGTCGAAGTGCACGAGCTCGCCGTCGATGCGCAGCTCGCCGCCGCTCAAGGCCTCGTAGCCGGCGAGGATCTTCATCAGCGTGCTCTTGCCGGCGCCGTTCTCGCCGAGCAGTCCGATCACGCGACCGGGCGCCAAGTCGAAGCTGACGCCGTGCAGGACCTGCACCGGGCCGAACGATTTCTCGACCTTGGCAAACGACACAGCCGCACTCATGCCGCGACCTTCCCGCGCCCGCGCAGCGTTTCCTGCATCGCGAGCACGCCGGCGCCGATCAAGCCAGCCTGGTCGCCGAGCGGCGAATACAAAATCTCGAGGTGCCGCGTCGACAGTGCCAGCGAGCGCTGGTAGACGCTCTGCCGCAGCGACGCGAGAAACAACGGCCCGATGCGCGTGACGCCACCGCCGACGAACACATGCGACGGGTTGAAGAAGTTCACGACCGACGCGAGCATCTGGCCGATCAACGTGCCCGAGCCCTGCACGATCGCGTTCGCGGCCGCGTCGCCCGCGCGACTTGCGTGGCCCACGTCTTCGGGCGTCAATTGGCCCTGGTCGACGAGGCGCTCGGCGAGCATCGCGCTGCGCCCGGTCTGCGCGGCCTCGGTCGCCTGGCGCGCGATCGCCGGGCCGGCCGCCATGGTCTCGACGCAGCCGAGGTTGCCGCAGTGGCAGCGCGGCCCGTCCGGCGCGACGCAGATGTGGCCGACGTCGCCGGCCGAGCCGTTCGCGCCGCGGTAGACCTCGCCGTGGCAGACGACGCCGCAGCCGATGCCGGTACCGACCTTGATGACGAGGAAGTTCGGCAGTTCGCGCTTCAGGCGCCAGAGCTCGCCGAGCGCCATCAGGTTCACGTCGTTGTCGACCCAGACCGGCGCGTCGTAGTCGGCGCGCAGGTCGTCGCGGATCGAATAGCTGTCCCAGTGCGGCATCAGCGGCGGCTCGACGAGCTGACCGCTCGCGAAGTCCACCGGCCCCGGCACGCCGACACCGATCGCGATCACCTGGCGCGGCTTCAGGCCGCTGCGCGTCAGCAGCTCGCGCATCAGCGTGCGCATGCGCGACAGCACGATGCCGGGCCCGACGCGCACGTCGATCGCCTCGCCATGGCGCGCGAGCACTTGCAGGTCGGGCGTCAGCACCGCGACCTCGACGCTGGTCGCGCCCAGATCGGCACACAGCAGCACGCCCAAGGCCCGGTGCAGCTGCAAGGTCTCGGCGCGGCGGCCGCCGGACGACGCACGCAGGCCGATCTCGTCGAGCCAGCCCTGCTCGATCAGCCCGGCGACGACCGCATTGGCGCGTGTCTTCGAGAAGCTCAGGTGCGTCGACAGCGCCTCGCGCGACGGGCCATGCGACCAGAACACGCCTTCCAGCACGCTCAGTTCATTGGCCGATAACTGCGCCCAGCGGCTCATTCGCTCGCGTCTCCTGGTGTTGGGAAAGCCGGACTCTGCGGTCCGGTGACGGAAATGTTAGGAGCCCAACTTCAGCCGCGCAAGCGCAATCTTCGACCCGATTTGGTTCTAAATCGGTGAATCCGACCCCACTGGCGCAAACCCCCGCTGACATCCGGCAGCCCCCGGCCTAGCATGGCCACACCGCAGATGCGCTACAGCGCGTTGGCCCCGGACGGCGACCCCACCGGCACGAGCGCGCGGAAAGGGATTGCTTGCAAGCGACCGATATCCACGCCCCCGACTACTTCCACAAGGTCGTCGACTGCCAGTGGGCTTGTCCCGCCCACACCCCCGTCCCCGAATACATCCGCCTGATCGCGGCGGGCCGCTACACCGATGCCTACATGGTCAACTGGGCGTCGAACGTGTTCCCCGGCATCCTCGGCCGCACCTGCGACCGGCCGTGCGAGCCGGCCTGCCGGCGCGGCCGTGTCGAAGAGGCGCAAGCCGAGAAGCCCGAGCCGGTCGCGATCTGCCGCTTGAAGCGCGTCACCGCCGACTTCAAGGACGACGACATCAGCCAGCACCTGCCGAAGGCGCCGCAGCACAAGAACGGCAAACGCGTCGCCTGCGTCGGCGCCGGGCCGGCGGCGCTGACGGTGGCACGCGACCTCGCGCCGCTCGGCTACGCGGTCACGGTGTTCGATGGCGACACCAAGGCCGGCGGCATGATCCGCTCGCAGATCCCGCGTTTTCGGCTGCCCGAAGAGGTGATCGACGAGGAAACCGGCTACGTGCTGAACCTCGGCGTCGAGTTCCGCGCTGGCACGCGCATCGAGTCGATGAAGGCGCTGCTCGAGCAAGGCTATGACGCGGTGTTCGTCGGCTCCGGTGCCCCGCGAGGCCGGGACCTGAAGATCCCCGGCCGCAGCGAGGCCGCCGCGCACATCCACATCGGCATCGACTGGCTCTCGTCGGTCTCGTTCGGCCATGTCACGAGCATCGCCAAGCGCGTGATCGTGCTCGGCGGCGGCAACACCGCGATGGACTGCTGCCGCAGCGCGCGGCGCCTCGGCGGCGAAGACGTCAAGGTGATCGTGCGCTCGCCGTTCGACGAGATGCGCGCCTCGCCGTGGGAGAAGGAAGACGCGGCGCACGAGAGCATCCCGATCCTCGATTGCCTGGTGCCGATCGCGTTCATCCACGATGGCGACAAGCTCACCGGCATGAGCTTCGACAAGGTTCGCGCACAGCGCGATGCGAGCGGCAAACGGCAGTTGGTCTCCACCGGCGAACCGCCCCAGGTCTTCGAGTGCGACGAGGTGCTGGTCGCGGTCGGCCAGGAGAACGCGTTCCCGTGGATCGAGCGCGACGCAGGCATCGAATTCAACGAGCACGGCATGCCGGTGCTCGATTCCATCAGCCTGCAGGCGAGCCGGCCGGACGTGTTCTTCGGCGGCGACGCGGCGCTCGGCCCGAAGAACATCATCTGGGCCGTCGCGCAAGGCCACGCCGCGGCGATCTCGATCGACAAGTTCCTGCACGGCGAGGACGTGAACCTGCGGCCCCCGCCGGGCGTCACGCTGATCTCGCAGAAGATGGGCATCCACGAGTGGACCTACGACAACGCGATCACCTCCGACACGCGCCACAAGGTGCCCTGGCGCGACGTGAACAAGGCACTGCGCAACATCAAAGTCGAGGTCGAACTCGGCTTCGACGTGCAGGTCGCGTGGAAGGAGGCGCAGCGCTGCCTGAACTGCGACGTGCAGACGGTGTTCAACACCGGCCAGTGCATCGAGTGCGACGCGTGTGTCGACATCTGCCCGACCGACTGCATCACGTTCACCGCGAACGGCCCTGAAGCCGACCTGCGCACGCGGCTGCGCGCACCGGCGCGGCATGCCGATCAGGCGCTGTATGTGTCGAGCGCGCTGAAGACCGGCCGCGTGATGGTGAAGGACGAGGACGTCTGCCTGCATTGCGGCCTGTGCGCCGAACGCTGCCCGACCGGCGCGTGGGACATGCAGAAGTTCATGCTCGACGTGACGCAGGCCGGGCGCGGGTGCCGCAGCGACAAGGGCGTCGCGAAGAGGAAGGCCGTTGCATGAAATTGAAGATCGAAGCGACGAACGATTTCGTCGTCAAGTTCGCGAACGTCAACGGCTCGGGTTCGGCCTCGGCCAACGAGATGTTCGCGCGCAGCCTGCTGCGCATGGGCGTGCCGGTGAGCCCGCGCAACATCTTCCCGAGCAACATCCAGGGGCTGCCAACCTGGTACGAGGTGCGTGTCAACGAGCGCGGCTGGCTCGGCCGGCGCGGCGGCGTCGACCTGATGGTCGCGATGAACCCGCAGACCTGGGATCAGGACGTCGCCGAGATCGAACCCGGCGGCTACCTGATGTACGACAGCTCGAAGCCGATGCCCGTCACGAAGTTCCGCGACGACATCCACCTGCTCGGCGTGCCGCTGACCGACCTGTGCGCGACCCGCTACACCGACCCGCGCGAACGCCAGCTGCTGAAGAACATCGTCTACGTCGGCGTGCTCGCGGCGATGCTCGGCATCGAGCCCGAGGTGATCGCGACGCTGCTCGGCGAGCAGTACAAGGGCAAGGCCAAGCTGATCCAGCCGAACCTCGACGCGTTCATGATGGGGCTGCACCACGGCCAGGAATACCTCGGCGCCGTGCTCGGGCTGAAGATCGAGCGCCGCGACGCGGTCGGCAAGCGCATCTTCATGGAAGGCAACGCCGCGGCCGCGCTCGGTTGTGTGTACGGCGGCGCCACCGTCTGCGCCTGGTACCCGATCACGCCGAGTTCGTCGGTCGCCGAAGCGTTCCAGAAGTACTGCTCGAGGCTGCGTGTCGACAAGGCCACCGGCAAGAACAAGTTCGCGATCGTGCAGGCCGAGGACGAGATCGCCTCGATCGGCATCGTCACCGGCGCCGGCTGGAACGGCGCGCGCGCGTTCACCTGCACCTCGGGGCCGGGCGTGTCGCTGATGACCGAGTTCATCGGCCTGGCGTACTTCGCTGAAATCCCCGTCACGATCATCAACGTGCAGCGCGGCGGGCCGAGCACCGGCATGCCGACGCGTACGCAGCAGGCCGATGTGATCAGCTGCGCCTATGCCTCGCACGGCGACACCAAGCACGTGCTGCTGTTCCCCGAGGATCCGAAGGAGTGCTTCGAGTTCGGCGCCGCCTGCCTCGACCTGGCCGACCGGCTGCAGACCCCGATCTTCCTGATGACCGACCTGGACATCGGCATGAACCACCGGCTGAGCGACCCGCTCGAATGGGACGACAAGCGCCAGCTCGACCGCGGCAAGGTGATGACCGCCGCCGATCTCGACGCGGGCAAGGATTTCGGCCGCTACCTCGATGTCGACGGCGACGGCATCCCGTACCGCACCTACCCCGGCACGCACCCGGACAAGGGCGCGTACTTCACGCGCGGCACGACGCGCGACGCCTACGCGCGTTACTCCGAGGCCGGCCCGGACTACCTGTACAACGTGCAGCGGCTGCTGACCAAGTTCGAGACCGCGAAGGAACTGGTGCCGCAGCCGGTCGAACGCAAGGCCGCGAAGCCGACCCGCTTCGGCGTCATCTACTACGGCTCGACCAGCCCGGCGATGAACGAAGCGTTCGAGGATCTGCAGGTGCAGGGCATGCATGTCGACGCGCTGCGCATCCGCGCGTTCCCGTTCAGCGCCGCGGTCGACCGGTTCATCGCCGCACACGACACCGTGTTCGTCATCGAACAGAACCGCGACGCGCAGCTGCGCACGCTGATGACGACCGAGCAGGAGGTGAACCCGGCCAAGCTCGAACCCATCCTGCACTACGACGGTACGCCGATCACCGCGCGCTTCATCACGGCCGCGATCGCGAAGCATGTCGAGGCGCACAAGGTGTCGCCGATCAAGAAGGGGCAGGCCGCGTGAGTGTTTCGCTTGCATCACTGCCTGCCTCGTGCGGGATCAGGCCGGCGGGGCATTCTGCTGCGCTCATGTCCCCCGGGCCGAAAAGGACCGGCCCTCCTCCTTTACTTCGCTCCGCAGAACGCCCCATCGACCTGATCGGCAACGGTCCCTGCTTTTCGACGACACGCTGCTCGGGCGGTTCGCCACGGATGCCGGGTGGCCGACGGAGCGAAGTAAAGGAGGAGGCTCGGGCGCAGCCCGGGCCGGGGGACATGAGCGCAGTCGGCCACCCGGCGTCCGTGGCGCGCACCACGCGCACAGGCAGTACAACATGACCTACCTCGCCAAACCCAAGCTTCATCACCCCACGCTGCCGAAGAATGCGCGCGGCTTCACGCGCCGCGACTACGAAGGCCGCGTCTCGACGCTGTGCGCCGGCTGCGGCCACGACTCGATCTCGGCTGCGCTCATTCAAGCCTGCTGGGAGCTCGACATCGAGCCGCACCGCGTCGCCAAGCTCTCGGGCATCGGTTGCTCGTCGAAGACGCCCGACTACTTCCTCGGCAACTCGCACGGCTTCAACACCGTGCACGGCCGCATGCCTTCGGTGCTGACCGGCGCGAATCTGGCGAACCGCGATCTGCTGTACCTCGGCGTCAGCGGCGACGGCGACTCCGCGAGCATCGGCCTGGGCCAGTTCGCACACGCGATGCGGCGCGGCGTGAACATGACCTACATCGTCGAGAACAACGGCGTCTACGGCCTGACGAAGGGCCAGTTCTCGGCGACTGCCGACCAGGGCAGCAAGAGCAAGAAAGGTGTCGTCAACACCGACTCGGCGATCGACCTCGTCGCGATGGCGCTGCAGCTCGGCGCAAGCTATGTGGCGCGCAGCTTCTCGGGCGACAAGGAGCAGCTCGTGCCGCTGATCAAGGGCGCGCTCTCGCATCGTGGCGCGGCGCTGATCGACGTCATCAGCCCCTGCGTCGCGTTCAACAACCACGCCGGCAGCACCAAGAGCTACGACCACGTGCGCGCCCACAACGAGGCGGTGAACCGGCTCGACTTCATCCCGAACCGCGAGGCAATCACCGCGATGTACGCGCCCGGCGAGGTGATCGAGGTGCAGCAGCACGACGGCAGCGTGCTGCGCCTGCGCAAGCTCGCCCAGGGTTACGACGCCGGCGACCGGATCGCCGCGATGACGCACATCGCCGCGTTTGAATCGCGCGGCGAGATCCTGACCGGGTTGCTGTATGTCAACGCCTCGGCCGAGGACCTGCACGAGCACCTGCACACCGTCGATGTGCCGCTGAACTCGCTGAACGCCGCCGAGCTGTGCCCCGGCGCGACGATGCTGGCCGCGATCAACGCCGATCTGGCCTGAGCCGACCGCGCTACGCGCTACAGTGGCTGCTGATCTTTCAGGAGCCACTCACCATGCAACTCATCGGCATGCTCGATTCGCCGTATGTGCGCCGCGTCGCGATCTCGCTGCAACTGCTGGGCCTGCCGTTCGAGCACCGCTCGGTCTCGGTGTTTCGCGGCTTCGACGAATTCAGCCGCATCAACCCGGTCGTGAAGGCGCCGACCTTGGTCTGCGACGACGGCGGCGTGCTGATGGACTCGACCCTGATCATCGACTACGCCGAAGCGCTCGCGCGTGACCGCGACCCGGCGTCGCGCAGCCTGATGCCGCGTGCGATCGCCGAGCGCCAACGCACGCTGCAGCTCACCGGCCTCGCACTCGCCGCCTGCGAAAAGAGCGTGCAGATCATCTACGAGCGCAGCCTGCGCCCGCCAGAGAAGCAGCACGCGCCGTGGGTGACGCGCGTGCGCGGTCAGCTCGCCGCGGCGTTCGCGGAGCTCGAAGCCGCGCTGGCACGCCAGCCGCTGGCCTGCACCAGCGCAAGCATCGACCAGGCCGGCGTGAGCTGCGCGGTCACGTGGCTCTTCGTGCGCGAGCTGGTGCCGGAGCTGGCGAATGCCCCGGACCACCCGGCGCTGCAGGCGCACTCGGAACAGGCGGAGCAATTGCCCGCGTTCCGCAACGCGCCGCACGGCGAGGGCATCGTCGCGCGCTAGCCAGCTAACGCGTGCGGTGCCGCAGCGCCGGCAACTGCTCGCGCACCTGCGCGATTCGCGCAGGATCGAGCTCGGCCAGCACCACGCCCTCGCCTTCCGGCAGCACGCTCAGCACCTGGCCCCACGGATCGATCACCATGCTGTGGCCGAAGGTGCGGCGGCCGTTCTCGTGCTGGCCGCCCTGCGCGGCAGCGATCACGTAGCACTGGTTCTCGACCGCGCGGGCGCGCAGCAGCAACTCCCAGTGCGCGAGGCCGGTCGTGTGCGTGAACGCTGCGGGCACCGAGATCAGATCGCAGGGCGGGTGCATCAGCGCGCGGTACAGCTCGGGGAAGCGCAGGTCGTAGCAGACGCTCAAGGCCACCTTCAGCGCGCCGACCTGGAAGCTCATCGGCTCGGCGCCCGCGCGGATCGTGCGGCCTTCGTCGTAGTGGTCGCGCTCGGTCTCGTACTTGAACAGGTGGATCTTGTCGTAGCGCAGCACGAGCGACCCATCGGGCGCGTAGACGCAGTTCGCGTTCAGCACCCGATCGGGGTCATCGGTGCGGATCGGCAGTGTGCCGCCGATCAGCCAGAGGCCGTGCTCGCGCGCCGCGTTCGACAGCATCTGTTGCAGCGGGCCCTCACCCGGCGCCTCGGCGATATCGAGCTTGTCGCGGTCGGTCCGGCCCATGAAGCAGAAGTACTCGGGCAGCACGACGAGTTCGGCGCCGGCGCCCGCGGCCTCGCCGATCAGCCGCTGCGCGGTGGCGCTGTTGTGCTCGGCGTGGATGCCGGAAACCATCTGCACGGCGGCGATCTTCATGCGTTCATCTTGCTGTTGGTTGGCTGGCTGCCTTGGGCTACTGCGGCGTCTTGGGCGGTGCGCTGGAGGCGGCGGTCGCCGGCGCATCGACGTTCGGCACATCATCGCCGAACTTGCGCTCGACGCGCTCGACCTTCGGATCCGCCCACGATCCCGACACCTGGAATTCGCGCGTGCCCGCGGCCGTCAGCGGCTTCTTCAGGAGCGCCTGCGCGAGGAATGCGCCCAAGCCGATGGCCGGATTGATCACGGCGTACGCGAGCGCCGCGGTGCCGGCGTTGATCTCGGGCACGACGACGACGCGCAGGTTCTGCGTCTCGCGCGCGATGTCGGCACTGCCTTCCATCAGCACTGCGGCCTGCACGCCGCGCATGCGCAGGTTGTTCGACTCGGCCACGCCTTGCGCGATCGTCACGTCGCCGGTGATGGTGTCGAACGCGAAGCCCTCCTGGAACAGGTCGCGAAAGTCCAGCGACAGGCGCCGCGGCAGCGACTGCAGGCTCAGCACGCCGAGCAGGCGCGCGGCACCCGGCTCGGCCTTCAGGAACTGGCCGGCGTCGATCGCGACGCTGATCTGACCGGTGAGGCTCGGGTAGTCGAGCGCGAACGGCGAGCCGCTCCAGGCGATCTGGCCCGCCAGCTGCCCCTTGCCGCCGCGGATCGCCTTGGGCGTTCCGAGCCGATCCAGCAGCGCGCCGCTGTCGGCGAGCGCGAGCTTGAAGTCCATCACCGCACGCCGCGTCGGCGGCGCACCGCGCGGCGCGGCCGGGGCGGCCGCCGCCGACCAGTGGCCGGTCGCGGTGAGCTGGGCCTCGGGCGTCGTGATGTTGAACTTGGTCAGCTGCCAGTCGCGGCCCTGCGGAGTCGCGCGGTTGAGCGCGTCGATCTCGACCCGGCCGAGGTGCTTGCCGCGCAGCTCCAGGTCGTCGATCACGACGTCGAGCGCGGGCATGGCCTCCGGCTGCTGGTCGAGCAGGCTCTCGACTTGCTCGACGTCGCTCTTCGGCAACGACAGCCTCGAGAGCCGCGCGTGCACGCGTCCGCCCGACGTGGTCGCGCCATCGCGCCGTGACGGCGGCCGGTATTCGAGGTAGCCGTTCAGCTGATCGGCATCGACGTTGGCGCGCCACTGGCCGCCGGAATCCTGCGACAGGCCGGCCGACACCCGGGTCAGCCGGCGCTGGCCGGCGACGAGTTCCTGCACGCGCAGGCTGACCGAATCCGGCGTGTAGCCGGCCTTGCCGCTGGCGTCGCGCGCATCGGCGTTGCCGACGAGCTTGTCGGCCACCGCCTCCCACTCGTCGGTGACCACGCTCCTGAGGTTCACGCTCGCACCCACGCCGCTCGCCGGCTGCGGCGCCGGTTCCATCACGCCGACGCCGCCGCGCAGCACGCGCGGCTGATCGCCGGAGACATCGCGCTGGTACTGCGCCTGGACGATGTTGCCGAGCTCGAAGCGCAGCGTGTCGCGCAGCGGCTGGCCCGTGACCAGCGGCTCCAGGCTGCTCTGGTAGCGCATCGCCAGCGGCGCCTCGGCCGCCTTGGCCAGCGGCGCGGGCAGGTTGACGGCCAGCCCGACGAGGTTGCTGCTGACATTGACTTCCGGCACGCCGTGCACGAAGCCCAGGCTCGCGCGGTACGCGGCCTGCCCGCTGAGTGCGGTCGCGATGCGCGCGACCTGGCCGAGTTCGGTGGCGCGGCGCAGCCCGTCGGCGGTGATGGTCCCCTGGCCGTTGAAGCGCAGCGTGCCGTCGGCCTGCGAGCCGCCGTCGAAGCTCATGTCGCCGCCGTAGACCTTCGCGCTCGCACCGACCACCGCAAAGCTCTTGTTCGTGAAGTCGACCCGGCCTTTCGCACCGCCCAGCAGCGGGCTGTCGGGCGTGATGCGCACATCGTTGCCGTTCAGCACCACGCTGCCCTGTGCGCTGGCGTTGTCGACGTGGTTGAGCGGCACGCCGAGCTTGAGCTTGAGCTCGGCGTTGCCGGTGCCGGTGCTGGTGTCGAGCGCCTTGCCGATCCAGCCGCCCACCGGCGTCGTGGTGACGACGCGCAGCATCTCGCCGAGCGGTCCGCGTGCGTTCGCTTCGAGGGCGAGCTGGCCCTCGGTTTCGAGGTTGCGGATTGCGCCCTGCACGCCGCGGAACTCGAGGTTGCCGAGCTGCGCGCGGCCGTTGCTCAAGGTCAGCGTGCCGCGGTCGATCGCCAGGTCGACGTCGGCCTTGGCGAGCACCGGCCATGGCGAGGCGTAGCCGGGGTTGCCGGCACTCGCGGGCGAGCTCGGCACGAACGCGTAGAGCGCGTCCTCGATCTTCGCGGCGATGCGGAACTCGCCATCCTTGCTGCTCTTCGCGTTGTAGAACGGGAAGTCCCACAGGTCGCCCTTGACACGGAAACTCGCGCTGACGAGCTTGCCGCCCTGCACCGCGTGCTGCACGTAGTCGCGCGTGTCGCGCCCGATGCCCAGCGGCAGGTAGCGCCAGGTGCGCTCGGCGCGGGCGTTGCTGAGCTTCGCGTCGAGCTCGAGCCGGCCGGGATAGCGCCCGCCGCGTGCGATGCCGATCCCGGCGCCCGGGCTCCAGGACGCGCTCAGCTCGCCGCTCGCGTCCGGGTTCGCGAACTGCGCGTTCTGGACCTGGACCGTGATTTTCGGCGGCTGCCCGGCGACCTTGGTCGGCTCGATCTTCCACTGCAGCTGCGCGCTGAACTGGTCGAGCGGCAACAGCGGATCGTCGAACACGCCCGGCAGGTCGAGCCCGCCATTCGTGATCGCGATGCGTGCCGCACCGCCGCTGTCGGTCGCGTCCAGTTCGATGCTCGCATTGCGCAGACCCGGTCGGCCCACACCGCCGGCCTCGCTGGACGGGTGCGCAGCCAGCGAGAGCCCGCTCAAGCCGCCCGAAACCTTGTAATGGGCAGGCGCGTCGAGCGGCCCGTCCCAGCGGGCGTTCAGGTTCGCGATCACGCCCCGTGGCTGCAGCTCCCCGAGCAGCTTGCTCAGGGCCTCGCCAAGCGGGACGCGCGAGGCAATCTGCGCCATCAGCCCGAGATCGAGCCGCTGCGCGCTGAACTCGCCGCCGCTGGCCGGCTGGCCTTCGCGCTGGCGCCAGGTGAGCTTCATGTCGCCCTCGGGCCAGCGGATGTTGTCGCCGGTCTGGAAGCTGGCGCGCTGCACCGCGAGCGTCACGCCCTCGGCCGTGCGCTGCGCGGTCAAGCGGCCCTGCACTTCCTCGAAGCTGAGCGGATCCACCTGCGGTGCGAGGCGCAGCGTGACGGCGCGCAACGCCACATCGACGGTTGCCGCACTCGGCTGGCCGTCCTTCAGATCGAACCAGCCGCGCAGCGCGCCCGCGCCCTCGCTGAACTCGAACGGCAGCGTGACGTGCTGGCGCAGCACATGCACATCGGCACGCGGCAGCGAGACGAAGGCGCTGCCGCTCCAGCGCCGCCAGTCGCCGCGGCGCGCCAGCAGCGGCTGCGTGAAGCGGCCGGTCGCCGTGAAGCGGTCGCCCCACTCGGGCGGGGGCGTCGCGTCGATGCGGATGTCGTGACGGCGCAGGCTGTTGCGCACGACGAACTGCACGTCGCCGAGCGCCAGCGGCGCCGCGCCGCGCAGTTCGTCGGTCCAGCGCAGCGCGCCGGCGCGGACCACGAATTCGTGCTGGGCGAAGAACCAGTCGGCCGCGGCGCTGCCCTGGTTCTTGTCGAGTTCGTCGGCGCTGAGCTTCAGCCCGGCGACGAAGATGTGGCCGGCGGCGTCGCGCCGCACCTCGAGCTCGGCACCCTCGATCAGCAATTGCTCGAAGCGCAGCTCGAACGAGAGCAGCGAGCGCAGCGAGACCGCGGCCGACACGCGCGGCAGGCGCAGCGCGGGGCGCTGGTCGGCGTCGTGCAGCACGACCTCGCGCAGTTCGAAGGTCGGGGCCCAGCCTCGGGAACGCACCTCGATCTGGCCGATGCGCACCG
>Ga0307508_10001987_pt1 | contig 22354 bp, 24 predicted proteins | sample 9_EM_MG_FD_203089 | JGI IMG/M metagenome (GOLD analysis project Ga0307508, IMG submission 203089) | Populus trichocarpa ectomycorrhiza microbial communities from riparian zone in the Pacific Northwest, United States - 9_EM | ecosystem: Host-associated > Plants > Roots > Unclassified | place...
TTTCAACTCCCAACCGTTCGTGCTGAGCTTGTCGAAGCACCGTAAAACAGAGCGGCCCTTCGACAAGCTCAGGGCGAACGGAGAGAGATGAAGCTTGCTCATCGTGCCTTGAACGCCGCCAGCCGCCGCGCTGCATCGGCGCGGACATTCGCCCAGAACAGGCTGTAATCATAGACATGGTAGTTGTTGCCGGGCAGCACATAATTGCCGAGATTGGGCGGCGCGCCGATCAGCAACAGCCCGCGCCCGTCGCAGCGCGCCGGAATACTGCCCGCCTGGATGGTCGCGCTGGCAAGGTCGCCTGAAGGAACGAGGGTGCCGAGATTGGCGGTGGCGGGCGCGGTGGCATCCGGCGTGCCGGTGATCGGGTTGGTGCAGACGATCGCGGTGCCCTTGCGGGGGGCGCCGGTGAAGCCGCTCGTGGTGTCGAAAGTGTCGAAGATCATCGACGGGTCGGCGGGTTCGGCAAAGCTTTGCCAGGAGAGGAGGCAGCCCGGCTGATCGGCGGTTGCGCATTCGGGCAGGCCGAGGCGCGGGAGGTCGGCCGTCTTCGAGACCGGCCAGCCGATAACATAGGCAGCGACGATGCGTTTCGCGAGCGGCGTGCCCGCGATCCGGTCGCGGAGCAGGCGAGCCAGATGATAGGCGCCCTGGCTGTGGCCGGCGAGGATGATCGGGCGATCACCCGCCTCTTTGAGGAACTGGTCGAAGGCGATGGCGACGTCGCCATAAGCGAGGTCGAGCGCCTTGTCGGCCTCGGCCTGGTTGGTGAGGAACGCACCGAAAGTCGCCTGGCGGTAGCGCGGCGCCCAGATCATGCCGACCTCGTTGAACGCGCTCGCTTGTGCCCGCAGGAACAGTTCGGCGCGGGCATTCGCCTCGGGATCGTCGAGCGGCGCGTTCCACCGTGCGCGCTCGAGATAGGAGGTGGGGTGGATGAAGAAGACCGCCGCTTCGGGCGCGGCGGCGGGCTTGTAGCCTGCAGGCGTCCAGAGGGCGGGACTGTCGGGCTTGTCGGGCCGGGCGATCCACATTTTCGGGTCGGCATAGGCGTTGGGTGCTGCGCCTGGCAGCGGCTGGAACGGTGCGCTCGGGATCAGCGACGCGCGCATGATCTGCGCGGGGAACAGGCGGTACGCGAAGCCGGCGGCGATCGCGAGCACGATCAGGACGGCGACGAGGTAGAGAAACTTCCGGGCCAAGCCTCGAACTCCGTTGTGCTGGGGCGGCATTACCGCGTTCGCGGTGATGGGGATTCCGTGCAGCATGAACGCGGCGCTTGCAATCGGCTTCGGGTCTGCGCTCACTCCGCCGCGAGAGGGGCAAGACCATGACCGATGCGGAGACGATGCTGGCCGGGGATGCCGAACAGACCTGGCGGCTGCGGCCGGTGATCCTGGCGGCGATCGGCCTGATCGCATCGGTGATCATCCAGCAGCTGACCGATCCGCACCGGGCGAGCATTGCCGTGATGGAGCCGGTCGCGATCTGGCGAATCGCGCTTGCGGTCGGGATCGGCACTGGTGCGCTCGCATTCGGGTTCGGCATGGAGCGGGTGCGGCTGCTTTGGGCGGTTGTGTTCGCGCTGGTTGCCGGCGTGGTGACGGGCTTCATCTATTACTGGAGCGGCGGCGGGCCGGGCTGGGGGTGGTTCGGCGACTGGCGCTATGCCAGCCTGGTCCTGTCGATCGCGATCGCGGTGCCTCTGTTCCAGACGGCGCGCGACGCGGGCGGATGGCGTTTCGCCTATGTCGAGGTTCATGGCCATGCCTGGACCAATGTCGTGCTGTGGTGCGCCTGCTGGGCGTTCACCGGAATCGTCTTCCTGCTCGCCTGGCTGTTGTCGGCGCTGTTCGACCTGATCGGCCTGCATTTCCTGCGCGAATTGCTCAAGGAGTCGTGGTTCTCCGCGGCGCTGGCCGGGGCGGCCTTTGGCGGCGCGCTGGGCCTGCTCCGCGAGCGTGACCGGATCGTGCGGCTGCTCCAGCGGGTGGTGACGGCGGTGCTCGCCGTGCTCGCGCCGGTGCTTGGCCTCGGGCTGCTGCTGTTTCTGGTGGCGCTGCCCTTCACTGGCCTCGGGGCTTTGTGGGAGGCGACCAAATCGACCACGCCGATCCTGCTGTCCTGCGTCATCGGCGCGCTGATCCTCGCGAACGCAGTGATCGGCAATGGCGAGGACGAGGAAGCCACCAACCCGGTGCTGCGCTGGGGCGCCATGGCATTGGGGCTGGCGGCGCTGCCCCTTTGCGTGATCGCGGCGATCGCGACCGGGCTGCGGATTTCCCAATATGGTTTCACGCCCGATCGGCTCTGGGCGCTGGTCTTCGTCATCCTCGCGACTGTCTATGGCGTCGCCTATTTCGTGTCTCTCGTCCTGGGGCGAGCCCGCTGGGCAGCGCGGGTGCGTCCCGCGAACCTGCGCATTGCCTTCATCGTCGCAGCGGTCGCGCTGTTTCTCGCGACACCGATCCTGAGCTTCAACGCGATTTCGACCGCGGACCAGGTCGCCCGGCTCGAATCGGGCCGGATCACGCCGGACAAGTTCGACTGGGCGGCCCTTGCGTTCGATTTCGGCGACCCGGGCAAAGCGGCGCTCAAGCGGCTGGCGGCATCGAAGAATGCGGCGATCGCGAGTCGCGCTAAGAAAGCGCAGACGCAGACGAACCGGTGGGATGTCGATGAGAGTGACCGCCAGGCCGACGCGGCCGAAGCGCTGACCAAGAGATTGCGCGTCCTGCCCACTAACGTGCCGGTCCCGCAAGACCTGCAGGACCTGTTGGGGAGCTATGATTCTTGCGGCCGCGAGGCGGATCACAAATGCACCTTGCTCTACACGCCCGGTGCCACCGAGGCGCTTGCCGTCAGTGACGCGTGCATCGACCGGCTGGCCGCTGAACCCGCCACAGCGCAGAAGCAGGAGAGGATCGTCTATGCTGCGCTTAGCGAGACGTCATGTTCGACCAAGCGGTATCGGTTGTCGGACGGCAAATGGGCCGAGTTCGAGGCGGCTACGCCCGATGCGGCGGCGCGCGCGGCGCTCAGGAAGGGAATTGCTGGAGGTGCGGTCGAAGTCCGCACAGTGCCGCGGCGCCAGCTGTTCGTGGGAGGCGTGCCGGTCGGCGAACCGTTCGAATAGGTTGCGCTCAGGCAAGCCGCTCTGCTAGCCGCGCGGCCATGTCAGTCAATATCGCAACCGTGAAGAAGATCGCGAGCCTTGCCCGCATCGCGATCACCGAAGAGGAAGCCGCGCGCATTGCGCCCGAGCTCGACAACATCATGGGCTGGATCGAGCAACTCGGCGAGGTCGATGTGACCGGCGTCGAGCCGATGACCGCGGTGATCCCCAATCACCTGCGGTTGCGCGACGATGTCGTCACTGACGGCAATGTCCGCGACGCTGTGCTCTCCAATGCCCCCCAGGCCGAGCATGGCTTTTTCGCCGTGCCCAAGGTGATCGAATGATGACGGTACGGCAGCATTCGATCATCCCGGCGCCGGCCGGGATCCAGGAATCAAACGCATGACCGACCTTACCGATCTCGGCGTTGCCGCCATCCGCGATGGTGTCCGCGAGGGCAGTTTCTCGGCGCGCGAGGTGGCGGATGCGTTCGTCGCGAAGGTGAGCAAGGCCAAGGTGCTCAACGCCTTTTTGGTCGAAACGCCTGACCATGCCGTCGCGGCGGCCGACGCGGCCGATGCGGCACGGGCGGCGGGCGAGACGCTCAAGCCGCTTGCCGGCGTGCCGATCGGCATGAAGGACCTGTTCTGCACCAAGGGCGTGGCCTCGACCGCGGCGAGCCATATCCTCGAGGGCTTCGTCCCGCCCTATGAGTCGACCGTCTCTGGCAAGCTTTGGGACGCCGGCGCTGGGATGCTCGGCAAGCTCAACATGGATCAGTTCGCGATGGGCTCGTCCAACGAGACCAGCGCGTTCGGCAATGTGATCTCGCCCTGGCGGCGGTCGGACGGCGGCAATGCACCGCTCGCACCCGGCGGCTCCTCGGGCGGTAGCTCGACCGCGGTGGCCGCGCGGCTGTGCCCTGCAGCGACCGGCACCGACACTGGCGGTTCGATCCGCCAGCCGGCGGCGTTCACCGGCATTTCGGGGATCAAGCCGACTTATGGCCGCTGCTCGCGCTGGGGCGTGGTGGCGTTCGCCTCGTCGCTCGATCAGGCCGGGCCGATGGCGCGCGACGTGCGTGACTGCGCGATCATGCTCGAGGTGATGGCCGGGTTCGATGCGAAGGATTCGACCTCGCTCCAGCTCGACGTGCCCAAATGGGAGGCTGGTCTCTCGAACAGCCTCGCCGGTAAGCGGATCGGCATCCCGAAGGAATATCGCGTCGACAATATGCCGGCCGAGATCGAGGCGCTGTGGCAGCAGGGCATCGACTGGGCGAAGGATGCCGGCGCCGAGATCGTCGAGGTCTCGCTGCCACACACGAAATATGCGCTGCCGGCCTATTACATCATCGCGCCGGCCGAGGCTTCGTCGAACCTCGCGCGCTATGATGGCGTGCGCTACGGCCTGCGGGACCTGCCCGAGGGGGCGAACCTGCAGGACATGTACGCCGCCACTCGCGCCGCCGGTTTCGGCGACGAGGTGAAGCGCCGGATCATGATCGGCACCTATGTGCTGTCGGCCGGTTTCTACGACGCCTATTTCACCCAGGCATCGAAGGTCCGTACCCTGATCGCACGCGATTTCGAGCAAGCCTGGGACAGCTGCGACCTGCTGCTGACGCCGACCGCGCCATCGGCCGCGTTCGCACTGGGCGAGAAGAGCGCTGATCCGATCGCCATGTACTTGAACGACGTCTTCACCGTGCCAAGCTCGCTTGCGGGTCTGCCGGCGATGTCGGTGCCGGGCGGGCTCGACAAGGCGGGGCTGCCGCTCGGGCTGCAGATCATCGGCAAGCCGCTCGACGAGCAGGGCGTGCTGAATGCAGGGCTGGCATTGGAAGAGCGCGCCGGCTTCGTCGCAAGGCCGGAGGCGTGGTGGTAGACGGTATTACCGAAAACTGGTAATACTTCGTGCATGAGCAAGCAGAGCAACCTTACGATCAAGGGCCAGGTCACGATCCCCAAGGACGTGCGTGATGCCCTCGGATTGAAGCCGGGCGAGCCTGTCGAGTTCGACTGGAATGACGACGGTGAGGCGGTGATCCGCAAGGGCGTGCGGCCCGACGATTATGACAAAAGATATCAGGCTGCGGTGGTGAGCCTGAATCGAGTCCGCGAGAAGTACAGGCATTTGCGAACCGGGCAGGACACGGATGCCTATATGGCGGAAGTTCGTGAACCAGTGCCCGATCCGTTGGCGAACGCATGATCTTCGTTGACAGCAACGTCGTCATCGATCTGCTTGAAGACACTTCGCACTGGTCCGAGTGGTCGCGCGGTGAGGTTCTGAAAGGCATCGCCGCCGGCAATTTGATAGCGAACGTGGTCGTCCTTGCCGAATGCGCCGCGCATTTCAGCGATTTGGAAGAAGGGCTGCGTTATTTTGAAGAAGTGGGGATTGCATTGAAGGAGATTCCCGCCGCTGCTGCCTTTCGTGCGGGGCTGGCGCACAAACTCTATCGTCGGTCCGGTGGGACGCAGCGATCCATCCTCGCCGATTTTCTGATCGGTGCGCATGCTTCTGCACTTGGCGCGAAGCTTCTGACGCGCGACAGACAACGTTTCTCTTCCTATTTTCCCGAACTCACCCTCATCACACCCGAGAACGACAATGGCTGAAGCAGATACCTACCGCATCCGTGGCGCCACCGGCGATTGGGAGGTCGTGATCGGCCTCGAAGTCCATGCCCAGGTGACCACCAACGCGAAGCTCTTCTCGGGCGCTGCGACGACGTTCGGCGCTGAGCCCAACACCCAGGTGTCGCTGGTCGATGCGGCGATGCCTGGCATGCTGCCGGTGCCGAACCGCGAGTGCATCCGTCAGGCGGTGCGCACTGGCATGGCGATCGAGGCGCAGATCAACAAATGGTCGCGGTTCGATCGGAAGAATTATTTCTACGCCGATCTGCCCCAGGGGTATCAGATCAGCCAGCTCTACCATCCGCTGGTGGGCGAGGGGGCGATCACCATCAGCCTCGACGACAAGAATCCTGACGATGCGACCAAGACGATCGGGGTCGAGCGGATTCATGTCGAGCAGGATGCCGGCAAGCTGATGCACGATCAGCATCCGACGCAGAGCTATGTCGATCTCAACCGCTCGGGCGTCGCGCTGATGGAGATCGTCAGCCGCCCGGACATGGCGTCGCCCGCCGAGGCCGGCGCTTATCTGCGCAAGCTGCGCTCGATCCTGCGCTATGTAGGATCGTGCGACGGCAATATGGAAGAGGGCTCGATGCGGGCCGACGTGAATGTCAGCGTGCGCAAGCCGGGCGATCCGCTCGGCACACGGACCGAGACCAAGAACGTCAACTCGGTCCGCTTCGTGATGGCGGTGGTCGAGCAGGAGGCGATCCGGCAGGTCAACGCGATCGAAGCCGGCGAGCGGATCGTCCAGGAAACGCGGCTCTACGATCCTGACAAGAATGTGACGCGGTCGATGCGCTCCAAGGAGGATGCGCATGATTATCGCTATTTCCCCGATCCCGATCTGCTGCCGCTCGAGCTCGACGATGCGTTCCTGGAAGAATGCCGCGCGAGCCTGCCCGAGCTGCCCGATGCCAAGCGCCGCCGTTATGAGGCGCTCGGCATCACGCCGTACAATGCCGCGGTGCTGACCGCTGAGGTCGAGGCGGCGCGGTGGTTCGATACGTTGCTCGATGCCGGCGCGAAGCCGGTTGCGGCGGCGAACTGGGTGACGTCGGAGCTGTTCGGCGCGCTCAACCGGCTCGGCAAGAGCATCGAGGAATCGCCGGTGAGCCCCGCACAGGCGGCTGAGCTGCTCGGCCTCGTCGCCGATGGCACGCTGTCGGGCACGCTTGCCAAGCAGGTGTTCGAGATCATGCTCGAAACCGGGCAGGGCGCCGGCGCGATCGTCGAGGAGCGCGGGCTGAAACAGACCAGCGACACCGGGGCGATCGAAAAGGTGATCGCCGAGGTGATGGCCGCGAACGAGGACAAGGTCGCCGAGTATCGCTCGGGCAAGGACAAGCTGTTCGGGTTCTTTGTCGGCCAGACGATGAAGGCGATGGGCGGCAAGGCCAATCCGGGTGTGGTCAACGAGCTGCTGAAAAAGGCGCTGGGTTGAACCCAGCGCCCGTTATTTCCCAGCGCCTTACTTCATAGCTTTTTCGCGGCCATCGCGGTGCGTGCGTTGTGCGCATATTCCTCGAAATTCTTCTTGAACACCGAAACGAGCTCGTCGAGCGCAGCGATTGCGTCCTCGCCTTCCTTGGGCGGGAAGAGCTTGAGACCGTTGCCGCCCCACGCCTTGTATTCATAGGCGATTTTCTGGCTATGGTCGAACTTGCGCAGCATGAACAAGGTGCGCAGCGAGCGACCATAGATGGCGGCCTTCTGGTAGAAGACGTCAGCGACGATCAGTTCGGAATAGCAGGGCGCCTGCGAATCCGAGCGCCGTGTCTTGACCTTATTCATGGTCTTGCGCTCGAGCGGCTGCTCGTGGCGGACGATTTTCGTGCCGGGCTGGAGCGTGATCAGCGTGCTCAGGTCCATTGCCTCGAGCGCGTCGAGCTGCGACGGGCTGTCGAGCGCGCTGGCCAGCTGCGCCTTGTTGCTCGCATCCTTGCCGGCATGCAGCGCGGCGTCGAGCAACCCGCCGCCAAGCAGACCGGTCGTCATTGAACTCATGCGTTCCGCTGGCCAGATATGGAGCTCGCAGCCACTTGGCGCTGCGGCCGGCGCGGCATCCTGCGCATAGGCATTTGCCGCGGCTAGGGATGCGAGTCCCGCCATCAGCGTCATGGTCTTTCTCAGCTTCATCATTCAAAGTCCTCCCTGTGTAAAATTCGTTCGAAGGCCGCCGGCGTCGTTTCGCAAACAGGTTCGAAAAAGTGATGGACGCTACGGCTTCTTCGCCAGCAATTGCGAGAAAGTCTCGAGGTTCGCCGCAAAGGCTGAACTGAGCTCAAGGAGCGCCGCTTCGTCACGACGCGGCGGATCCAGCGAAAAGAGGTCGAGCTTGGTCTGCACCCAGGTGCCGAAACTCTTGGTCGGCGCTGCCCCCGTCCCAAACACCCGGAAGCGTAGGAATGTCTTCAAATCCCGGCCATGGGCATAGACCCTGGAATAGACCAGATCGCTCACCACCAGATCCGCATAACAGGGGGCATCGGACGCGAAATAGCGCGCCTTGACGGTCCGGATCGTGCGGCTGTCCAGCGGGGTATCGTGCAGGACGATCCTGTAATCGGTCAGCCCCAGCATCGTTGCCAGGGGCATTGCGGAAAGCGCTTTGGTTTGCGCTGCAGGGTCGAGCGGTTCTTCGGGCTTGGCCCGGGCCGTGTGCGCCGGCGCGCTCTCGCCGCCAACCCGCTGCAGTGGCGTGGTGCCGCCAGGCGTCATATAGCCAGTGTAAAGATTGTCGAAGGCCGTCTGCAGAACCGTGTTCATGCCTTCGGAGGGCCAGACGTGAAGTTCGCAGCCGGCGCTCGCACTGGTCTGCGCGACCGCAGGAGCAACCGCGAACAACATCAGGAGCGCGGTCGCGGCGAGAGAGGCCCGACTCGCGTCAGCCACGCTTCTTTGCCTTGGTCGGCTTCAGGAAAGCCTGGGCGAATTGGGCGACATCGTTCTTGTACGCGGCCTTCATCTCCTCGATTGCGGCGGCGGTGCTCTCTCCCTTGGGAACCGGGAAAAGGCGAAGCGGGGTGTGGACCCAGGTCCCGAAAACGCGCTGCGGCGTGGATGCTGCGCCGAAATCGCGGAAGCGGAAACTGATCTTGAGATTGCTCCCGCTGAAAACATCCTGCTGAAAGAAGACGTCGTCGACGATCAGTTCGCCATAGCAGGCAGAGGTGGAATCGCTGAGGCGCGCCGTGCTGGTCCGTATTGCGCGGCTGGACAGCGGCTCGGAATGGATGACGAGGCGGTAATTCGGCAGGCCCAACAGGATTTGCGGCTGCGTCTCTTCAAGCAGCGACACCTGCGACGCGGTGGACATCGGGTCGGTCGGTACCTGCGGATAGCCCTCCCGCCCGGTCGTCGCACCGTTGTTGATCCCGCCGTGCAGCCAGCCAAGATACACGGAGTTGAGACCAGCGGCGGGCCAGACATGCAATTCGCATCCAGAGCCACTGGTGGTCGCCGGCGCTGACGGCGTCGACAAGGTCTGCGGATACGCCGCAGACGTCAGTGAAGCGGCGGCCAGCGCCGCGCCGAAAACGATCCCCCAGTGCATTCAAGGCCCCCGCCCAACATCTTGATTTAACGCAGTATAGGATTGGAGCTGAAGCCTTGCAATCACGCAAATCGGAGACCGAGCCCGGTTTCACTGCGCTTCGGTGAAGCCCATCACCCCGGGAACCTCGCTTCCGCCGCGTTCGCCGCTCGATCCGAGCATGCCCACCACCGCGGTGCCGCGAAGTACCAGCGCGCGCTGGGAATCGACGTCCCGCAGCGCGAGGCCCCCGGTGCGGAGTCGTGCCAGCAGTTCGGCGGGATACCGGCCTGTCGGCACCAGTTCGTCGCGCTTGCCGATCGCGTCCTTCATCGCTTCGAAATTGAACAGGAGCGGCGGCGCGGCGAGCCAGGTCGCACTGTCCCCGCCGCGGCCGAGGCCGAGCGTCAGCCGTACCGTTTCCGGCACCAGCGACGTGCCGATCGATGCTATCGCGAGCTCGGGCTTGCCGTGGCGCATCAGGATCAGCGGCGCCATGTCGCCGGGCAGCCGATCGCCGGGTGTGATGGCAGCCAGCCGATACTGGTAGATGCCGGCAGCGACCGGCACGGGAATGCCATCGACCACCATGCCGGTATCGCCCCAGATTGGCGTGTTGCTGGAATGGACAAGCGCGGCGACATTGCCCCAGCGATCGATCGCGGCGACCGAGGCGCTGTGATGGCCTTCCGGCGGCGCAGCGCCGCCAATGGCCAGCGTTTCGAACGCCTTTGCGGCCGCGACACCATAGGCCGATGTCGCACGCGTGGCGCAGGTTCCGTCAAAACCGGCGCTTTGCTCGAACGCCTTGATGTTGGCGGCATAGGGTGCGGAAATGGCGAAGCGGAGCGCGAGCGCGGTGGTGCGGAAGCTTGCCGAATCCTCCCAATAGCGCGCGGTGGGCTCGGCATGATCGAGCAAGTTGAGCGCGGTCATTATCGCGCAGCCGTTCGAATTGTTCTGGTCAGGCCCGTACACCGTCGCACCCGCGAAACCGGTGCTGAGCGGGGATGTCCAATGCGGCGCATAGGCGGCCATATCGGCCAGTGATGCGGCCTCGCCATGGGCGCCAAGCGTCGCGACATAATGGCGTGCCCAGGCGCCGTGGTACATATAGCCAGCGCCCTCACGCGCGACGGATTTAAGCGTTGCCGCTAGACCGGGCGGCACGAAGCGCTCGCCGATTTTTGGGGGATGTATTCCGTCGGGCAGGGCGAAGGCACGGCCCTCGCGCGTCTGGGCGAGGCCGGTCTGGGCGACGCCGAAATAGGCGCCGAGCAGCGGCGTCACCGGTACGCCGTGTTCGGCATACCAGATCGACGGCGCGAACAGGCTGGGGAAGGGGAGGCGGCCGAAGCGGTGATGGATCGCCGCCATGCCGGCCATAAACCCCGGGACCAGCGCCTTGCGCCCGGCAGCGCCAGCCGGGGCTGTGGTGTGGCCGGTGATCATGCCGAGATCCGTGGCGGGGATGGTGGCCGGCGAGTGCTCGCCCCGCCAGGTGCCCCAGCCGGCATCGAGGGTATAAACGCGCCCCGTGCGCGCCTCGAAATAGACGATCTGCGCGACGCCAGCATAGGAGACATTGGCGCCGAGCATCGTCGTCACCTGAGTCAGCGCCGTCGCGATTGCCGCATCCGCCGCAGTGCCGCCCTGACGGAGCGCTTCGGCTCCGGCGTGCACGGCGATCGGTGAGGCGGTTCCGGTGACGAGCCCCTGCCGGCTGCTCGCGCTGCGAATCTCGGTTGGCCAGATCGCCGCCTCGCGCTGTTCGAGTCGCAGGCGTTCGGCCTCAGGCCAGCGGGCGGGCGAGAGATCGGCGGCGGCGCCCGGAGTTGCGATGCAGACTATGAGCGCGACCGTGATCGCGTTGCGCAGGTATGTCCTCGGCATGATGTTCATTTCCCTGATCTGATGTGTTGCGACTCGGCGGTTTAACTCGGCTGTGCCGATAACTCTGCTTGACAGAGTACTCTGCATATGGTCTCTGTGCGGCAGAGTCAAATAGGAGTCGAACGATGATCACCGAGAACGAAGCCGCCGAATCGCTGCGCGATGTCGAGCGCGTGAGCCGTCGCACCCATGTTGCGAGCACCTATGCGGTAGCGAGTCCGCACCTCATTCTGTGGGGATTGGTCTGGGTGGCCGGCTATACCGGCACCGGGCTGACGCCGCCCGAGCAATGGGGTTGGGTCTGGCTGCCCGGTATCGTCGTCGGATCGATCGGGAGCGCGGTTCTTGGGCGACGAGCAGCGCGCTTGGGCGCCACTAAATTTGGCGGCTCGGCCAATCCCAACGTCCGATCGCTGCTGATGGCGCTGATCATCATGCTCTTCATCGGCTCGGTCTATCTGGTGTTCAAACCGACCTCGATGCTGCCCTATCTCGTCTTCCCAGCGCAGATCATGGCGCTCACTTACGCATTGGTCGGCACCTACGGATTGCCGCGCTTTACCTGGATCGGCGCCGGCGTATTCGTCACGGTGATGCTCGGCTATCTGCTCGCCCCAGCCTTGATGCCCTTCTGGCTCGCGGCAGCGGGCGGTGGTGGCTTGATCCTGGGCGGACTGTGGATGCGGAAGATCTGAGATGGCGAACCCGGACGAAATCATCCACCAGTCGCTCAGGTTGCGGATCATGGCGGCGCTCTATGCGGCCAGGGACGGGGACCCGATCGAGTTCGGCAGACTAAAGGCGCTGATCGAGGCGACTGACGGCAATCTCGGCAGCCACCTCGCCACGCTTGAAGGGGCCGGCTATCTCAGGCTCGAAAAGGAGTTTGTCGGCAAGAAGCCGCGGACCCGCGCCGCGATCACCCGCGCTGGAACGGCGGCGTTTCTCGAACACACCAGCTATCTGCGTGGCATCATCGACTCCGCGGCCGAATGACCTCACCGGGCGTCGTCATCCTGGTTCGTCGTTATGCCGCCAGTGCCACCGACGCCGTCAGGAAGACTGGCTGAAGTAAGCGAATCGGGCTCGCGCCCGCCTTCGCCGCGCTCGTCAGCGTCTTCGCGAGCCTCGACGATCTGTTCGACATCGGTGCGCTTCTCATTGTCATTGTCCGGCAGGCTATCTGGATGGGGATCGCGATCGGTCATCCTGATATCCTTCATTTTCAGTCGGTCGGCTGGAACGGCTCGCCGGGGTCGCTGCCCGGGGAGGGGATATCGACATCGGGGGCGGTCGGGCCGACCTCGGGCGGTGGCGCCTCGGGCTGGCCGGGCTGGCTCGGCGGCGGCAATTCGGTCGGGGGTGTGGTGGCCATGGCGTGATCTCCTCTCGGCACACAACGCCTTTGCGCAGCGCAGGTTGCCTCCGCGCTTGCCCCCGCGCACATCACTGGTATAGACGCCGCCGACCGACGGTGTCCCCTGCGGGCGTGGCGGAACTGGTAGACGCGCCTGGTTTAGGTCCAGGTATCGCAAGATGTGGGGGTTCGAGTCCCTTCGCCCGCACCAGTCTCGTCGCGCTGGGCGAGGGGTGCCGCAACACCGATTCCCCTGAAAAGGCCCAGAGTTAAAAAGGCAATTGTTGAAATGCAGACTGTCGAGACGTTGAACGAGGGCCTGAAGCGCGCCTACACGCTGAAGATCACGGCCAAGGATATTGATTCCAAGGTCGATGCCGAGCTGAAGCGCGTTGCGCCGCAGGTCCGCATGCCCGGCTTCCGCCCCGGCAAGGTGCCGGCCAACCTGGTCCGCAAGATGCACGGCCCGGCGCTGATGCAGGATGCGCTGAACAGCTCGATCCAGGAGGGCGTTCAGACGCTTCTCGCCGAGCAGAAGCTGCGCCCCGCGATCCAGCCTTCGGTAAGCCTTGATGACGGCTATGAGCTTGGCAAGGATGCCGAGGTCAAGGTCGAGCTCGAAGTGCTGCCCGATGTGCCGACTCCAGCGATCGATTCGCTCAAGCTCGAGCGGCTGACGGTTCCCGCCGATGAGGCGAGCGTCCAGGCACAGCTCGAGAAGTTTGCTGAGCAGCAGAAGCGCTGGGACGATGCGAAGCCGACCTACAAGGCGAAGACGGGCGACCTGGTCGTTATGGATTTCGTCGGCAAGGTCGGCGATGTCGCGTTCGAGGGCGGCACCGGCGAGGATATGTCGGTCGAGCTCGGCTCAGGCCGCCTGATCCCGGGCTTCGAGGATCAGGTCGTCGGTGTGAAGACCGGCGAGGAGCGCCAGATCAAGGTGACCTTCCCGGCTGACTATCAGGCGAAGGATCTCGCCGCGCAGGACGCGACCTTCGACCTGACGATCAAGCAGGTGAAGACCGCTGGCGAGACGAAGATCGACGATGCGCTCGCGACATCGCTCGGCCTCGAGAGCCTCGAGCAGCTCAAGGGTCTGCTCAAGGGCCAGATCGAGCAGGAGCTCAACGGCCTCACCCGCACCCACATGAAGCGCAAGCTGCTCGATCAGCTCGCCGAGGGCCATGATTTCCCGGTCCCGCCGTCGATGGTCGAAGCCGAGTTCAACCAGATCTGGCAGCAGCTCGAGCATGAAGCGACTCATGAGGAGGATCCCGCCGCGGCGCTCGCCGAGATGGAATCCGAGCGCGAGGATTATCAGAAGATCGCTGAGCGCCGCGTGCGCCTCGGCCTGCTCCTGTCGGAGATCGGCCAGTCGAACGGCGTCGAGGTCAGCCAGCAGGAAATGAACCGGCTGATCGCGCAGGCGGCTCAGCAGTACAGCCCCGAGGACCGTACCCGGTTCATCGAATATGTCCGCTCCGAGCCGATGGCGGCAGCCCAGCTGCGCGCGCCGCTCTATGAGGACAAGGTGGTCGACTGGCTGTTCGAAAAGGCTGAGATCAGCGACCGCGAAGTGACTCGCGAGGCGCTGGAAGCCGCGATCGAATCCGAGGACGGCTTCGATACCGGCACGCACACCCACGATCACGACAACCACAAGCCAAAGGCCAAGAAGGCGGCGGCGAAAAAGGCTGCTCCTGCGAAGGAAGAGGCCGAAGCCAAGCCCGCGAAGAAGGCGGCTGCCAAGAAGGCCGAGCCTGAGGTCGAAGCGCCTGTGGAAGTCGCTGCCGAGCCGGTGAAGAAGCCGGCTGCCAAAAAGGCTGCGAAGCCGGTTGCGGAAGAGGCACCGGCCGAGGTTGCTCCGGCGAAGAAGCCGGCGGCAAAGAAGGCGCCAGCAAAGAAGTAGTTGATCCCTCTCCCCTTGTGGGAGAGGGTTGCGCAGACTTGGCCTGTGTTCTTCACACGGGCCTAGTCGTAGCTGGGTGAGGGGATGCGCTGCTCTTGTAGCGCGCGGCGCAAAGCGCCGCTCACCCTCTCCAACTGCGACTAGGCAGCGAGCTGCCAAGTCTTCGTATCCTCTCCCCTCCAGGGAGAGGAAAAAGGGGGGCGCTGTGACTGTCGCGACGAAGATTGCCGTGCTCCTCCCTTGCTACAACGAGGAAACCGCGATTGCGCAGACCGTCGCCGGTTTCCGCACCGTCCTCCCCGACGCCACCATCTACGTTTACGACAACAACAGCCGGGACCGCACCGTAGAGGTTGCCCGCGCCGCGGGAGCGATCGTTCGCACCGAGCGGATGCAGGGCAAGGGCAATGTCGTCCGCCGCATGTTCGCTGACGTGGACGCCGACATCTATGTGATGGCCGATGGCGACGCGACCTATGACGCGGCCTCGGCTCCGGCGCTGATCGCCCGGGTGCTCGACGAGCAGCTCGACATGGTGGTCGGCTCACGCGTGTCTCAGGAGACCGCCGCCTATCGCCGTGGTCACCAGTTCGGCAACAAGGCGATGACCGGCATCCTGGCGCAGCTGTTCGGACGCAGCTTCACCGATATCTTTTCGGGCTACCGCGTCTTTTCGCGGCGATTCGTGAAGAGCTTCCCGGTGCTGTCCTCGGGCTTCGAGATTGAGACCGAGATCAGTGTCCATGCGCTCGAACTCAAGATGCCGGTCGGCGAGATCGAGACGCCTTATTATGCCAGGCTCGAAGGCTCCGAATCGAAGCTCAGCACCTATCGCGATGGGTTCCGGATCGCCCGCACCATTTTCACGCTCTACCGGATCGAGCGGCCCTTGCTGTTCTTCGGCGTGGTCGGCGTGCTGTTCGGGCTGGTTGGCGTCGCGCTCGCGGTGCCGCTGATCCTCACCTATCTGCACACGCATCTCGTACCGCGCTTCCCGACCGCGATCCTCATCACCGGGCTGATGATCATGGCGGCGCTCAACGGTTTTGCGGGCCTCATCCTCGATACGGTGGTGCGCGGGCGGCGCGAGGTGCGGCGGCTCGCCTATCTCTCGCATCGCGCCCCCGGCGGGGATGATCGTCGCGAGGAGTAGGGCGGGGCTTGAACTCGTTTCCGCCAGCGCCGATGTAGGGTGCTCTAGGGGCACAAGGATCCAAAGGCACATCATGCACAACCCGTTCGACACCGGCGACTTCGCACGTCCTCTCACCAATGCTGGTTTCAGCCAGTCGCCCGAAGGTGGTCTCGTCCCCATCGTCATCGAGCAGTCCAACCGCGGCGAGCGCAGCTTCGACATTTATTCGCGGCTGCTGCGCGAGCGGATCATCTTCGTCACGGGCGGCGTCGAGGATCATATGGCCTCGGTCATCACCGCCCAGCTGCTCTTTCTGGAGTCCGAGAACCCCAAGAAGGACATCTTCATGTACATCAACTCGCCGGGCGGCGTCGTCACGGCGGGCATGGCGATCCATGACACCATGCAGTATATTCGCCCGCGCGTCGGCACGGTCTGCATTGGCCAGGCCGCCTCGATGGGCAGCTTTCTGCTTGCCGCCGGCGAGCCCGGCATGCGCGTCGCGCTGACCAACGCCCGAATCATGATCCATCAGCCCTCGGGCGGTGCACAGGGCATGGCGTCGGATATCGAGATTCAGGCCAAGGAAATCCTGCGCATCCGGCACCGGATGAACACGCTGTATGCGCAATATACCGGCAAGCCGCTCGAGGTGATCGAGAAGGCGATGGACCGCGACAAGTTCCTCGAGGCTGACGAGGCGAAGGAATTCGGCCTGATCGACGAGGTGTTCGACAAGCGTCCGGCGATTTCGGAAGACGGCTCGTCGACCCCGGTGCTGCCCGCATCCTGATTTCAGCGACAATCGTCGCCGGTACCGGATCGCAAAGATCCGGTGCCGGCGCTGGTCGCAGGACACAGGTCATGTCCCCTGTGTCCCAGAAGTCGCATGGAAACGGGTTGTTTCCTGTTTCAGAGATAAACATATTTGCTATCGTCGCGGCGGAACTATCATTAGGCTGTTTGGCCGGACGATGAAGGCGACGAATTCCGAGTCCCTCGCACGGCGGCGGCGAGTGTGCGTAATCGAATGAAGGTATCTGGTTTATGACGAAGCTCAGCGGTGGCGACTCGAAGAGCACCCTGTATTGCTCGTTCTGCGGCAAGTCGCAGCACGAGGTGAGGAAGCTCATCGCCGGACCAACCGTGTTCATCTGCGACGAATGCGTCGAGCTCTGCAACGACATCATCCGCGAAGAGACCAAGTCCGCGCTTGTCTCGAAGAAGGATGGCGGCGTGCCGACGCCGCAGGAAATCTGCGACGTGCTCGACGATTATGTCATCGGCCAGAAGCGCGCCAAGCGGGTGCTCTCGGTCGCGGTGCACAATCATTACAAGCGCCTCAACCACGGCCAGAAGGGCGCCGATGTCGAGCTCGCCAAGTCGAACATCCTGCTCGTCGGGCCGACCGGCTGCGGCAAGACCTTGCTCGCCCAGACTCTGGCGCGAATCCTCGACGTGCCCTTCACCATGGCCGATGCGACGACGCTGACCGAAGCCGGCTATGTCGGTGAAGATGTCGAGAACATCATCCTCAAGCTGCTCCAGGCCTCCGACTATAATGTCGAGCGGGCGCAGCGCGGGATCGTCTATATCGACGAGATCGACAAGATCAGCCGCAAGGCCGAGAATCCTTCCATCACCCGCGACGTATCGGGTGAGGGCGTGCAGCAGGCGCTGCTCAAGCTGATGGAGGGCACGACCGCGTCGGTGCCGCCCCAGGGCGGGCGCAAGCATCCGCAGCAGGAATTCCTGCAGGTCGACACGACCAACATCCTGTTCATCTGCGGCGGTGCGTTCTCGGGGCTCGAAAAGATCATCGGCGATCGCCTTCAGGGCAAGTCGATCGGCTTCGGTGCCTATGTCGCTTCGCCTGAAGAACGCCGCACTGGCGAGACGCTCAAGTCGGTCGAGCCCGAGGATCTGCTGAAGTTCGGCCTGATCCCCGAATTCGTCGGCCGCTTGCCGGTGATCGCGACGCTCGAGGATCTCGACGTGCCAGCGCTGGTGACGATCCTGACCGAGCCGAAGAACGCTCTGGTGAAGCAGTATCAGAAGCTGTTCGACATGGAGGATGTGAAGCTCGGCTTCACCGACGACGCGCTGGTGCAGGTCGCCAAGAAGGCGATCGACCGCAAGACCGGCGCGCGTGGGTTACGTTCGATTCTCGAGGGCATTTTGCTCGATACGATGTTCGATCTCCCGGGCATGGATTCGGTCGATGAGGTAATGATCGACAAGGACGTGATCGAAGGCCGCAAGGAACCGATCCGCGTCTATGGCAAGAAGGACAAGGCGGGCGCCGGCGCCGCGTGATCGCGGACGCCGACCCGATTTCCCCAGTCCGGGTCGCGGATAACCGCGACCGTGCCGCAATCGCCACGACCCTGGCTCGCGCCTTTGGCGAGGACCCGGCGACCAGCTTCATCTTCCCCGACCCCGCTCGGCGGGCGAAGCAGCTGCCGAAGCTGTTCGCCTTGCTGTTCGACGAGGACGTGCACGGGATGCGGCTCGTCACGACAGGCGGCGAGACGGCGACGCTGTGGCGGGGGCCGGGACGAATCCGGACCAGCCGACTCGATCTTTTGCGTGAGGCGCTGCCGCTGCTGACCATTTTTGGGACTGCTCTCGGCCGGGCGCTCGCGGTTTCCGACGCGATCGACGCACATATGCCACAGGGCGACTATTGGTATCTCCACATCGCTGGCTGCGACCCCGCCGCGCAGGGCAAGGGCTTTGGCGGCGCGACGGTGCGTGCGGGGCTCGATCGCATCGCGGCGAGCGGGCTGCCAACCTATCTGGAGACGCCGCTCGAGCGGAATATCAGCTTCTATCAGGGGCTCGGTTTTGAAGTGACGGCGGACTGGGTCGTACCCAAAGGCGGGCCGCGCTTCTGGTCGATGTGGCGGGGTGCGTAATGCGTCTCGGGAGGACGAGACATGGAAAACCGGCGAACCGTCATGTGCACCTCAGCTGCGTTGTTCCTCGCTGCATTCATGCTGCCTGCTTCGGCAAAGGACGCAGAGTCTTCCGCAATGACTGAGGCGCGCTTCTGGTCGATCATAGCGGAAGCGGTTCCTTATGCAGCCGATCGCGAAAAGCAGACCGCGGTTCTCCGGGCGTCGCTCGAGAAACTGACTCTGCACCAACTCGAAGAGTATGCGGTTATCTTCGCCCAGGAAATGCACGCGTCCTATTCATGGGATTTGTGGGGCGCCGCCTATATCATCCAGGGCGGGGCATCCGATGACGGTTTCGAATATTTTCGGCGTTGGCTGATTTCTCAAGGGCGAGAGGTGCTCGAGCGGGCAAAGGCCGATCCGGATTCGTTAGCTAATCTCTCAATGCCCGACTCCGTTGAAGATCGCGAGTTCGAGGAAATCGCATATCTTGCGCTCGATGTGTGGGGCAAAAAGTCCGGGCGGGACCCACGGCACATGCCAAATTCCGCTCCAATGGTCCTTGGTGAAAAGCCTTCGGGTCTTCAGTTCAGCGAAGATCCAGCGGCGTTGAAAAAGCGCTATCCAAAGCTTTGGGCGCGCTTCGGCAGCAGCTGAGGGAGCGCCGCTTCTTCAGCGAGAATATCCCCGCTGGAGAACCTCCCATGCAGTCTACCGAAATTATCCAACAGCCGTGCGCGCCGCCGAGCCTCGCATCATCAGCGCATAGCTCGCCAGCGCCAGGGACAGTCCGGTGAACCACGCATAGGCGTAGAGCCCGGTCCAGAATCCGCCGATCCACCCGAAGGTGCCCGGCGCGACGGTTGCAAGGAACCCGGGCAGGTTGGGCAGCACCCCGATCGTGAAGGCGGTGAGCGCCCGTCCGTTCCAGCCATTGCCATAGGCGTAACGCCCATCCTCGCGGTAGAGGTCATCCACGTCGAGTTGGGTGCGGCGAATCAGCCAGTAATCCGCGATCAGGATGCCGGCGATCGGACCGAGCAGTGCGCTGTAGCCGGTTAGCCAGACGAAGATGTAGCCGCCGGTCGTCGCCAGCAGCTTCCACGGCATGATCAGCACGCCGATCACCGCGGTGATCAGCCCGCCGGTGCGATAGGAAATCCGGCTCGGCGCGAGCGACGAGAAATCATAGGCGGCGCAGACCAGGTTCGCGGCGATGTTGCACGAGATGGTGTCGATCGTGATGACGATCAGCCCGATCAGCACCAACGGCCCCGCCAGCGTGCCCGAGAGCGCGACCGGGTCCCAGATCGCATGGCCATAGATCACCACGGTCGCCGAGGTGGTGATGACGCTGGCGAGCGCGATCAGCCCCATGCCCGGCGGCAGACCGATCGCCTGGCCGATCATCTGGTCGCGCTGGCTTCGCGCGAAGCGGGTGAAATCAGGAATGTTGAGCGCAAGCGTCCCCCAGAAGCCGATCATGCCGGTGAGCGACGGCCAGAACACCAGCCAGAATTGTCCTTCCTTCGCACCGCCCGGCACGAAGGCGGACGGGCTCGCGAAGATCGGCCCGAGCCCGCCGGCGCGGTCGATCGCCCACCAGACCAGCGCGATGCAGACAAGGATCTTGATCGGCGCGGTCCAGGTTTCGAGCCGGCGGATCGTCGTCAGCCCCTTGCGCACGAAGAAGAGTTGCAGCGCCCAGAAGGTGGCAAAAGCAAGCGCCTGGCCGACGCCCATGTCGAGCAGCGGAATGGGCGCGCCCTTCAGATCCTTGCCGACGAGCACGCCGAGCAGGGTGAGCAACGCCTCCCCACCGATCCAGGTCTGGATGCCGTACCAGCCGCACGCGACGAGCGCGCGGGCAAGGGCAGGCAGCCGAGCGCCGCGCGTCCCGAACGAGGCGCGCGCCAGCACGGAATAGGGGATGCCGTAGCGCGCACCGGCATGGCCGATCAGCAGCAAAGGCACGAGCACGATGACATTGCCGAGCAGCACGGTGATCGTCGCCTGGCCCGCGGACATGCCCTGCTCGATAAGCCCCGAGGCGAGCATCCAGCTCGGCACCGCGACGATCATCCCCACCCAGAGTGCTGCATAATGATACCAGGCCCAGGTCCTTTGCGCGGCATCGGTCGGCGCGAGATCGCGGTTCCAGAGCGTGTCGGCGGCTTGATCGGTCATGCGGAGTCCCCTTGGTTGGGAGAATGTCCGCAATTCCGGGCGGGACGCAAGGTCCGAAGATTGCGCACGGCAATCAGCCGCCGAGCAGCGCCTGGCGGGTCGCCGCGTCGGCGGGATAGAAGCATTCCAGCGTAAGCTCGGCGAGCGTCACATCGGTTGCGGTCCCGAAGACGGTGGTGGTCGACAGGAAGGACAGGGGCGTGCCGGTCACTGGTTCTGCGAGCACCAGCGGCACCGCCACCGCGTTGGGTGGGCGCGGCGGCGTGCGGCCGGCGGCGAAGGGCAGTGCCTTCAGCTCGGCATGAAGCGCGTCGAGGACCGGATCGCCCGCGGCGTTCGCCTCAGCGCGCAGGCGGGTGAGCAGATGGTGGCGCCACTCAGCGAGGTTGAGAATGCGCGGTGCAAGCCCTTCCGGATCGAGGCTCAGGCGCAATATGTTGACCGGCGGAGCGAGCAGGTGCGGTGCGGCGCCGGTGAGCAGATTCGACGCCGCCGCATTGGCCGTGACCAGGGTCCAGTGGCGATCGACCGCGAGCGCCGGAAAAGGCATATGCGCCGCCAGCAGCGCCTCCACCGCATCGCGTGCGGCCGCCATGTCAGGCGCGTCGAGCGGCTGCTCCTTGTGCAGCGGCGCGTAGCCGCCGGCGAGCAGCAGCCGGTTGCGCTCGCGTGGGGGGATCGCCAGCGGCTCGGCGAGGCGCAGCAGCATCTCCCGGCTTGCCGAGGCGCGGCCGCTTTCGACGAAACTCAAATGCCGGGTCGAGACCTCGGCCTCGCCGGCGAGATCGAGCTGGCTGAAGCGCCGCCGCTGTCGCCAGCTGCGCAACAGGTCGCCCACGGTGCCGGAATCACTTGCCATGGCCACAGCATAGCCGGGCTCCGACAGGAAGGCATTACCTGAGAGGTAATCGTATTGCTTCCCACTGCGCGCCAGGATCGCATGGTCGAAAGGAGAAACGACCATGACTGATCCCAATATGATTGCCGACGCCTATCTGGCCCTCTGGAACGAGGCGGACGGTGCCGGTCGCCGCGCGATGCTTGCGCGAGGCTGGGCCGTCGATGCCCATTATGCCGATCCGTTGATGTCAGGAGACGGCCGTGAGGGCATCGCCGCGATGATCGAGGGCGCGCGGGGGCAATTCCCCGGCCATGTGTTCGCGCTGCGTGGCACGCCCGACGGGCACGGCGATCACGTCCGCTTTTCCTGGACGCTGACGGCGCCCGGTGGCGCGGCCGTTGCCGGCGGCACCGACATGGTGGCCCTCGACGGCGAAGGACGCATCGCCCGGGTCATCGGCTTTCTCGATGGAGGTGTGGCATGAGCGCGCCATTCGTCGAGATCGCGGACGGCCACCGCTTGTTCGTTCGCGACTGGGGTGAAGGCGAGCCGGTCGTGCTTCTCGCCGGCTGGGCGATGCATTCGGGGCTTTGGGGCGAGACCATGGCTGCGCTCAATGGGGCGCACCTGCGCACGATCGCCTATGACCGGCGCGGGCATGGCAGGTCGACCGATCCGGGGAGCACGAGCTATGACGCGCTCGCCGACGACCTCGCTGCCGTGCTGGAGGCGCTCGATCTCCACGGTGTGACGTTGGTCTCGCATTCGGGGGCGGCGGGCGAGGCGATCCGCTACGTCACACGCCACGGCTCCCACCGGCTGAAGCGCATC
>Ga0307508_10001988_pt1 | contig 22347 bp, 25 predicted proteins | sample 9_EM_MG_FD_203089 | JGI IMG/M metagenome (GOLD analysis project Ga0307508, IMG submission 203089) | Populus trichocarpa ectomycorrhiza microbial communities from riparian zone in the Pacific Northwest, United States - 9_EM | ecosystem: Host-associated > Plants > Roots > Unclassified | place...
TGTTCTCGATCAACCTGTCCTCGCGCCGCGTGCACGCCGATTGACCCGGTTTGTAGGACTCAGATTTGTGCGATGAAAGGAACCTCGTGCCACTTTGTCGATTCCGCGTCAAGCCGCCACCGCGCGCAATCCTTGAAATCGCAATCGTCGCTCCCTTGATTTCATTCCCAAGCACGCATGCCACGGCGCAAGGTTTGGTCCCGTCCCGAGCGTTTGTCCAGGCTGCAAGTGGCCCAAGGACCGACGCCCTTATGGGAGGCCTCACCTGGGATTGGCGATACAAGTATGACTTGGGCGCTGGCGTTGTCACGGGCTACTGGGACTTGGCAGTGGGACGCTGGCGGTCAAAGGTCGAGGGTGGCGGATCAGAGAGTGCATGGGTGAGCCATCTCGGGATAACTCCCGTATTCAGGTATCAACCATCTGAGTCGTCAGACCTGTTCCTGGAACTCGGCATAGGAGCGAACTTGATTGCGCCGGTATATCGCAGCGAACGAAAGAGCTTCAGCACGGTCTTTAACTTCGGTGATCACCTCGCTGTCGGGTGGAAATTCGGACAGCGTCGTTCGCATGAGATCGCGTTGCGAATTCAACACTTCTCCAACGCGGGGATCAAACATCCGAATCCCGGAGAGAACTTTCTACAGCTCCGCTATTCGTGGGAATTGAACTGACTGTCGACCCTATCTCAGAAAAGATGAGGCAACCATGCATTCCACGAATCAACAGCTGCTCTTTGAGAGCGAGAAGGCGCTCGAAGACGACGAGTCTCCGCCGGGCAAATCGGCACAACGCCGTCCGACCTGGCTCTCTCCTGACGAATGTAGATTTATTGCGAGTGCGTTTGACCTCATCTTGCCAGAGCACGGGGGAGGTTCCGGCCATGATCACGTCGACACGGTCGCGTTTGTAGAGGGACGCATTCATGCGCACAACGACTGCATGATCGCCGTACAAGCTGGAGCGCAAACTACCGAACTCACGCTCAGTGCGGCCCAAGTAGCCGAAGCCTATCGCGGCGGAATTGCAGCCGTGCAAGCGTATTGCCGCACGAAGTATGGTCAAGCGTTCCAGGAGCTTCCGCTTTTGCAGCGCCATGTGGTGCTCGGCCTGCTCGAGAGAGGAGACGTGAACGCTGAGTTCCAACTTCACGCGCGCCTATTCCTCGTCATGCTTCACCACGCCTCCGAAGCGTACTTCGAGGTGACGCAAGTTTCTCTGCGGCGCAAGCGCGCTGCACTGCTTGGATGGGCGACCTAAGACGTACCACTCTCGAGGGCGTGCGGTGTCTAGCGTTCCACCGCACCTCCCGCGGCTAGCCAAGCGTCGATACCGCCGGCGAGCGGGAGAACTCGCTTGAATCCGCCTTCCATGAGCTTCTTCGCGGTCACGACGGCGGACGCGTCGTTCGGACATGCGCAGTAGACGACGACCAACGAATCCTTCGGGTGATCCCTCAGATGATCAGCACAGACGTCGCTGGCGAAGGAAATCGCGCCCGGAATGCGACCCTCAGCCCATCCACCGACCGACCGGGCGTCAACAATGACCAGGCGTTCGCCCCGGTCCATGAACGCAAGGAGATCCTCGACCGTCAGTCGATCCATTTTCAGCTGTCGACTGAAGGCGCGTCGCTGCCACCACTTGCGCAATACGAACAAGGCCACAGCAGTGGCGACCAGCAGGAGCCCCCATCGGCCAATCTGTTCAAGGCTCTGCATGATCTCTTCGATGGCATCGGAGAAGAGCACCCCCAATCCAAGTCCGAGCCCAGCCCATGCGATCGCGCCGATAGTGTCGTAAACAAGGAATGAGCCACGGGAGATTCGCATCGCACCGGCCAACGCAGTTGCAATCGAGGCAAAGCCGGGTACGAACTTGGCTACCAGCAAGGAAGGTGCACCCCACCGGGTGAAGATGGTCTCTGTCTGCCGCACGCAACTATCGGGTGTAAGAGAGATTCGGCACAGCAAGCCGAGCACGCGACGACCATAGCGCTTGCCTGCAAGAAACCATGCGCTGTCCGCCAGCACGCTCGCGAAGACAGCGGCGGCGAGGAGCTGCCACACGCCGGTGTTACCCCGAGTCGCTAGTCCCGCGGTGAGCAGCAGCACGGGGTAAGCCGGAATGGGTACGCCGAGTTGCTCAAGCAACACTGTGCCAAAGACGACGAGAACGCCGTATTCCGCGCTCAGTCGAATCAAGAGATCCAAGTCAATCCTCCCATTTGCCCCTGATCAAGCTGCCCCTGTTTCCAACGCATGCTGCATGGTGGGGGCATCGCATTGAGCGGCCATCTCTCAATGGGGAGAGGCGCCAGAACCTAGCACGCTGCAAGTGGACCGTCAGACGGTCTCGCTCAGCCACTCAAGCAAGTCCTGGAGAGCAGATCGGGCTTCTTTGTGAGCACGGACCCGAAGCTCGTATTCGTCCGGAGTCAGAGTCCCCTCATCGCGCAGACGGCGAGCAGCGACGCACTCGCGGAGGGTGGCACTTACACGTCGCTCAGCAGCCTGAAGCTTCAGGCCCGGTTGGTCGGCGCTCATGCTGCAACCAAGGCCGAGACTGCGCAGATGACTGCAACCACGACAAGGCCAAGCACGAGCGCGGGGATGATGAAGAGTGCAACGCCGTATTCCTCGTGGTGCGCCTCGATGTACTTCCACAGGTTGTTCATTTCAAGCTCCTAGACTGAGGTTCAGGTCGTAGTGGCAAGGTGCCACGCGATGAACTCAATGTAGATAGCTGCTACCGATTGACCAATGCCTTGCAGAGCAAGGGATCATTCGCGCCCGAGCAAAAGAACCCTATGCGCCTCAAATCGTCCGCGGCATCATCGATTGCAACAGCCTGTGCGTCCTCGACTCGTCTTGCGGATGCACGAAGACGTGCGTCGAAGAAGGTCAGCTGTCTTGCTTCAGTCGGTCTATGAACCAGCGCCCCGCAGGCCCCGGGGGTGCGTCCTTTCGATACACGGCGAACATCGCGATCGGAGGTGTCTCCGGTTGGAAGTTCTCGACCTGAATCTGCACCAACTCGCCGGAGTCGATGTCCTGCTGGACCATCGCGACTGGCATGTGACCCCATCCGAAGCCAGCCTTGAGGAAAGCGTGCTTTGCCCCCAGGTCAGCCAAGCGCCAGGTCAGTGGCGAAAAGACTCCATAGCTTCTTCCAGCCGACAGCGTGGTCCGGTCTGTCAGAACCAATTGCACATGCGCTTCTAGCTCTCGCAACCGCATAACCCCTTTGCGCTTGGCAACAGGATGAGTCGGCGCAGCGACAGTCATCATCGGAACATTGAGCAGTTTCTCAGCGTCAACCTCGTCTGGCACGACGGGCATGGAGCCGATCACACCTATGCGGCACATCCCTTCCAGAACCGGTTGGACAACAGCCCCAAGCGCCTCGACGTATAGCCGCAGTGGCGTGTTGGGAAACTCCTTGCGAAACGAGCCTACCGCACCTGTCAGCGATGCCATCGGGTACATGACGTCGACTGCCACCGATAGCTCCGACTCCAGGCCCTCTTTCAGCGTCTTTGCCCTGGCCTTGAAGAAGTCCATGGTGTGCACGACAGTGCGCGCTTCGCTGAGCAGTGCCCTTCCCTGCTCGGTCAATTGCGGATACCGGCCGGTGCGGTCGAACAGAGGGACGCCAACCTGTCCCTCAAGATTGGCCAGGGTTTGGCTGACCACTGATTGAGCTCGACGCAGCTTCCGCCCGGCCGCGGAAAAGCTTCCTTCGTCAGCGGCGGCAACGAATGTCCGTAGCTGGTCCATTGAGACACCGTCAATCACCCATCGCCTCCCTAGATAGATTCCATCGAAACATATAGGCTTCCGCAAGAGATGTCTAGCTTCTAACCTTCGGTCATTGTCAACACTTGAAGGAAAAGCAATGGCACATGCCGAAAGTCAAGAGCGAGAGATCGCGGTGGCGCAAGGCACTCCGTTTGCCAGAAAGAGCGCGAGTACAAATGCCGCTTCGCCAGTTCCCCGAGCGCGAAGAATCGTGACGCGCGCCGAAGGACGCCGACACGGTCCGGTGACCCGAATCGTGAGCCCTGGCGACGTCGGGCACCTGATCAAGCCGTACATCTTTCTGGACTACTTCGATTTCGTCCCTCTTGGTGGACCCATGTTTCCGATGCACCCGCATTCGGGCATTGCGACCATCACGATTCTGCTGTCCGGGGACATGCGATACGAAGACACCACCGGCGCGGCCGGCCATCTGTCCACAGGAAGCGTTGAATGGATGCGCGCGGGCAACGGTGTCTGGCATGACGCGGGTCCAACAGGCACTGGTCGCTTTCAGGGGTATCAGATGTGGGTGGCCTTGCCGCCGGAGCTGGAAAACGGTCCTGCGCACAGTCAATACCTACCTTCCGCCGAGGTTCCGCGCGAAGGCCCCGCTCGCATCATTCTTGGTAGCTACGGTGATAGCACAAGCAAGGTCGAGGCGCCAGCCGGCATGACTACGTTGCATGTCCAACTGGCGTCGGGCGAACGATGGCGCTTTCAACCGCCGGCAGGTCACACCGTCGCGTGGGCCCATGCCTGCAGCGGCGTCCTCTTCGCTGACGGCGCCAAGATCGAAAAGGAGCTCGTAGTCTTCAGCGAGTCTGAGGACAGCATCGAGTTCGTCGCGAAGGGTGACACCGACTTCATCGTCGCGTCAGCAGTCAAGCATCCGCATGACCTCGTCACGGGCTACTACTCCGTCCACACAAGCGCCGAGGCACTCATCAAGGGTGAAGCCGAGATCGCTCGAATTGGACAGAAGCTTCGCACCCAGGGCCGCATACGCTAGTCACCAACCCTGAGACATCCGTCTCTTCATTTCTCCCTGTTTCCCGTTCCTACCTTTCCCTTTTCTCTTTCTAAATCTAACCTAACCCAAGGAAAACTTCATGAACTCCTCTACCCAAAACACGAACTCCGTTGTGCCCCTCGTTGGGCGCATCCTCTTGGCCGCCATCTTCCTCTTCAGCGCCTACGGCAAGCTGATGAATCCGGGCGGTACCCAAGGCTATATCGCCTCGGTCGGCCTGCCCTTTCCCGTCCTCGGATACGCCACAGCTTTGGCCGTCGAACTCGGGGCCGGCGTACTTCTGCTGATCGGCTACCGCGTGCGCGCGGCCACCCTCTTGCTCGCAGCATTCTCCGTCGTGTCGGCCTTCATCTTCCACCACGCGTTTGCCGACCAGAACCAGCTCTTCCACTTCCTGAAGAACATCGCTATGGCCGGTGGCTTGCTGCAGGTCTACGCCTTTGGGGCGGGCGCTTACAGCATCGACAACCACATCGGCTCCAGCCGCACTCAAGGCCTGGCGGCACTCTGATGCCGAAGCAAGCGATGCTCCTCAAGAGCATCGCGTTGAAGGCCGCCTCGACCGTGCGCCAAGCGCACGGTCGAGGCGGCCTTTCTATTCCAGCCAAACGTCTTGGCTGAGAGGATCAGAGGACACTCTACTGCGTGCATCGCGCGCAATCCGAACAACTTCTTCGGGATGAATCATGGAGCGAATCGAAGACCTGAACGACATGTATTACTTTGCCAAGGTTGTCGACCATGGCGGATACACGGCGGCGGCGAAGGCACTTGGGGTTCCTGTCTCTTCACTGAGTCGCCGCGTAAGCGATCTCGAAACGCAACTCGGTGTTCGACTCCTGAACCGAACGACGCGTAGCGTCTCTGTGTCGGAGGCCGGTCAAACCTTCTACAGGCACTGCGTGACCGTGGTAGGAGAGTCGTTTGCCGCGAAGGAGGCGATGGACCAGACGCGTGCCGAGCCCCACGGCCTCATTCGCCTCAGCTGTCCGCTTCGGCTTCTCCAGTCGGATGTGGCTGACGTGCTCGCTCGGTACATGCGAGATCACCCTCTTGTGCGGGTCTCGCTCGACGCTACGAATAGGAGCGTCGATGTAGTTGAGGAGGGTTTCGATCTGGCGCTGCGAGTGCGTGTTCCGCCCCTCGCCGACTCCGAATTGGTGGTGCGCACCTTGATCGAGACCGAATTGATTCTGGTGGGAAGCCCCTGGCTATTTGCCAATCATCCGAAGCCGACGAGCCTCGAAGACGTCAATCGAATTCCTACGTTGAGTTTCGCCCGACCTGGCGATCGACAGATCTGGCAGTTCCATGAGCCCGACGGGCACTTCTCAACCCTGTCGCACGTACCTCGCTTGCTGACGGACGACATGTTGACCCTGCATCGCGCGACCTTAGAAGGTCTAGGGTTGTCGTATCTTCCTCGCTCCATGGTGGCCGATGATCTCGCGACGGGCAAGCTTGAACATGTCCTCGAGGGCCTGTCGCTGCCACAGGTTGTACACGCCGTCTTCCCATCACGCCGCGGCCTCGTGCCGGCTATCCGCGGGCTGCTCGACGCTCTCACGGCTCATTTCGAACAAGACCCTGCAGGCCATCGAAAGCGACCAGCAAACTAGCCACGCGGCACCTTGGAAAACTGCCAGTTCAGGGAATGTCAACGACAGCTGGCACCCGCTCGTCCTCCAACAGGACGGGCAACAGGACGCTAGATCCCCACGTTATAGATGGTCACTCCTCTGAAAGGAGGCTCGCGGCGATCCGGTCCTGGCACCTTCGGAGTTGCGTTAGGGGCCTCGGCCGCTGCCTTGCGTTCACCCTCAGCGCGGCCATGTGGTTCGACGGTGATTGATCGACTCGCATCGAGGTCGATTGAAGCGGCTTTCCTTGTGACAAGGCCATCATCCGCAATCACTGGTTGCGCAAGAGCTGCGGCCACGGCAAGCAAGGCGGTAGCTATGTATGTCCCGGTGACTCTCATGGTGTGACTCCCTTTCATGCCAACAACTCTAGTCATCGGAGCATCGTCAACACAGGCCTTCTCGGGCAACGAACCTTTGCTCCCCACGAAAAAAAGAGCCGTCACTTGGACGGCGACAGATCCTCGAGTAGTGCTCGCCAAGCAGGATCTCGCTGGAGCGAGAAGCGCGCGTATCGTTTCATCGCTGACAGTTGCTCTGGCGTGATTCGCAACGTGGTCGGCATCTTGCGGATCGCACGGAACTCCTCAGTGTTCGGAACGTCTTCCAGGTTGACCTCGACGACATGAAACGCCAAGTTCTTGTCTAGAACATCGCCTAGCCGATTCGGCGCAGCGTCACGCACCTGCGTCGTCCATCGCTCCACTGCCGCGCGAAGCAGACCGATGCCATCTACGGACGAGCGGCTGATAGGCACACCGAACGCTGCACGAAACTGCCGCAACAGGCTGGGCGTTTCCGGCGAGTCGTCGTCTTCCATGTCGGGCGATGGATGCGCATTGATGACGATAAAGACACCCTTCTTGACTCCCCGAATTCCGCCCTGCCGGGTGGCTTCGAGCAACCCGCCATGGCCTGCAACCATCTCCAAGGGCATCCGAACACCGATGTTGTCGGCCAGCCCTCCGTCTACCAGGTGCAGGAAGCGACTGTCGTCGATCGCCGGCGCGGGCAACGGCTTCGCGACGTTACGCGCGCACGCGGCGCTGTGGTTCCAGACGGTAACCGGCGAGAACGCTACGGGGACGGCCATCGAGGCAGCCACCGCCCGCGAAACGGGAAACGTCGACAAATCGGAACACAGGTGATCGAACGAGTCCTGGGTGAACTCGAAACGCTGCCCAAAGTGGATTTCTGTCGCGTTGACGTAGACCATGGGACGGACCCTCGGCAACTCTCCGAAGGTCACCCCATGAAAGAACTCATCATCCAAAACATCCTGTAGAACATCGCCGCGGCCGAAGTGGCTGGAGGTCGCAGACCACAATCCACGCGGCGAAAGGATCCTCTGAACTACCTTGCTTTGGAGATCGACTTCAAGGACGTCGCGCTCAAATCTTTTAAAGAAGTGATCACGGTTGGCGACAAAGTAGGCGGCCGTCAGGCTGCCGCCCGAGACTCCCGAAATGATATCCACCTCGCTAAGCAGCGTCTTTTGGCGACCTTCCCACGAGATCTGCGTCTCGTTCATCACTTCCAGGACGGCATACGCGAGCGCCGCTGCTCGATAGCCTCCGCCCGACATCGTCACGACGATGTCCAAGCTGTCGGTATTAGGCCCGGGCTCCATATTACGCAATGAATAAGCCGACGTTGCACCCTTGTCCGGCAGCGGGAGATTGACGAAGTAGTGCTGGGTCGAGCAACTCGTCATCAGCGCAGCGACCGAGAGTATGCAAGCGCGAAACCAGAGCATTTCGTAGGCGCAGTCGTATCGTTTGATCAGCAGACTAGCAGCTTCCTCGCTCGTCGGACGCGCGACACCAATCGATTCTTCAGCCGACGCAACAGTCCCTTGCTCTGTACACCATTCGTCAAATGGGAGAGGCGCCATATCTTTGCGACATGCGATCCACCGGACGCATCAATCCAAAGGAGTTGCCATGAAAGTCAATCAATCTCAGCCGGCGTCAGCAGCCACCACAGCTGCTATCAGTAGCTTCCCTGGCCGACTGCCTCCAAGCCGAGTTCGAGGCACTGTTCGGACCTTTCCGAGCGAGATACTCTCGACAAAGGTATACGTCGCCGGCATCCGGTCGGCGTTCGCGGTCCTGCTTTCGTTGGTGGGACTCGGCTCAGCGATGGGGCAATCGTCCGACCAAGACATGTGGATGCGCGCGAACACGCAGGCCGCTCGGGAACGCATGATTTCTGAAATCCGCCAAGCGCGTAGCGACGGCACCATCAAGCGTTGGTCTCCAGCATTCATCGAGATTCAACTCAAGCCTCGTCGGACGGGCCCCTATGTCGCTCAACGCGACTACCCCGGGGATCCCGGAGACCTTGCGCGGGGAACTGAGTTAACCAAGGCATCGATCCTCGTTCGGGACTCGCGCGATGTTCCGATCGCAGCTGCCGACTGACACGGCCTCGGCCGACATCAATCAACAAGGTAAACATCATGAAACTGCCCACACGTTCGCTTCTCGGCTCCAAGCCTCTTCGCTACGTCAACTCGATCAACACCGATATCCGCCGCACCTTCCGCCGCTTCCGTTTGCTCGCGTACTTCCGCGACCAACAGTTGACTGGTATGCGGCGCATCTCAGCGAACGACGGCAACGCATTGGTGGCGTGAGGTCCTTTGCGACGAGCACCCGCGAGGAACTCTACTCGACCGCGGACCTCGGACGGTGCTAGGCCATCCGGTCGGCCTTCTCGCCTCGCGACTTGGTTGTCCCGAATCGAGAGCGCCGACAAGGCCCAGAGTTCAGCGTCCGCGCTGCCCACGCGTCGCCCTATGCCGGTCGTTCAGGCGGCCAGCAACTGCCGCAGCACGAACGGCAGGATGCCGCCGTGCTTGTAGTAGTCGACCTCGATCGGCGTGTCGATGCGCAGTACCAGCGGCACCTTGCGGGACTTGCCGGCCTTGTCGGTGATCATCAGCGTCGCGTCCTGCTGCGGCTTGATTTCCGCGGCGAGTTCGATGTCGAAGGTCTCGTCGCCCTTGATGCCCAGCGACTCCCACGAGTCCTTGCCCTTGAACTGCAGCGGCAGCACGCCCATGCCGACCAGGTTGCTGCGGTGGATGCGCTCGAAGCTTTTCGCGACGACCGCCTTCACGCCGAGCAGCTGCGAGCCCTTCGCGGCCCAGTCGCGGCTCGAACCGGTGCCGTATTCCTCGCCGGCGAAGATCACGGTCGGCGTGCCTTGCGCGATGTACTTCATCGCGGCGTCGTAGATGAACATCTTCTCGCCCGACGGTTGGAAGAGCGTCACGCCGCCTTCCTCGCGCGAGCCGTCGGCGCCGGCCGGGATCATCAGGTTCTTGATGCGCACGTTCGCGAAGGTGCCGCGCATCATCACGTCGTGGTTGCCGCGGCGCGAGCCATAGGAGTTGAAGTCGGCCTTGGTCACGCCGTTGGCCTTGAGCCAGATTCCGGCCGGCGAAGATTCCTTGATCGAGCCGGCGGGCGAGATGTGGTCGGTCGTGATCGAGTCGCCGAAGAGTACCATCGCACGTGCGCCCTTGACGCCCGAGACGAGCTGTTTCGGCTCCATCGTGAAGCCGTCGAAGAACGGCGGCCTGGCGATGTAGGTCGAGCCCGGCCAGTCGTAGACCTGGCCCTTCACGCCCTTGATCTTCTCCCACAGCTTGCCCGGTTCCTTCGCGACCTTGTCGTAGTTCGCCTTGAAGGCCTTGCCGTTCATCGCGTACTTCATCAGCGCGTAGATCTCGTCGCTGGTCGGCCAGATGTCGCCGAGGTACACGTCGCGCCCGCCCTTGCCCTTGCCGAGCGGTTCGGTCATCGGGTCTTTCAGCACGGTGCCGGCGATCGCATAGGCGACGACCAACGGCGGGCTGGCGAGAAAATTCGCCTTCAGGTTGGGGTGGATGCGCGCCTCGAAATTGCGGTTGCCCGAGAGCACGGCCGCGCAGATCAGGTCGTTCTTCGTGATTGCATCGTTGAACTCGGGGCGCAGATCGCCGGCGTTGCCGATGCAGGTGGTGCAGCCGTAGGCGGCGAGGTTGAAGCCGAGCTTCTCGAGGTAGGGCAGCAGGCCGGCTTTCTCCAGGTACTCGGTGACGATGCGCGAGCCCGGCGCGAGCGAGGTCTTGATGTGCGGCTGCACCTTCAGCCCGGCCTCGACCGCCTTCTTCGCGAGCAGCCCGGCCGCGAGCAGCACGCTCGGGTTCGAGGTGTTGGTGCACGAGGTGATCGCGGCGATCAGCACGTCGCCGTTGCCGATCGAGATGTCGCCGACCTTCGGCTGTTCGGAGGCCGCCTCCGACTGCGCGGCTTCCAGTGTCGGGCGGTTGCCGGTCATCTCGACGACCTGGCGGGGCGAACCCGGCACGACGGCCGGCGCATCCTTGGCCGCCTTCTCGTCAGCCTCGTGCGGGCGAACGACGTGGCGCGTGTGCAGGTGCGCGGCCGGCTGGTTGAAGCCGGCCTCCGTCGGCGGCTTGCTGAAGAGGGACGTGAACTGCGACTTGACGTCGCCGAGCTCGATCCGGTCCTGCGGCCGCTTCGGGCCGGCCAGGCTCGGCGTGACGGTGCCCAGGTCGAGCGTGACGATCTTCGTGTAGTCGACCTCGCCGCTGCGCGGCGCGCCGAACATGCCCTGCGCCTTGAAGTAGGCCTCGAAAGCCTCGATCTCCGCCGTGGTGCGGCCGGTGCCCTTGAAGTACTCGATCGTCTTCTCGTCGACCGGGAAGAAACCCATCGTCGCGCCGTATTCGGGCGCCATGTTGCCGATGGTCGCGCGGTCGGGCAGCGCGAGGCCGCTCGTGCCCTCGCCGAAGAACTCGACGAACTTGCCGACGACCTTCTCCTTGCGCAGGATTTCGGTGACGGTCAGCACCAGGTCGGTCGCGGTCACGCCTTCGCGCAGGCGCCCGGTGAACTCGAAGCCGACGACGTCGGGCGTCAGGAAGTACACCGGCTGGCCGAGCATGCCGGCCTCGGCCTCGATGCCGCCGACGCCCCAGCCGACCACGCCGATGCCGTTGATCATCGTCGTGTGGCTGTCGGTGCCAACCAGCGAGTCGGGGTAGTAGACGGTCTCTTTCGTGGCCTTGTCCTTCGTCTTGTGCACGCCGCGCGCCAGGTACTCCAGATTCACCTGGTGCACGATGCCGAAGCCCGGTGGCACGACGCCGAAGGTGTCGAATGCCTGCATGCCCCACTTCATGAACTGATAGCGCTCCTCGTTGCGCTTGAACTCGAGCTTCATGTTCAGGTCGAGCGAGTTCTTGGTGCCGTAGTGGTCGATCATGATCGAGTGATCGACGACCAGATCGACCGGCACCAGCGGCTCGATCGTCTTCGGGTTCTTGCCCATCGCAGCGGCCACGTTGCGCATCGCGGCCAGGTCGGCGAGCAGCGGCACGCCGGTGAAGTCTTGCAGCACGACACGCGCGACGACGAACGGGATCTCGTTCGTGCGCTCGGCCTTCGGCTTCCAGTTCGCGAGCTCGGCGACGTGCTCGGCGGTGACCTTCCGGCCGTCGCAGTTGCGCAGCACCGATTCGAGCACGATGCGGATCGACACCGGCAGCCGGCTCACGTTCGGGAACTGCTTCGCGAGCGCCGGCAGCGAGTACAGCAGGCCCTCCTTGCCGGAGGCAGTCTTGAAGGTCCTGCGGGTCTTCTGAAATGCCTGAAGTGCTTTGGCGGACATTGCGAATCTCAGCCTATGGTTTGAGTAAGGAAGACAATGTGAGGACTATCCCGCAACGGTGTCTGCACAAAGCGCTCACTTCCCGCTCGTGGAAGAGCGCTAGGTCTTCTGAACAATCCCATTTGATCGTGCAGAAAGCTCGTGAACTATGACGCCCTCAAGTGGATTCACGGGGTCATTCCAGGGTGCACGCGCGAGAATTTGGTTTGCATCTCGCTTGCCGGCCTCCCACCGCGTCCGAATGCCTACAGGACTGAAGTCGATGTCCTTCAAGAAGTCCTCGCTATCCAATGTCGGAGCCAGGAGCCGGACCATGTGCATGGTTGTCCCGCAACCATAGGAGGCCAACTCCCGATAGCTTGCCGTATTGCGCTTCGATTCCGGCACTTGCCGAGCAAGTTCGCGAATGGCATGCCGCATGCAATGAAGCTGCTTTTGGCGCGCTATGTGGCTATCAGCGCGGCTCGCATACTGAATATCCTTCTCGCGTCCCATCACTTCCCAGATGGACTGGGGCTCCTCCCCGCTGGGCTGCCAGACGTTCACAGCAAAAATGATCGAACTGCGTCGCGGCGTGTCATCGAACACCGGCTCCAAAGGGGTATTGGAGAAGACCCCTCCATCCCAGTACGCTTCGTCGTTGATCCGAACGGCGGGGAACGCAGGCGGAAGCGCACCGGAAGCCATGATGTGGTCGACTGACAGGGCCTCGTCACGCGTATCGAAGTACTTCATTTCGCCGCTCTTGACTGCCACCGCGCCTGCGGTGAATCGCGTTTTGCTGCCCTTCTCCAGCAGGCCGGGATCGAGTAGCTGTTCCAGCGTCCGCCGCAGTGGCTCCGTGTCGTAGTAAGACGCCCTATCCAGACCAACCCGCGCTTGCGGCCCCCCCAAAGAGCTCACTCGCAGTTCGAAAAACCCCGGTATGCCCTGCGTGAGCGTCGACCAATTGCCAGGACTCGGTGCCTGCTCGACCTGCTTCCAAAACCGGCGCAACCGGTCGAGTCGCTGGCCCACCGTGTTGCCGGCGATAAGACCGCCGTTGATTGCCCCGATCGATGTTCCGATGACCCAGTCTGGCTCAATTCCCGCATCCGACAGGGCTTCGTAGACACCGGCTTGATACGCGCCCAAAGCGCCACCCCCTTGCAACACCAGCACGATCTGGCCGGGGAGCTGTGGTGGCTTCGCTTTCATTGATCAGCCCTGGGGATGGAGATAGTCATGCAGAACTCGCCCATACGGGAGCGTCAAGTCTGCGATGAAATGTAGTCCTCCAACCACCCTTCGTACCGGTAGGTCCGCGACCGGGGCATTGACGTGCGGTACTAGACCAAGACGCGCTGGGCCTGACCAACCGCCTTTGACACTGATGTCGGCCAGGTTGTAGCCCACGAGTTGGGCGATCGCTGGCTTGCCATCCACGTCGGGGATCAACTTGAGATTGACCTGCGTCTTTGACAGTCGCGCGACCAATGACGCCGAGGAACACGCCTTCCTTCCCTCCACGTCGTACAGAATGTGTTGATGCTTGTATCCCATCGTCCCGATGGCGACTTGAATGCCTGAGTACTCCAAGGTGCCGGTTAGCGTGTCTCCAGTGACGCGGAGCTTTGGGTGGGCGTGCTTCTTCGGGAAGCCCCAAATCTCCCGACCGCTCGCGGTCGGGGCGTGCACGTCCAAGTACATCTGGCACGTGAACCCGAGGTGCTCGCCGTCGAGCACAGCAGGGATGACGCACCCTGACTCCGTGTAGTCGCCGTAGCCCGCGGAATCTGGCATTCGAATGAACTCGTACATCACTGTGTTACTTCCATCAGGCTCAAGCGGCTCGGGAAGCGCCGCTCGGATGGCTTCAGGATCTGACTCGTAAGTGATGATGAGGTATTCCCGGTCGATGAAGCGATACGGTCCCGCCGGGTACGACGGTGCGGCCAGCGGCATCGACGGAGCGTGCAGAATCTGATCGGCGTTCATCGAGTTCTCTACTGCGCAGTCCAGCCACCGTCGACGGGCAAGATCGCTCCAGTTATCGAAGAAGCTTCTGGCGAACACAGGAACATGGTGAGGGCCGCCACCTCTTCGACGGTGACGAAGCGTTTCGTGGGCTGGGCGGCCAAGAGCACGTCCCGCACGACCTCCTGCTCGGTGATTCCACGCGCCTTGGCGGTTTCTGGAATCTGCTTTGCTACCAATGGAGTCTGAACATAGCCGGGGCAGACGGCATTGACGGTGACACCCTGCTCCGCTGCTTCCAGTGCCACGGTTTTAGTCAACCCAGCTAAACCGTGCTTTGCTGCCACGTAGGCCGACTTATCTGGACTTGCAACAAGCGCGTGAGCCGAAGCCATGTTGACTATTCGCCCCCATCCTCGCGCCTTCATGCTCGGCAGAGCCTCGCGGATGGTGTGGTAGGCCGCAGTCAAGTTGATTGCAATGATCGCGTCCCACTTCTCTGGCGGAAACTCCTCGATCGGCGCGACGTACTGGATTCCGGCGTTGTTGACCAAGATATCCACGGACCCGTAGATCTGGATTGCGTTCGCCATCATTGCCTCGATCTCGGCACGCTTGCTCATGTCGGCGGCGTCGTAGTGAACACTGACGCGATACGTCTGTTCGAGTCTCGATCGGACAAGCTCTATCGCGCTTGAGTCGCCGAATCCATTCAGAACCACGTTGGCGCCCCTGGACGCCAATTGCGTAGCGATTTCCAGCCCGATTCCGGAGGTAGAACCGGTGACCAACGCAGTTTTCCCTTGCAGCATGATGCACTCGACAGAGTTCAGTTCACACCGCATTAGACAGAATCGAATCGAAGGCGTCCTGCCTCCAAAGAGAGAGTGGGTCTCCGGGATGCCGCGTGAGGATCATCGTCGCTCAGCTACACGATTGCTCCGATATGAGCTCGGGTAAGCATGCACGCCTGCTCGTGTCGCACCTCGCGTAAAAACGGATTCTCCCGTTCGCCCGGTGCAGGCGGCTCCCCTCACGTTTGGCTGGTGCGTGTCACTCGCGGCCCCACGTTAGAGCGCGATCGCAATGCGCGTCGCAATGTGACGCGCTGGTCTTTCGATGGCCGGGTGGGGCCTTGACCTCGAAGTGGGGCGCCGGAAATGGCCCTGATCCCGCTTCTGAAACAGCGCTTGCGCCGGCTCAGAAGGGGTAGTTCATGAGTTAACGCTCGACGGCCGTCCAGCAGCCTGTAGCAGGATTTGCCTGCAAATTGGCCTTGTCTGCGTGCGGACTCACTTGAAGACGAGATACGCGACGACTGCAACCAACACCGCGCCAATCGCCCACAACACGATACGGCTTGAGGGGCCTACGGGATGCGGCGACAACGACGACGCCCCGGCGACCTGCTCGTCGGCCGTGCCATCCACCGAGCCCGTTCGTGCTCTTAGCTGGGATTCAAACGCCGTGAAGAAGTCTTCGGTGAGTTTGCCCGCAGTTGCATCAATCAACCTCGAGCCAATCTGTGCCATCTTGCCGCCGACGGTTGCGCGAGCGATGTACGTCAGGCGCGTTTGCTCGCCTTCGGACGCCAGCATCACGTCAGCGGAACCCTTTCCAAAGCCGGCCACTCCGCCCTGCCCGTCGAAGTTGATGGTGTAACTGGTCGGAGCCTGCACATTTGTCATCTGCAGATTTCCTTTGAAGCGCGCGCTGACCGGGCCTACCTTCATCGCCACCACGGCTGTCAGCGAGTCAACTCCCGTTCGTTCCAGGGATTCACAGCCAGCGATGCATGCCTTCAGCGTCTCTGGATCGTTCAGCGCCGCCCAAGTGACGTCCTGCGGTGCAGGAATAAGTCTTTCACCTTTGAGTTCCATGTCTCTCTTGCCTATCAGCCAGTTGATTTATCGGACAGCGATCAGATAAGTCCGTGGTACGAGCCACCGTCGATCTGAAGGTTCTGCCCTGAAATGAAGCTCGCCTGCGCGCTGCACAGATAGGCACACGCGTCGCCGAATTCCTTCGTAGTTCCGAATCGCTTGGCAGCGATGGACTCCGCTATCTGCGCGCGAGCCTCCTCCATCGTGATGCCTTGTTCCTTCATCATCCGCTCCGCCATGAAGCGTTGACGATCGGTATCGATGCGCTCTGGGAGCAGATTGTTGATGGTCACGTTGTCCACTGCCACCTCAAGCGAGAGGGACTTGGCAAAGGCAGTAAGTCCGGCCCTAGCGCCCGTCGACAGAGCCATCATCGGTCTCGGAGACTTGACCATCGCTGACGTGACGTTGATGATCCGACCGAACTTGCGTGCTCTCATGCCTGGCACCACTGCGCGGATCAGTAGCGCAGGCGCCAGCATGTTTGCTTCGATGGCCGTCATCCACTTCTCGTGGTGCCAGTCCTCCAATTTCCCTGGCGGCGGACCCGCGTTGTTGTTCACCAGAATGTCAGCATCCGGACATGATGCGATGAGTGCGGCGCGGCCTGATTCGGTCGTGATGTCAGCCCCGACTCCGAATACCTGACCACCGCTCTCCTTCGCAATTGCCTCGGCCGCCAAGGACGCCCTTTTCGCGTCTCGTCCATTGACCCAAACCACACAACCCTCGCGAGCCAACGAAGTGGCGCATGCAAGACCTAACCCTTGGGTCGACGCGCAGACAATAGCTTTCCGTCCCGAGATTCCGAGATCCATACAACCTCCATTTGATTGGGTCAGCCCGCATCGCGCGAGCTCAATGACTCTTCAGGCGACCTTGAGCGCCGGCTCTGGCAGGCAGAGGCCAGCGGCCAAGCAAACCCGCGTCGTCTCCTCGTAGTGACTGGCGAGGAGAGCTGTCGCGCGCTCCACGTCACGGGCTAGCGCCGCATCAACCAACTTCTTGTGCTCTTTGTCGGGATCGCGGTGCACTTTTCGCTTTGCATAAGCAAGACGACGGTACAACTCTGCCGCGTCGTGCAGCGATTGCCTCATTTCCAGCAGCATTGGACTTTCGCAAGCTCCAATCAAAGCCGCGTGGAATGCTGAGTGAGCCTCTACATAGGCCTCGTTTCGCATATCGGGTTGCTCGTTCGAATGAATCGGCGTATGCGCAAGTCTGTGATGCGCCGCGAGAAGCCGCGCCTCCCAGTCGACTCCACCCAACTCAATCGAGCGCTTCAACGCCAACGTCTCCAATGCCACACGCACGAGAGTCAGGTCATTGAGCTCGCTCGCCGTCATGGCAGTCACCGCGAAGCCCTGCTGGGGCTGCGTCCTTACGAGCTTCTCTGAAGCGAGACGCGACAGGCCCTCCCGCACTATGTTCAGGCTCACGCCGTAGTCGGTCGCCATTGCCGCCAGTTTGAGCCGTTGCCCAACCATCAGTCGGCCGCCGAGGATGTCGGCGCGCATGCGCTGATAGATGTCATCGGACAAGGTTTTCGCATTGCTTGTTCGTGCCATGCCCCAGTATACGTCTTCGAAAAGGCAAGTGACAATCAAATTATGAAGTCTTTTTCAAAAAGTTCTTTACAGCAGTCTGGTGTCTCGCAATACTTCACTTCATGGCGTTGCCGATGAGATGACGCGAGCGTTTCAGAACTCGGCGGCGGCACGACCGATCCCTAGACCGCCCTTGAGCCAAGGAGACACCAATGAGCGACCTCGCGCTCGACTCGAAGCGCCGCCAGATTTACTCCCTCGCCGGCCACTTGATCAACCCCCCGTCGCCTCTCGAACCCATCCGCAGAGACAAGGTCGGCGCTGAATTCGCAGAAGTCAACGAGGACCGCGTTGCCGGGGATGCGGCACGGACGATGCCTCCGCTTAATCTCGGTTTCGTTGCGAAGACCACAGTGCTTTCACGCAATCGCCAGCCGTCCGTCGGCGAGTCGCGGGGTCTGCGCTAGATGGGCAAAGCTACTGTCATTGCGCGGGTTGCCGTCGTCGGTGCCGGCACGATTGGTGCCAGCTGGGCAGCCTTCTACTTGGCCAAGGGATTCGACGTCGTCGTCACCGATCCCGGTGAGAACGTAGAGAAGATCGTTCGACGCGCTGTCGAGCAAGCTTGGCCTGCGTTAACGCGCCTGGGTAATGTCGTGGCGTCCGCAACACCGGATCGCATGCGCTTCGAACCGAACTTGCGCAAGGCATTGAAGGGAGCGCAGTTTGTGCAGGAAAACGGGCCCGAACGGCTGGATCTGAAGGTCACCTTACTCGCACAGATCGATTCCGCCGTCGACTCGGATGTCATCATCGCGTCAAGCACGTCGGGCCTGCTGATGAGTGACATGCAGCGGGAATGCAGCTTCCCCCAACGCTGCGTTATCGGGCACCCTTTCAATCCTCCTCACCTCATTCCGCTGGTAGAGGTCGTGGGCGGAAATCTCACTTCACCAGAGGCGGTGGCGCGCACCATGGATTTCTACCGCGCGCTTGGCAAGCATCCGATTCAACTGAAACGGGAGATCCCTGGGCACATCGCCAATCGGCTCCAAGCAGCCGTATGGCGCGAGGCGATTCACCTTGTTGCCGAGGGCATCGTAACGGTCGCCGATCTGGACACCGCCATGACGCAAGGCCCCGGCCTGAGATGGGCGCTCAATGGACCTCACCAAACGTTCCACCTAGGTGGTGGCACAGGCGGGCTGACGCATTTCATGGCGCACATCCTCGGACCAATGCAGGTTTGGTGGGACGACCTTGGCGCGCCCGATATCACCGAAGCGCTGCAAGCACGTTTGCGCGCCGGCGTGGAAGCACAAGCTGCCGGAAGGAGCGTAGCGGAACTGGCTGCAGAGCGGGACGATGCGCTGATACGGGTCATTCTCGCGCGCGAAAGGCCCGAGAGCTCCTAAAGCTTCGATGCCTGCCCTGTGATCAAACGTCGATTTGCGCTCTTAAAAGTACCTTCCCATTTCTACAAACGGTCGCCATGGACTTTTCATTGCCGTCGGACGTAGTCGCGTTGCGCGAGCGCACGAGAGAGTTCATCGCCACTCAGGTCATACCGCTTGAAAACGATGAGCGCCAGAACTCTCACGGGCCAAGCGAAGCCCTGCGTCAGGAATTGATGTCGCGTGCCCGCGCTGCAGGGCTTCTAACACCACATGCCTCGATCGAGATGGGCGGGATGGGCCTATCCCACGTCGCCAAGGCCGCCGTCTTCGAAGAGGCTGGCTACTCCTGGCTCGGTCCGACGGCACTCAACGTTCACGCCCCTGACGAGGGCAACATCCATCTGATGGACCAAGTGGCCTCTCCGGCGCAGAAGGACCGCTGGCTGCGTAGCCAAGTCCAGGATGGAACGCGTTCCTGTTTTGCGATGACTGAGCCTGCGCCTGGCAGTGGGTCCGACCCATCAATGCTCGCCACCACCGCGGTGCGCGATGGCGACGACTTCCTCATCAACGGACGCAAATGGTTCATTACCGGGGCAGAGGGCGCGCAGTACGCAATAGTGATGGCCCGGATGGAAGACGGCACAGCAACCATGTTCCTCACCGACATGGACCGGCCGGGCATCGTGCTGGAACGCAATATGGACACCATGGACCGTTGCTTCGCCGGCGGGCACGGCGTGCTGCGGTTCAACAATCTACGCGTTCTGGCTGCCGACATTCTTGGCGAGGTCGGCAAGGGCTTTCGATACGCTCAGGTTCGGTTGGCACCCGCTCGGCTGACGCACTGCATGCGCTGGCTCGGCCAGGCTCGTCGCGCTCACGAGATCGCGGTGGACTATGCGAGGCGCCGCAATGCCTTCGGCAAGCCGCTGGCCGAACACGAAGGTGTGGGCTTCATGTTGGCCGACAACGACATGGACTTGCAGACGGCGCGCCTGCATATCTGGCATACCGCCTGGCTACTAGACCAGGGACAAAACTGCGCCTTCGAGTCGAGCCGCGCCAAGGTAGTCTGCTCTGAAGCTGAATGGCGCGTGGTCGACCGCTGCGTGCAGATCCTGGGCGGCATGGGCGTCTCGATGGAAACCCCGGTGATGCGCATCTTCACCGACATGCGCGCCTTCCGAATCTACGATGGCCCGAGCGAAGTGCACCGATGGAGCATGGCTCGCAAGATCGTTCAGGCCGCGGAGAAGGCCGCATGAGCGTATTGCCAGGCGACGCGTCCCCCGTGGCAGACCGGATTGCCATTGTCAGCAGCGCTTCTGGCGGCTTGCCACGTCGCTCCTCGCGGTCGATGGTTGGGTCGGACCCGTGCTCGGCGGCCGTCGACGGCGCCCTAGCGAGTCCACTGTGAGCGTGCCACTGCCTCTGGAGAAGCTGGCAGACTACCTGCACGCGCAGGGCCTTTCCGACGGCGGTCCGATAACCGCAGTGCCGCTGACTGGAGGTCAATCGAATCCGACCTTCCGACTGCAAGCAGGCGCTCACCGCTACGTGCTACGAAAGAAGCCGCCCGGCTCGCTGCTCGGCGGAGCTCACGCCGTCGACCGCGAATATCGCGTGATGGGGGCGCTGCGGTGCACCGAAGTCCCCGTCCCTCGCACATACGTCTATTGCGACGACAACGCAATCATCGGCACACCCTTCTACATCATGGAGTTCCTTGACGGTCGGGTGTTCGAGGACCAATCGTTGATCGGCATGCAGCCGCCCGAGCGCAGTGCAATCTACCGAGAAATGGTGCGCGTACTCGCCGCGCTTCACCGAGTGGACTATGTTGCAATGGGCCTGCAGGACTATGGCAAGTCCGGCAACTACTTTTCTCGTCAGATCGCACGATGGTCGCGCCAGTGCAAAGCCTCCAAGTTGCCCGTCAACGACGCCATGCATCGACTGATGGATTGGCTGCCCGCGCACGTTCCACCGGATGACCAGACTACGCTTGTGCACGGTGACTACCGGCTGGACAACCTAGTGTTCCATGCCGAGGAGCCTCGGGTGATTGGCGTACTGGACTGGGAGCTCTCTACCCTGGGCCACCCGCTGTCTGACCTCGCCTACCAGTGCATGAGTTGGCATATCCCGCCGTCGCTTTGGCGCGGGATCGGGGGGCTGGATCTCGTGACGCTAGGCATTCCCAGTGAGCGGGCATACATGACTCTCTATGAAGACGCCGCCAACCGCGCGGTCACCGAGCACTGGGATTTCTATCTGGCTTACAGCCTCTTCCGCATGGCCGCCATCCTCTACGGCATCGCCGAGCGAGCAGTCCAGGGCAACGCGGCGGCAGCAGACGCGGCGGAGAACGGTCGCCGTGCCGGGCCGCTGGCGGATCTGGCATGGCAGCGTGCCCTTCGGTACATCGCTGCGTGCCCCTGACGAATTGCTATCGACACGCTGCGTTTACGTCGCGCACCGACCCTCCTCGCATCAAGTTGAAAACCCATTGGAGAAATGACTCGTGAAGATCCTCAAGGGCCGCACGGCCGTGATCACCGGTGCGGCGTCTGGACTAGGCCTCGAGACGGCGCGCCTCGCAGCCGAGCGCGGCATGAATGTGGTCATGGCCGACGTGCAGGACGACGCTCTTGAAGTCGCGGCTGCAGGCGTGCGTGCGCGCGGAGCGGCGGTCTTGCCATTGCGGACCGACGTCCGACGGGCGGCGGACTTAGAGGCGTTGGCCGCCGCGACACTTGACAGGTTCGGTACCCCGAACTTCGTGTTCAACAATGCCGGCGTAATTGCTGGAGGCTTGGTCTGGGAGAGCAGCGTCGAAGACTGGGAGTGGGTACTGGGCGTGAATCTGATGGGAGTGGTACACGGCGTCCGTGTTTTCACGCCGCTGATGTTGCGCGCCGCTCAGGCCGATGCCGATTACGAAGGCCACATCGTCAATACAGCGTCCATGGCCGGCCTCGTGAACCCGCCCAATATGGGCGTCTACAACGTTAGCAAACATGCAGTCGTTTCCTTGAGCGAGACGCTCTACCAGGACCTCGCACTGGTAACGGCGCAGATCGGCGCGTCGGTCCTTTGCCCCTTCTTCGTACCGACTGGCATTCACCGGAGCCAACACCAGCGGCCCGAGGATCTGCGTCCGGAGAAACCGGCCCCTTCTCGTAGCGCCCTGGTAGCAGAGACGATGCTCGGCAAGGCAGTCACCAATGCGAAGGTGTCCGCTGCTGAAGTGGCTGAAATGGTGTTGACCGCTGTGAGCGAGCGCCGCTTCTATGTGTATAGCCATCCCAACTCGCTGGGGAGCGTTCGCACGCGTCTCGAAGACGTTGTTTCGGGCCGCAACCCCACCGATCCGTTTGCCGACAAGCCGCATCTCGGAGCC
>Ga0307508_10001989_pt1 | contig 22344 bp, 18 predicted proteins | sample 9_EM_MG_FD_203089 | JGI IMG/M metagenome (GOLD analysis project Ga0307508, IMG submission 203089) | Populus trichocarpa ectomycorrhiza microbial communities from riparian zone in the Pacific Northwest, United States - 9_EM | ecosystem: Host-associated > Plants > Roots > Unclassified | place...
GCGCGACGGTCGCGCTGGTCAGCGTCGCCGGCGTGATGATCGGCACGATGCTCTTCGCGCACACGGTCCTCAACGTGGGACCGTTCCGCGCCGAGATGTCGATCAGCCCGTCGATCGGCGGCGGCACCGAGGTCGACATCCCGCCGCTCGGCTCGCTGCACCTGGACAGCCACGACGGCCCGATCCACCTGAAGGTCAACCTCGGCTCGCTCGACCAGAGCCGTACCGAGGCTCTGATCGACGACCCGGCCGCGATCAGCTCGGCCGGGCAGCACGCGGTCGACGACGTCCGGCTTGGGGTGACCCGGCTCGGCATGCGTACGCTCGCCATCGCGGTGCTCAGCGCGATGGTGCTGGCCGCCGCGATCTTCCGGAGCCTCCGGCGGGTGGCCGCCGCGGGCGTCACGGCGCTGGCGGTGACCGGCGGCAGCCTCGGCCTGGCGATCGTCACCGTGCGACCCGGTTCGATCGCCGAGCCACGGTACGAGGGACTGCTGGTCAACGCCCCGGCGGTGGTCGGCGACGCGCGCCGGATCGCCGACAACTACGGCCGGTACGCCGACCAGCTGCAGCAGATCGTCAGCAACGTCAGCCGGCTCTACACCACGGTGTCGTCGCTGCCGGTCTACGAGCCGGCCGGCAACACGACCCGCATCCTGCACGTCTCCGACCTGCACCTGAACCCGTCGTCGTGGGGCCTGATCCGCACCGTGGTGCAGACGTTCGACATCAACGCGGTGGTCGACACCGGTGACATGGTCGACTGGGGCAGCGCCGCCGAGACCTCGTACGTCTCCTCGATCGCGTCGCTCGGCGTCCCGTACATCTACGTGCGCGGCAATCACGACTCCGCGGCCATCCAGGCGGCCGTGGCCCACCAGCGCAACGCGATCGTGCTGGACAACCGGATCACCACGGTGGACGGTCTCACCATCGCCGGCATCGGCGACCCGGAGTTCACGCCCGACAAGAGCACCACCCAGCCCGTGGTCAAGGGCGCCGATCCGAGCACATCACCGCTGCCGGCCAGCGGGGCGCAGCTGGCGGACACGATCCGGGCGCACGGCAAACGGGTCGACTTCGCCATGGTCCACGACCCGGTCATGGCTCCCCCGCTCTCCGGCCTGGTCCCCTTGGTCCTCGCCGGCCACCTGCACCACCGCGAGGTCAGCATGCTTCCCGTGCCGGCGCCGGCGCCGGACCCCTCCTCGTCGGCCTCCGCGAGCCCGGCGCCGTCCACCAGCGCCGCCGAGGCTCCCCTGGCCACCCGGCTGATGATCGAGGGCTCCACCGGCGGCGCCGGCCTGCGCGGCCTGGAGGGGGACAAGCCCACCCCGCTGACCCTGTCGGTCCTCTACTTCGACGAGAACCACGACCTCAAGGCGTACGACGACATCCAGCTCGGCGGCACCGGCGAGTCCAACGTGGAGATGCAGCGAAACGTGATCGGCGCCAAGTCCGACACCAGCCCCAGCCCGTCCGTCTCGACCACCACGGTCATCCCGCAGGTCAGTACGGAGGTCAGTCCGGGCCGCTGACCGGATGGACGGGACCGGCCCCGATCCCGCGTCAGCCAGGCTGATTCGGCCAGGTCAAGTCCGCCGCGGACGCGCCGCGCGCGTCGCGCTGTCCTGCCGCTGCAGTTCGCGCGCCGACTCGATCAGCCGAACGCCGTCCGGCCCCCACATGAGGCGCATGTAGTGCCGCTCGAAGGGTCCGCGCTGCAGCAGCCAGATGAGCGGGAGCGACAGCTTCGTTCCGGCGACGGAGAGCCCCGACCGCGCGGGGCCGAAGCCGACGGACCGGCGGGTCCGGCCGGAACTGCCGCCCAGGGCCAGTTGCCGGAAGAGCCCGTGGTCGAGCAGGACCGCGTTGACCACGGCAGGCAGCTGCGAGCGGTGGAAGTTCTTCCTCATGCCCTCGGCCATGAGCTTCGCGAAATCATCCCCGGTGTCCGGATAGGTCGTCATCGTCTCGCTCGTGCCGAAGAGATCGTGGTACCTGTCGTAGAGGGCCGAGAGCTCCGCCATCGTCGTCGGAATCTCGTCCTCCGGAGCCCCGACAAGCCGGCAGTAGGCCGCCGACTCAGCCATGAACTGGTCACGTTGTTCCGCAGACAGGCGGTGCGGCAGGCCACCGTCACGGAAGGCGAACGACTCGTAGAGCCACAGCATCGAATGCATCTCGGTCAGCGCCGCCCACATGGCGTCGCGCGGCTCGCTCGCCGCGTAACCGCCCAGTTCCGGCCGGGCGACGTCGATCATGTCGCCGGCGACCCTTCGGTGGATGTTGTGGAGGTGCCTGGCCATCCGCCGAGCGGTCTCGGTGTCGCCGAGCCACATCGGCGCGTGCATCCCCGAGTTGCGCTGTCCCCGCTCGAAGAGGTCGAAAAAGGTGACCGTCCCGTTGCGGGCGTTGCGCGACAACGGGTCCCGATCGCGAACTCCGGCGACCACGGGCTTGTACGTCGACTGCAGCAGCCCCTGGAACGCGAACTGGAACACGATCGTCGCCGGGTGCAGGAGCACCTCCCAGACCATCGAGCCGGGGCCGAAGATGCCGTAGTCCGGCGTTCCGTGCTCGTTCAGCGATGCGCCGGCGGGCACCGGCTCACCGAAACGTCGCCAGCGCGCGGCGGTGCCCCGCAACCGCTCCTTGCTGACGATCTTGAACTCGGCGTCCTTGGGGACCTGACCTCCAGAAACAGCGCCCATGCCGTGGCTCCCCACCAGCAAGTTCCCGGCCGGGAACTGATAGCCGCCACGCTAAGCTCGTGGGTATCGCCCGTCAAGTGCCCAGGTGAGGAACCGTTCATGGCCCACGCCACCGACGCCACGCGAGGCACCGGCCGGCGGGCTATCGGCGTCCGGGCCGGGCTCAACCTGGCGCGGATCCTCGAAGCGGCGCGGTCCCTGGATCCGGGCGCGTTGACGATGCAGGGTCTGGCCAACGCGCTCGGCGTCGACCGGAAGGCGCTCAACCATCACGTCAGCGACCGGGAGACGCTCCTCGGCCTCGTCGCCATGGAAACCTTCACCGAGGCGTTCTCGGCCGTGGACATCGCCGCCCACACCCGATGGCAGGAAGCCTGCCGCTGCTATGCCAGGGGATTCACCGACAGCGTGATCGCGGTCGGCGCCCTCGCCGACCGCATCCGGCTCGACGACCCGTACGTGACCAGCGTGCTCGAGCCGACCGAGGCCGTGGTGAAGAAGCTGGTCGGGGCCGGCTTCGGCGACGCGACCGCGATGCGACTGCTAGCCATGCTGACGAACATCTGCCTGGCCTACGCACGCGACACCGTCCTCGCGGCGCGCAGCGGCGTGACTCCCCGACCCCTCCTGCTCCGCAAGGCCCTCGAGCATCGCGACCCCGCGGAGTTCGAAGTGCTCGCCCGCATCGCCGCGCTGCCCGTCAGCACCTACGACAGGGCGCAGTTGGAGCTGAGCATCGACATCTTCCTCTTCGGCGCCGAGGCGATCCTGACCCGCGCCGAGGGCCTCGACTGAGCCCACCCGTGGCGGAAACCGCCGGGAGGGGCGGTCCCGCTCGTCCGGAGCCTCAGGCCGGACCGAGCAGGTCCCACGAGTTGCCGGCGATGTCGAGGAAGACCGCGACCCGGCCGTACGGCTCTGCTCGCGGCGCGCTCACGAACTCGACGCCGGCGGCGACCATGCGTCCGTAGGCGGCGTCGAAGTCGTCCACGCGCAGGAAGAACCCGACCCGGCCGGCCAGCTGGTTGCCGACGGCCGCCGCCTGGCGCTCGCCCTCGGCACGGGCGAGGAGGATGCCGGTCTGCGCGCCGGGCGGCCGGACGACCACCCAGCGCTTGGCGTGGCCGTCGTTCGCCGTCGCGGGCGAATCCTCGACCAGCTCGAACCCGAGGGCGCCGACGAAGAACGCGATCGCCGGGTCGTAGTCCTCGACGACGATCGCTACTAGATCAACTCTCACGTGTCCGAGTGTAAGGGCCGTCGTTGCAGGACAACCCGGCGCCGGCGCGGGGAGGCCGGGACGGCGCCCGGCCCGAACTGTCGAAACGGGACCGGGCGAGCCCGTATCGCCTCGGTTTGACGGGGTTCTCGGATCAAGAGACGCCGAGAGTGGACAGGATGAGGTCGCGGACGGTCTTGGCGTCCGCCTGGCCGCGCGTGGTCTTCATGACCGCGCCGACCAGCGCGCCGGCCGCCGCCACCTTGCCGTCGCGGATCTTCGCCGCGATGTCGGGGTTGGCGGCGATGGCCTCGTCGACCGCCGCGGCGAGCGCGCCCGTGTCGGAGACGATACCGAGGCCGCGGGCGGACATGACCTGGGCCGGGTCGCCCTCGCCGGACACGACGCCCTCGAGGACGGCGCGGGCCAGCTTGTCGTTGAGCTTGCCGTCCTCGACCAGCTTCTGCAGGGCCGCGACCTGCGCGGGGGTGGCGCCGACCGCGGCGAGCTCGATGCCCTGCTCGTTGGCGCGCCGGGCCAACTCGCCCATCCACCACTTGCGCGCGCCCGCGGGGGACGCGCCGGCCGCGATCGTCTCCTCGATGAGCTCGACGGCGCCGGCGTTGGCCACCGACTGCATGTCGAGCGCGCTGATGCCCCACTCCTCACGCAGGTGGGCGCGCTTGGAGCTCGGGCGCTCCGGCAGGCTCGCCTTGAGCTCCTGCACCCACGCCGGGTCGGGCGCGATGGGGACCAGGTCGGGCTCGGGGAAGTAGCGGTAGTCGGTCGCGGTCTCCTTGGAGCGGCCCGAGCGCGTCGCGCCCGTGTCCTCCTGGAAGTGGCGGGTCTCTTGCATGATCCGGCCGCCGTCGTCGAGGATCGCCGCCTGACGGATGATCTCGGAACGGACCGCGCGCTCGACCGAGCGGAGCGAGTTGACGTTCTTGGTCTCGGTGCGGGTGCCCCACTCCTCGCCCGGCAGGTTCAGCGAGGTGTTCACGTCGCAGCGCAGCGAGCCCTGCTCCATGCGCACGTCGGAGACGCCGAGCGAGCGGATGATGTCGCGCAGCTCGGTGACGTAGGCGCGGGCCACCTCAGGCGCGAGCGCGCCGACCCCGGGGACGGGCTTGGTGACGATCTCCACCAACGGGATGCCGGCCCGGTTGTAGTCGACCAGCGACTCGGTGGCGCCGTGGATCCGCCCGGTCGCGCCGCCGACGTGCAGCGACTTGCCGGTGTCCTCCTCGAGGTGCACCCGCTCGATGCCGATCCGGTACTGCTTGCCGTCGAGCTCGACGTCGACGTAGCCGTCGGTGCAGAGCGGCTCGTCGTACTGCGAGATCTGGTAGTTCTTCGGCATGTCGGGGTAGAAGTAGTTCTTCCGCGCCATCCGGCACCAGGAGGCGATGTCACAGTTCAGCGCGAGGCCGATGCGGATGGTCGCCTCGATTCCGGCCCGGTTGGCCACCGGCAGCGAGCCGGGCAGGGCCAGGCAGACCGGGCAGACCTGGGTGTTCGGCTCGGCGCCGAAGTCGGTCTTGCAGCCGCAGAACATCTTGGTCCTCGTGCCGAGCTCGACATGCGTCTCGAGGCCGATGACCGGCTCGTACTTGGCGAGGACGTCTTCGTAGGTCATCTGGGTCTCCCTCACAGCGCCGGCGGGGTGAACGTGCCGACGGCGGACTCGAGGGCGGCCGCCACCCGGTACATGCGGTCGTCGGCCATCGTCGGCGCCATGATCTGGAAGCCGACCGGCAGTCCCTCGGAGAGGCCGCACGGTACCGAGATGGCCGGGCCGCCGTAGAGGTTCGTCGGGATGGTGAACAGGTCGGCGAGATACATCTGGTACGGGTCAGAGGTGCGCGACCCGAACGGGAAGGCGACGAACGGCGTCGTCGGCGAAACCAGCACGTCGACCTGCTCGAACGCGGTCTGGAAGTCGCGGGTGATCAGGGTGCGGACCTTCTGCGCCTGGCCGTAGTACGCGTCGTAGTAGCCGCTGGACAGCGCATATGTGCCCAGGATGATCCGCCGCTTGACCTCGGGGCCGAAGCCGGCGTCGCGGGTCAGCGACATGACCTCCTCGAGCGAGCGGTTGCCGTCGTCGCCGACGCGCAGGCCGTACCGGACGCCGTCGAAGCGGGCCAGGTTGGACGAGCACTCGCTGGGAGCGATCAGGTAGTACGCGGGCAGGGCGTACTGGAAGTGGGCGCAGGAGACCTCGACGACCTCGGCGCCGAGCTTGACCAGCGCCTCCAGTGAGTCGCGGAAGGCTGCCATCACGCCGGGCTCGGAGCCGTCGCCGACGAACTCCTTGACCACGCCCAGCTTGACGCCGGTCAGATCGCCGGTCGCGCCGAGCCGGGCCGCGCCGACGACGTCGGGCACCGGCTGCGGGATCGAGGTGGAGTCGCGCGGGTCATGGCCGGCGATCACCGAGTGCAACAGGGCGGCGTCCTCGACCGTACGCGCGCACGGGCCGGGCGTGTCCAGCGAGGAGGAGAACGCGATCAGCCCGTAGCGGGACGTGCCGCCATAGGTGGGCTTCGCGCCGACCGTGCCGGTCACCGCGCCCGGCTGGCGGATCGACCCGCCGGTGTCGGTGCCGATCGCGAGCGGCGCCTCGTACGCCGCGATGGCCGCGGCGCTTCCGCCGCCCGAGCCGCCGGGGATGCGGCCGAGATCCCACGGGTTGTTGGTGGGACCGTACGCTGAGTATTCCGTCGACGAGCCCATCGCGAACTCGTCCATGTTGGTCTTGCCGAGCATGACCGTGCCGGCCCGCTGCAGCCGCTCGACGATCGTGGCACTGTACGGCGGGCGCCAGCCCTCCAGGATCTTGGAGGCGGCGGTGGTAGGTATGCCCTTGGTCGCGATCACGTCCTTGACCGCGACCGGCACACCTGCCAGCGGCCCGCTGACCTCGCCGCTGTCCACCCGCGCGGCGGCGGCGAGCGCGCCCTCCCGGTCGACGTGCAGGAACGCGTGGACGCGAGGATCGACGGCCTCGATGCGGTCGAGATGCGCCTGAGCCACCTCGACCGCCGAAACCTCCCCACTCTTGATCCGGCCGGCGAGCTCGGTCGCCGACATCCGGGTCAGATCGGTCATCGGGGTCAGACCTCCTCGTCCAGGATCCGCGGCACCCGGAAGCGGCCCTCGAAGGCGTCGGGCGCCCCGGAGAGCGCCTCCTCCTGCGTGAGGCACGGCAGCGGGACGTCATCGCGGTAAACATTGGTCAGCGGCACGGAGTGCGACGTCGGCGGGATGTCATCCGCGGCCACCTCGCCGACCCGCGCCACCGACTGCAGGATCACGTCGAGCTGACTCGCGAACTGATCCAGTTCCTGCTCGGTCACGGCGAGCCGCGACAGGCGCGCGAGATGCGCGACCTCTTCGCGGGAGATGGCGGCCATCATGCCCCTACTTTCTCCGAACGAACGCTGACCTCACGAGTCTATTTCGGCCCCGACCCGCGCCGACCGGCGGGACGCTCCGGATCACCCGAGGGCGATCGGCGTCGGGCCGGGCCGCAGCGGGCGGTAGCGGGACAGCCAGGACGCGAGGTCGGCGGCGGGCATCGGACGGGCGTGGAACCAGCCCTGCGCGGCGTGGCAGCCCGCGGCCGCGAGCAGCCGCCACGTGCGCTCGTCCTCGACCCCCTCGGCGACCGCGCGCAGGCCCAGCGCCTCGGCCAGGTCGATCACCGAGCGGACGATCGCGGCGTCGCCCCGGTCGTCGGCCATGCCGAGGACGAAGGAACGGTCGATCTTCACCTCGGACAGCGGCAGCCGGCGTAGGTGCTGCAGCGAGGAGTAGCCGGTGCCGAAGTCGTCCAGCGAGATCGCGACGCCCATCCGGTCGAGGCGGGTGATCGTGTTCAGGACCCGGTGCGGGTCGGCCATCAGGGCGCTTTCGGTGATCTCGAGCTGGAGCAGGTCGGGTGGCACCGCGTACTGCTGGAGCAGGTCGGCGACCCGGTCGGCGATGTCGCCGGAATGCAGGTCGCGGGCGCTGACGTTGACCGAGGCCCGCAACGCCCGGCCCGCGGCGCGCCAGGCGGCGAGCTGCGCGACGACGGTCTGCAGGACCCGTTCGGTGAGCAGCCGCATCACCGGCGTCGGCTCGGCGACCCGGATCAGCTCCTCCGGCCCGACCATCCCGCGTTCCGGGTGCCGCCAGCGCAGGAGGGCCTCGACCCCGACCACCTCGCCGGTCGCGATGGCGATCTGCGGCTGGTAGAACAGCAGGATCCCGTCGTCCGCGGCGTCCTCGTGCAGGGCCCGGCGCAGGTCGGCGAGCAGCGCCAGCCGGTCCGGCGAGTGGTGGGCGGCGTCCGCACCGTAGACGGCGACCTGGTCGCCGCGCTGCTTGGCGTCGTACATCGCGGACTCCGCCTCGCGCAGCAGTTCGGCGCCGTCTCGTCCGCGCCCGGTCTGCAGCGCGATACCGATCGATGCGCTGACGTCCACGGGCAGGCCGTCGAGGGCGAACGGCCGGTTCAAGGCCTCAGCCAGGTGTCCGGCGATGCGGCGCGCGCCGGGCGCGCCGTCGACCCGGGTGGCGAGCACGGCGAACTCGTCACCACCGAGACGTACGACGAGGTCGTGCGCCGGAACCACGCCGGCGAGCCGGTGCGCGACCTCGACGAGCAGGCGGTCGCCGACCCGGTGGCCGAGAGCGTCGTTGACGTTGCGGAACCGGTCGAGGTCGAGCAGGAGCAGGGCCAGTTGCCGCTCGGACCGGTGCGGGCGCCGCTGCTCGACGGAGGCCTGCAGCGCGCGCCGGTTGGGCAGGCCGGTGAGCGCGTCGACCCGGGAGGCCCGCTCGAACTCCCCCGCCGAGCGCACCATGCGGTGCACGGCGTGCAGGGCCAGAAGCACCAGGGGCACGAAGGCGATCCCGACCTGCGCGGTAGCGAGCACGACCGGCCCGAGAAGGAGCAGGGCGGCGGTGGCCAGGACTTCCACGCCGTGTCGACGGGAACGCCTGCCGCGCCGGTCCGAGGCGAAGCACGCGACCAGGGCGGCGAGCCCGTAGCGGGCCAGGATCCAGGCGCCGGCCGCGGCGACGGTGAGCACGGCGTCGTTCAAGTCGGGCTGCGGCCCGATCCGCAGCGAGGCGAGCGCCGCGACGGTCGAGGCCGCGCCGAGCGCGACCGTGTGTTGGACGGCCAGGTGCAGCGTGCGCCGCACGGGTTGGCGCATCCGCCAGCCGGCGACCGTCACGGCGGCGAGCTGCACCGCCAGCGCGGCCACGAAGCCCCAGGCCAGCATGGTGGCGAAGGTGAAGCAGATCGACGGCAGGATGACCGAGCTGGCGCGCCGGTTGGCCACCACGTAAGGCCGCACGTCGACCAGGATCGCCAGCCCCGCCATCACCCAGAAGGCGGTGGGCAGCACCCCGAAAGATTCGCGGCCGACCCCCCACAGGACGGCGTCGGCCGCCACGGCGAGCACGCCGGTGACCACGGCAGCCCGACGTCGCCGGGGGCCGGCCGGGCCAGTCGCGCCCACGGTCGGGTCACTTTTGGCGCGGCCGTTCGCGGTGGAGCTGCGCGAGCGTGCGGCATCCATGCGACCTCCACCATGGCGTCGATCAACCGATCGTTTTCACCATAGATCCGCATGGTCATTTAACCGCGAAACGGCTTCGGCGTTATCAAATCGGCATAAGCCCCCAAACGCTCATCATCCAGAAATTCCCTCTTCCGTGTCACCCTCGCCCGCCATCTCGGCCACCGCGCGCGCCGCCTCGGGGCCGTCGGCGAGCAGCACCGCGAACCCCGCCTCGTCGAGCACCGGCACCTTGAGCGAAAGCGCCTTGTCGTATTTGCTGCCCGGGTTGTCGCCGACCACCACGAATGCCGTCTTCTTCGACACCGAGCCGCTCACCTTGCCGCCCCGTGCCGTCACCGCCGCGGTGGCCTGGTCGCGCGAATGACCCGCCAGCGTGCCGGTGACCACCACGCTCAGCCCCTCCAGCGGCCGCGGGCCCTCGTCGACCCGCTCGTCGGCCATCCGCACGCCGGACTCGCGCCACTTGCGCACGATCTCGCGATGCCAGTCGACCGTGAACCACTCGCGCAGGCTCTCCGCGATGATCGGGCCGACGCCGTCCACCGACGACAGCACGTCGGGCTCGCCCTCGGTCGAGGTGCGCGCCACCACGGCCTCGATCGCCTCCATCGAGCCGAACTCCCGGGCCAGCGCCTGCGCCGCGGTCGGGCCCACATGGCGGATCGAGAGCGCCACCAGCACCCGCCACAGCGGCCGCGTCTTGACGCCCTGCAGGTTTTCCAGCAGTTTCGTCGCGTTGGTGCCGAGGCTGCCGTCCTGATTGACGAAGAACGGCGACTGCCGCAGCTCGTCGGCGGTGAGCGAGAAGAGGTCGCCCTCGTCGCCGATCACGCCCGAGTCGAGCAGCGCCTGTGCCGCCTTGTAGCCGAGCACCTCGATGTCGAAGGCGCCGCGGCCGGCCAGGTGGAAGACCCGCTCGCGCAACTGCGCCGGGCAGGCCCGCGTGTTGGGGCAACGGATGTCGACGTCGCTCTCCTTGGCCGGAGCCAGCGCCGTGCCGCAGGACGGGCAGTGCGCCGGCATCACGAACTGGCGCGCGTCGTCGGGACGAAGGTCGATGACCGGGCCGAGGATCTCGGGGATCACGTCGCCCGCCTTACGCAGCACGACCGTGTCGCCGATCCACACGCCCTTGCGCTCCACCTCGCGCGCGTTGTGCAGGGTGGCCTGCGCGACCGTCGAGCCGGCGACCTTCACCGGCTCGAGCAGCGCGAACGGTGTGACGCGACCGGTGCGCCCGACGTTGACCGCGATGTCGAGCAGCTTGGTCGTGACCTCCTCGGGCGGGTACTTGTACGCGATCGCCCAGCGCGGCGCCCGGCTCGTCGACCCGAGCCGGCCCTGGATCGAGACGGAGTCGACCTTGACAACGACACCGTCGATCTCGTGCTCGACGTCGTGCCGGTGCTCTCCGTAGTACGCGATGAACTCGCGCACCCCGGCCATGTCGTCGACGAGCCGCCACCGGTCGCTGGTCGGCAGGCCCCAGGACCGCAGGGCCTCGTAGGCATGCGATTGCGAGGTCGGCGTGAAGCCGACCCTCGCCCCGATGCCGTGCACCACCATGCGCAGCCCTCGCGATGCGGTGACCCGCGGGTCTTTCTGCCGGAGGCTGCCGGCGGCCGCGTTGCGCGGGTTGGCGAACGGCGCCTTGCCCTGCTCGACGAGCGACGCGTTGAGGTCGGCGAACGCGGAGACCGGGAAATAGATCTCGCCGCGCACCTCGAGCAGGTCGGGCAGGTCGTCGCCGGACAGCCGCTCGGGGATCTCACGGATCGTCCGGACGTTTGACGTCACATCCTCGCCGGTGCGCCCGTCGCCGCGGGTGGCGCCGCGGACCAACCGGCCCTTCTCGTAGGTCAGGTTGATCGCCAGCCCGTCGACCTTGAGCTCGCAGATGAACTCGACCGGGCCGCCTGCATCGCGCACCGTGCGCTCCGCCCAGGCGCTGAGCTCCGCGTCGTCGAAGACGTTGTCGAGCGAGAGCATCCGCTCGGCGTGCTCGACCGGGGTGAAGAGCGTGGAGAAGCTGCCGCCCACATTCTGCGTGGGCGAATCGGGCGTGCGCAGCGCCGGGAACTCGGTCTCCAGCGCCTCGAGCTCGCGCAGCAGGTGGTCGAACTCGGCGTCGGAGACGGTCGGCGAGTCGAGCACGTAGTAGCGGTATTGATGGCCGCGGACCTCGTCGCTCAGCTCGGCGTGGCGGGCGCTGGCTATGGGCGTCGGGTCCTTGCCGGCGGCCGCCACCTGCTCCGGCGTCGGCCGGCCCTCGGCGATCTCCTCCGCCACGCCGACCGCGGCCGCCGACTCCGTGTCTCGGGTCGCGGGCACGCTCGAATCCGCCTTTTTGGCCACCGGAACCTCCGTCATCGCCTATCTAGGAGGAACGGTAGTCGCCACCTCTGACATTTTCCGGCTCGCCCCGCGGCGCAAACTCGCAGCCCACCGAGACCGGGCGGCCCACGGGGGACGGAAGCCTCAGGCCTCCGCCAGGCTGCGGCCGGCTTCCCGGCAGGCCTTCAGCAGAGCCCGCGCACGGCGCTCGCCCGACCCCGCCAGGCCGCACGCCGGCGTGACGACGACCTGCCGTGACAGGCGCTCGGCCGGGAAGCCGAGACGGCCCCAGAGCGAGCTCACCCGCTCGGCGATCTGCTTGTAGTCCGGCGGGCGGTCCCCGGCCGGCGTCGTCGGCGCCGCGCCGGCGAAGAGGCCGAGCCCGGCCTCGATCGCCTCGCCCAGCGGGTCGAGGTCGGTGAGCAGCGAGAGGTCGAACGAGACGGCGGCGGCGCCGGCATCCCGTACGACCCCCAGCGGCACGCCGGGGGCGCAGCAGTGCACCACGACGGGAACGCCGACGATCTCGACCACCGTCCGCAGCCCGGTCGCCGCGTCGGGGCCGTCGACCGCCCGGTACGCGCCCAGACCGCTCTCGGTCGGCACGTGCCCCGCCATGACCTCCGGCAGCGACGGCTCGTCGAGCTGCAGCAGCAGGCTGGCCTGCGGCAGCCGCTTGCGCACGTCGTCGACGTGGCGGCGCAGGCCCTCGGCGAGCGAGGCGGTCAGGTCGCGCACGGCGCCCGGATCGCGCAGCATCCGCCCGCCGATCGGCAGCTCGAGGTTGGCCGCGAGCGTCCACGGGCCGGCCGACTGCAGCTTGAGCGTGCCGGCGAAGCCGTCGCCCTGCTCGGCGAGCTGGTCGAGGTCGCGCTCCAGCAGGTCGGCCGTGCGCCGAATGTCCCGGCCCGGCCGCGGCGCCACCTGCCATCGAGCGGCGTAGAGCTGCACCGACAGCTCGACCAGGAACCCCGCGCCGCGCCCGATCAGGTCGGCGCCCGGCCCGCGCTCGGGCAACTCGGCCAGGTGCGGCAGGTCGGGCAACTCGCCGAAGACCATCCGCTGCGCCTCGGCGATGTCGGCGCCCGGCAGCGACCCGACCCCGGTGGCCGCGCCCGCCGGCCAGGGAAAGTCGGTCACCGTCCGACCCCGCCGCCGGCATGCCGAAGCTCGGCCGACACAAGAGCCGCGGAGTCCGAAACCGAGACCGGGCCCGACGCGGAGCCCGAAACCGAGGCGGAGGCGGAGGCTGCCGTGATCGTGGCCGAGCCCAGCACGATGTCGCCGGCCGGGTCCCGCTGGTAGGCCACGATGGCCTGTCCGGCGGCGACCCCGCGGGCCGGCACGCGCAGACGCGCGGTCAACTCGCCCTCCGCGACGGTGACGACGGCCGGGACCACCTCGCCGTGCGCCCGCAACTGCACGTCGCACTCCACCGGCGTGGCCGCCCCGTGCCAGATCGGCCGGGTCGCGGTCACCACGTCGACGGCCAGGTCCTCGCGCGGGCCGACGGTCACCGTATTTGTCGTAGGCGTGATCGACAGGACGTACCGCGGCCGGCCGTCGACGGCGGGCACGCGCAGGTCGAGGCCCTTACGCTGGCCGACCGTGTACGCGTACGCCCCGGTGTGGGCGCCGACCTTCGCCCCCGTACGCCCGTCGACGATGTCGCCCGGAGCGGAACCGAGCCGCCGCTGCAGGAACCCCCGGGTGTCGCCGTCGGCGATGAAGCAGATGTCGTGCGAGTCGGGCTTGCCCGCCACCGCCAGGCCGCGGGCCGCCGCCTCCTCGCGCACCTGAGCCTTCGTCGCGTCGCCGAGCGGGAAGACCGCCCGGTCGAGCTGAGCGCGGGTCAGCACGGCCAGCACGTAGGACTGGTCTTTCGCGTTGTCGACGCTGCGCCGCAGCAGGCCGTCGGGGCCGAGCCGGGCGTGATGGCCGGTGACGACCGCGTCGAAGCCCAGCGCGACCGCCCGGTCGAGCACGGCGGTGAACTTGATCTTTTCGTTGCAGCGCAGGCAGGGGTTCGGCGTGCGACCGGCCGCATATTCCGCGACGAAGTCGTCGACGACGCTCTCGTGGAACTGCTCGGCCATGTCCCAGACGTAGAACGGGATGCCGATGACGTCGGCGGCGCGGCGTGCGTCGCGAGAGTCCTCCAGCGTGCAGCAGCCGCGCGCGCCGGTGCGGTAGGTCTGCGGATTGCGCGCCAGGGCCAGGTGCACGCCGGTGACGTCGTGGCCGGCATCGTGAGCGCGCGCGGCGGCGACGGCGGAATCGACACCGCCGGACATAGCCGCAAGAACTCGCATGACCACAGCCTATCCGCACTGGCGAGTGGTCAGCGGGGCGTCTTCCAGGCGGTCGCGCGCCGCGCCCGGTCGACGGCGCCGGGCAGGGCCGACAGTAGGGCGTCGACGTCGGCCGCGGTCGAGGTGTGACCCAGCGTGAAGCGCAGCGACGACCGGGCTCGCCCGTCGTCGGCGCCCATCGCCAGCAGCACGTGGCTGGGCTGTGCCACACCGGCCGAGCAGGCCGAGCCGGTCGAGCAGCAGATGCCCTGCGCGTCCAGCAGGAGCAGCAGCGCGTCGCCCTCGCAGCCCGGGAAGCTGAAGTGCGCGTTGCCGGGCAGCCGGTCGTCGGGATGGCCGTTGTAGATCGCGTCCGGCACCGCCGCGCGGACCCGGGCGACCAGGTCGTCGCGAAGCCCGCCGACCGTCGTCGCGTACTCCCGCTGGGTTTTGACCGCGGTCTCGACCGCGACCGCGAAGGCCGCCACGCCCGCGGTGTCGAGCGTCCCGGAGCGCACGTCGCGCTCCTGGCCGCCGCCGTGCAGCAGCGGCGTGCAGGCGACGTCCCGACCCAGCAGCAGCGCGCCGACGCCGACCGGGCCGCCGATCTTGTGGCCGGTCACGGTCATCGCGGCGGCGCCGCTGGCGGCGAAGTCCACCGGGATCTGGCCGACCGCCTGCACCGCGTCGGTGTGGAACGGCACACCCGCCGTGGCGGCGAGCCGGGCCAGTTCGTGCACCGGCTGGATCGTGCCGACCTCGTTGTTCGCCCACTGGACGCTGACCACCGCGATCTCGTCGGCGTGCTGGTCGAGCAGCTCGCCGAGCGCGGCCGGATCGACCCGGCCCGTGCCGTCGACCGGCAGCAGGTGGACGGTCGCACACTCGTGCGAATCGAGCCAGTCGACCGCGTCCAGCACCGCGTGGTGCTCCACGGCCGAGGCCACGGCCCGCATGCGCTGGAGGGAGTCGGTCCGTCGCGCCCAGAAGATGCCCTTGGTCGCCAGGTTGTCGCTCTCGGTGCCGCCGCTGGTGAAGACCACCTCGGACGGCCGGGCGCCGAGCGACGCGGCGATGCGCTCCCGTGACTCCTCGACCAGCCGGCGCGCGAAGCGACCGGCCGCATGCAGGGACGACGGGTTGCCGACCTCGCGAGCGGCGGCGACGTACGCCTCCAGCGCTTGCGCGAGCATCGGTGTGGTCGCCGCGTGATCCAGGTAGGCCATTGCTCCAAGCTTAGGCCCGCCCGCCCACCCGGACGGCAGACGGCCCGGCGGGAGCCGCCGGGCCGCCTACACATCGCGAACTTTCGTCCTACTTACGCTTGCGGATTTCCTCGGCGGCCTGGGGTACGACCTTGAAGAGGTCGCCGACGACGCCGTAGTCGGCGAGCTCGAAGATCGGAGCCTCGGCGTCCTTGTTGACCGCGACGATCGTCTTCGAGGTCTGCATGCCGGCCCGGTGCTGGATCGCGCCGGAGATGCCGAGGGCCACGTAGAGCTGCGGCGACACCGTCTTGCCGGTCTGCCCCACCTGGAACTGGTGCGGGTAGAAGCCGCTGTCGACCGCCGCGCGGGAGGCGCCGACCGCGCCGCCGAGCAGGTCGGCCAGCTCCTCGACGAGCTTGAAGTTGTCGGCGTTGCCGACGCCGCGGCCACCGGAGACGACGACCGAGGCCTCGGTGAGCTCGGGGCGGGAGCCCTTCTTCTCGGCGACCCGCTCGACGACCTTGGCGAGCTTGTCGGCGTCCGAGGCCCGCACCGTCAGCTGCTCGACGGCCGGGCTGGCCGGCTGCGGCGAGGGGGTGGTCGAGTTCGGGCGGATCGTCACGATCGGCAGGCCGCGGGTCACCTTGGACTTGACGATGCCGGCGCCGGCGAAGACGACCTGCGTGGCGGTGCCGTCGGCGGCGACGTCGACAGCGTCGGTGAGCAGACCGTTGTCGAGCTTGACCGCGAGCCGGCCGGCGATCTCCTTGCCCTCCTGGGTCGAGGCGATCAGCACGGCGGCGGGCTGGACTGACGTGACGAGCCCGGCGAGCACGGTGGCCTTGGGCGCCACCAGGTAGCCGTCGACCTCCTCGCCCTCGCCCGCGTAGATCTTCTGCGCGCCGTACTCCGCGAGCTTCTCGGCGAACTGCGCCGCGGCGCCCTCACCGCCGAGCACGACCGCGCTCGGCTCGCCCAGCGTGCGGGCGATGGTCAGCATCTCGAGCGTGACCTTTTTGACGCCGGCAGCCTGCGAGGCCTCGACGACGACCAGAACCTCAGCCATGTGTCTTCTCCTCTCCGACTCAGACGAACTTCTCGGCGGCCAGGTACGCGACGAACTGCTCGCCGCCGCTCCCCTCGTCCGTGACCTTGACCCCAGCGCTGCGCGGCGGCCGCTTGGCGTACTCGAGCACGGCGCTGGTTGCGCCGGCCGCGCCCACCTCGCCGGCGGCGATGCCCAGGTCGGACAGGCCAAGGGTCTGCACGGGCTTCTTCTTGGCGGCCATGATGCCCTTGAAGGACGGGTAACGCGGCTCGTTGATGGTGTCCCAGACGCTGACCACGGCGGGCGTGGAGGCGGTGATGACCTCGTAACCCTCGTCGGTCTGACGCTCGATGGTCAGCTGCGACCCGTCCACGCTGAGCTTGCGGGCGCCGGTCAGCGCCGCGATGCCGAGCCGCTCGGCCAGCATGTGCGGCATGACCTGGACCCGGCCGTCGGTGGACTCGGCGCCGCAGACGATCAGGTCGGCGTTGAGCGTGCCGAGCGCCGCGGCGAGGACCTTGGACGTGGCGACGGCGCACGAGCCGTGCAGCGCGTCGTCGGTCACGTGTACTGCCTTGTCGGGGCCCATCGACAGCGCCTTGCGGATCGACTCGGTCGCGCTGGCCGGGCCCATCGTGAGCACGGTGACCTCGCCGCCGTGCGCCTCCTTGATCTTCAGCGCCTCCTCGATGGCGTACTCGTCCATCTCGTTGATGACGTTGTTCGCCGAGCCCCGCTCGACGGTGTTGTCGCTCGCGCTCAGAGTGCGCTCGGCGCCGGAGTCGGGCACCTGCTTCACCAGTACGACGATGTTCATCGCGCTCCTACGACCTCCTGTTTTTGTGAACGCCCATCCAACCACCCGCCCACCGCCCGAAATCGGGCCTCAGGCTCCCTACGTCGGCCGGAACGCCGCCTCGAAGGTTACCCGCCAGTAGCATAGGCGTGTCGGCCACCGAGAGTGACACACCTCACCCATTGCGACCGTATGATCGCTACAGTCGCAAGAAGGAGGTGTCTGATATATCCGGCCAAATCGCTCCATTGGTGGAGGGGCAGCGCCCGTCCGCACCTCATATTCCCCCACGACCGATCGTCCCGGCGCCGGACACCCACGGTCGCACGGGACCGGACTCAGGCTGGTGCCGCTGCGGACGCCCGCGCGAGGCCTGCGTCAGTGACGAAGTACGCACCCTGTGGACACACCTTCTTGACCCCGACGGTCAATAATCAGCGGGTGTCCGGTGGCTTGTCGCAGTGGTTCAACCCGGAGAGTCAGCCCACCGTCGGCCGCACGCCCGACTACCGCTTCTCGCTCGCCAACGAGCGCACCTTCCTGGCCTGGATCCGCACCGGCCTCGCGCTGATCGCCGGCGGCCTCGCCTGCGCCCAGTTCCTCCCCCCGCTGCCGATCCGGCACCTGCGCGAGGTCATCGCCGTCGCCCTGCTCGTGCTCGGCGCCGTGGTGGCGCTGCGCGCGGTCGACCACTGGGCGCGCACCGAACGGGCCATGCGGCTGGGCCAGGAGCTGCCCGGCTCGAAGTTCCCCGCGATCCTGGCCATCATCGTGGCGACCGGCGCGCTGCTGCTCGTCGTCGCGGTCCTCATCCGGGCGGTCAAGTCGCCGTGACCGACGATCACGGCGCCTCCGCCGAGCGGACCCGGCTCGCCTGGCGGCGCACCGGACTCTCCGCCGCCGCGGTCGGGCTGCTCGCCGCCCGACCCGCGTTCAGCCCCGACGCCGGCGCCGTCCGGTGGCTGACCGCCGCCGGCGCGATGGCCGGGTGGACGGCCCTCGTCGCGCTCGCCTACCGTCGGACGCGGGGGTTGCGGGCCCGGCCGCCGCTGCCGGGTCGGCGGGCCGTTCTCGCCTACGCGTTGATCACCGTCGGCCTGGCCGCCCTGGGCGGGGTGGTTGTCATGCTCCAGTCGTCGCCGTAACGGCCCGGCCGCGTCATCATTGCCTCATGGTCCGGTTGTTCATCTTCCTCGCTGCCGTGCAACTGGTGCTCTTCGTGCTGGCGTTGATCAGCTCTTTGTCGGCCGACCGCGTCCGCAATCTCCCCCGCGTGCTCTGGGTGTTGTTCATTCTGACGATCCCGCTTCTCGGCCCGATCGCCTATTACCTTTGGGGTCGTCCGGCGCCCGCGCCGCGCGAGAGCCCTGTCCACCGGGCCGTGCGCCGCCCGTCGTCGCCGGACGACGATCCGGAATTCCTGCGGTCGGTGGACTCTGAGCAGTCCCGCCGCGACCGGGAGCTCCTCGCCCAGTGGGAAAAGGAGCTGCGCGACGACGACTAGGCGCTAGGCTAGGTTCGACGACCGCGGGTACGCGTCGGTCGGATCGGTGAGGACATTGACGAGGTACGGCACGCCCGACGCGAACGCGCGCTCAAGCGCCGGCCCGACGCCGGCCGCCTTCTCGACCGTCTCGCCGGCGCCGCCGAGCGCCTTGACCACGTCGTCGTAGTGCAACCCTGGCTGCAGGTCGGCCGCCACGTCGTAGCCGTACATCGCCTGCATCGGGTGCTTCTCCAGGCCCCAGATGCCGTTGTTGCCGACCACCATCACGACCGGCAGCCCCTGCCGGACCAGGGACTCCGCGTCCATCAGCGAGAATCCGGCAGCGCCGTCGCCGAGCAGTACGCAGACCTGCCGGTCGGGATAGGTCACCCGGGCGCCCATCGCGTAGCCCATCCCGGTGCCGAGGCAGCCGTACGGCCCGGGGTCGAGCCACGTGCCGGGCTGGGCGGGCTCGAGGAACCGGCCCGCGTACGACACGAAGTCGCCGCCGTCGCCGATGGTCACCGCGTCGGGCGCGAGCACCTTGCGCAGCTCCCCGTAGATGCGGGCCGGCTTGATCGGGTCGGTCTCGGCGGCCATCGCCTCGGCGTCGCGCGCCCTGCCCGCGTCCTCGGCCGTACGCAGCCCGGCGATCCACTCGGCGTGGTCGGCCCGGTCGCCCCGGTAGTCGGCGATCGCCGCCAGGATCCGGCGCAGGTCTCCCGCGGGGGACACGGCCGGCTCGACGTGCGTGGCCCGCTGCGAGGGCGCGTCGACGATGTGCACGACCCGGGCCTCGCCGAACTCGCCGAAGCCCAGCCGGAAGTCGAGCGGCGTGCCGACGACCGCCACCACGTCGGCCTCGTTGAGCGCGGGGCGGCGCGCCTTGGCGAAAGCGAGCGGGTGGGACGGCGGCAGCGCTCCGCGGCCCATGCCGTTGGCGAAGACCGGGACCTGCAGCGCCTCGGCCGCGGCCCGCAACTCGTCGATCGCGCCGCCGCCCCAGACGTCGGAGCCCGCGATGATCACCGGTCGCTCGGCGGTGGCCAGGAGCGCCGCGGCGCGGGTCACCTCGTCCGGGTCGGGCTCGAGCACCGGAACGACCGGCTCGCCGGGCGCGGCGGCCTCGCCGCCGGAGAAGATCACCTCGAGCGGCAGGTCGAGGAACGCCGGGCCGCGGTGCGCGGTCAGCGCGGCGGTCAGCGCGGCCCCGATCTCGCCGGGGATCGAGTCGGTGTCGGCGACCGTCGCCGCGTACTTGGTGATCGGGGCGACCAGCGGGACGTGGTCGAACTCCTGCAGGCTGCCCGCGCCCCAGCGGAAGGTCGGCGCCCGGCCGCCGAGCACGAGCACCGGCGAGGCGTTGAAGAAGGCGCTGGTCAACCCCGAGATGCCGTTGGTGACGCCCGGTCCGGCGGTGAGCACGGCGAGGCCGGGCCGGCGCTGCAACTTCGCGACGGCCTCGGCGGCGAAGACGGCTGACTGCTCGTGGCGCACGTCGTAGATCGGGAAACCGGCCTTGTGCGCGGCGTCGTAGAGCGGGAAGACGTGCCCGCCGGAGAGCGTGAACATCTCGTTCACCCCGTACGCCCGCAGCGCCGCCAGCGCGAGATCGCCGCCGTGCCCCTCGATGATCTCAGCCATGCCGTCTCCCGCCGGAAAACATGAGAATGATTCAGTATCGTATGCCGAGCAGGGCCGCAACGTCCTTTACCACGTTGATCACATCGTCGCGCGTCGACTGGCCGTCGCCGTAGCCGTAGGCCAGCACCAGGGCCGAGACCGGCACCACGATCATCACCACGGTGCTGAAGAGGATCTGCAGCGACCTTACGAAACCCCCGGTTCGCGGCTTCGGCGGCCGGACCGGCTTGGCGAGCCGGTCGGTCCCCGGCCGCGTCGTGGCCTGCCGCTGCTGGGCCGTCGCGGGTGACACCGGCCGGGCCGCCGGCGACGTCGGCCGGGCGGGCGAAACCTGCCGAGCCGTGGTCGGAGCTCCGTTCAGCGTTACCCGCGACGAAGTCTCGAACGGTGGCGGGGTCGGGGTCGCGACCGTCGCGTCGGGGTCTGGCTTCCAGCCGTGATCGGCGTCCGGCCACGGGTCGACCGCCGGCTGCAGCCCGGTCGTGCCCGGAACGCGCGGAGACGCCCAGGCCGCCCGAGGGGTCTCGGCCTCCGCCCGCCCGTTCGACACCAGCCGCATCTCGGACGTCAGGCCGGGCGCGGCAGCGCCGCTCGCCAGCAGGGCGGCGCTGGCGAGGAGGCTGCCCTCGGCGACCACCAGCTCAGGCTGCTCGATCACCACCGGCGCCTCGCCCAACGCGCGGTGCAGCAGCGTGGCGACCAGCGGGATCCGCGACGCGCCGCCCACCAGGAAGACCCCGGCCAGCCGGCCCTCGGGCAGGCCGGCCCAGTTCAGCAGGCCCTTGGTGACCCGAACGGTCTGGTCGAGCACCGGCCGGGCCACCCGCTCCAGCTCGTCGCGGGTCAGGTGGACCTCGGTGTCGAGCCGCGGCACCACGAAGTCGGTCGCCTGCGAGCGCGACAGCCGTTCCTTGGCGATCCGCACGTCGTCCCAGAGCTGCCGCTGCGCGCGCCGCTCCTCGACGGTCGAGGGCTCCATCAACCGGCGCCACCCGTCCGTACGCAGGTGCTCCACGAGGGCCGCGTCGACGTCCAGCCCGCCGATGTCGTCGCGGCCGTCGACCGCCATGACCTCGAAGCCGGAGGCGGTCCGCGCGACCACGCTGGCGTCGAACGTGCCCGCGCCGAAGTCGTGCACGACCACCACCGACCCGATCGGGACGTCCCGGCCGAGCACCTCGGCGAAGTAGGTCGCGGCCGCGACCGGCTCGGCGACCAGGCGCGCGCCGCTGAGCCCGGCCCGGGCGGCGGCCTCGACGAGCAGCGTGCGCCGGGTCGCGCCCCAGGTGGCGGGACAGGTGAGGGTGACCTCGGGCCGCACCGGGCCGACCGCCCGGTGCCACTCCTCGACGACCCGGGCCAGCACCGCGGCGATCAACTCGACCACCGGGAACTCGCGGTCGCCGAGCAGGACCAGGCCGTCGTCGATGCGGCGTTTGGGGTTGGGCTCGAAGCGGGCCGGATCGAGCCGGGCGCTGTGTATCGCGTCGCGGCCGACGCTCAGCGAGCCGTCCGGCTCGGCGTAGACCGCGGACGGCAGCAGCGGCGAGCCGTCGACCAGGATGGGCCGGGCACGCCCGTCCGGCCAGCGCGCCACGGCGACGGTGTTCGACGTGCCGAAGTCCACGCCGAGGGCGTGCCGCTTCGGCCGGAGGTCCGGCCCACCTTGGTCGATGGACATGGGCAGAGTCTAAGCCGTCCCCGCCGCTAGACGATCTTCCACACCAGGTGGTACGGCCCGTCGGGCATGCAGCGCACGTCACGGCCGTCCGCGGTGCGGCCTGCAGCGCCCGGCCGGTCGCACGGGGCGCCCACGACGACCGGCTCCCCGGGCCGGGCGGACGGCGTGGCGGAGGCCGAGGAACTGGGCGACGTGCTCACCGACGCGAACGGCGGAACCAGCGAAGCCTGCGGGCTTTCCGAGGAGGGCGCGGGCGCCGCGGTCGTCCTCGGGGCCGGCGGGACCGGCGGGACCGCGGTCGCCGGCGCCCCCGTGCGCGGCGGGACGGGACCGGCCGGCCGGCT
>Ga0307508_10001990_pt1 | contig 22328 bp, 5 predicted proteins | sample 9_EM_MG_FD_203089 | JGI IMG/M metagenome (GOLD analysis project Ga0307508, IMG submission 203089) | Populus trichocarpa ectomycorrhiza microbial communities from riparian zone in the Pacific Northwest, United States - 9_EM | ecosystem: Host-associated > Plants > Roots > Unclassified | place...
TTTCCTTTCTGTTTTATTTTCTTTTCACTTTTGATCTGATTTAATAATTTACCTTTTGTGCAAGCAACATAATCTTCTCTGTCAACACTCGTACCAGCACCTAGTTTCAGCACCGTTTGCTTACTCTGCCATACTACTCAAATTCTCAGTAGGACGCAGCATCACAGTAGCAAATGCAGCAGCCGAATCCAGCAAGTTATGGCAGAAATGCAAAACATTCTAGATGAACGAAAGTTGTTGTCGTGGATGCCAAAATAAAGCAAACCTAGCATGTCATTAAACATAAAAATTCAAGGAGTTTTCTTTATTTCCATATCTCTCTTTACTACATTCATTGAAGACAATGTCCAAAATAAGTGTTGGGGATTTAGGGGTTGTCTACATTGGCAGCATTGTGCTCTATTTTTAGCATTTCTATTTTGATGAAATGATGCTCTATTTCATGCTCTATTTTGACAAAATTGTTGCCAAATATACCTGCATATTGATAGAAATTTAATTTTTAAGGGGTTGTGTTGCATTTCTAGCAAAATAGAAATTTGTTGTGTTTTGAAATTTCAACATATTTGAATGGACATCTTTGGCTTTTAATATTTAAGAAATATTTTTGTTTTGATTTTTTTTTCGTTTAACATTAATATCCTTAATGAATTTTCAATTGAATTCATAAAAAAATCCATAAAATGATTAAATGGTCATCTTGCTTCTTAAGGTTGTTTAGTCAAGATATTTTTCTTTAGGACTAAAGTAACTAGATTTAGTAGACACAAGCCTGTGAGACTTTGATTTCATGTGTGATTTTCTTCCATTGGTTTTGTTTATCTAGAACTTGTTCTGATTTTAATCAAGACCATGCTTTTACACGCATACATGAACATGATTAAGGTATTCTTTGTTATGAACCTTATATAGCTTAGCAACCCACCTTTGGATAAATTTTTCCTTTGAGACCCCTTTTGAACTAATGGACTTTTATTTGATTATAAACCCGTATTACAAGCCATAAACCACACAATGTATTACCCAAGCCGTAAAACTAATGGAGCATAATACATCATTATTCAACCATAGGAATACATGAAATAAGTATGGGGGTGTCTTAAATTTGGTAAGGTTATGGTTAGTTGCAGGGGAAGAAGATTATGCTAAAAAAAATTCCAATAAAGGTTTGAATTTTTTAAGGGTAAAAAATCATCCTTTAGTTAAACCAAAATCTTGTTATGTTGAACAATCAATTTTCCAATAACAAAAGATAATGTAGCTTTAACATTTGCCAAGTTCATAATGATTGGAGGGAGTGTTTAATATTCTATGTCTTGTTTTGGGGTATTTTGTTTTATTGGTTCTGACTACTTTTAGCTATCTTACGAAAGATTTCCTAACTTAAACCAAGTCATAAGCTTATGGTAGATCATTTTCATTGGAATGAATTTGAGTGAAACACTAGTCTTTCAAGCATATGAGAGTTGAGTGATCATTTTTGTAAGATCTACTATTTGGTTGTTTTAGTCTAAAATAAAAATAATTGATAAACAATTTTAAGTGGTTTACAGTGTTATTCATGATATGTTATGATGATTTGAGAGTTTAATTGGTGTTCATTGATGGCATTATATTATTTATATTGGAAAAGTAAATTTGAAATTTTGTCCGAGGACGGGCAAAAACTAAGTGTTGGGGAATTTGATAAGTGCAAAAACTAAGTGTAGGGCAAAATATAAATATGTTTTTATTCCTTTTACACTATGTTTTTTAATGTATTTTGATCTTATGTGAGCTTATTGGATGCTATTTTTATGAGTTTGGCATACCTAGGAAACTTTGTGAATTAATTGCTAAAAGATAAAGAATTTCTGCATTTTATGTTTCGGACCTTACTTCTTGTAATAGGTTTTTCATCAAGTTTTAATTTCAGAATGTGAACGTGAGCTAAATAAAAGCTAAAGTACACATATCAAGCTTTCTAGGAAGGTATTATAGGTAGAAATCTAAGTTCATTTGGACCTCTAATCAGACCTGTAAAATCAGGCTGAAATCCTCCTTGCAGCAGGATTCTCTACTTCCACACTACAGATTCAAATAAGCATATCTTGAGCCTCAGACATTGAAATCATGCAATTCAAAAGCCCATAATCATCTACACATCCAGGAATACAACTTATATAAAGGATGCCAAGTCAGATAAAATCATTTTGAAAGAGAAAATTCAGATGCAATCTGAAGCACGAGATTGGTCTCCTAATCTGATGAGGAAACTAACAGTGTCAAGCATCCCACTATGGTTGAGAGTCTGACATAAAAACGGTGGGCTTTAGTACCCAAGAAAGGTGCATATCAAACCTCTAACATGTCATGAATGAAAGAATACAGCTGGGATGGTCGGATATTGCAAGAAACCATGTTAGAAGCAAAGTCTAAGTTGCAACAGAGTTGGAATTACAGCAGAGTTGTGACAGCAGCAGAGTTCATTTTCAATACAAATTATGAGGGATTTAACCAACCTTAAGGACCAGATAAAGAAGGAGGGAGCTAAGTAGCATAAGGATTTCTAATTAGCCTAAGAATTTAGAAGAAATTCGATAGCCAAGGGAGAGAATAAATAGAGCAGAACACAACTGAAACAGAGATTCTACAACATTCTTTTCTTCTCTGTTTCTGTCAATTTTCCAACAAATATGAACTAATTCCTAATTTCGGTTCAAGAGGAATGCACATCATCTCCATTAGTAAATTTTAAGAAGTAATGTTATCATTGTAATTCTTTCAAATTCAAGTATTTATTTTTCCTTGTTCAGAATTATGCTATTAATTGTTATCTAAGCTTATTGAATTGTTTTAAGATGGCATGTATCCTTTCTAGTTTCTTTCAATCCATAATTGTTGTTAGGGCCTAAAGTAAGAAGCAAAAAAATTAATTTGATTGCTACCACTCTCATCTTGATTTATTACGGAAGAATAAACTAAGTTAAATTATCAAGCATTTGAACGTTTACTTAGAATAAATGCACAGACTTTACTCCTAAGACTACTTCAAGTTAATGAGAATTGCTTTCAATGTTAAATTTGTTTGATGGTAAGAAATTGATTAGAGAGCTTTGTCTAATTAATTTACTCGTAATCTCATTGATTTCCCTTAGTTTTAAAGGATATCGAATTTATTTGCTTTACGTGAAGGAACATTTATTTTACTTTGATGATCAACAGATTTATAGGAATGGATGTGTTGACCCTATGATATTCTGACGAGCCTTACCTTATGATATTCTTGTTATGGCATATTTGAGAAACTTTCCTGTAAGAACTTAAAGCCATATTTGTATATGCATCCCTCATTATTGTATTACCTCGTAAATGTATATTGAACGTTATCTACTCACTAAATTGCTGAACTCACCATCTCGTTATTTATCTTTTTCAAGCTTATAACTAGTTCGCAAGTCACATTTTTTGAACCTTCAGAACCTGCTCTTTTGGTTATAATTAGTACTTTTTCTTTTTGTCTAGTTAGTGCTCTATAATTATAATACTTGTATTAAAATTTGTATTAAGTTAATTATTTATATTATAGAGTTAGTTATGTTATCATGTTGCGGAGAAATCTGTTTTATATATAAGTTTGGGTTCGCATATGTATGGAAACTTGGATAGGAACCTTGCTTATATGTCGGCCATGGATCCATAAATCAGGCCATGACATATTATCTATTTTTTAATATTTGATTAAATTATGCATCGAGTTGCCTTTTTTACTTCTTTAAAAGATGTCTGCATTGCCCGAGCATCTTTTGTAACTAATAAGAAAAATTGTTCCAACACACAGCGCCTTTGGATATTATTGTTAATTCTTAGCACGAGTCTTATGCCTATTACTTAAGCTTTTTTGGTAACAAACATTTTTGGCTATTAAGATTTTTGAAAAAAATTTACTTTGTTTCTTATATTTTATTTTTCTTACAATTTGAAATTTTTGTTTTCATATTTTATTTTATAGTAAATACAATTTAATTTATGAATAATAATTTTTTTCAATTAAAACTTGATTAAAATAATTCAATCAATTTAATTGAGATGAGAGCTAAGTATGAATTTAGTGTGATTAAATAGGTATACCCGTTTAAAAATATAAAAATTTTATTTCTTATAATATAATATATCTATCATGAGAATTTTGGTTTTGTTCATTGTTTTATATTTTTTTAACCTTAAAAATGGAGCCAATGTTTTTTAATAAAAAAATTGGCTCCATTTTTAAGGTTAAAATCAAGAGAAATAAATTAAAAAATAAAAATTCTTATAATAGATATTGATATCATAGGAAACAAAACTTTTATTAAAAATATAATATACCTATGATAATATGAGAAATAAATAAAAATTAAAGTAAAAACACTTCAATAACTTTACAATAATAATTCAATCCTCATATAATTAAATGTGTCAATTTAACATTTTCTTCATAAACATGTCAGTCAACCAATCCACCTTCCAAACATAAAAACAAATTAATTACAATAATGTCAACTACAATGATAATAAAAAAAAGATCACATCCATGATCAATTAATCTAATGAAATAAAGATAATTATGTAAACAGAAAGTTTAAAAGTCCATTATTAAAATCAACAAGTCTAAAGACCAAGAAGTTATTATGAAATAAAATTATAAAAACTTTTTTTTGTTGCTTTTTGGACACATAAGATATTTGTCAATATGTTATGTGATAGTGTTATCAACTGATAAAAAATATAACTAAATAAAAATATAATATACAAGATTGATATTAAAATAAAAAAATAATAGAGGAACTTTTTAAATACAACATAAAAAGTACAAAAAACATACATATGCATTTAACCATTTATGAAACTTGTATGATACCATAGTTGATTCTATTATGTTATGCACCATAAAATGAAAGCAAAAAACCATATAAGACCATGTTTTATGGTTAGGGGTATATGTATGTGTTAATGGACACTAAATTTCATCTCTAGAAGATTTTATAGGCATGTGTATGTTTTTTGGTTCATCATATCGTCTTGATAGATTGTGGCCGATGGTGTTTTCTTTTCTTCTTCTCTTTTCTTTTTCCTCTGTCAAAATTCATCCTTGGCATTCAAATTTTTAGGTTAGTTTTCTTAGTTGCGTGTATTTTAGTATCAGACCTCGTGCTTTTGATTTGTAATTTTTAACCTTGACCCTTTTATAAGTTTTTGATTTTTTTTAATTTCATCATTTAACCTAAATTTATCATATTTTTTTTTCAGATTTGGTCCTTTTCTTTTTATTTCTTAAGTTATTTTTACCCCTTTTGTAAACTTTTTATTTTTTTTTCAATTTCATCATTGAATCGAAATTTTTAATTTATTTTAGTCCTCATTCTTTTGGTAGTTTCTTTTTGTAATTTTTTTGTGAAATTGATTTTTCTTTTCAATTTAACACTTCAATCCAAAATTATGCATCCTCTGTTTTGTTTTTTGTTTCAAATTTGATTCTTATTTTTTTAATTATTATTTTTTCTTTTGAATCCTTTTGTATAATTTTTTTTTCAATTTTATCCTTTAACCTTTGATTTATTGAAAATTAGGCTTTATGGTTTTTCTAAATTTGGTGCTTCCAATCAAATGCTCGGGTCATAGGTTATATAAGCTAACACAAGTTGTCATCATTTTTTTTACTTATTTTTTTTTGATTTCATCATTCGACATTAATTTTTTTTAAATAAGCTTCATGATTTTTTTTATTTTCCTTTCTATCGGGTTATCTCGATCTCATGACCTGACCTGTGGATTTGATGAGTTAACTTAAGTGGGTTAGCACCTTTTTTTTATTTGCTTTTAAATGTTATTTCTTATTTTGGACCCTTTTATGTGATTGAACTTTTTTAAAAAAAAATTCATTTTTCAATATTTGATATGTTGAAAATTAGGCTTTATGATTTTTTCATATTTAGTTCTTTCGGTCAAATGGTCTAAATCACAAGTTTTATAAGCTAATGCGAGTTGACATCAATTTTTTTAGACTTATTTTCTTTTTTTATCTCATCATTCGACATTGATTTTTTTTTTTTAAATTAGGCTTCATGATTATCTTTGCTTTCCTTTTTATCAGGTTATCCCAATATCATAACCTGACTCGTGGGTTTATCAGGCTGACTAGGAGGGCCTGAGCCTTTTTTGGCTTAAAATTACTATTTTTTTTTTATCCTTTTGTATGATTTTTTTTCAATTTCATCATTCAACATTTGATTAGTTGAAAATTGAGTTTTGTGGTTTTTTCAAATTTGGTGATATTAGCCAAGTGACTCAGGTCGTGAGTGTTGTGGATTAACATGGGTTGACATCGTTCTTTTTTTAGCTTATTTTTTTTATTTCATCATTGGTTTTCCCTTTCTTTAAAAGATGTTTGCGTCGACTGAACATCATTTTTTTTGCTCAAAGAAAAATTTTATCGATCAATGGCAGAGCATGGACCAATTATCTAATTAATTTTTTTATGTAATGATCATAATGTTTAAATTAGAAAATCAAAAGAGGGAGTGAACCTTTTGAGCATAATATTGTAATTGATGCTATTAAAAGGCTATTGGTTATCATTAGAAAAAAGAAGGTGCTTGATTAAAACATCAATTGACATATAAAAATATATGAAGAGAAGAAACAGAAAAAACTAAAAAGATGAAGCTTCTAAAGAAAAGCTAGCATTTGAGTTTTTTATATGGGACTCGCTAGCTTGTAGGAATAATTTTTATTTTATCAAACCAAGTAGTTTGGAATTTTAATAAGAATTCCAAACCATTTTATCTTTGGAGCCAAATAAGTATTAAGAAAACAGAAATTAAAGAAGAGAGTAAACTTCATTTGACTATCCGAACGCAAAATTAAAATAAATCAATTAAGATATTTTCATTTTCATTTATAATTTTTAATATTTTATAAATAAGAAACTTACAAGCAGCATTTGATACTGCTCTAGGATAGAAAGAACGAATTAATGAGGACAAAAATGTGTTTGGTTGAAAAAATAAAAATAAAAATATAAAAATAAATTTGTCTTTAAAACAATTTTGAAGTGAATTTATGTACTTTCAAAACAAGAGGTACAGAGGGAACATGTCTCTAGAGACAATATTTATTTATTTTAATTTCTAAAATATCATTTTAAAAAACTTTCAAATCCAAAATTATCCAACTAAGACATGTTATGATAAATCTAGTTATTATTATAGTTTTAAAATCCAATTCGGAGGTCAATCTAGGGCAAAGCCCGAGTCACTAGTCAAGGCCTGGGTCACGGGCCAAGTTAGCTCGGATCAATGGTTATTATCATAATTTTAAAACCCGATTTAGAAGTTAACTCAAGGCAAAGCTCAAGTCACGAGTGGGGTTGGTCGTTGGCTCGGGTTAATGTAAGGATAAAAGTGATTATTATCATAGTTTTAAAATCCAACTTGGGGTCAACCCGGGGTAAGACTCGAGTCACGTGTCAGGAGGGTCAACCTAAGTTGACTCGGGTCAACATAAAATAAAAACAGTAATTATTATAATTTTAAAACTTGATTCAGGGATCAACTTGGGGTAAGGCCCAAGTCACGGATCACGACGATCAACACAGGTTGAATCGAGTCACCGTAGTTATAAAAGTGATTATTATTATAGTTTTAAAACGCGACTCGGGAGTCAACCTGAGGCAAAATTCAAGTCACAAGTCAAAAGGGTCAACTTGGCTGACCTAAATTTTTTTAAAAAATAAAAATCAAAATCAAAATCAAAGCAACCTTGTTTTGACTCTTTTTATCAAAAAAGTCAATGGGTTTTTGACCTGTGTTTTATCCCGGGTTGATCTAGGTTTTTGACCAGATCAGGTTGAGTCAATCATTTCTCTATGTTTTCTTAAACTTAGACCAGTCCAGGCCTAGGGTCAACCCCGTCAAATCAGTCCTAGTTTTATAACCACTGTTATTCCAATATTATTAATTTTAATATTCAATATAAACTAAAATAAAAAAAAATTAGATATTATTTTTTATTTAAAATATATAAACTTGACAATAAAATATATTAATAGTAAAATAAACTTCTTCATATTTATCTTGAATACATAAATATCTTGTATGTCATTACCCAACACAATTTTATCTTTATTTTTTTCTTATCTTCTCTACCTCTATTATTTCTATTTTTTTCTATTTCGGAATACTAATCATACGTTGCAACATAGAACTCAAACATATTAGGTGCTCATGCCTTCACCTCTAAACTCAAAATGTACGGAGTCCACATTCTAAAAGTTAAGGTGACTAGGATAATGGAAAGTATTGAACACGAAGGGTTTGATTTTTCTAACATATTTATTAAATTCAAACTATTGATTTTGAAATTAATGGTCTTGATTTGTGTATAAAGAAAAAATAACTATTAATTCTTTTTCTTTAAATATAACAGTATATTAATTTGGTGAATTGAAATTCAAAATAAATTTTAGGACTAACTTAATAATCAATCATGTCTAAGGACGGAGCCATGTTGAAGGCTCAGGTGGGCTACATCCCAAGTTAAAATTTTATATATATATTTTTGTACTAAGAACTCATTTGTTTGATGGAAAGTAGTTTTTTTAAAAAAAATTTCATTTTTTTTTTGTATTTGTTTGTTATTAAAAAAAATTGATCAACGAAAAATACTTTTCAGTCAAAGAAAAATTTAACTTAGTTTCCAGGAAAGTGTTTTTTTATTTTATTTTAGGGGGAAAACACTTTTCAGAAGTTGTGAAAAATTTAGAAATATCATATTATTTGTTGATTATAACAAATTTGGTCCTCAAACTTTTGATTGCTATATATTTTGTTTTGAATTTTGTTTTTCAATTTCACTCCTTAGAATTTGATTTAATTTGATTTTTATATTAACTTTGGTCCTCATTTTTATGATTGTTATTTGCTTTTCTCTTATTATTTTTTAATTGAAATTTTTTATCTATCAAATTTGATCCTCATTCTTTTGATTGTTACTTATTTTATTTGAAATAATTTATGAAATTATAATTATTATTATTTTAATTTTATCATCTTTCAATTTCTTTATCTGTTAGATTTGATCTCCATTATTTTGATTGTTATTTATTTTATTTTGAGATAATTTATGAAATTAGATTTTTTCTTCAATTTCATTCTCATTCAACTTTTTAATTTGTAAGATTTGTTCCTCACTGTTTTAATAAACTTGAAAAAAATATTAATAAGTTATTTTTCAACTCACTTTCCACTGGAAAAGTGTTTTCCAACTTATTTCCATGACACCACCAAACATCAAAAAATAATTCATTTTTCAAGAATTCACTTTAAAAAAAAAAACTACTTTCTAGTGAACAAACGGGGCTTAATATTAAATCAGTCCAAGTTATATTTAACTAAATTAGCTAAAAAATATATTTTTTATCCATCAAATCACCCATTCATTTTTTAATTAAAATCTATATTTTTTTGAGTCAAGAGAGCCAAAGTTGAAAATCATATCCCCCCTCATGCTAGATTACTTCTTGTTTCCCTACATATTCAACTCACAAAATTTAACAAAAGCAACACAACTTTTCTTTTTTTTTTATTTATTGTATGGTATTATCATCACACAAATTCAATTTAATTTTGTCGCAACTACTAAAGCATTACTTTAAACTTTAAAAGATGCTAAATTTGATCTTCTCCTCGCACATATATAATCTGCTTGCACACAATATGAAATTAATGTATCACATATAAATGTTTCATATAAGATTGATATTCTATATATAATATATTTGAATTAAGATTTTATTGTTAACTTCTTCTACATGAGTTAATAATTAATTTTGGAAAAAAATTATATATATTTGCTTAGTTGCTGGCCCGCCCTTGATCATGTCACCGCTACATTGAGGCCAATCAGATACCTCAGACGGATGAGATCCTCGTTAGGCGACCAACAGATTATTAATAATATGCAGAAACATAAATGGGAGCGAAGTCTTTATCAAATCTAGGCCCATAATTTGCTGGCGTCCAAAACGACATCACTAACCACCGTTTAATTAGATTACCAAAAAACCCTAGCCCTTTTTATACACACACATGCGCATCCATTACCACTACCACTCGCACATTAGGGTTTTATGCGCTTCGCCGAACCTAAAGCAGAAAAGCGCCGTTCCTTCTTAAATCTCCAATTTCTCTCCCAATCATGGCTACCCAAATCAGTAAGAAGCGCAAAGTAATCTCAAATTTCCCTCTCTTTTCTTTTATTCTGTTTCAATTAATTAAATCTAGCTATATTGTTATTATTATTTCTCATCTAATCCTGTGATCTATCTCCTTCTTCTTTTTAGTTTGTTGCAGATGGCGTTTTCTATGCAGAACTGAATGAGGTATTGACTAGAGAATTGGCTGAGGATGGGTACTCTGGTGTTGAAGTTAGGGTTACACCGATGCGCACTGAGATCATCATCAGGGCTACTCGTACCCAAAATGTTCTTGGTAAAGCTCTCATCTTTTATTTTAGTTTTTTTTTTCTAAATTATTTAGTAATATTTGATATGAGTGTTAGTGCTGTTGCTTTAGCTATTTACTCGCTGAAAATAGTATTTACCTAGCTTGAATGCAAGACAAGGGCAGAGAGATACTTTTGATGAATCAATATACTTTTAGTCAAAGTCATAGTTGATAATTAATTTGTAACTGCCATCAATTTGCATATTAGCTCGTAATTAATAAATAATTATCTTATATGATGAAATGGAGTAAATTTTCTTTCAACTCTCTTGTATGTATTTGTCTTTCAGGTGAGAAGGGGAGGAGGATCAGGGAACTGACCTCTGTTGTTCAGAAACGTTTTAAGTTTCCTGAGAATGGTGTGGAGCTTTATGCTGAGAAAGTTAATAACAGGGGTCTCTGTGCAATTGCTCAGGCTGAGTCTCTTCGTTACAAGCTTCTTGGAGGCCTTGCTGTTCGCAGGTATATTGCATTGTTACAACTATATTGGTTGATTTGTTATTGGTGACTGTTTTTCATTTTCTTTGCATTGGTTAACATACCAGCATGCTTGATAATTGAGTTTTGGTGTTTTCAAGTTCTGTAATGTTATGAATTCTGATGTTTATTTGGTTATCTGTATGAGTGAGGGGCATGAAAATGTTCATCAATACCCCATGTCTCAAGCTCTTTTTATGCATTTTATCCTTATAAGTTGTACATATTTTGTCCCTTTTGAAATTTATGGCTGAATTTTATACATGTTTATAGGGCTTGCTATGGGGTCCTGAGATTTGTAATGGAGAGTGGAGCAAAAGGATGTGAGGTACGCATCAAAATTTTCTTGTTTTTTCTATCGTTTCTATTATACCAGCACAAACGTGCTACATTTTGGAAGTTTGATTCTTTTGTGTAATCTCTCAGGTTATTGTGAGTGGAAAGCTCCGAGCACAACGTGCCAAGTCCATGAAATTTAAGGACGGGTACATGATATCCTCCGGCCAACCTGTTAAAGAGTATATTGATTCAGCTGTTAGGCATGTTCTTCTTAGACAGGTCAGTTGCTTCTCTTGTGTTTCTTTTGTGGATTAAATTTGCTCATTGTTTGTTACCTTTTTTTTTATTTGCTTATTTTCTTAAATCTTATTTGGGTTTCTGTTTCCTCGATAACTATCTATGAGGGTAACAGGGTGTGCTTGGTATCAAGGTCAAGATCATGCTTGACTGGGATCCTAAGGGCAAGGTGGGGCCCATGACACCATTACCTGATCTGGTTACCATCCATCCTCCCAAGGAAGATGAGGAGTATGTTGCTCCACCAGTAATGACAGCCAATATTGAGATTCCAGTAGTATAAATTATTTGGTTGCTTCCTCTTCTCTACTATATATGGTTAGTCGCATTTTGTAGCCTCCTTGTACGAACCAATATTTGGTTTTGGCTTTGTTATTTTTAAGCTTTCAAAGTTGTCCTTCTTGGCTACTAAAGTTCGTCGCCAGATGATTTAAGAAGTGCATTTTTTTGTCCGCTGTTTTTCATTTACGTCCAATTTTAAAATTTTAATGTTGGGGTTATAATTGTACAATTATTATAGAAAAAGCTTTGTAATGAATCAGTATATCTGGTAAAAAGTGATTATGTAAAAACTTAATTGTACAATTAAACTGTAATTTTGACCAAACAAATTTCCAATGACGATCAATTTGTAAATAAATAAAATGTATAGATTAAAATAGTTTGTTTTAAAATTTGAAGGGATTAAATGGAAGTTTTGCATCTAAATAAACAAAATAATGTAATCTCCTGTTTGACAAATATTTTTTTTAAAATATAAAAATATCTTAAAAAATAATTTTTTAATGGAATTTAGTCGGTAACATTTTTTTTTGAAGAAAAAGGATAATGAAAGATCAAATAATACAATTGAAAATCAAATAAAATAAGAAAAGTTAAAAATTAAAAAAAATAAAAAAAATCGTTTTCTATAAAGTTGATAATCAAACAAAATTGAAAAAATTATAATACTTGGACTACATAAAAAGTATTTAGAGATAAAGATATTTAGAGAATCATCAATTATAAATATTATTGAAGTTAGGTAGGTGAGTGAAAAATTCAAAAATTTATTGAAAATAGTCTCATTATAATAGTAATAGATCATCTTGAAAAAAATCTGATTATAATAGGTGATCTCCTTGGTTATGAGAAGTTCAGATATTTCTTGAAAAAAATAATTTCATTGCAATGCATCACCTACTGGTGGTGAGAAATTTAGAGATTTATAAAAAATAATTTTATTATAATGAGTAACCTATCTTATTATGAGAAATTCAAAGATTTTTTAAAAATAATCTTGTTGTATTGAGTTACCTACTCCGAAAGTGAGAAAATAAGAAATTTCTCGAAAATGCTCTCATTGTAATAGATGACTTACCCGATGGTGAGAAAGTCAGATATTTCTTGAAAATAATCTCATTGTAATACATAACCTACCTAATAGAAAGAAAGCCATAGATTTCTAAAAAACTACTTCAATGCAATGGATGACCTACCTGGTGGTGAAAAACAATGGGTGACCTACCTGGTTGTGAGAAATTCAGAAATTTCTTGAAAATAGTTTCATTGTAATGGGTGAGAAACCTAGTTGTGAGAAATTCAGAAACTTCTTGAAAATGATCTCATTGTAATAGATGACCTATCCAATGGTTAGAAATTTAGAGATTTTTTTAAAATAATTTTTCGAAAGTGTTTTGAAATATAGTTGTTCAAAGAGAAGGTGTCTTATCTTCTTGGCTAAAAAGGATTAACTAATGATCATGAGTTACTCATACCTTTGAAGCTGGACTTTTGGATATCATGTTAAATCAGTAGTATCCTTGTCAAATCTTTGACAACTCAAAATTTGTTAGAGCTTTTTTGGATTTCATTGAGGATTTTTTTTCCTTCGCAATTCTTGTGCAAAACTTTGTATAATGCTTTCAATTTTATGCATGTATCTTTACCTGATTTAAAATATAAGCCCTTCGTTTTTCTTCGCAACCTCTCTCTTGTTTTGAGGTTTGTAATTTCTAAGATGAGTTTTATTTGTTGCTTGACTCTTCAGCCCACTTCTTGCATGTGTGATTAATGTGTCTGACTATTTTTTTTTATCATGCAGCCTAAACCTTGCGTAATGAATACTTCCTTCATGGGTTTGCTACATGAAGCCTTGCTCATTTGGTCATTCCTTGAGAAGTGACAAATTCTCTTAGCCATGATATTGCCTCCTGAGCAAATGGTGCCTTTAATTGTGGTATTTTTGCACCATTATCCACTTATTATTTATTTTGATAGAGAAGCGGTACTCCATTACTCTCACTTTCTAAGAAGTTTATTAAATTATCTATTGTCAATGACTATTTAAAATTTCCCCCAACTGATCTCACTGTGTGCATCCTTTCAGCATTTATTAAAATGCTCTCATATGATAACATATTTATCAGGTACCATTACCATTTCTCAAAGGGTAAACCAACACTTAACCATGAAGATAACCTCCATATGTGGTGTTAATTTCAACTACTAATGGTGTTCACCATATCATCCACTGTCATAAATTGTTTTTTAGCAACATTACCCTCAATTGATCAAGTTGTGCTCATTATTTTGACTATTATTAAGAGGCACTTGTCATTGTCAGATATCATTCATGGCTTTGATAAATTTTGCTAAACTATCATTTGACTATTATTATCACAATGGGTTTGACTAAGCTGATTTATCTCAACTAGCCTAGTTGCGATCGTCTATAAACCATGAGTACATGCATCATCATTTTTTTTTTGTCAACTTTGAAAAGTTAGTTAATGAATATTTTTCAAGAAATCATTTTTCATCTTTTAAGACCACTTCACAAGTTTTAATGATTATACCTTTGTATGTCTTATGGTTGGCATGAAATCAGTAAGATGTAAATTGGAAAGTATCTATTTGGTCGAGACCCCAAGACACATCTTTTAATACTAAGATGCAATTTTACAGATATTTTGATGATGATTGACAAGACATAGGCTAATAAAGAAGTGTTAGATAAAAATTGGGTTGTTTATGGCTCAAATGAATTTCTTGTATTTTAAAAATAGAAATTTACCCGATGTAAATTTAAAACAAATTTGTTTTGAATTTCTTATAATTCCCCGGGGTTTAATCTTTATATATATATATATATATATATATATATATATATATATATAGAAAAATGGTGATTTGCTCTTTTAGTCAAGTGATATTAAAATGAATGAAGGTACATGATGATGTGACCTTTTATCTTTTTGGTTTCAATGCAAAAAGGCTTAAGTGAAAGCTCGAGTTTTTGTTTGAGAAAAATTTATTTTATTTTTTAGTACTCATTTTATCAACATAAATAATAATGAGTAACTTGTTCACGATGTTATGATTCTTGTGAAAAAATTCTTTATATTTTGATAACGTTATTTATTGGTTTACGTTGCTTATTTGTCTGATTAGAAAGGACTTTTTAAAAGCATGTAATGCAGATTATGACTCTTAGCTATGAAAGAAAGGGATTTATAGGCTTAAAGAGTGTTTCAACGTTCAAAAAACTTAGGATCACTACCATTTACTTGACTCATTATGTCTTTCAATCTTATTTTCTTTCATAGTATTTCTTTTATTTGCCTTTTTTAATTGCTTTGATGGGCCATTCTTATTTTATTTTGACCTTGACTTAGTCATTTTTGTTTTTCATTTGGGCATGCCCCCTAGCATTTGAGTTTCTTTTTTTTTTCTCAACTCTTAAATTTCTATTTGCCTCCAATATGAGATATGATTCTAGTTAGAATCAACTCTTGATCTTTGGATTTGTTTTTTGCCCCTAGGGTATTTACGAAAAAAAACTTATTTAGGTTTAAAAGGGAACTATAAGGGATATATTTTAAAAATGTGAAATGAATAAAAGGATGGCATTTTATCATTTCAAGCACAAACGGTTAGAACCGATAAATCTTTCATTGTCCAGTATAATGGTTTAGATTTACAAAGAACTATGTTTTGGAGTCTGTGACTACCAAATCCACTACATACCATTATACATACATGTAAAACATGAATGAAGAGACATGGTGTGAGAGTAATTACATATTTTCATTTTATGTCTTTTCGTTAAAAATTGTGAGGTCACCTCAGAATGAGAATTGCTTGAATGATTTATTTGCCACCCTACAAAAAGACGCCTACACACTGTTTTGAGTAAACATTGAATTATTTCTAAAATCAAAAGGCAAATTTAATTTTTCAAGATTATTTTGGTAAGGGTTTTTTCACAAAACTAGTTTGGTCATATTGTTTTGAACAAATCCATGAGATCACTTACGATGTTCAATTTTTTAAGTCTAAGAAAAATTCCCCCCTAACATCTTGCATGGCACACCTTGATGTTCGACCATTTTTTCCATTATATTTATTCAATTATGGACAATAATAAAATATCAAGTTATTACTTTCACACAAAAAATATCTTGATTTAAAAACAACAAATAGATATAAAAAGACATATTTCACTAAAAAGATGTGATGCAATCCACAAAACAAAATGTAGAATAACAAAGTTTTATAACAAAAGAATTGAGAAATGCCACACTTTTTTTAGGTAAGATTCCCCAGCAACTTTTGTCTTTTTAGTATTTACCAACCATTTATTACGCTAAAGATGATCTGGTGACAATGTAGTAGATACCATTATCATTCATAAATTTGACTTATTACATTTTACTCTAATTTTAGGCCATTTTTCAGATTCATCTTTTTTCGTGACTCTAGAGCTCATGGTTGAACCTATGATTTTTCTTGCTTTGATAGTCTGTTTAATATTTTTGGACACAATCACTAGGTCAATAAAGTGTTGGGTTGCACTCAAAGTTGGGTATCTTGAAAGTGTTGGTAAACAAGCTAACCCTCATTTTCTAATAGTGGAGGATTCACTTGAGCAGCTACTTCATGCCACCTTTTAGTGTACTCCCGGATAAATTCCCTAACACCCATCTTCATATCTTGTAGGCTCATTCTGCGAGGTGCAATACCCATGTTGAATTTATACTGCTTGACAAAGACATTCACTAGGTTTGTTATCCAACCATATTTACCACTTAAAGCACCAACACCTAGGCTTTCCTAAAAGAAATGGATCAGAAGCTTCTCATCATGGACGACTTTTGCCATCTTATTGTAGTGCACTTTCAGATGAGTCATTAAGCATTGTGTACCGATGTATTTAGCAAATTCTAGCACTTTTAACTTCTTAGGGACTACTATGTTCAAAACCAAGCATATTTCAATGGCTTTTACTAGATCATACAGATCGATTCCTTCAATTGCCCTCAATATCTCTTCAATAGCAGACAACTTATTAAAATCCTTTTCTTCTATCACCTTTGCCTTCTGGGTTTCAACAACTAGGTTTATAAATGGTGTTGGTAAAGAAAGTGGAAAAGGAGTAGTTACTTAGGCCTCTAGCCTGGTGCCAATTGCCTTCAAACGCTTGTGGAATGAAGGTGAAGGGAGTTGCTTGCATAGAAGCAGGTTGAGCGGTAATTGCAGGCTGAGCTTAAATTCCTTCTCCATGTCTAGATCTCAAGATTTGTTCAAATAAACTGGTGGGCTTAATAATATCATCTTTCATGGTTTTTATCTGCCTTTGTTGGGCATCCAACTGTGCCCTTTCTTTGTTCTTTATGAGTTTAAACTTGAGGATGAATTTTGTATAACAAGGGGAGTGTTGTAAAACCAATATTCTTAGCTCATCATACTTAGGCACAAATTTAAGCTCAAACCCAACCTAAACTAACCTATGTATTTAAAGAGAAGGTTACCAAAACAAATTGTTTTTCCTCTTCTCTTTTTTTTTCTCCTTTACCATAAATTTCTCTTAAAATACCAAGGATTTTAGTTTTAAACTTAAATTATGGTTCAAGAAGGTTGAAGAAGCAAGTAAGTATCTCTCTCAACTATTATTTTTTATCAAGACATTAATTGTGGAAGGATTAAAGAATAGTTTAGGGTTTTATTTTGATGTGATGATAGAATAATTTAAGAGTTTTAATTAAAGTTTAGGGTGCTAATTCTGGCTTAAAATGAACTAATTAAGGACTATAATTATGGGTTTTTTTAGGAACATATTGATTGTTAGGGAATCAACAATTTTAAAGACTAGCAGATAAAGATTCTAGAAATCCCGATCAACTGATTGATCAGTTGGTTTGAACCGGCTAACCGGTTGGCTTGTGATGGCGGTCAACTGATTGACCCAACAGTAAGGGTTAATCGGGTATGTTAGGTTTGATCAATTTAGGATATGTTTAGAATTGATCGGGTGAATCAGTTTGGCTTTATAATTATGTTTTGGTCTCTAAGTTTAGAGTTTTAATCTTTTATGTTATTCTTGTTTTGATTAGTTTTTAAGTGTTTTTCATATCCGTTATAGGTTCTGCTGAAGTTCCTTCTAACGATCTTCAATAGTCTCCAGTTCTGCATATATTTTTCTAATATTTTTGTTTTTCGAGTGAGTGAGATAATCTTTAATATGCATGCAATATAAATAAATTATATATATTGAATATATGATAAGTACAAATGACCTTCTTGAATATCTATATATGTTGATTTATTTCCAAATACTCATCAGTTTCTTGAATATGTATTCGTATTATACTGAATTAAATGTTATTCGATGTGACATTCTGTTGCTTTGATAATTGTGTGAATACCTGTTATGTCTTGATATTGAACTTGTCAGAAACTCCATACTAAGGGAGAGTAGTTAGTCTTTGTGCACATCGTATTTGTAAACATAGCGGTGAGAGAGGCACCAACCTGTTGCGACTTATCCTCCCATAACGGTCACCATCAGGTGTTTTCTAGTCACCTTCGGGTGTCGTCTAGTCACCTTCGAGTGTCCTTTGATCTCTTACATGTATTCCATTATTATATGCTATTATGTTTAAAGCCCCCCCGCGCGCGCGTGCACACACACACACACACACACACACACACACACACACATATATATATATATATATATATATATATATTGTTTTTGTGCTTATACTTATAAATAGTTAAAATGTATATTAAATGTTATTCTCTCACCTAGTTGGTTGAAGTCACCCCTCCATTTTAATATTATTTTAGGTTCTTAGCTTCTTTTAGCATATTGACCTTTGATTGAGAGTACCTGCCACTTTGTTTGTTGGTATGCCTTGCTTGCTTTTATGAGGCTTTTCTTGTTCTTTGTGATTTGATGTCTTAGACGTTGCACTATTATGTTGTTTTCATTCAAGTTTAGATTTTCATTTCAAATATTGGATTTTATTTAATTTAATAAGTATTTTGAATTGTTTTTATTGGTTTTGAGGAATATTTGAAAGATTACAATATGATGCATAAACTCTCTATATATTTGTTTTATGATATGCATGTTCTAAGGCTTAATGTAAGTGTGGTGTCCTTACGATACCACTCCTACATTGTTGGTCATGGACCCGAGATTTAGGTCATGACATAGACAGACTTACTTTAGAGAGTGAACTTAATAAGCCTTCTCTAGCTAGTGTAGCTACTCTATTGTCTTATATGTCCCAATCTTGCATGCTATTTAATTGAATTAGACATAATATTATAAGAAGTAGAAGATGTCATCAAAGCAATATCATTATTAAAATGCAAGTCCAAATCCAATATGAAAAAAATATTTACCTAACTTACCAAGTCAAAAGAATTTCCTAACTAAAATAATTATCCATTTGAGTACCTTTTAAGTGAAAAGAAAAACATAAAGGCAACATAGCTAAAACTGATAAAAGATTACAATGAATTTTTACGGCATAGAACACATCATATAAAAGTGGGTTGAGCCCAATGCACATCCTTAAGCGATATGTGCCAACTTCAAGAACATCAACATAAGTGTCATTACATATAATAACATAATGGATGCTTGCTGGTAGACCCTGGTAATCTATATATCCAATTTGAATTCCTACTACATGTTTTATTGCTCTTATGTCTACAATTCAACTAGAGATAATATGAGCAACAAATACATGTGAGCATACATAAACAATAAGAGAGTCAGTGTAGGTTTATACCTTATTCAACTTAGAGCAATCTTGAGCAAAGTGACCCATGTTTCCACAGTTATAGCACTAGACCTTGGTTATGTTTTTCTTTCCACGCTTGCCTATATGGTGCTTGGTTACTCTTCCAACTCTTGGTGCCAAATTTACAACATCACATTTATTGTCCTTTATATTTAGGCCTGAATGTCCTACATTGTCTAGCTTGGGCTGCTAAAACTATAGTACAATTCACCTATTTGTGCTCTGCCTCAAGTTATAGATGTTGCCCAATATCATTAACGATCTAAATACCCTCATTGTGCGTTAGCACTATCTTCATTGGCCCTAAGAGGATTCAAGTAAGGACTTAATGATAGCTTGAACTTGTTGTTCATCAATGAGATTATTACCAGCTACTTACAACTCTCTTATCATAACAAACATCACCCTAAAGTGTTCCACCATAGAATGCTTTGGGTCCATTATATATTGGTTAAATTAGTGTTAGGGCTCGCAGCCTGGTTGTTGTCATGCCATCAAATTTTACCTTAAGTTGGTCCATATTTCTTTAGCATTCTAATTAATCTCAAACTTTTTAATTATGTCATCCTATATGCATCTCAACATAGAAAAACATGCAATCCAATCCTTACTTGTCCAAGTCTCATAGGCTTGCACATCACATCGATGTTAGGCAGTTGTCCCTTTTTTCAGTGGGTTCATGTTATTGGTCAAGATCTTAAGTACCTTTTTCTCATCTTAATATGCTGAATTTTCCTATAAGAAATGTCATACTTCTTTCCATTAAGTTTCTCATCTTTAGTCAATTCAAATACCAAATTCTTGGAGGCTATTTTCTACATTCATTGCACAATTTGAATTAAACAATAAAATTTTTCATACATATTAAAACAAAAAATTTCACGACAGAAGCTAGTAATTATCTCCTAATATGTAAGTTAGAATATTATATCTAAATTGATCAAGATTAAAATGTCAAGACTATTCTCTTCATCCACAATATTCCACGCATCACATATATTAATTTTGAGTTCCTTGTGGACTCCATTGGCATTTTGGCACAACATGCCAAAATAATTTATAATGGACTACCAATTGGAAAACATATAATCAATCTCATGAGGTTCGAAAAAATTCAATGATATTTTCTCTATTTTTTTACAAACAACACACATTAGCCAATTATTATGGAAGAAAATTATACTCACCTCCTAAAAAGAACGGATAATAAGTCTCATTCTAGAGGGATATAATTTGTGCTAATTTTATACCGCGTCAAGCAAATAAAATATGAAACATGAATAATAAATATAGCCACTCAAATTAAAGAGCACAATTATTTATGAAATTAAGAGAATATATTAAGGTGTAGCATGTCAAGAAATTTCAATTAACACAATTCTTTTTTATATGTTATAACTATTGTACGTACCAAAAAAAAAAAACTGACTCCCTGTAATTTAAACAGGTGCTTATGTATTATGTTTATATGCATGGTCACATGCCACCAGTTTTCCAACAAATTAAAATTGAAGATTAAAATAAATTATATTTACAAGGAACATTTTGTGAACTAACATTATACAAGGCTTGTCCTCATAATATATTTACTGGTGATGTACTGGGACTACAAGGGGACAGAATGTACTAGAGCATTTCTTGAGAAAAAGAAGTGGCAGCTCACATCACAGGGGACCAGTATTGAAGCCACACTCTTTTAGAAAATATTTTTTTTCTTACCACCCTTTTCTTTTACAGATTAACAACATAGGCTACTGTTTTTTTTTTTTTTTTTTTTGTCTTTCTGAATATGTAAGCAATACGGTTTGTTAGCATCCCATAATTCAACTTCAAGTTCTAAATTAACAGTGGTTTTTTTTTGTTAGTACCTTGAATTTTTATTTTTATTTTTTGTTTTTACTCGGGTATCCTTACACCCTTTTAAAAGGTGAGACTAGTTCCGTTCAAGATTCGTGGCTGCCCCTCTTAATAAATACACTTTATGAGGATCAAACTTGTATTCTCATCATTATAGAGATATAGCAATGTCTTAACTGCTAGACCAGCACTTCTTTGATATTCAATGCCTTGAATTTAAACAATAATTATAACACCAAAACTATTATGACAAAAAAAAAAAAAAAGTTTATCCTAGTTGTCAATTCCTATTCAATATAGTCACCCATGGAATCCGGCTTTAGTCCATATTATAATATAAATTGGATTTTAATGACCATAAAATATAAATATATGTAAAACCCTTTTTGTTGTGTAAAATATAAGAACAATAAAATTAAACTGCAAATAACTAATTGCTCTAATAGGTATATATCTCTATCAATCATCAAATATTTCACAACAATAATCATGCCATAAACACACATCAAAGCGAAAACAAGTATCTACCGCGCTTCGTTGCAACTGTTAATCATAGTTTTGAAACCCGACTCGGTCATCGACCCGGTCAAGTGATCGGGTCACGGGTCAGATGGGTTGACCCGGGTTGACTAGGGTCAACCCAAAAAAAAAACCTATAAAAAAAAACACATAACTAGTTACAATGCAACTCTTACATAAACCAAATTTAAATTATAAACCAACAACATAAATTTAATTCAATATCCAAAACACAAACAAAATATAAATTCTAAAATATTTAAAACAAAACATCCAACCACATAAATTCTAAAATATT
>Ga0307508_10001991_pt1 | contig 22312 bp, 17 predicted proteins | sample 9_EM_MG_FD_203089 | JGI IMG/M metagenome (GOLD analysis project Ga0307508, IMG submission 203089) | Populus trichocarpa ectomycorrhiza microbial communities from riparian zone in the Pacific Northwest, United States - 9_EM | ecosystem: Host-associated > Plants > Roots > Unclassified | place...
CACGTGGCCGTAGACCCCTGGGAAGCGCAGGTCGAGCCACAGCCACAAGGTGCAAGACCTCAGGGCCTGTTCCATCCGATCGAGCCGGCTGTGGCTGTCCACCGCGTCCAGGAACCACGGCTTGCCGGCCTTGCCGGTGAGCGCATGGCTGCTGCTCCAGTCGAGGTATTCCTGCACCTGTGACTCGGTGCGCGTGTCGACCGGCGCCTGCGCGTAGATGAAGCGCTCTTTCAGCGTGAGCCGCGCGGCGCTCTTGTCGAGCTGCTCGGCCAGCTCGAGCATCTGCTCCAGTTCGGCCACCGCAAAGTGGGCGTCGTCGAGCTTCAGCTGCTCCATGAACACGCCCAGCACCTCGCGCAAAGCCGTCTTGTGCAGGCGCGATGAAATCGTGTCCACATGCCAGCCATTGGGCGCCACTGGCGCCTTGAAATCGCGCGGGGCACGCGGCGTCTTCGGCAGCAGCTCTTTCAGCACGCGCGCGGCCGAAGGCTCGGCCTCTTTCAGCACGCCGACGAAGCCTTCGTCGTGCATGCCGAAGCGCCCTGCCCGGCCCGCGATCTGGTGCACTTCGGATTCGTTCAACGTGCGGTCGGCCTGGCCGTCGAACTTTGTCATGGTGCTGAACAGCACGCGCTGGATCGGCAGGTTCAGGCCCATGCCGATGGCGTCGGTGGCCACCAGCACATGCGACTCGCCGGTGGCGAAACGCTCGGCCTCACGCCGCCGCACTTCGGGCGGCAAGGCGCCGTAGATCACCGACACCGGGTGGCCGTTGGCGGCGATCTGATCACGCAGCATCAGCACGTCGCGGCGGCTGAAGGCCACCACCGCATCACCGAGTTTCAACTGGGCGATCGGCACCGGGTGCGCCAGCAGCTGCACGTGCTGCTTGCGTTCGAAGTGGCGCACCTCGCAGCGCTCGCCGCACAGGCCCAGCAGGTTCTCGATCGCCGGCACGGCGTAGGCCGAGCAGATGATGATCACCTCGTTGGCCGGCACGGCCACGATGGCCTGCGTCCAGGCCCAGCCGCGGTAGGGGTCGAAGATCATCTGCGCTTCGTCGATCACCGCCACGTCGATGGGCTTGTTGGTCGCGACCATCTCGATGGTGCTCGACACCACGCGTGCGTGGTCGGCCGGCACGTTCTCTTCGCCGGTGAGCAGCGAGCAGGCCACGCCGCGGCCGACCAGGCGGTCGCGCCCTTCGAGCGCGAGCAAGCGCAGCGGCGCGAGGTAGGCCCCGTCGTGCGCTTGCGCGAGCCGCTCGAAGGCCGCGTGCGTCTTGCCGCTGTTGGGCGGGCCGACGTAGAGCGTGACGGTGCGCTGCAAGCGCCGCGCCTTCTCGAAGGTGTCGGGGTAGCCCTGGAACGCGAGTTCGCTGTTCAGGCCTTCCAGCGTTTCGATTTCGGTGACGCGGTGTTCCCAGCGGTCTTGCACCCGGGTACAGGCGGCCTTCAGCTCGGCGAAGTCCGCAGCCGTTTGCGGCGTGGCGCACTCCGATTGAAGGCGCGGCAGCAGTGATTCGATGTGCCGCGGCTTGTGGGCGCGGCTGCGTGCGACCAGCGCATCCAGGTGCGCCACCAGCTCGGCCGCATGCGGGTAGGCGGGCGGCGAGCCCAGCGCTGCCAGCAGCGCGGCTTTGTCGCCGGTGCGGTAGAAGGCCCACACCGGTTCGGCATCGACCGGCACACGAAACAGCACCGGCACGCGCCAACCCGCTTCGGCCAGCTGCAGCGAGTGGCTGATCAGGCGCGTCCAGACGCCGGCGTCGCGCGACACGCCCAGGGCTTCGAGCGCGGCGCCGCGCTCCAGCATCAGCGGGCGCACCGTCGGGCCGGTGCCCACTGCGTCGAGGTGGGCCACGGCGCTGTCCAGCAGATCGGGGGCGATCCAGCGGCTGGGGCGCGCACCGGCCACGGCCTTCTGCAGCAGGATCAGCCCGAGCTTGTCGAGGTGCTCTTCGAAGCCGGCCGTGCGTTCGGCAACGTAGTCGCCCGGCTTCACCACCTGCGGCAGCACGTAGGCCGCCTGGCGGATGCGGGCGAACTGCTCCCTGTCGATGTGGGGTGGCACCCGCTTGGCGTGACGCGGGTTGGGCAGGTTCAGGGTGTCGGGCGGGCTGTGGGCCGCGCTCTTTGTCGTGTTCGGGGGCATGGGGGACTCTAACCGCCCCGGCGCACTGCACCTCGCGAGTCATGGCGCCAACCGCGCACTCGATAATCACGCATGAGCACCTCTCCCGCAGTCACCCCTTCTTTCAGCACCCTCCCGCTGCCCCCGGCCATGCTGGCCAACCTGGCGCAGCTCGGCTACACCGGCATGACGCCGATCCAGGCCGCGAGCCTGCCGCTCGCACTCGCCGGGCACGACCTCATCGCCCAGGCCAAGACCGGCAGCGGCAAGACCGCTGCCTTCGCCCTCGCGCTGCTGGCCAACCTCAACGTGCGGCGCTTCGCCGTGCAATCGCTGGTGCTGTGCCCCACGCGCGAGCTGGCCGAGCAGGTGACGCTGGAAGTGCGGCGCCTGGCACGCGCCGAAGACCACATCAAGGTGCTCACGCTGTGCGGCGGCACGGTGGTGCGCAACCAGCTGGCAAGCCTGGAGCACGGGGCGCACATCGTGGTCGGCACACCGGGCCGCATCATGGACCTCCTGGAGCGCGGCAACCTGAAGCTCGATGCGCTCAACACGCTGGTGCTCGACGAGGCCGATCGCATGCTCGACATGGGCTTCTTCGACGACATCGCAACCGTCGTCAAGCAATGCCCCAAGCAACGCCAGACGCTGCTCTTCTCGGCCACCTACCCCGAAGGCATCGCCAAGCTCAGCGCGGCCTTCATGAAGCAGCCCAAGGAAGTGAAGCTGCTGCAGCAACATGCCGAGACCAAGATCCGCCAGCGCTTCTACGAAGTGCGCGACGACGAGCGCTTGCACGCCGTGTCACTGCTGCTCAACCACTACCGCCCGGTCAGCACGCTGGCCTTCTGCAACACCAAGCAGCAATGCCGCGACCTGGTGCAGGTGCTGCGCGCGCAAGGCTTCGCCGCGCTCGAACTGCACGGCGACCTGGAGCAGCGCGATCGCGACCAGGTGATGGTGCAGTTCGCCAACCGCAGCTGCAGCGTGCTGGTGGCAACCGACATCGCCGCGCGCGGGCTCGACATCGCCCAGCTCGAAGCCGTGATCAACGTCGACGTGGCGGCCGACACCGACACGCACACCCACCGCATCGGCCGCACCGGCCGTGCCGACGAAGAAGGCTGGGCCTTCACGCTGGCCAGCATGAACGAGATGGGCCGCGTGGGCAACATCGAGAAGGCGATGAACATCACCAGCCAGTGGCAACCGCTGAGCGAATTGAAGAGCACGAGCAACGAGCCCCTGAAGCCGCCGATGCAGACGGTGCAGATCCTCGGCGGCCGCAAAGAAAAGATCCGCGCCGGCGACGTGCTGGGCGCGCTCACCAAAGACCTCGGCTTCGCCGGCACGCAGATCGGCAAGATCAACGTCAACGAGTTCTCCACCTACGTGGCGGTGGAACGCGGCATTGCGCAGCAGGTGGTGCGCAAGCTCTCGGCCGGCAAGGTCAAGGGGCGCAGCGTGAAGCTGCGCTTGCTGGAGGGGTGACCAGATAAGGCTGGCGCGTCGGCTCGAAGAACTCGAGTCGGGCCGTTGCCTCCCGAGGGGGACTCTTTTGAATCAGTACGGCAAGACAGCGAAATGGGTGTCCACCGGCGCGCTCCTGCTGTTGCCGCTGCTGTTGCAGACCTTCGGCAACCACTGGGTCCGCATTGCCGACACCTGCCTGCTGTACGTGATGCTGGCGCTGGGCATGAACATCGTCGTGGGCTACGCCGGTCTGCTCGACCTCGGCTATGTGGCCTTCTACGCCATCGGCGCCTACATGTTCTCGCTGCTGACTTCGCCGCACCTGACCGACAACTTCGCCTGGATCGCTGCGATGTTCCCCGCCGGCCTGCACACGCCTTGGTGGATCACCATCCCCCTCGGCGCCTTGCTCGCCGCGTTGTTCGGCGCCCTGCTGGGCGCACCCACGCTGAAGCTGCGCGGTGACTACCTGGCGATCGTGACGCTGGGGTTCGGGGAGATCGTGCGGCTCTTGATCATCAACCTGGGCCGTCCGATCAACATCACCAACGGCGCCAAGGGCGTAGGCCCCAACGATTCGATCAGCCTCTTCGGCCTGGATCTGGGCAAGCCCTTGTCCGTCGGCAGCTATCAGGTCGCCTCGGTCACGCTGTACTACTACCTGTTCCTGGCGCTGGTGGTGCTCACGGTCATCACCTGCCATCGCTTGCAGGGCTCGCGGATCGGCCGGGCCTGGATGGCGATTCGCGACGACGAGGTGGCCGCCGAGGCCATGGGCATCAACACCCGCAACTTGAAGCTGCTGGCGTTCGGGATCGGTGCCAGTTTCGGCGGCGTGGCCGGGGCCATGTTCGGCACCTTTCAGGGCTTCGTGTCGCCCGAAGCCTTCAGCCTGCAGGAGTCGGTGTTCATCGTGGCCATGGTGGTGTTTGGCGGGATCGGGCACATCCCGGGCGTGATTCTCGGAGCGATGCTGCTGACCGCTTTGCCGGAAGTGCTGCGCTACATCGCCGGCCCCTTGCAGGCGATGACCGATGGCCGGCTCGACGCCGGCATCCTGCGCCCGCTGCTGATTTCGCTGGCGATGATCATCGTCATGCTGTTGCGGCCGCATGGGTTGTGGCCCGCGCCTGAGCATGGCAAGTCGCTGCCGAAAGTCGGCTGAGGGATATTCATCAGCCCGTCGGTGACATGCCGGTGAAAACCGCCAATTGAGCGGCGAAAGCACGCTTGTAGGCAGGCCGAGCTTCGCCGCGGGCGACATAGGCAGCGAGGTTCGGATATTCGTCCAGCAACCCCGACGCTCTCAACCGGAGCAGCACCGCCACCATCATCAGGTCGCCGGCGCTGAACGCACCATCGAGCCAGTCGGCATCGCCGAGGCGGGCGGAAAGTTCGCCCAGCCGCACGCGGATGCGATCCTCGACGGCAGGCAGACGCTGCGCGTACCAGGGCTTGTCGGCCTCCAGGATCCTCGTGGTTTGAAGATCAAGGATTGGCGGCTCCACCGTATTGAGCGCGGCAAACATCCATGTGATCGCGCGTGCCCGGGCATTCGCATCGGCAGGCAGCAGGCCTGCATGGCGCTCTGCGAGATGGAACACGATGGCCGCCGACTCGAACAGGACAAGATCGCCTTCTTCATAGGTCGGGATCTGCCCGAAGGGATGAAGCGCGCGGTGCGCGGGTTCTTTCATCGCACCGAAGGAAACAAGACGAACGTTGTAAGGCTGGCCCGCTTCTTCGAGCGCCCAGCGAACGCGCATGTCACGCGCGAGCCCCCTGCCGCGATCGGGCGAGCGTTCAAAGGCGGTGATGGTGGGAGTCATGGGAAGGTTTCTCCTGTGCTGAATGGCTCGTTGAGGGTCTCATAACAGCTCGACGTTCGAGACAGGCCCGAATCGACATCCATGAACGGTTTTTTGTGAATCGATGTCCGAACGAAACCGTTCAAGCCCCCGCGGTGCCGGCCCCACCAAAGCCACGACACGTTGTTGCACTGCAGCGCAGCGCTATGCTTTGCGAGCGGTGTGCCCGGTGCCACCGCATGACCGAGCGAGGCGCATGACATCACCCAGAGCAAAGCCAGACCCTTCAGCCGCATCGGCGCGCCGGCCCGCGAGCCAGGCCGATGAGGACTGCATCCTCGTGCTGCAAGGCGGTGGCGCGCTCGGGGCGTATCAGGCCGGTGTGTTCGAGTCGCTCTCGAAGGTCTACCACGAGCCCACCTGGGTGGCAGGCATCTCCATCGGTGCGATCAATGCCGCGTTGATCGCGGGCAACGCGCCGAACATGCGCGTGGCCAGGCTGCGCGAGTTCTGGGAGCTGGTGAGCTCGGCAGTGCAGATGCCCGCGCTGCCGGCCTCGGCCAGCGCGCGGGAAACACTCAACGAGTTCAGCGCCTCGCAGGTGGCGGTGTTCGGCGTGCCGGGCTTCTTCAAGCCACGCTTCCCGCCGGCGCCCTTTCAGCCGCGCGGCACGCTCGAAGCCATCAGCTACTACGACACCGCGCCGCTGCTGCAGACGCTGGAGCGGCTGGTCGATTTCGACCGCATCAACAGCGGCTCGTTGCGACTCTCGGTGGGCGCAGTCAACGTGCGCAACGGCAACTTCGCGTACTTCGATTCCAGCAAGCAGCCCATCGACGCACGGCACATCATGGCCAGCGGCGCGCTGCCTCCCGGGTTCGCGCCGATCGAGATCGACGGCGAGCACTACTGGGACGGCGGCCTCGTCTCCAACACGCCGCTGCAGTACGTGCTCGACCAGCCGGGCAAGCGGCGGCGCGTGGTCTTCCAGGTCGACCTGTTCGCCGCCACCGGCACGCTGCCCACCACCATGAGCGAAGTGAGCGAGCGCGAGAAAGACATCCGCTTCTCAAGCCGAACCCGCATGAACACCGACGTGCAGCTCGACATGCAGGTGATCGCCCAGGCGGCAAAGCGCCTGATGGCCAAGCTGCCGCCCTCTTTGCGCGACGACCCCGACGTGAAGGCCCTCGCCCGCTTGCGCAGCGAAAGCGCGGTCGACGTGGTGCACCTCATCTACCGCAGCAAGCACTACGAGAGCCAGTCGAAAGACTTCGAGTTCTCGCGCCTTTCGATGCAGGAACACTGGGACAGCGGCCGGGCCGACATGGCGCACACCTTGCATGATCCGCGCTGGATCCAGCACGAGCGCAGCGAGGCCGGCGTGCATGTGTTCGACCTCACCTCGGACGGCCCGGTGACCACAGCCACCGCACGCGAGCACGTGAAACACGCGCCGCTCGACAATCCCATTCCACCCACCCGGAGGCACTCCCCATGAAGCTTCAAGACAAAGTCTGCATCGTCACCGGCGCCGCCAGCGGCATCGGCAAGGAAATCGCATCGGTCTATGCGCGCGAAGGCGGCAAGGTCGTGATCGCCGACCTGAACAAGGCCGCTGCCCAGGCCACGGCCGACGAGATCGTCAAGGCCGGCGGCAAGGCCATGGCCGTGGCGATGGACGTCACCAACGAAGAGCAGGTCAACGCGGCCGTGGCCGAGGTGGTGGCAGCCTATGGCGGGGTCGACGTGCTGGTCAGCAACGCCGGCATCCAGATCGTCCACCCGATCGAAGAATTCCCGTTTGCCGACTGGAAGAAGATGCTCGCCATCCACCTCGATGGCGCCTTCCTCACCACCAAGGCCTGCGTGCCGCACATGCAGAAGTCCGGCAAGGGCGGCAGCATCATCTACATGGGCTCGGTGCATTCGAAGGAAGCCTCGGTGCTGAAGAGCGCCTACGTGACGGCCAAGCACGGGCTCATCGGCCTGTGCAAGACGGTGTCGAAGGAAGGGGGCAAACACAAGATCCGCGCGAACGTGATCTGCCCGGGCTTCGTGCGCACGCCGCTGGTCGAGAAGCAGATTCCAGAGCAGGCCCAGGCGCTGGGCATCAGCGAAGAAGACGTCATCAAGAAGGTGATGCTCAAGGAAACCGTCGACGGCGAATTCACCACCGTGCAAGACGTGGCCGAAGTGGCGCTGCTGTTCGCGAGCTTCAACTCCAACGCACTCACCGGCCAGTCGATGGTGGTGAGCCACGGCTGGTTCATGCAATGAGCGTCACGGTACCGAACGACATGCCTGAAGCTGAACTGCCCGAGTCGATCCACGAGGCCACGCTGTGGCACGACAACGGCTGGATGGCCCGCGTCATCAAGAACGAAGACGACGATGGCTGGGCCGTCGAGATGATCAAAGATGGCGAGCCCGAGCCGGCGCTGGTCGGCCCGTGGACCATGGGCCGCGACAAGAAGAACCCCAAACCGCTCGACACCAATGCCTTCAACACGCTCGTGAAAACTGCGGCCGAGGTGCTGCGCCGCCACGAGCAGCAGCTGCACGCGCAGCGGCACAAGAGCCTCTCGGTGAGTGTCGGATCGAGCCGCATCGACGTGACGCTGGACATCGTGCCCGACGAAGACGATCCGCACGGCGTGCTGACCGCCTGCAACCCGCTCGGCGAGCAGCTCGCGCAGGTGCGCGTGGCACCCACCTTCAAGCTGAACATGGCCAGCGCGACGGCCTGGATCGAAGACGAGTTCCGCAAGCCGCGCTGAGCGCGTTCGTTCGGCTGAAAGACATTGCCCGCAAGCGGGTGAAGGCTGCGCTGCGGGCCGTCTGGCACATCATGTTTCAAGGGCAGTGCGGGATGGTTGTACCCTTCGTGCCCCGCTGTCAACGCACTGACGCTCACGCATGTTCGGTCAATCCAAACCCGTTGTCTTGCAACCCTATGGCAGCCGGCGAAAACGCGGGCGTCCGCCGCGCTGGCTGGTGCTGCTGCTCAGCGGCGTGATCGTCGGCGCTGCGGGCGTGGTGCTGGTGCAAGAGCGCTACCTGCCGCCGCGGTTGTCGCAAAGCGAATCGGCCAAGCTGCGCAGCGCCTACGAGACGGCCGATGCCGAGCGGCAGCGCCTGCAGCGAGAGCTGGCAGAGACCAGCCAGAAGCTCTCGACCGCCCTCTCCGACAAGAAGAACCTCGCCGACGAACTCACCACCACCCGCAGCGCCACCGATCGCCTGCGCGAGGACATGAGCGCGGTGGTGGCCTCGCTGCCGCCCGACCCGCGCGGTGGCGGCGTCGAAGTGCGCTCCGGCCGCTTCACCACCCAGGGCGACATGCTGGTCTACGACGTGGTGCTCACGCGCGAGCAGCGTGCAGGCAGCAAGCCGATGACCGGCGTGATGCAGCTGCTGGTAGCCGGCACCTCGGCTCGCGGCCCCGAAATCACGGTCACCTTGAAGCCGGTGACGCTGGCCCTCGGCAGCCACGAGGTCGTGCGAGGCGCCCAGGCGCTGCCCGAGGGTTTCAAGCCGCGCGAGACGACGATCCAGGTGCTCGACCGCGTGGCCGGCAAGCCGCTGGGCATGCGCGTGATGCTGGTCAAGTAGCTCAGCGCGCCTCCTCGACTCCAGGGTAAACACGAGATGCCGGGCACACCATTTGCCCGCCTTCGTTACCGGGGCGGTTGCCCCGCGACGGCCCTCATCGGGTCGGCATCTCTTACCGAAAAGGAGTCAGACGGATGAAGAATCTACTCAAGACCTTGAGCATTGCAGGCGTCGTGGGCTTGGTGACGGCAGCGGGCATCAGCGTCGCCCAGACCACCGCACCTTCGGCCACCGACACGAACCCACCGGCGACCACACCCGACAGCAGCACGACTGCAACGCCTCCCACATCGACGTCACCCAGCACGTCGACCGACACGCAAAGCACGCCCTCGGGCAGCATGAGCGCGCCTTCGTCGACCGACAGCACCTCGGCACCGTCCAGTTCCACGAGCAGCGACTCGTCGAGCAGCAGCAACAACACAGCGGCACCGCGGGCTGACCGCAACTGAGGTGAACACCCCTCAATCACTCAGCGCCGGGCCTTCGGGCCCGGTTTTCATTTCAGCGCTGAATTCAGGGAATGCAGTTCAGGGAATGCTTTTCCAGGACGCACCCAGTGCCGCATGGCGCTCGGCCGGGCGGCCCATCGCAAACACCTCGCGCAGCGGGCGGGTCTCGGGCAGCACGTAGACCACCGACGGCGAGGCCTTGACCATCGGGCTGATCTGCGCGTCGTAGAAGGCTGCGGGCAGGTTGATGCAGCCCCATGAGATGCGGTTGTCTGCAATGGTCGGCGAGGCCAGGCGCTCCAGGCGCCGTTCGCTGGCCTTGGTGGCGCGCACGCGGTGCATGGACACGGCGGCGTCGTAGTCGATCCAGACGATGTCTTCGCCGTCGAGGTTGATCCCCGGCCGCGCAACGAAGCGGCCCGCGGGCGTGATGCGTTCTTCGGGCTTGATGTCGGCGATCTTCTTCGTGCCGATGCCGGGCACCGAGTCGTCGCCGCGCGCTGCCCCCAGCAGGGCCGGTGTGCTGGCACGCAGTTGTCCGGCTGCGTCGAAGGCCATCACGCGGGCGTTTGCCTTGTCGACGACGATGAAGGGGCGGCGGCCTGCATTCCCCGAGCGCGCGGCCCACCGTGCGACCTGGGTCGCGTCGTCTGCACCGCCAGCGTCATAGGCTTCTTCCACAGCGGCTGGCGCATTGGCAGGCCTCAACGTCGCGTGCGGCCGCCCGAAGACCACCATGCTGCCGGACACGCCCACCGCCACGGCAACACCCAGCGCGAAGCCCTTCCACAGCGGCATGTCGGGCTCGATATCGTTATCCGGCAATATGGAAATATTTACCTGTTCACCGTCAGTCTTACGGTCCATGTCGCGTTTCTCCTGCCCGGCCTTTGCGAGGCACATCGGGTTCATGGAGAAGGGCAATTAGCATGCCCGTTCAGGTTTGTCGCAGCGTTTGAATCAAGTCTTGTTAACGTTAACCAAAATGAGAGTTGACATCAATCCGGCTGTCGACTAGCGGCGGCGTGACGCCGATTTCGACGCGCTCGCCCGCCGGGCGCCACCCGGCACTGGTGCGATCCGAAGGCCTTTTACCTGTGTGTCAAGAGAGTGACCATCGCCCCTGTTCCGCGTTTTGTGGGGGCAAGACAACACCGAACCAATGTTCCGGGATGACCCCAATAAAGATTCATAAACGATCGAACAAAATCCCGCCTGTTAATGTGGACGTTAACGTTAACAGCCCTCCCCTAGAACCTCGATTGCACGGCCACTCTGAACGACCGGGTCGTCGATCGGCCGCCCTACTTTGGAAAACAACGCAATGAAGCACACCCTCACCGCCTGCGGCATGGCACTGGCCGCTTTCGCTACGACGGCCAGCGCGCAGTCAACCGTTGCCATCACCGGTGGCGTAGACCTCCGTGTCCTCCACGCCAATGACCTGAACACCGTGGAAACGGCAGGCTCGTCACGCAGCAACCTGACCTTTACCTCGTCCGAAGACCTGGGTGGCGGCTGGCGAGCCCTGGCGGTGCTCAACCACCGCTTCCGGCCAGATGACGGCCTGCTCAACCAAGGCGCCGTGCAGTCCGCCGGCACCACACAGTTCTGGCGCCACTCGTTCGTGCAGCTGGGCGGGCCGCTGGGTGCCGTTCGCCTCGGCCGCTACCTGTCGCCGCTGCAAGAAGTCAATGGCGCCTATGACCCGTGGGGCACGGACACGGCGGCAACAACGCACGTCGGCGGCATCAACTCAGGCTCGCGCTACAACAACCTGGTCGAGTACCGTGCGCCGGCCTTCTTCGGCATACAAGCAGTCGCAGCCATGGCCACCCGCGAGGACAACGTCAACGGCGCTGCCTCCGGCGCCCTTGCCCCAAGCAAGCCTGCCGGCGTGTACGTGCGCTACAACTCAGGCTCGGTGGATGCGTCGGTGGCCTGGGACCGCAACGGCGACGGCCGCAAGACCGTCGGCGCCTACGGCAGCTATGACTTCGGCGTCGCCAAGCTCTGGGGCCAGTTCGAAAAGGGTGACATTGCGCCCACCGGCAGCACCATCAACAGCATCGGCGTCGGCCGCCCCAGCCAAGCGGGCGTGACCTCGGTCAAGCGCTACGCGGCCAGCGTCAGCGCACCGGTCGGAGCAGCGGTGCTCAAACTCGGCTACGGCTTCTTCGACGAAGAGCAGGTCCACAAGATCGGCGTGGGCGGCGACTACTTCCTGTCCAAGCGCACCAACCTGTACGTGAACGTGGCCAAGCTGGGTGGTGACAACACCACGCTGACCGACGTCAACCGCAAGGTCAGGGCCGACATCGGCATCTGGCACCGGTTCTGACCTTTCGCACCAGGCGCTGCCGTTTGGCAGCGCCGTGCAAAGAAGGTCTTTCCTGATTGGCAACATTCCTCAGCCAATCTCCGTTCGCCCTGAGCCTGTCGAAGGGTGCGCCGTGCACTGCGCTGGCTTCGACAGGCTCAGCCCGAACGGAGGAGCGAGGTAGCCGAGGAATGTGTAGTCAGGAGGTCTTTTGGCTTGCGGCGGCTCCCGGGTTACACCGGGAGCTTCAGTACCACCTGCCGCCAGTCGCCGTCCGGCACATCTTGCTTCAGCGTGGCACCTGTGAAGGTGAGCCCGCGGCCATCCGCACGCGGTAGGCGCAGGATCATGCGGCCTTGTGTCGGCGGCCTTTGGCCTTCCCCCGAGATCGCGACATGCAAGCCTTGCGGGCTGCACGACACTCGCAGGCGCCATTGGCCGTGAGCACCGTTGCGACAGCCTTGTGATCGGCCGTCGTCTTCGAAGCAGGTGGTTTCCCACTCGCCCGTGCCCTGGAACGGAAACACCTGGAAGCCGCGCAGGTCTTGTACGTCTCCGAAGCGGATCTCGCCGAAGTTCATCGGGATCGCGCAGCCCTCGCGCGCCAGCAGCGGCGGCGGGCCGTCGAGCGGGGCCGCCAGCGTCTCGTAACGGCCGCCTTGCAGATAGCGCCCGGTGCGCCAATCGATCCAGCCAGCGGTGCCCGGCAGCCACACGCGGCGCTCGGTCTGGCCCGGCTCCACCACCGCGGCCACCAGCAGGTTAGCGCCCAGCAGCATGTCGTCGTTCTCATCGAGGCAGCGCGGGTCTTGCGGGTAGTCGTGGTAAGTCGGGCGGATGATGGGCTCGAACGCGCGGTGATAGCGCCAGACCAGGTCGTACAGGTAAGGCATGAGCCGGTAGCGCAGCTGGATCAGCGCGCGCACCTGCGGCGTGACTTCGAGGTGCATCCAGGGCTCGTTGACCGACTTGTCGTCGTTCCAGGAATGGATGCTGAAGCGCGGCAGGAAGATGCCGTACTGCACCCAGCGCAGCAGCAGCTCGGGGTCGGGCGCCGGGCCTGAGAAGCCGCCGATGTCGTGCCCGGTGTTCGACACGCCCGACATGGCAAGGCCCAGGCCCATGCGGATGTTGTAGCGCAGCGTTTCCCACGAGGTGTAGTTGTCGCCCGACCAGGTTTGCACATAGCGCTGCATGCCCGCGGCGCCGGCGCGCGACACGAGGTACGGCCGGTCTTCAGGGGCGAATTCGGTTTGCGCGGCGTGCGAGGCCTGCATCATCAGCAAGGTCTGCAGCGGCCGCGCTTCGCGTGCCGGGCGCGGCGTGCCGAAGCCGTGCATCTGTGCCTGGTCGCTCCAGATCTCGTACTCGTTGTTGTCGTTCCAGGTGCTGGAGATGCCGAGCTTCAGCAACTGCTCGGTGACCTGCTGCTTCCACCATGCGATGGTCTTCGGGTTGGTGAAGTCGAGGTAGGCACCGGTGCCGTCCCAGAACTGCACTGCCGTCGGCTGGCCATCGGGGTCTTGCACCAGCAAGCCGGCCTGCGCAGCTTCGTCGAAGCGCGGATGGCTGCTCAGCAGCGCGGGCTTGATGTTGGGCACCAGGCGGACGCCGCGATCGAGGTAGCTGCGGACGAAGCGTTCGGGATCAGGGAATTTGTCGCGGTTCCAGTGGAACACGTAGCGCCCCGCGCCGATCGAGGTGTAGCCCGAGGACAAGTGGAACGAATCGCACGGGATGTCGTGCTCTTCGCAGCGCGCGAGGAACTCGCCCATGCGCTCTTGTGCGTTCGGCGCGTCGGTGTAGCTCATCGTCGAGCCGGAGTAACCCAGCGCATAGCGCGGCGGGAAGATCGGGCGGCCCGTCAGCCACGTGTATCGGCGCGTGATGGCGGCCGGGTCCGCGCCTGCGATGTAGTACAGGTCGAGGTCGCCGTGGTCGGCCACGAAGTAGCGGTAGTGGCTGTGGTAGTTGTCCATCTCGCGGCCCATGTCGAAGCTGCAATCGGACAAGGTGTCGTAGAACAGGCCGAAGCACAGGCCCGCATCGTCGGCCCCGCCCTTGCGCGTGATGTAGAACGGCACATGCTTGTACAGCGGGTCGGTGCTGCGCGCGCTGTAGCCCATCGGGTCGAGGTTGCACATGCGGTAGCGCTGGCCTGCGCGGTTGGCGTCGCCGGCGCGTTCCCCAAGGCCGAAATACGCTTCGCCGGGCGCGCGCTTCAGGTAGTGGTAGATGCGCTCGTCCCACCAGCCGAAGTTGTAGCTTTGCGTCGGGCGGTCGGCCGCCGTCTGCCGCCATTGGCCGTGGTGGTGGCCTTCCCAGCGGCAGAAGAAACCATCGAGCGTGATGGTCAGGCGGATGGCGTTGGTGGTGATGCGCAACTGCCCGTCGCCCTGTGTCAGCTCGAACGTCGGCAGGGAAAAGCCACCGAGATCGAAGCGATCGCGCCCCTCCACGGGCAGGTTTTCCAGGCCGGGCGCGACGGTCCAGCTGCGCGGCATGTTCAGCCGGCCTTGCGGCAGCACGAGCACGCGCACGATGTCTTCTTCGAGCACCCAGACGTGCGCCACGGCGCCCGCCGGGCTGGACAAAACGAGGTGGTGGCCGCTTTGCGACTGCAGGGTGAATACGGGGGCTTCGTCCAGGCGCATGGTCGTCGTCGGATGGGTGGGCACCGGGGCGTTACAGGCGCACGCCGGCCTGATCGAAGCAGTGCATGTGTTCGGGCGGCGCAGACACGTTGACGACGTCGCCGCGCTGGATGGACGTCTGCCCGTTCAGGATCAGCTCGAAGGGCACCTCGGGCCCCACGTTGCCGCGCAGCACGCTGGCGCTGCCCAGCTGCTCGACCTGCGTCACCGCCATGCGCAGCAGGCCCTGCTCGGACAGCTGCGCGTGCTCCGGCCGAATGCCCACGGTGTGCGTGCCCGGCGTGGTGTCAGGCAGCTGCGCCACCGGCACGAAGTTCATGCGCGGGCTGCCGATGAAGCCGGCCACGAAGCGGTTGCAGGGCCGGTTGTACAGCTCGAGCGGCGTGCCGGTCTGCTCGATCCGGCCGGCACGCAGCACCACGATCTTGTCGGCCATGGTCATGGCCTCGACCTGGTCGTGGGTGACGTAGATCATGGTGGCGCCCAGGCGGGCGTGCAGGTCGCGGATTTCCGAGCGCATCGACACACGCAGTTCGGCATCGAGATTGGAAAGCGGTTCGTCGAACAGGAACAGCTTGGGCTCGCGCACGATCGAGCGGCCGATGGCCACGCGCTGGCGCTGCCCGCCGGACAGTTGCGTCGGCTTGCGCTGCAGCAGCGCGTCGAGCTGCAGCAGCTTGGCGGCAGCCTGCACCTTGGCCTCGATGCCCGGCTTGGCCACGCCCAGGTTCTCGAGTCCGAACGCCATGTTGTCGTAGACGCTCATGTGCGGATACAGCGCGTAGGACTGGAACACCATGGAGCAGCCCCGGTGCGCCGCAGAGACCTCGTTGACGCGCTGGCCGTCGATGAGGATGTCGCCGCTGGTGGTGGGCTCCAGCCCCGAGATGATGCGCAGCAGCGTGGATTTTCCGCAGCCCGAGGGGCCGACGAACACCACGAACTCGCCGCTGGAGACGCTCAGGTCCACCCCGTGAAGGGTGGTGAGCTTGTCGAACGTCTTGACGATGTTCGAGAGTTGGAGAGTGGCCACGTCTGAGATCCTTGCGGTCTGGCCGCTACTTGACGCCGGCACCGGCGATGCCGGTGGCGATGTACTTCTGCAGGAAGGTGAAGACGATGGTGATGGGAACCAGCGTGATGACGGTCATGGCGAGGAGGTAGTGCCACTGCGTGTTCAGCTCGCCTTGGAAGGAATTCAGCGCCAGCTGCAGCGTGAAGTGCTCCGACTTCGACAGCACGATCAGCGGCCAGAGGAAATCATTCCAGCGCCACATGAACGAGAAGATCGCCAGCACCGCCATCGCCGGTGCGGCCAGCGGCAGCACGATCTTCCAGTAGATGCGCCACTCGCTGGCGTTGTCCATGCGCGCGGCCTCGAGCAGCTCGTCGGGGATCGTCAGCATGTACTGGCGCAGCAAAAACACGCCGGTGGGCGTGGCCACCGCCGGCAGGATCACGCCCCACAGGTTGTTCAGCAAGCCCATGCCAGAGACCACCAGGAACGCCGGCACCAGGATGATGGTGGGCGGGATCATCAGCGTCGCGATGATCATCACGAAGACGGTCTTCTGGCCGGTGAACTGGTACTTCGACAACGCGAACGCGGCCATCGAATTGATCAGCAGCGTGATGAGGGTGGCGACCACCGTGATGAAGACGCTGTTCCACAGATAGGTGCCGAAGGCGAACTTGCCGAACAGCTCGGTGTAGTTGCCGCTGGCGAACTTGAGTTCGTTGACCGGCTTGCGCTCGTTGATGCCGACGCGGATCTCGGTGTCGGGCTGCTTCGGGTCGACCATCGTGGCGACGATGCCGATGCGGCGGACCTGCGCCAGCTCGCGCGAGCGGCCTTGCTCGTCTTTCACCGTGAACAGCGGCAGCGGCTGCTCATGCCCCGCCACCATCGCCGTCTTCTGGCTGTAGGGCAGGAAGGTCGGCGGGAACTGGCTGAGCGCGCTTTCGGTCTTGAACGACGACATCACGAGCCACAGCACCGGCCCGAACATGACCAGCAGGCCGAGCAGCAGATAGGCGTAGGACGCCCAGTCGGTCCAGTGCAGGCGGCTGCGGCCGCGCCTGCGAAGCAAGAAGTTCAGCACGGGCAGGCCCTCATTTCCTGGTCTTGCCGGCCTCGCCGGCCTTGGACAGGCGCAGCTGCGCCAGCGTCAGCGCCATCAGCCCGATGGCAAGCATCAGCGACGCAGCGGCGGCCAGGCCGTACAGATGGATCTGCTCGGCGAAACCCGTCTGGTAGATGTACTGGACGATGAAGGTGGTGGCCGAACCCGGGCCGCCACCGGTCAGCACGAACACCTCGTCGAAGGTCTGCACGGCCCGGATCATCACCAGCACCAGCACCACGATCAGGTTGGGCATGAGCAGCGGCAGCGTGATGCGCGACAACACCCGGAACGGCTTGGCGGCATCCATCTCGGCGGCCTCGTACACGTCGCGGGGGATGGCTTGCAGCCCGGCCAGCAGGATCAGCGTATAGAACCCCATGTGCGCCCAGATGGACACGACCACCACCCAGAAAAAGGCCCAGCTGCTGTCGAGCAGCCATTCCATCGGCTGCGAGCCCATGGCCACGAGGCCGGCGTTGAACACGCCCTGGCTCTGCAGCAGCCATTTCCAGATCAGCGCCACCACCACCGGCGACAGCAGCACGGGGTAGAAAAACACGCCGCGCCAGAAACCGCGGCCGATGATCTTGCGGTTCAGTACCAGGGCCGTGACCAGCGAGAAAAACAGCATCAGCGCCACCTGGGCCAGGCTGAACTTGACCGTGTTGAAGATGGCGCGCCAGAAGATGTCGGTGCGGCAGGTTTGCAGGTCGGTGTAGTCGCGGCATTGCAGCAGGATCGAGAAATTGTCGGCACCGGTGAACGGGCGCTCGGTGGGCAGCAGGTTCACGCCGCCCGTCACCGCATATACGAGGTTGACGGCGATCGGCAGGAAGCTGAATACGCTGATCACCAGCAGATTCGGCACCACGAAGAGCCAGCCGATGCGCGAGCCGCCCAGCCACTTCTGGCCGAGGCGGAACACCGGCTCGAAGAGGTTGAAGCAGAAGCCCAACGCGCTGGAAATCACGGACATGCCGCCGCCTCCGATCCATCCAACGCGTTTGACAGTGCCCGCAGGCGCCGGTGGAACACAGCCATCACTTCTCTGCTTGCTTCACCGCTTCGGCCATGTCGGTGCCGATCTTGGTCACGGCCTCGTCCACGCTGATCTCGCCGACGATGGATTGCGTCACCCGCGTCACGGTGGGCAGCATCAGGGCGCGGTTGTACTTGTAGCCTTGCAGCTGGTAGGCCACCGGCGACACCGTGCCCGTGCCGCTGCTGAAGACGCTCAGGGCCGCCTGGGCCGCGGGGCCGGCGTTGGGGTAGGTCACGCCCTTCTTGGCCACACCGGCGTGAGACGGAATGTTGCTGGTGCGAGAGACCCACTCGGCGTAGTTGGCCTCTTGGGCCATGAAGTCGAGGAACTGGGCCACTTCCTTCGGCGACTTGGTCGTCTTCAAGGCCACCCAGGCGGCACCGCCCGGCATGCCGGAGCAGGCCGCCGGCCCGCACGGGTTGGGCACGGCCACCCAGTCGAACGCGTTGCCGATCTCCTTTTGCATGCGGTTGATCTGCCACGAGCCCGACAGCACCATCACGACGCGGCCGTTCTTGAACTCGCCGACGGTGTCGGCATAGCTGGAGCCGCCGGAGCCGCCCCAGATGTCCTTGATCATGGTGCCGTCTTTGTGCCAGCCGACGAACTTGCGAACGGCGGTCTTGTAGCCGTCGTCCATCGTCAGGTTGCCTGATGCATCGAAGATCTTGGCGCCGAAGCTGATGGCCGGGCCGGCGAAGCGGTGGCCCGAGCGATCCCATGCAATGGCGGCGGGCGTCTGCGTCGCCTTGGCCACCTTGCGGCAGGCCTCGACCCATTCGTCCCAGGTGGCCTTCGGGCCGGGCATCGGAACCTTGGCCTGCTCGAACAGCGTCTTGTTGACGAACGGGCCGGTCATCGTCATCTGCGACAGGAAACCGTAGATGCCGGTCTCGCCCGCTTTCGGGCGCATCCAGGGCAAGGTGCTGCCGAAGCTGGCTTCCCAGTACTTGCGATCCTTCAGGTAGGGGCCGATGTCGAGGTAGTTCTTCGACAGGCCACCGACCTCGGCGACACGCGCGATGTCAGGCCCCTGCCCTGCCGCCAGCTGGATCGGCAGCTGCTCGACGACGGTCTTGTAGGGGACCGTGTCGAGCGTCACCTTGGCGCCCGGGTTCTGTGTTTCGTAGCGCTTGATGAGATCGGCCGTGACGTCGCACTCGTTGCCGTCTTGGTAGCACATCACGCGGATGTCGGCGAAAGCAGCACCGGGCCATGCGGTGGCGGCCAGGCTCAGCAGGCCGACAGACAGGGCGGACTGGAGCGGCCGCATTCTGCGAAAGGGTTGGAATCTCATGGTGTTGCCTTCTTTCGAAGAAGTGGAGTGGGCTCTTCCGGGTGAATTCGTCAGCCTCGATTGGTATCGATAACAATTCAGCCAGGAGAATAGTCATCGAATCACATTTCATGAAGCCGGGTTTACCCGAAACACCCATGGCATAGCCACTTCAGCAGTGTTGTTGCATGTGCTTCGCACGCCAGTGTTATTGATATCATGCCCTGCCTCCAGGCACCGTCTGCGTCGCAGAGCGGCAGGAGAATCCCTTTGACCGGTACCGATATCTTCGCGACATGAGCCCACCCAGCCCCGTTGGACCCAAGGCCGCCGCCTCGCAGAAAACAGCTCGCGCTCCCAGCGTGACGGCAAGCGACGTGGCGCGCATCGCCGGTGTTTCCGCGATGACCGTTTCACGTGCGATCAACAACCCCGACCGGGTGCCTGCAGCCACGCTCGCCAAGGTGCAGGCGGCCATCGCGAAAACGGGCTACGTTCCGAACCTGCTGGCCGGCGGCCTGCGCTCGAACAAGAGCCGGCTCGTCGCCGCGCTGATTCCGACGCTGGTGGGGCCGATCTTCAACGAAACCGTTCAGGCGCTGACCGAAGCACTGAACCAGCATGGGTACCAACTCATACTGGGCCAGAGCGGGTATGCCGAATCGCACGAAGACGCCCTGCTGAGCGCCATCATCGGCAGGCGCCCCGACGGCATCGTGCTGACCGGCGTGAACCACTCGGCCGACACGCATCGAAGGCTGCGCGCGGCGGGCATCCCGGTCGTCGAAACGTGGGACCTGACGCCCACGCCCATCGACATGCTCGTCGGGTTCTCGCACGTGGCCGTCGCAGAGGCCGTGTGCCGCCGCTTTCACCAGGCAGGCCGGCACCGCCTGGCGGTGATCAGCGCAGACGACGAGCGCGCGCAGCGGCGCAGCCATGCCTTCGTTGCCGCAGCGCTGAACCTCGGGCTGGCAGAGCCGCTGGTGCACCTGGTGCCGGCACCCACGACGCTGGGCAGCGGCCGCGCAGGCTTGCGTTCGCTGCTGACGCAGAAGCCGGATCTCGATGGCGTGTTCTGCAGCTCCGACCTTCTGGCGCTGGGCGTGCTGACCGAGACCCATGCGCTGGGCGTCAGCGTACCGGGCCAGTTGGCAGTTATCGGCTTCGGAGACCTGGACTTCGCGCGCGACCTGCACCCTGCCCTCACCACCGTGCGCGTCGACGGCTCGCTCATCGGCCGCGAGGCCGCCCGATGCATCGTCGAACGGGCGGAAGGCCGCACCGTGCCCAAGCGCGTGATCGACATCGGCTTCAAGATCATCGAGCGCGCCAGCGTCTAACGGCACCCGAGAAACCGAGCTGCGCCGGTGCCCTTTTTCGACCACAAATGGTATCGTTACCAAATTCAGCGACCCGGCCCAAGAGCCGCGCTCCGGCCCGGCCTCGCTTCTCCATCTGCTGACCTCAAGGAAGCCTCATGTCCACTCCCAAAGTCACCGGCCTGAAGGTCGTCCCCGTCGCCGGCCGCGACAGCATGCTCATGAACCTGAGCGGCGCGCACGGCCCGTTCTTCACCCGAAATATCGTCATCGTGACCGACAGCAGCGGCGCCACGGGCATCGGCGAAGTGCCCGGCGGCGAGAAGATCCGCCAGGCCATCGAGGACGCACGGCAAGTCGTCGTCGGCCAGCCCATTGGCGAATACCTGCGGCTGCTGCGAGAGACCGATGCCCTGCTGGGCGGGCGCGACAGCGGCGGCCGGGGCCAGCAGACTTTCGACCTGCGCATCGCCATCCATGCCGTCACTGCCATCGAGTCGGCGCTGCTCGACCTGCTTGGCCAGCACCTTGACGTTCCGGTGTGCGACCTGCTTGGTGAAGGCCGCCAGCGCGACCGTGTCGAGATGCTCGGCTATCTGTTCTACGTCGGCGACAAATCGAAGACGAACCTGTCCTATGTCGACGAACGCGAAGTGCAGGGAGCAGAAGACGACTGGTCGCGCGTGCGCCACCAGACCGCGCTGACACCTGAGGCCGTGGTGCGCCAGGCCGAAGCCGCGCAAGCAAAGTACGGTTTCAACGACTTCAAGCTGAAAGGCGGCGTGCTGCGCGGCGAGGACGAAGTGGCCGCCGTCACCGCGTTGCATGAGCGCTTCCCCGGCGCGCGCGTCACGCTCGACCCGAACGGCGGCTGGCTGCTCAAGGACGCGATCCGCCTGATGCGAGACATGAAGAACGTCGTCGCCTATGCCGAAGACCCGTGCGGCGCCGAAGGCGGCTTCTCGGGCCGCGAGGTGATGGCCGAGTTCCGCCGAGCAACCGGCCTGCCTACGGCCACCAACATGATCGCCACCGACTGGCGCCAGATGGTGCACGCGCTGTCGCTGCAGTCGGTCGACATCCCGCTGGCCGACCCGCACTTCTGGACGATGGCCGGCTCGGTGCGCGTAGCGCAGACCTGCCGCGACTGGGGCCTCACCTGGGGCTCGCACTCGAACAACCACTTCGACATCTCGCTGGCCATGTTCACGCACGTCGGCGCAGCCGCCCCCGGAAAGGTGACCGCCATCGACACGCACTGGATCTGGCAGGACGGCCAGCGCCTGACCAAGGCGCCGCTGCAGATCGTTGGTGGTTTTGTCGAGGTGCCGAAGAAGCCGGGGCTCGGTGTCGAGCTCGACATGGTGGAAGTGGACAAGGCGCATGCGCTCTACCAGCAGCACGGCCTGGGTGCGCGCGACGATGCGGTCGCGATGCAATACCTCATTCCTGGCTGGGCGTTCGATCCGAAGCGTCCGGCGATGGTGCGCTGACGCTGGGTTGCGCTGCGGAAACAGCGCAACGCGGTCGGCAGCCGCTGCATCCGTTCGCCCTGTCAAAGCCTGGCTCGCACACCTCCACCCCACCCCGTTCGGGCTGAGCCTGTCGAAGCCTGCCTCGCGCACCCCCACCCGTTTCGCACGCCGCCGCCCGTTCGGCCTGTCGAGCCTTGCTTCGCACACCTCCACTCCACCCGTTCGGGCTGAGCTTGTCGAAGCCTGGCTCGCGCACCACCCACCGTTCGGGCTGACCCTTCGGCAGACTCAGGACTGGGTCCGCTTCGCGGATCGAAGCCGTGTTCTGCTTTTGCGTGATGGTTGTTCACTGCGTGAGGCCGCGTCGGGATATGCCCCCGACAGGGCAGTAACTTTGGTGTTCGCATAACTTCGCTGCGCGAAGTGAGCGAACCCCCGCTGCGCGAACTTTCGCTTCCCCGAAAGAAAGTCATCAAAGAAAGGGGAACCCGACGGAGGCGGTCGGCCTAGGGCCGACTGCTCTGCGGTGCTCGGTGTTCGGGGCCCGCGCCAAACTCACTTCGTTCGCTACGCTCACTGCGTTCAGACAAACGGCGCGAAGTCAGTTCACGAA
>Ga0307508_10001992_pt1 | contig 22307 bp, 27 predicted proteins | sample 9_EM_MG_FD_203089 | JGI IMG/M metagenome (GOLD analysis project Ga0307508, IMG submission 203089) | Populus trichocarpa ectomycorrhiza microbial communities from riparian zone in the Pacific Northwest, United States - 9_EM | ecosystem: Host-associated > Plants > Roots > Unclassified | place...
TTTCACTCCTCTTTTCTTTGGGATAGTTTTCATCTAATCACTGTTGGGCTTGACTTTTTACTGGTTCAGCTGGTTTAGTTTGGGTTTTCAATGGTTCAGCTGGTTTAACTTCCTCAGCCGGTTTAACTTTAACTGGTTCTTTAACTTTTTTTAAATCTTTAATAGTTTGCTCTAATTGCTTAATTTGCTCTAGGTGAGAAGCATTAGCTTCTTCTAAAACTTTATTTTGTTCTTTTTTAATAGTAATTTCTTTAAGTTTTTCCTTTAATTCTGCTTCAATTTTTATTCTAGTAAGGTTTTGTTCAGTAGCTAGCAAATTGCTTTCAGTTTCCATTAATTCCTTAGTTTTCTTTTCCTGTTTTTGTAAACTTTCAATTTTAGTTTCTAATTCAGCAATTTCTTTATCTTTTTGGCTAACAGTTTGCTCTAAATCAGTATTTTTAGTTTCTAAGTCTTTTTTATCCATAATAGTTTTTTTAGCTTTATTTAACTCTTCCTCTAAGGCTAACTGTTCAGCTGTTTTAACTGGTTCAGTTGGAGTATTAATTTCAGTTATTAAGGGGCTTTTTTCTCACTCCATTAGTTCCTGAATATTAGCAATAGCTTCTTTTAAATCTTTTTTGCCTCGTAAAATTACATTCTTTTTAATTACTGATAAAACTTGGTTAAAAAGAGGGCTTAATTGCTTAACTTTGCTGTTGGCAAAAGCCAGTTGGCTTTCACTAAACTCTAATTCTTTTTTAGTTTCTTGGGTTTGTTCTTCCAATTTAGCAATTAATTTGCCTCTTTCTTTTAGTTCTCGCTGTTGGTCAGTTTCTGAGCTATTTAAAAGAGTTATTTCAGCTCTTAATTGCTTAGTTTGGGTTTTTAACTTTGCTTGGTAATCTTCTCGGACTTTTCTTAATTCTTGCTGGTAATAAAGACTATTAGTTCTAATTTCTTTTTGTAAATCAAAAATTAATTCTTTACTAGCCTCTTTCTGTTTTTTAACTTGGGTTAGTTTAAGTTCTAATTCCTTTACTTCGATTTCATTTAAATTTTCCGTGTTTTTTACTTCACTTTTTAACTTTGCTAGGTTTTGTTCAGTAGCTTCTAAATTTGCTTCTAAAACCTTTACTTTTTCTTCTAACTGTAAATAATTCTCAGTTTGGGGATTAGTTTCAGTGAGCAAAGTTAGCCGACTTTTAAAATCGGCCTGTTGCTTTCTGAGCTGATTGCGTAAGAGGCTAGCAGTTCAGTTCATAATCTACTATCTATTTACTTCCACTAGCTGTGGCTTTCCCTTTTTCTTTTTTTACTAAGGCTCAAGAGTTAGTAAAAGGAATCATTCCTCCCACTACTTCAATTTCTCAGGCAAACTTTTTCATACCTCCTCCCAAAGTTTCAGCTTCTTTGACACCATCATCATTAATAATTCGGTAAACTACGCTCTTTTCATCATTCATAGCACATAACACACCATTCTTTAATTTCTTTGGAATAACTTTCTTAAAGATTTTGTGTGGGTTTAGCTCACTGTCTCTATTTACATCTGATAAGAAGTATAAGTTTAAATCATCTAATAAATCTGGGTCAATAGTAAAGACTTTACTCTTCGGAGTTTCACAGTTAGTTAGTACTTGGTTTCAAGCACTGTTTCCTGGTTTTTGGTAGCCTTTATTGTAATCAGTAGACACCGTATCCATCGCGTTATAAGCTCGTTTAATTAACTTTAAAAAAGCAATAGCTTTATCTTGGCTATCAATTGTTGCTTCATCTGAACTTATTTCTTGTCAAGCATTAGCATTGTAATTATCTTTATCGGATAAAACTTCCACTATCTTTTCATTAATGGCTAAGGTAGCTTTGGTTTTCATACTATCCATTAACCTATCAATTAAAGCTGCTTCATGGGCTGGGCTTTGTAAGGCTTGACGCATTTTCTTTTTACTGTAAACGGTGTAAAAGACTTGGTTAAGCATAATACCTAACTTACAACTAAAGACAGCTGGCAATTTCTTTAAATCAGTTTCGGTTAAATCTTTGTGTCAAATAATTTTGTCATCTATTGGTTGGTCAGAAAGATATTCATCATATTCTCCGTAAAACTCAGAAGTTCCTTTATCAAAGACAGCAAAATCACTGTCAGCATAAATCAGTTTTACTGGTAAATTTTGGACAGTTCTATTTTGTAAATTTTCTAATGTGGGATTGTTGTTGTTGTTCATGTATTTTTAAATGTTTTGTGTTTGTTTAATTGTTTTCGTTTAATTGGATGCCTTTTTTTTCTTGGAGTTTGGCTAACTCAGTTAAAAAGTCAGCTTGGGCGACTACTTTTTCGTTAGTTTGATAAACTCGGCGAGCTGCTGTGGCTTCCTTTTTCCAAATATCTCGGTCTTGGCAAGCTTTGGTTAATTCGGCTTCTAAGTTTGCTTTTAAGTCTAACTTTTCACTCTTTTCAGCAATAGCAGCATTTTCTCAGTCTAAGGCTTTTTGCTTTAAAAGTTCAATTTCTCTTTCATACTTTAGTGCTAAGGCTTGGAGGCTTTCACTATTTTTAATGGGAGTGATGGCTTCTTTAGTGTTTTCCTTTAATTCTGCTTCTACCATACTATTTTTCCTCAGTAGTTTTCTTTACTACTAAAAATAAAGAAGCGATTAAACTTAAACCACCCATTACACAGGCAGCAATTACTCAGTAATTAATGGGCTGTTCCTTTTTTAGTTCCGTAGCTAACTTTTTAGTGTCAGCTTCGGTAAAGTTTACTTCCGTTTTAGTGTCTTTTAGTGTATCAGCAATCTTTTTAAATTCAGCTTTGGCTTCTTCACTAAGTTCGCCATCTTTACCTTTGGCTAAACCATCTAATTTAGTTACTAAGTCTTCCCCCAACTTTTTCTTTTCCGTTGCTAAGGCAGTTTCAGCATCTTTTTTATCCTTTTCTAACGCAGTTTTTTCTGAAAGCCAGTTAGTTTTTTCCTGTAAAAAAGTACCACCGAGGTTTTCTAAGGCTTCCAAGTCTTTAATTTCTTCCTGTTTTAGTTTATTTACTAAGTCAGCTAAGGTTTGCTGTTCTTGCTGTTGCTGAGTAGTAGTATTAGGACACTTTGCTAATAAAGTATCTAAAACCGTAATTATTTTGTTGATTTTGTCTTGATTGTTCATAAAAATTTTTGTTTATTTTGTTTGAAAATTATTAGTTTAGATTCTAACCTAGGAAAAAAGCACTGAGTAAAATATGATCTACTTAAAAACTCAGTTTAAAAATCCTAGGAAAAGAAACTAAAATTCATATAAGTTTTTGGAAACCTATATTTTGTTTTAAACACCTATTTATAAGGGCTTAATCAGTTAACAGTGCTGTTAACAATCTAGTTAATAGCATTATTTTGGGCTAATAATTTTCTTATTTTGTTTGAAAATCCAATTTCTTTTTTTTGGCAAGAAGGCTGGGAAAAAGTTCTAAAGGTTGCTTTTTTTACTTTTCTATTTTTAATCTTTTTCTATGTAGGCTTTAAACAAAAACCAATATTAAGTATCTTTACTAATTACTGATTAATTGATAGGTAATGTATTCTTACGAATACTAGTTACTAACTATTCAAATATAACAGTAAATAATAAAGCTATATATTGTCAAAAAGAAAGGTCGGAATTAAACGGGATTAAAAAACGAAAAAACGCTACATTACTCCCTCGGAGGAATTTCCACAAAATTAGCAGAAAGTAGCTTTTTCTTACCGATGGGTTATTTTGCTAATCTTTCTTTTAACCATTTAACTTTTTTTGCCCCAATTAGGTTTTACTATTCAGGGTAAAGCTAAGCTAAGGAAAATAGCACGGTTATCGGTTTCTAATTAGGCTTTTCATTCAATATTTTTCTCTTTTCAGTTTAAGGTCTATAAAGAGTAAAAAGACCAAGGTTTAAATATTGCGATATTGTCATTTACCATCTATTTTCTCGACAATATCTAAGTAAGTAAAATCTCACTTGGTTATTTCCTGTTTGCTTTGTTCTAACTGGTAATAAATAAGTGTTTCTTTAGGGGAAACTTGCTTATAAAAAGCTTTGATTTTCTCCGAATAAATAGTAAAGCTAATCCAATGTTGAGGTTGGTTAAGGTCTAAGCAAAATCCTAGCCCATTAAATTGGGTAGTAAATTTTTGCTCTTGGGGAATTTCACGGAAATTTCCCTCCTCTATTTTTCATAATTGCTTAGTTAAATAATTGAATTGGAATTGGTTCATGTTAGTTAGTTAAAATTGCTTCAGTTTTTCATAATTTGCTATAATCAGCATACATGGTATCACGGTCAGTTTGAATATATTTCTCGGTAGTAGTTATGCTCTCATGACCAAGCAGGTGCTGAATAGTAGTTAATTTAGCACCATTATTATGTAAGTGAGTAGCAAAACTTCTTCGGAAACTATGAGGAGTAATTAGTTTAGTAATGCCAGTTTTTTTAATTCGCTGTTGGATTATTTGCCTAATTACTAAGGGACACAAGGGTTCTTTTCGAAGATTAGTAAAAAGATAATCAGTGCTATGGTTTTTAAAATGTTCTAGTAAGAAAGGAGGTAAAAAGACATGTCTGACTTTATTCCCTTTACCATGAACTTTTAAACTTTCATTTTTAGCATCTCAATCACCATGCTTGATATTTACTAATTCTGATACTCTTAACCCACTAAAAAAGAGAAAATCAAAGATAAGGTTATTACGTTGGTGAGTTTCTTTATTACGTTCAGATTTAGTTACTTTTAATTGTTCTAATTCCCCAATAGTTAAAGTGTTGAATAATCTTTTCATGGTTTTAGGAATTATTCCAGTTATTCACTCCCAATCAATAGTTATCTTTTGAAATTTGCTATAAGAGGATAAAGCTTGCCTAAATACTCTTAAAGAATTAGGTTGGTAAATAGTAATGTTTTCTTTTAAAAAATTACGAATACTTTTGGTATTGATTATTCCTTGGTGATGGATAAATTGGGCTAAAGTTTGACAATAAGTTTGAATGGTTTTGCTCGACCTATTTCGGTCATTCAATCACTCGATATAATTTTGATTTAATTTATTAAAGTTATTCATAATGGTTATTTCTTTTGATTTTGATTTCGTTCTTTTTGTAAAAATTCTTCATTTTTTCTAGCTCTTTCTTGGTGAAAGATTTCTTTACAAGGATAACAGCAGTTATATTTATATACGGTTATTCCTCCTAGTTGAACGATATATTGGCATTCATATTTTCCTTGACAACCAGGATAATTAAGTTGACAAGATTTTATTTTTTTAGTGTTTTTCATAAGAATTTATTTTTGTTGTTAATCGGTTAATTTCCTTAGTTAATCGTTTATTTTTTTCTTCTTGTTCAACAAAATATCAATATCAGTTAGTAGCTATTTCTTGTAATTCCTCGCAACGTGAACATGGTCTAACTGGGTCTAACATTATTTTTTTAGGACTAACATTATTTTCTGTTAGACCCTGTCTTTTTTTAGCCATCAAATTTCTTTGATATTCTCGTCTTTTTGCTAAATCTTTAATTGGCATAGCGTTTTAAGTTTCTGATTTTCACAAGTTCTTAGCATCTCCGTATTGAGCTTGTTTTTTAACAACTATCACCTTATCTCTTAATATTTTTTGTAATAGATGAACTTTACATCTGATATTATGTTTCTCGTGCTGTGGTGTATTTTCAATTTGGCTTCAAATTTCCTCAATAAAAACGGCTTCTTCTAACTCTGTCAAAAATTCGTTAAAATCTTTATAATTCTTTTCGGTTAATTGATATCTGATTATTTTCATAAACTTCTAAACAAATAAGTCTGCTGTTTGGTCAGAAGCTAAAATATTAACCACTTTATTGCCTTTGCTAGTTTCTTCATATTCTAATTCTATGTGCTTAATATTAGCTCAGTTCTTACTAAATTCGTTTCAACCGCGTTTAATGCTTATTTTGAAGCAAAAATAGGCTTCACTGACCGGTTTAGTATTATTATTAAAGATTATGTAATAATCATTAAGGTTTTTATCAGTTTTTTCAATGATTTTTATATTTGTTAGGGTTTTAATTTTTGTGTTGTTCATAGGGTTTAAATGAAAATTGTTTAATTTAGTGTTATACATGGTTAGTTAGTTTGTTAAAATTATATTTGGTGTCTTTGCTTCCGCATTCTTGTAATTGATACAAATACAAATCACCAAATATTTCATAACGCAAGAAGTTATAAGTCTTACGAAACTGATAACCCTTACTTTTTTCATAATCTTTTATTTCGTTTACAAAGTTTTGATAAACTGAATAATCAAAGTTGTTAGGAGCATAACAATAATAAACATGTTCCTCCTTAATGTGCTTTCGACCACTTTTAAAAATTTGAATGCCAAAAAGGTTTTCATAACCCTCAATTGACAAAAAACTTTTATCATTTAAATGAAAATTGTTTAATTTAGTGTTATTCATGGTTAGTTGTTTCTTTGTTTTGCTTTTCAATTTCAGCATTAATGTTTCACAAGTTAGTATCAAGTTTCCTAGTTCTATATTCGATATCTTCCACGATTTTCTCTTTAAACAGTTCTAATCCTTGGTAATAGAGGTTAAATTCTACTCTATCTTTAATTCTTCCATATTCTAATGAATAATAATCAAAAAATCCCTTAGTTTCATACAGTACTTTGAGAAATTCCTGGGCTTTTTGCTCTTTAGCTTTTCAAATTACTAATTCTTTACTCACTTGCTCTTTTTCGGTTTTTAATTCTGCTAAACGCAGAAGAGTTTTATTTTTTATTTCTTTTAAGTTTTTCATAATATTTTCTTTAATTTTCACACTCAGCACAGCTACACTCACACGCTAACCAAGTTAAAAAGTTTTCTTGGACTTTTCTTCTTTGGCTAATTTGGTGGGCTACTTGCTGGTATTGGGGAATGGGTAAATCTTTCAGTAGTTGGATAGTGTAAGCTTTTAGTTTGCGTGCTTCTTTGGGACTAAGGCTGAAAAGTTTTATGTGGGCTTCTTTTAATAGTTCTAGTGGGCTATTCATGGTGGTCTTTTATTAATTCGGGACAATTTTCATGTTCAATACTTCTTATTCAAATAGTTAGTTCATAACCTCTTTTGCCGAATGGTTTCCAGTAGGCATCATGCTTTATCTTTTCTAACTTCTCTAATTTGACATCATTAGTAGTATCAAATCATAGTTCGAAGTTTTCTTCTTCTATTTCTTGTTCCGTAAACTTTTGTAAACATTGGGGACAGTCTAAACCTACTAATTTTAGAGTGATATTGCTCCCTTTAATATTATTAGTTGCTCCCATGATTGTTTAATTTAGTTCCTAGTTCTTTTCAATTAAATAGGTAGTAGAGACCCATATAATTCTTGCAGAAAAAAGTATAATCTCTACCGTAATATTTGTTTTGTTCTATTGCTTGTCAAATTTCTTTACTTTTTATATCAGCAAAAACATTTATCTTTTGGTTTTTTTCCTTGGCTAATTCTACTGTTAGCTGATAAAAGGGATTACCATCTTTCTTTTTTCTTAGTTGTTTACTACTAATCTGACCAACCAACTCATAAATGAAATTAGCTCTTTTATTTTCTGCTGAGGAATTCTTACTATTCCTAGAGAAATTATTCTTAATTTCTTTCATGGTCTTTTAAAATCTGATAACTATAGCAAGTAAAACTTGGTCTTTTGCTGTTTTCACTAGGGCTAAATTTTCCCTCTAGTATTACGCTTTCACCTTTTTTCAGCTGGGGTTTTCAGCTACTACATTCTATATCTTCTTTGTGAACCCCACTGGAACAAAATTTCGTTTTTGGTTTCACTCTAAATATTACTGGTATTTCACAGTCTTTACATTTACTATTGGCACATTCTTCACAATTCTTATGCCTAGGTCTTAAAACTTGGCATAATTCTTTAGTATTATGGCAATCTATACAGTCTTCTATCCTAAAAAAAGCCATAAAAGGAGTATCACTACTTGGTTTACTTCTAATTTGGGAAGTTAAAATGCCTGTTATTTTGGTTAGTTTTTCATTTAGAAAATTAATTGGTTCTTTTTTATCTTTATCAATGGCTTCTCATCTTTTTAAAGCTTCCTGTTTCCAAAAATCAGCTAATGCTTCATTTAAAGTTTCAATTGAGTTCTCAGTAAAATTATCTATTGTTTGCTCAGTTTGACTGTCAGGCTGAGCTACCTCACTATTTTTGAGAATTTTAGTTTCTTTCATTTTGTCTATTTGGTATATAGACTAAAATGCTAATCTGAAACTATCTTTATTAAAAAATAACTATAGTTTCAAACTCTTTTAGATATTTATATCTAATCTTACTTACGACCACCTAAGTAAAATGAAATCTTAAAATCCTAGCATTTAGTCTATATAATAATTATACATATAGTTAACAATGCTGTTAACTGATTAAGCCCTTATAAATAGGTGTTTAAAACTTCTATATGGATACTTTCTGACAGCAATTAGAAACTAAAACTTTAGCTAAAGACCAAGTAGAAGCTTTTCTTTTTTCTAAATTAGGTCAGCCAAGTAATCCTACTCAGCAAAACTTACTAACGGAAATATTAAAAAAAGTAAATGCTTATTATTTTGCTAATGAAATTCAAAACACTACTATTTATCAATTAATTGGCACTATTATTAAACCTGAGAAAGTAATTGAAAAGCAATTTAAAGAAGGCAAAAGAATGGGTCAAACTTATTATTCTTTAAAGATTACTTCTCCTGATGGTGAAGAAAGCCTCCAAGCTTTACAGGAAAACTTAGAACCAGCTAAATTCAGCCAAATAGAAAAATTAGCTATTTTACAGCAAAATTTAGTCTTTAAGTATAAGAAATGGATTACTAATAAGCAATTATTGGACTTCTATCCAGCTGGTAAAGTAAGTAAATAATATGATAAAGATATTAATAAAGACTATGTCTTTAAAAGGAAAAATTAAACTCGGACAAGCCTTTAACTGGGATAGAGGAGGAGTTAGACAGCATATAGTAGCACCTTTTTCTAAAAGGGCTAACTGTGGCTTTATCACTTCCTCTCTCTTCACCCCAGTTGGCTTCTGCATATATACGCACGTGGAAAATATTTTAGAAAATAATGAATAAACTAATTGATTGACAGAAAATATATAACTATCCTCCTATCTTTCATATCTACCTAACCGAACGGAAGCGAGGAAAGTCTGACTGTAAAGCTTGAAGCTTACTGGAAAGCATTATTACTAATCCTAATGTTAGGCATGCTTGAATTAGAAGACGCTGACATGATAGTTTAGTAGCTAGCAAACCTTTCTTCCAAGACTTAGTTCACAAGTTTGCTGAGGAGCACAATAACCTTAATGCTAATCATTTTGAAGTAAAAGAACAAGGTTTATTCTACCAAGGAAGATTAAGAATATACTTTTTTGACCTCTTCTCTTACCAAAGAGCCAGGGGAGGAATTGCTCGGATAACCTTTACTGAAATAGTTTATGAGGAAGCTATTCCCATTGACCAAGAATTTTTAGCAGTTGGGGGTAAAACTGAACAATGAATGTTCCGAGACTTAATTGACAGTATTAAAAGGAATTTAACCGAAGCTAATGCTCAGTTAAAAATAACTTTCTTAGCTAATCCTTATTTATGGTCTAGTTGGTTTTTAGATGTTTTTAAAAACCTTAACAAACTCAGAAAGGAAGCCGAAGAAAAGAAGACTAAAAATGATAACTCAGGCGTCTTAGAAATAATTAAGGATGAAAAGGGTATTGAATGATTACTCTATTTGAATTTAGTCCCTGGCTCAGTAGACCCTCACAGCTTAGCCTTAGAAGAAAGATTAAATCCTAGTTTGGTTAACTGGGATGAATTTATGATTGATGAGCCGAAGAAATACCAAATTATCCATGCTATCCAAGATTTCTTTTTCTGTGAACTAGGTGAGCGAAAGAAGTTTAAGAAATACTGCCTAATGCATTTCACTAAGAATAAAAAAGAGACTAATGCTGAACTAATTAATTTTTGTTTTAATTTGGAAGAGAAAGCTAAGAGTAAATTAAAAAAATGCTTACTAAGAAGCCAAGCCCAGTTGCTAACTAAGTGAGTAAATATGCTGAAAGAGGAAATGCTTTATTTTCGAGACTATCGCAGTAGAGATTGATTTTTAGAGCTGATTAAATAATGGCAAATAAAATCTTAGCAATAGACCCATCAGGCACAGGAACTTCTGGCATCTGTTTAATAAGTGATAAAACTATTGAATTTAAAGAAATAAAGGATATTTACTGAAAAAATCATTACAATTTTATAGTCGCTAATATAAAACTATACAATCCTAGTTTATTGCTCTTTGAGAATACAAATTTTATTAGTAATCGCACTAGTGATAGTTTAAACTTAATAAGATTACTGGGAGCGATTGAATGTTTAGCAATAAAAGAGGTAAAAAGTATAAATGTAGTAAAGGTTAAGCAACTTAGTAAGCAACTATTTAAAGGAGTAGTAAAGATAGAAAACTTAGAATATTTACCAGGTAGAGGTAAAGGTTGAATGTTTAATGGGAAAAGAGTAAGTATTCATTGTTTAGAGGCTTTTATTGTTTATTGATTATGAATAAGTCAATAGAAATCTTAAAAAAGCAACCTTTAGAACTTATATAAGCAACCTTTAGAACTTTAATTGAAAAAGCAACGTTAGAACTTCACCGTTGCTTCTATTTGAATCAAAAAAAGCAACCTTTAGAACTTATAATTTATTTTTTCATAAAGATAGATTATATTATTTGCCTGGAGTATCTGCCCACAAAGAGACTTTACCCAAAACTGAGAGGTTTCTATAAGTAAACGAATTAATACGAGTAATCGTATTATCCATCACGATTTAGCATGACACGGCTCGAGGCGTATGACCTGGCCTAGTCTCGATTAAATATTTCTATTATACTTTCCCTGATTTATGTCATCAGTAACCGGTATTTCGCTCTAATGAGACACATAAGAACCTAGTGAGGTCTTTGGATATTACGTAAATTCGAAAGAACACGCTCCCAGAGATACGCTTTTTACTAGGATGGAGCATAAACTCGAGGCTTGGTGCTTTAATAATAGATTTCCCTTTTTCTTGCCTAGGTGTTATCCACTTAAACTGGCTGAATTCCCAATTCAGAAGCCCCTGGTTCTTAATCATATAAACGCTTGTAAGGAACTTGTAATAGTTCCCTCGAGAAGTTTTGAAAGAAACTTCTTGTTGGATAGAGATATCTTGCTGAGACTAACCTTACCTAGAATCCCTTGAGGGTTTGGGGGTTAGTTTCAGACTGCTAAAGCTCATTGAGTAGTTATTTAGTTTCCCTTTCCTCCCTCGTGGGGGGGCTGGGGTATTTTATAACTAGGATGGTATTCTTTAACTAATTTCAGTAGGGAGTAATCCGCCTGGTTAGTTACTAACTTTTATTCTGCTTAATTGCGCTTATTTTTATAAGTACAAAGCGTTAATTGGGATAAAGGAAAGTTTACTCTATCCCTTTTATTAGGAGGTAGAGAATAGGATTATTCACAGAAGCCTGCTCTATATAGGTTTTCGACCCTATATACCTGGATTCCCTCCTCAGTATAATGGAAATCCTAACGGAGTTGCTGCGAATGTGACTCCTTCGACCTGGTCTTAGCCCAGGGGTTAGAGAAGTGCGAGGAATAAAGCCTTCCAGGGGCTTCTGTCCGATTTGACTTGGATTTTGTCTTTCTGTACTGATACTTTAAAGAACTCCATTATTAAGCCGAAATATAAGTTTTAAAGTTGCTTTTTTAGTTTTAAAGTTCTCCGTTGCTTTTTATTTCGGCACCTTATAGGGTCAAGGGATATACTTACCTATCTATACCTTATTATCCCACTATAACCCAGTGGATATCTCAAACTAACCTGGGATTACCTTCTTTTAACTCTGATTGGTTTATTACCTACTAGTGTGCCCTTAGTGCCAGGTTTAAAAGGCTTATATGCGCTTCTCCCCCAAGGAGCTATAAAATAACTGTTCTAAAAGTAGCTAAAAAGCCTAATTAAGTATATTTGCTTTAATCTCTCTCTCTTAGACAGGGAGCTAATTGACTGACACTGGTGTAGGAAAAGTACGGATTAAAAGCAAACCCTAATAATTCTAAATTGCCTAAGTTATTCTATGAATATATTAGATATAATCCTTATAATTATTAGTTATTCTTTTCTAAATAATTCATTTGCCTCTTTCAGTCTTTAATTTGTTGGCATTTAGGTAAGACTTCATACTGATAAACTAGATGCTTTTGCTGTTCGAGAGTAAAAGGCTGGTTAGCATTAGTTAGTAATTCTTTAGTTTTAGCTTGGGCTATATTTAAGGTTCTATTAATTAATGTTTGTCAAAAAGTTTGGTTGTAATCTATGGGCTGAACTACTTGGTTAGTCTGATTATTGCTTAAAGAATAATATTTTTCTCAGGCTAACTGACACTCTGTGAAGGCTTTTCTTTCTTCTTTTATTTGTTTAAGATGGTAAGCTGAAGTAGTTAAAGAGCCAGTAGCAAAGCCTATTATTTTCTTTTCTTTTTATTTCTGATAAATAATCAAATACCTATTCCTAGTAAAACTAAAGCCATTCCACCAATTATTCAAGGCTTTCAATTAAAACTATCTTCACCTCTGTGATTATCAGAAGTTTCTTGGGAAGAACTAGGAAAACTTTCTAATTCTGTCCTAGTAATAACTGTTTTATTATTTTTTTCTAAATATTCTCTAAGACTTCGCCCAGGTGCGCAAAGGTCTTCATGTAATTTTTTTAAATCTTTATTAATGATTAATACACCCTTAGGAAAAGCTTTATTATAAGAGAGATTTATTTGCTGAATATTTCTCTCTTTAATATAATCCAAAAATCCAGTATTGTTTCCAAAGCTAATTGAACCTGTGCTACTTCTTAGCATTCACAAGTCTTCATCGGATAGTTCTGAAAAGTTATTATCTCAATTTTGCTCTCTCTCTCTCTCTCTCTCTCTGTTGGTTTATTAGGTTTTTGTTCACAAATTTTTCGATGTTCTTGTAAAGCCAATTCGTGTTCTTTAAAACAACTAGAACAAAATTCTTTTCCTTTTCCTCATCCACATTTTTGACATTCTTCATTAAGTAAAAAAGCAATTTCACCCTTGCCTTTCCCACATTTTGAACATTTATAATTAGACATATTAGTTATATGTAATAGTTTAACTATTTTTCATTCCCTGAGCGTTCTGTTTGGTCTTCATCTTCTTCTTCCTGCTGTTTTTGCTTTTGGTCTTGTTTTTGTCTTTCTTTGCTTTGTTCGTCTTCTTGTTCTAATTCATCCTCTTTTTGTTTTTGTTCTTCTTGTTGCTGTTCTTCCTGTCTTTGGATTTCTTCTAAGATTTCTTTATCTTGCTGATTTTCATCTTCGGCTTCTGGCTGATTAATTTTTTCTAAACCATCTAAGCCATCAGTTTCTTTTTCATCTTCCATATCTGGTAATATTTCTTCAATATCATTAATTTCAATTCCTGTTCCGATAGCATTAGGATTACCAACAACTTCACTAATTTCTACTAATCCTCCAATTCTTAACTCTCAATCAGCTCCACTTTGCTCTAAAGTAGCAATGTTTCCGTCAGATAGAGCACGAATTCCCTTTTTATCCTCCTGACCACTAGAAAAAGCTTTCATGTATCATTCATACTCTTTATCTTTAACTAGCGTGATTTTTGCTGAATCATGGCTATAACCATTAAATTTTCAAGCACCTCCTTTGCCATCAGTTTCAGCTTCAATATTTTTTCTCATTTGCTCAATTAAACTAGGAAATAAATCAGCACCTCCTCCTTTTGGTCGGAGATAACTAGCTTTTCATACTCAACTTCTATTATCAACATCAACAGCACTATCTCTTCCGATAGCCGACTTATAATCTTCATAAATAGTAGTATTAGTGATAACAGCATCTCCACTTAATATTCCTCTGTGAAATTTCCCCTCTTCTCCTTTTTCTAAGAAGTATTCGTCAGGATGCTTCTCATATAAGTAAACTCCTTTACTAAAAATATTAGCAAAGTAATTATTCTTATCTCCTTGGAAAATATGAGGATGGATTTTTCAATAGCCTTTGGCTAAAATATTGCCAAATTTGGAAACATTAAATACTTTATTTCCATTTTTTTTTAACAACATGCTTTTTTCCATTTGATAACGATGACAAAGATTTTTATTGAATTCTAATCTAAGTTTGAGATTAATAGTATCAAATCTTAAAGCAATTTCTCCCAAAGAATAATTTCCCTCAGTATGAGAAGCATCCAATAAAGAGGGAATTGAACCAATAACAGTTTGAGCAATGCTGCTAGTAGCAGCTGCTAAAGTTTTTTTTCTTTCTCCTTGTCTTTCGTCTCTGCCTTTATCAGCTTTGCCACTATGCAATTGGTCACGTACTAATTGAGCAGGGTCAAAGTCAAGGTCTAAAACTCCACCAGTAATAAGTTTAAGTATATTAGTACCTATTTTTAAACCTTGTCTTTTGGCTAATGCCTCCATTTTGTTAGCATCTAACGTAAAGGTTAAATTTTCCCCATAGCGAAACAAAACTTTTTTACTGTCAAAGCGATAAATAATTCCTGACGGATTAGCACGAGTTTGAACAGAAAAACTTTCTCAGTCCATATCATCTAAAATCGATTCATGGATTTTTTTACTGTTTCAGAAATAATTAACATGGACATGCTTCAATAAATGTTCGTATTTTCCACCTCTTTCCATCTTTGCTATTTTAGTCCATTCGGACAAACTAACTCTCCTATTTTCGACATTGCAAGTAAAATTAATTTGATTTTTTTTCATACTAGCCATCATACCTACTTCATATCAATCCGGTAAGAGAAAAAAAGTAGTAGTTGTGATTTCAGGTTTTACTCAGTAATCATCAGGTATCTTTTCTAAACCTAATGTATGAAAAACTGGATAATCTTTGTTTTGACCGTAAGGTTGATTATGTAAATTAGCTCGATAAACACCAGAGACAGCGCTTTTAAGTTTAAAAAGTTGATAAGAGGGTTGTCAATCACTAGTAAATTCGATATATTCGGTGCTTTCTAAAAAAGAGGGACACTGACAGATTTCATCTTTATTACCAAATTTGGGTGATTGATGAATAATTCCATTTGCTCCTTGAACAATAAATAACAAATAGTTATGAATAAAATGACTTCTTTTGGCAGTAATAATAGCATTTTCATGGTTTATCCTCTGCCAAGAAATAGTTTCATATCAGATATTATTACGATATCACAAAAAGTCTAGTAAAGCAGGAAAGTTTCCTTTTGGTGGTTGATAACAGAAAATTAAACTATCAGCATTATCTTTTTCAATAAAACAAACATTCTTTCTATCTAAAAGTATTTTCTTTTGTTCTTCTCATTCTTTTACTAAGTTAATAATAGTCTTTGGTGCTATTTTCTCACGGACTTCTAATTGTTCCGTTTGAGGCTTTTCTTCTTTGGGTAATTCTCTTTCTTCATCTTCTTCGGAAGGTTCTTCGGAAGGATTATATTTATATAATAATTCCCAATGCTGTAAATAGTCATTTAATTTAGTAGGATATTCACCGGTATAAAACGATAAATCACTAATTAATTTTCATTGCTCTTTCTTAGTTCCAACATTTTTACTTAAAACGGCAATAGCTTCATTTATAAAAGGCAAATCTGCTTTCCTAGCTTCTCACTTTCAAACCTCTAAAATAGCTAAAATTTCCGTGACTATTTCTAGTTCAGCATCAAATATTTTCTTTGGTAATTCTTCACTAGTTCCTTTTGCTTTAAGTTTTGCTTCTAAGTCTTTTATATACCGTGCTAATCCCTCTTTAGTTTCCCAAGTTTCCAAAGGGATTTCTCCTTTTTGCTTTTGGTAAGCAATGGCTAATTCCTCAGGTATTTCTTCGGCTGATGGGCATTCTAGTATATTTCCTGCTCCTGGTTCATCTTCAATAATAGTTTCTTCTTCTTGGGGAGTTTCTTGGGGAAAAATATTTTTAAGAAGCCCTTGCCATTGGTGTAAAAAAAAGAAATTTAAGGCTGGTGTTAATAGTTTGATTTCTTCTAGCTCTTCTTTGCTTGGTTTCAGTCCGTAAGTAGCAATTATGGTTTCTACTCACTCTTTTAATTCCTGTTTAATTTCCCTAATTCTATTTTTGGCTTCTTCATATTCTTCTTCAGTTCTTTCGGTTGCTTTTAGTTTAGCAAAAACTTCTTTAAATTCAGCAATTATTTCTTGGAATCTTTTTGGCTTAGGTAGAAAATCTCCTTGACCATCATTTTTAGGAAATTTGTAAGAATTATTAGCAATATAATAAATCTTATCTTTTCACAGTTCGGTTCGAGTATGTATTTCTCGTAAAGTTATTTGATTATTTTGATTAATTGTGGGCATATGGGTTTAAAAATAAAATATTATGGAAAAGATTATCAAAACAAAAAGTTTTATTAATTGCCAATATTGTTGGGAAGAACTTTTTTTGCTTGAAGATAGAATAACTCTTCTTTATCATCCAGAATGTAAAGAAAAATTTTGAGAATTTATCGAAAAAGGTTGAAAAGCTTGTTCCTTTATTACCGAAGCTCCTTTTTTTACTTGTCATAGATGTAATAAAAGGCTTGAAAAAAGAGAAGATATTATTTCTTTTGATAAAAAAAAGATAATTCATAATAATTGTGCTAGTGAAAATGAGATAAAGTTGGTTAACACGATTTTTTATAAAGTTAAATGTCCAGATTGTGGGATTAATACTGCTGAAATTGATAAAGATAAACGAATAAAATGTATTAATAATTGCTGAGCAAAAAAAGAGGGAATTTGTCATCTTTGCCAAAAAGAAATTAAAGTCGGAGAAAAATTGTTTTCTCATACTAATACTCCTTGTAATTACGGAAAAATATTTTTTTCTGGTCAACCTCCTCTTCATGATAAATGTGTTTGAAATAAGGTTGTTCTTAGAAATCAAAAAAGAGGGCGTATGTGTTAAAATTCTCATGATTTTCTTCTATTTTTGGGTGATGAACCATAATAATTATAAATAGAATAAGAACTATTCATTAATTCTCCATGTAATCTAACATACTCAGTATGTCAATAATCTGAACCATGGATTCCACTTTTTCAATTCTTAATTAAAACTTTATTTTCTCGGTAATATTTTCTTAGCAATTTCTGATAATTATCTCCTAATAAACTATGCTTATGTAAAGTAGACAAGTTATTATATTCATCTTCTAATTGTTGATATTCAGCAATAATTTTTTTATCACCGATTGAAGGAAACTTTAACTCAGTAGAAGTAATATGAGCCACTTCGTGGGGAATAGTATCAAAAAATTCTTCTTTACTTCTTAAAGTATATCAAGGTATAGTAATAGTTTTGTTATAAAGAGTTGTTCAACCTCAAACTATATCATTATAATTTTGTTCAGTTAAAGGTGTGCTCGGACAATCTACATTAGCAGAACAATCATAATCAGCTAAACAATAATTAACCATGGGCTGAGCTACTAACTGATGCTTTTCCTCTACTTGCTTATCAGAACAAGAATAAGGGCATTGAGCACCTCCTTTATGCTCTAAAAATTCCTCTCCACAGATTGGGCATTTTTCTTCCGTCTGCTTTTTTTCATAATTGATAAAATAACTTACTGGCATAATTTTATACTTTTTCTTCCGTTTCTTCCATATTCTCTTTTCAACCGTCCACTAACTCAGCTTTAAAACAATCACATAGTTCTTTGTGTTTTTTAGTTGGGTCTCCTGAGTAAGGACAATCACTATCTACCTCTTCTTTACTAATAATTGGTCAGCTGTATTTATCTCAATCTGTGGGCAATTCCTGTCTTTTCTTTAACAAAAAGGTTTTATAAGCAACTCGTTCAATATTATCTTTTAGTCCTCGCACTCCTCACTCTTTACATAAACATTTCTTAATTAATTCTAAACTAAACTTGCTAGCTAACTCAGCAATTTTATAAGAATTGAAGTTATAGCTGATTAAATCTTGGGCAATTTGTAATCTTTCAGCATAAGATAACGGTTTAATCTGAATAGGTGTTAATCTACTAAAAATAAAAGGTTCTATTTGTTGAGCATAATTAGCCGTACATAACCAAATAATCTCATTAATTGGCACTGGATAATCAAAGAAAACATCTTTAAACTTCTTATTTAAGCTTTTATCGGTTAAATTACCTAATACTTGCTGAACTTGTTTATCACACTTTTCAAACTCATCTAACAAAATAATTAAAGCTCGGCTTTTGTGCTTAATCATGGCTTTTAAGATTTCTCCTACTCCAGCTCCAGCTCATTCTTGGGGCACTCCAAAGAACACCGAGGGGTCTTTTTTTCCGTTCATAGAAATAACTTCAATGGGTCAATCAATACTCTCAGCAATAACAGTAGCAATGAAAGTTTTACCAACCCCAGGAGCACCTAATAATAAATACATTTGGGAAGGAATTTTGTCTTGTAAGTTATCTTCCACTAAATCATTATAACCATCAACAAAGTCAGCAAATATCCTTTTAAATTCCGTAAAACCGACTACTTGGTTAATTCTGGCTCAAAAAGAGGAATTAGCTCGGTCTTGGTCGGAAGCTTCTAACGGTAATTTATCTCTTTCAGTTCCTGCTGATGGTGTTTTAATTTCTTTCTTAAAGCCCTCAATTAGGCTTTCAGTAAAAGTTAGACGGAGATTAATTTTATCTTTAAAAACTCCACTAGTTTTTTTTAATTCCTTTTCTAATTGGGCTTTTCTCTTTTCTAAACAGTAAACCGTGTATAGTTGGTAATTTGGCTCTTCACTAGGGTTTTCCTTTTTGAATTCCTTTTTCCACTCAGCAAAGGATAATTCCAGTTCTTCGGTAGGCATTTTTTTCTTTTTCTTTCCTGTAGTAGTTTCTTCTTCTTCCTCTTCTATTTCTTCATAACTTTTAAAAATAAATCTTTTAGTGCCAGAAATAGGAATTATTTCACCGTCCAAACCATAAGAAGAATAAAAGAATTTTCGGTATCTCGCTAAATATTTGCTTAAATCTATTTCAATACTGCTAAACGCTGCTAATATTCTTGCTAAACCAGCATTATCTTGGGTATAAACTTCTACTCAGTTAGGAATAGTTTTAGCATTGCCATCTTTATCGATTACTTTCATGCCAGCTTTACTAATTTCCGTTCTGGTATCTGCTCCTTGCTGTTTTTGCGTAGTTTTTAGCCAGTCGGCTCGGTTATGATAACCAAAAGAGCTCTCGGACATATCTTGTAAAGATAATAAGGGTTCATTATAAGTAGTAATAGTTTTCGGTGGCGTAGTTTTAGTTTGGCTTTCCGTGGCTTTCCTTTCTTCGGTGCGTGTGCTATAATTTAATAGATTTTCTGCTTTATCATAAATCTTGGCATGGATAGCTTCTTTTTTACTAAATTCAGCACAATCGAAAGCAATTTGGGTAAAGATACGATTTAAAGCTTCTTCGCTAGTTCCTCAGTGCGTATCATGCTTATAATAATCGTAAATCCGATTAGAAAAGAAAAGGTTATTAATTTTATCTTTCGGACGAAAATCAGCCACAAATCTAACTTTTAAGGTTTGATAAAAGGCTTGAAATTCTTTAAAGGTTTCGTAAATAGTTTTCATAATTAATAAAGCTTATAGGGGTTATCACTTCGGTCTTGGTCTTGAGCTTCATTATATTCTTTCACATATGGAGAGCAAGCTAAACAAATATAACAAAGTTTCTTATGCATTCGTGGTTCAAAGGGAGCATCTACTTTTCTTTTGTAATAACTTCCTTCGGAAAAAGAGCCATTTTTAACCATTTGGCAATTATCACAGTAAAAAGTTTTGTTTGGCTGGTTATTTTCGTTCATATTTTCTTAATTTCTGTTGTGAAGCTTGGTAAGCTTCTCGTAATTGCTTTACTTCTAATTCTAACTTAGCTATTTCCTCTTTTAGTTTATCTATTTGGTGCTGTTCATAACCGTTCTTTTTTTCTAAACTAGCTGTTCGGTCTCCTAATTTCAGATTATAGTTAAAAAACATAGCTAGTAAAGCTAAAATTACTCCTGCTAGTGCTAGGGCGATATAAAATAATTGGTTAGTGTTTTCGTTCATAAATTTCTTGTTCTTTTGGTTCGCAATTAAATTCTTTGGCTTCTTTTGGTTCTCTTTTCATTTTTTCTAACTCTTTTGCTTCCTTTACTTGCTCTAATTCCTCAGCTTCTAAAACTTTTTCCTCTCTTTGCTCAGGGGCTGTACCATAGCTTAAAATATGTTCACCTAAACAGCCTCCTTTACTTTCAAAATCTTTAATAGCTTTTTCTCTTTCTCTCTTTTTATCTCTTTCCAAAGCAATAAACTGGCTTTCATTTAGTTCTATTTCTGGGTTATTCTGACGGTCTTCTTTTTTAGAAGTAAGATGGCGAATACCAAATACTCTTCTTAGCTCAGAAAACTCTTCTTTTAAATCAGTCCATAATTGTTCCCTTTCCTTAGTGTTTTGAGTTTGAATTACTTCATGCTTTTTAATTTCATTAGTAATATCAGGGTTAGCAATGTAAAAAACATAGTCGGTTTTTCAATTGCCAACTATATTAGATTTGTCGGCTGGGTCAGGCTTTTGTTCTACTCAGTTAACAATTTTCTTTCGGCTGTTTTCTCTATCTCACTTAATAGCTTCCTTAATTTCTCAAATATTATCTAAATAAATAGTTTCAGCATCTTTTAAGTTAGCTGTGCGAGAATAATTATTAAAAAAGAGAATAATTTCTTCTTTTTTTAAAAAGATTTCCTCAGTCTCTTTACCTTTCTTAGGATTATGGCCACTTTCTTTAATAGTAGTTTCTTTTACTGGCTCTAAGTTTTTCGGCTTAGTTTTCATTACTTTGCCACTTTTAAACTGAATTTCAATATTTTCGTAAGTACCGAGGTCATTAGTTTCATATTTGATTAAATCTACTACTACTCAATTATCACCAGTGATTTTATAAAAAGCACATTTACCTTTCTTACTTAGTTTAGTTTCTAATTCATTTCAGTTATAAACCAAGGGACAGTCAGCCTCAGTACAAGCTAAATGAGAAATACCAATTAAGCAATTATGTAAGTATTCTAAGATTTGGGCTTTTCAGAGGGCTTGGGGTGTGGGTTTAGTATCAGTCATAATTATTTCTTTTCTTTATATTCCTCAAACTGCTTTTTTAAATCTTGCTGTTCCTCGGAACTGGTTTCATTTAGATATTTAAGAGGGTCATATCCTACTTTCTTTTCTAATCACCAAACATAATCAGTTTCGGTAGGTTTAAATCCTGTATTTATTCAGTCGGCAGTTTGTTCAAAAGAAAAACCTTTACTTTCTCACTGGTTAATAAGTTCAATAGTAAAGTCTAAACTAATATTTTTTCATTTTTTTAGCTTCTTTTTATCACTGGCTGAGGGTTCAGTAGCTGTTTCTTTAAACTTATAACTAGGACTATCAAATTTATAATCAGGGTGTAAATAAGGTAAATCTTGTAAACGGCTTAATAATTCTTTATCACCAGCTAAGGCTTTACCTGCTACTGCTCATTGTTCTAATTGGGGTCACTTAGTACCATCTTTTTTACCTGGTAAATTCATAGAGCCACACAATTGCAAATCATCAGCCAATTCGTTCATTTTTTCTTCATAAATAGCTAATTCAGGTAATTCCTCTTTTTCTACTAGTAAGCGAGCAAGGATAATGCTTTTCCGAGCAATTACTTTATTACCTAAATTATCTAAGGCTGTATAATCTAAATAAGCAAATTTTCCGTGTCTTCCACAAATAACATGATAATTTAAATCACCAATTTTACTACTATCATAATTTTCTACTCAGTTATCTAAATCATAAGTATCTACTAATTTAACTAGCGAGGGAATAGGTCTAGTATTATCTCTAATTTTTTTTCAAGTTTTATCTTTTCAGTTAGTAAATCAGTCAGCCGAAGGATAAATTATTTCTTTTAGGGGATTATCGAAACAATCCAATCTTTCTAATTCCTTACACTCACTTAAATCTAAACTAGTAAAAGCACTAAAACGGCAATCCAAGTTTTTCAAATTAATAAAATCAGATAAATCTAAGAAACCTTTTAATCTTTTATTATTAATCTCCAAATCTTTGATTTCACTCCTCTTTTCTTTGGGATAGTTTTCATCTAATCACTGTTGGGCTTGACTTTTTACTGGTTCAGCTGGTTTAGTTTGGGTTTTCAATGGTTCAGCTGGTTTAACTTCCTCAGCCGGTTTAAC
>Ga0307508_10001993_pt1 | contig 22305 bp, 26 predicted proteins | sample 9_EM_MG_FD_203089 | JGI IMG/M metagenome (GOLD analysis project Ga0307508, IMG submission 203089) | Populus trichocarpa ectomycorrhiza microbial communities from riparian zone in the Pacific Northwest, United States - 9_EM | ecosystem: Host-associated > Plants > Roots > Unclassified | place...
GCGCGCCAGACAAGGCCCGCCGGGAAGTGGAGTGACTCTGCTGGAGAGCTGAGGCGACAGGCTGGCGGTGGATATGGCCGCCGGCGGATGCAAAAACCAGACTGCATTCGTCCTCCTAGTCGCAGTCTTCACATACTCGCCCCAGGCTACAATCACTCCAAGACCCATCCATCCATCTGTACCTTCCCGCTAACGGTCTCAAGGTCGTATAGGGCGCCGAACCGAGTGACAAACCGGGCTCCGGGCTTCCGCCGTTCGGACTGGACTGCCCGGGTCCCACTGAAAATCCGAGCCCCGGACGGCGCTATCCCGATGCCTGCCATTCCACACTTCAGAGTGAATCTACAAGCCCCCACTCACCCGACTCCCAATCAATTCCTTTTGCCACGGCTATTCGCTCTGCGAACCCTCGCTTGCACTTCCTGTTGCTATTCACTCTCCCACACTCCTGGGTAGTCCCATTTGTTCCTCCAGTCCCCATTCACTTTGCTCCCGGCAAATACTGCAGGGTCGGAGCTATTCACCGCAACAGCCTCTGGTTCCCCTCAACAGCATCGCTCCGGTTCTAAGGATGGGTGCCGGCTACAGGTTGCCCATTCCCGATCCTCCAGCCACATGTGCTCCTGCGAGCCATTTAAGCGAGGATGTCTTGCACAGAACACCTATACTTCTGTGTATCGAACCGCACCGCTCGTGGCGAGTAACCCGGGAGACACGGTTGCTACCGTTGCATCCACCCTCGGCCTCTGCACGGTGAGAGCAAAATGAGACCACGTCTCTGCTCGGATCGTTCTCCAAGAAGAAGCCCCTTTTGTGGCGCTTGGGGTGCCCAAGGTTTACCCTCGCTAACACCGATGCCAGAGTCAACAGCTGACCACGCAATGTCACTCGATAATTCCTTCAAAAGGCCACATAGTAAATAGAATGGTGGCGCCTCTCAGGAGGTGCAGAGAGTGGATAGCGGTCGAAGGAGGTAACTGTACGGAGGAGTAGCAGTAGGGACGAAGTGACGCGACTTTTTCTTCACTTCTACCCCATAGACGGCCGCAGTTCACACCCTTCCAGCACACCGTCCTCTTCCTCTTGGTACAAAACCCCAACCAACTGCACGCCAGAAGAACTTCAATACCAGAATAAGTTCAGGACAGACCCATGTAGACGTCCGCCGATTCATCCGCCAGATCGAATCGCGGGCCTTGCAACAACTGCTCATATGGCGAAAGTTGCGACCACAGGTAACTGGCGATCTCGCTGCTCGCGGCCTGTCCCCGTGCAAGCTGAAAAGGTGTCATTCCGTTTGAGTTTGAGCGGCTTAGCGACGCGCCAGCCGCAACCAATTTCTTGATGCCTGATAAATCGCAGGAGCGTACCAACCAGCACGCTACCGTGTCGCCGTTGTCGTCTCGTGCGTTGACGAATTCTCGCCCTTTATTTACCAGGAGGTATGCTACTACGTCGAGTCTCCTACTTGCTAGAGCGCAATGTAACACCGTCCATCCGTCAATGTCGCGTGTGTACATAGCAGCTCCCTTTTCTATCAGGAGCCTGGCTATCGCGATTTGCCCGTTGTAAAAGGCACAGTGTAGTGGGGTCATCTCATAAGCACCGCGCTCGTCGATTTCTGCCCCCATCGCCAGCAGAGTTCGAACGACGTACTCGTTCCCCTCTTCGATCGCATTATGGATTCGACCCCGTGACGACCACTTAGGTTTCAATCGACATGAGAACTGGCGCGGCGACGGAGGGGCTGACTCGTACAGGGAGCTGTCCCATACATCGTGCAGCTGAACGGGGAGTTCGACCGCCGAGATTTCGGAGATGGAAAGGCCCAACCCCATGTCTAACAGCATCGACCAGCTCCATCCTTCGTAGGTACTGTTGGTGAAGAATGACGACGTTTGATAGTCAAAGCCCGCGCCCCAGAGTGGCGCCCGTTTGTACGCTGTCGAATTCTTCAGGTTGTCTGTGAATGATGGTAGCATGGATCTGACGGACCGAATGTACAGGGTGCCGTCGGATGTTGCTGTGGTTCCCATCGATGCGGCGTCGTTCTCTCTCGGCGGGGCGGAGAGTTCGGCTGCGGCATAGAAATTGCCCCCGAACAGAGTACAAGACTCGCTCGCGGGATCTTCTGAGCGGCGGGCAATGAGTTCTCGAAGCTGCAACGAGATTGTGTCGTTGGACTTTAGTAGCTGTGCCACGACTTTGTGCAACCTGCCGAGACTTTCCGAAGCTTCGGCAGTGGAATGGCTGGAGGCTATCGGTCAGCGATGCGAACGGCGTCGATAGTCACAGTTTGCTCACCACTGAGTGATACTCAGCATCAGATTCAAGCTCAACTTGTGCCGCTGAAGGTCCTCGATGATATCGGCGACCTCTACTTCCTTCCACGCCACCCATTGGACCCTCGCCAACACCGAGCCCGCTTTGCCGGCGGGCCCACTGGGATCGACAATCCCCGCAACCCGGCTCACGTATTTGTCCACACCGGAGCAGACGAGGACGCAGCTGCTCAAGGTCGCGAGGAGATGATGGAGGGATATCATCGTCAGCCGGTTGCCTTTCGGCATCGTGCTCTGATCTATGACGAAGAGTTGCATTCAAATCTTGCATCTCTGCCTTGACTTGGCCGATGGACTCCAGCGCGCCCATTGCGCTATCGTAATCTTTGAGCAGGCTTACGATCTTTGCTGATGTCGCAACCAGCCCGGCGATCGAAACGACGACCGACAAACGGTCGAACATCCTTCGTTCGGACGATGTGGCGGAGCCGGTGAGGCAGTCTCGAACGATACCGCTGATTCTCGGCGATCTCGCCCTCTGCCGAGGGGACGATTTGCGGCGCTTTCGTTGTTGAATATGCGGTCACAGTCGTGAAAGCGCCCAAGCAAGGTGAGGCAGCACTTCCTTAGTTGACTGCGTTGCGCGATGTTTGGTGGAGGTATGTAGCGCTGAGGGGATATGGATCGCCCATATTTACAGCCCCGCTTTGATGAAGGCGGAGGATGGTCTGGCAGCCCTAGCGGCATGGCAAATGGATGCAGCTAATCATGCACAACAGCGGTTAATATGCCCGCAAGACGCAGCTGCAAGTACCTAGGTCGCATGCGAGTGATGAATAAACAAAAGAAAAGACGCAGCTGCAAGCTTACATAGTAGATGTGCTTCTACCGGGCAGAGAGATATTTCTCGCATTGTGCCCTGTCTAACCGGGATTGATGCCCGCTGGGCGTGTCATATCGACTCGCCGAACAACAACTATCCACCGATGCTGTGACGATCATGATACCTACCTCAAAGCGCGTAGATAAGTACGGCCTACCGGTAGACCAAAGCAGGACGTCGCCCGTAGGCGGGTCGGCAACGAGCTATTCTATTTTACCGTTTTTCTCTCTCCGTCGCCCAATTGAGGGCCTGGCTGGCAGAGACCTCGTCTTCAGCAGTCGTGGGTGTCAGCCGTCCAGAGTGGCTGAGGAACGTGCCTCTGCCAATGCCGAGTTTCTCCGCTGGCCACCTGTGGGGAGGACAGATACGGGATGAGGTTCTGCGGGAGGAAGTGGGCCAAACGATACAGTCGATAGGATTGGGCAACAAGGGAGGCTATATGATTGGCCTCTCGCCCAGAGCTTGTAATGGTGTCGGTGGTTGTGAGTCCTAGAAATGATGTCAGCCAAACTGACTAGCAAGTCAGTGCAGATCAATGGCGAAAGGGTTAGAAGTCTCATACCCATCGCCATAGGTTAGTCCCGGCACTTATCTTGTCTATACATCGCCAGTTGCTGCCAACCAAAAGGCAGGTCGGAGAGCCAGGTCCGGCGAGACGGAATCATAAAGAATCACGCCATCAGCTTCAGCGCAAAGGGGCCCGCGGTGGCGATTGAGCTCCGGTGGTGCCCAGCGCACACAGAGAGGAGGGCTGGAAGTGAGGAGGCCGACGAATGAGCCAAACTGGCGGCGGACGAACCTGACGCCAACGAGGTGCGATTCTTTGGCTATATATGGAGATCGGCACGGAAGAAGACGCCTCCCCCCGAGTCCCCCGCCGACTCGAAACAATCTGGAAGGAAGTAAAGGCTTGGGCGGGCGTGAAAGCCTCCCACCGGTGCAGCCACAAGTCGCGCCAGAAGCCATACTTAACCCCGGCTAAGGGGGATAAACGGCTGGCCTCGAGATTCTGCCGGTCGCTACCCCGCCGGCCAGTACCTCCAGTGGATGGGGGACCGGTCTACGGTTGGGAGTTGGTGGTGACGATGGGTACGTGTCCCCGAGTGGGGGCGCCTTTTCAAGGACTGCCCGCAATGGATGCGCCAACCGAAGATCCTGTAGATGGAGATGGGCAAGGGCCGATTCGAGACCTCTCCGCGGACGAGCGGTGCAGCCAAGCGGCTCTGGACTCACTCGTCACCACAGGCTTGGGGCAATGGATCCCGGAGACGGCTAAGGAAGACGACCAGAGCGAAGCGTCAGAGTGGGAACTTGAGCGGAGGAGAGGAGACGGGGTTAGAGGGGTGGCTTCTCACCGAAAGCATATATCTGTCTGTCCCGCATGTGCGTACCATATTCGCCGCCGCCGCCGCCACCGCCACCGCCACCACCACCACCACTTATCCCGGCACCAAGAGCACCCGAACTGCAGTGACTTTCCCCACCCGGGTGATCGGAAATCCTTCAAGCAGCGGGGACGGAAGGTCGTCCGTTACCGCATCTCAAGCCGTGCACGAGCCCGTGGTCAGCGCTGCACGCGAACAGATGTCCGTGGGCCTGACTATGGCGAGGGTATGCCGTAGTTGCCCGATGACTGGGCGTTCATGATGCTGCAGCTCCTATGTGCCATGCTGATGACGATGAGGCTGCAATTACCCAATGACGGGCTTTGCCTTGCCTCGCAGGGGTTGGACGACCGGCAATGGTAGGGAAATGCTCTCTGGACGGAGAGGATCGAGAAATTGCGCTGAAAAGGGGGGAGCCGGTGTGACACCGGTGGGGGGTTGCTGACGTCCTTGCGCAGACGGAGTGTCCCGGCCTAGGTGCCTCCAAGGTCAGCAACTGAGAATAAAACCCGTGGACCGCCCCCAGAAATACAGTTCATGATGACGTGTTCGTACACCGACGGAGGGTAAAAGCCGCTCTCCTCTCTCCCCTCCTCCACCGCCACCGCCGTCGCGACTACCATCGCCAACCCGCTACCAACCCACCACCGACCCAGCCATCATGTCATCCATCGCTGGCGCCGCCTCTCAACCCGGCAGTCTCTGGCGAGCCGCACGCAAGGACCCCGAGCTCTACGCGATGGCGTTCCTGGTGGCGTCGACGTTCAGCGTGTTCAGCTTCTACTTCGGCCGGCACAGCACCACGCAGATGCACATGGGCGAGGAGCGCATCAACATCGCCGAGAAAACGGCCCCCCTGGGGCGACGGTGTCCCCGTCGAGAACTCGGACCGCATCAACTTCAAGTACATGTACCACCCCGGCGGCGACATCAGGAACGCGCCCAAGAAGGCGCCCAGCGCCGTCAATTCCGTCACCGTGCCCGCCGTTACGCTGCCGAAGGCACGCTCCGAGTGCTGGACGAGGGACGACGGGATGCGCGCTGACCTGAGAATAGAATCTGCACGATAGGTTGAATAAGTATGGGTAGGACAACTACTAGCTTCGGAGGCAAATGGGATCCGCACATCGGTGACAGCCCATAGCCGGAGGAAAGGGTAGACAGTTGCATTGGGAAGGATCAATAGGAGTCATTCTGAAGGAGACTGGAAAGACGCACCGCGACGTATCTTCGGCCATGGCTTAACCGGGTAGAAAAGGTGCCTTGGGCGGTCTCCGAGGGACAGCGCGTAGAGTCGCGGTCAGACGGCAATTTTGAGCAGGCGTGAAGTAAGAATCGCGTTACAGACAACTTCACTCATTGATTCACTTGCCCCCCCCCCCCATGAACAACTGGTAAACATTCGGCTCAAATCGAAGTAACGCCATCAAGCAATCGCAAAGGTAAGAATGAGGGAGGGCGGTAGAAGAAAGCGGGATGTAAATGCAATAGAAGAAACCGAGAAAACGAGAAAAACACCCCTCTTCCCCCCCCTCCACTCCAAAGTAGGAAAAATGGCCCCCGACCACAATGAAACACAGCGCAAAAAAAAAAAAAAACAGGTCCCACAAATCTATCCTAATCGTGTCAAACCCCCTCCACATTACATCTTCCGGTTCACCAACCAGCCGCAACCCTCCCGTAAGTGATGCAAAATGAAAATGATAGCGAACTCGCAAACCAGCCAATGAAAAATGAAAGCCACAAATGTAACTACAAAAACATCAAAGAAAGAAAGTAAAAAGAAAGAAAACGTAATCATCCGTGCAAAAGAAAAAAAAAGTTCAGCTGTCATCCGTCAAAACAACCCTGCGGAAACGGAAGAGCAAGAAAAATGTTCGGCGTAGGTGCGGCTCAGTGAGCTCCCTCGCCGTCGTCGTCGCCGTCTTCGTCCGAGCTCTCGAAGTAGTTGATGTTGGTAGCCGCTGAGCTGCGTTGGCTCTTTCTCCTATTCGGATCCTCGTCCCTGAGACGCACGGCTTCCCTGCCCCTCAATGCCCGCTTCAGCTCTCTATCTCGCTGCGCCATAGCCACCGCTGCCGAGGATGAGGCGACCGCGGGGAATCCAGCGTTGCCGCCCGCTGTAAAGATGGGCGGGGGAGTTGGAGCCGCGGTGCCACTGATAGAGAAGAAGCTGGGAATGGTTCTCTGGTGCAACGGCTGAGAAGGCGGAGCGGAGGCGTGAATGAATCGCAACTGCTGCACCGGAGCGGGGGGCGATACGGTCGAGGTATCACTGGCCCTCCGGCCCTGTGGCTTCGCTTTCGCCTTCATCTTGGTGGTTGGCACTACCGGCTTGCAGGCGGAACGCGTGGACGACGACGAGCGGTGACGCGTTGCACGGCCGTCCGTAGCGGTTTGAGGTGGAGGCTGGACACGTACAGAGGCCTCGATTGGGTGGGCCGTCGGGGGGGGAGGCGGCGCCAGCGGCGGTGCCGCCGGAGCCGTTGCGACATCCGCAATCGAGGAGGATGCGCGTGAGGGCGACTGTAGCCGGAGAGGCGGGGGGTGTGGGGAGGTGTCAATCGTTGGGCCCGGCGCGACCTCGAATTGCGCAGAGGCGGGGGGTGCAGTGAGATCCAGAGAGACGTCCTCCATTACTTCCTCCTTCGGGATGATTTCCGGTTGCGCCGTCGCTCCGGTCAGCGGAGCAGCCCGCGCGTGGGACTCGCCGTTCTGGCATTGCCGCTGCTGACAGGGAAGCGGCTCCGCCAAGATCGGTTCGATGGGCTTCGCGTCGACAGCGACAGAGGGGTACCCTTCCATCGCCGTGTCCGGCTCCTGCTTCACGTAGCCAGCTACTCCATTGGGCCCATATACCGGCGATCTGGTGGTGTTGTCGACGGACTCAGTGTCCGTGGCGGCAGCGGCAGTGGAAGTGCTGGTATCAGCAGAGGACTGAGTATTCCGCTCCCATTCCGTCGGGGTAGGGGTGGCCTGACGGAAAGTGAACTTGGTTTCCATCACCTCCGGCGACCACGACGATTCCCCCCATCCCATCACCTCCGGCGTAGCCTCCATGTCCCGCTCCATTGACATCGATCCTTCCGACGACTGGTCCGCGGAGCCGGCTTTCACGAACTTTCCGTTTTCGCCCCTCCTCTTGCCACCGGCGGTCGAGCTGGTTTCGGAGCCCGACGGCCGGTGGTCGACCTTTGGTTTCTTCTCGAACTTGCCGCCCTTGCCACGTCGAGCCTCCTGCATTGCCCTCATGCGCTCCCGCTTCCTCTTGCTCTCCTCCTCTTTCCTGCGTCGCTCGTCCTCCCGCTTCTCCCGCATTCTGCGATCCTCCTCCGCCTTGCGCTCCCTCTCCTGCTGCTCCTGGGCGAGGATCTTCTGCAGCTCTTCCGGCTCGACCTTGAGCGCACGCTCGAACGGCTCCAGCAAGCGCAGAATCAGCGTCTCCCGGTTCCGCCAGCAGATGTCGCACTTGAGGTCGCGGTCGGAGGCGAGATCGACGTGCATCAGATCGTGGCCGCATTCGGCGAGGCGCTCGGGGTTGGTGCGCAGCGTTCGCAGCGAGCGACGACGGCCGCCGACGGCAGCAGGGGACGACTCCATAGCAGCGGCGGCGGTGGTGGCGGGGCTGCCAGCCAGGACAGAGTCGGGGGCCGGGGCGAGAATGAGGGTGGCGGACGGTGGTGGATGGGTGGGTGGTGCGGTGGCGCTAGATGGCGATGGTTAGGGGTGCGGTGGTGGCCCTGCAACGGAGCCGCGTTGCTCGGTATCGGCAGCGGCAGCAGGGAAGCGAGAGCGCGAGCGAAGAGCAGAAGAACGGAGGAATTGTCCGGACAGAATCGGAGAGCTCCCGGCAGCAGAGCTGGGCGAGGTTCGTGCTGGCGGAGCACTGCGTGGCGGTTGTGGGTGCAGTGTAGCGTGATTGCGAGGCGAAGGGCGGGTTGAAAGAGGAAGGAAGGATTGGGGACGATGGAGCCAGAGGGATGGGTCCGGGCTGTGATACCGGTTCTTTCTTCTTTCCGGCTGGCCGCTTCCCTTTCCGGCCGGCCGCTTGCCGGACGTCTCTCTTGGTGATTTGACGATGTACCTAGATATCTTTTTTGCCGACCGGACGGTCCTGCGTCGCGGCCCCGCCCGCTGCGTGGCCGCGACCTGCAACAAGCGGGAAGCGTGGTCTCCCCGCCGCCCCTTTAGCTGCGGCCGCGGCCGCCCGTCTTCTCCGGCACCGTCTTCCGCCCCCCTTGCCTCACGACGACCACGGCCGCAGGCCTGGCGCAGCTGCGCTTCCGCACGCCTCCCTCCCTCGGCCCCAGATCACACGCAGCGGAAGGCCGCGGGCGGCCACAACGACGTCCGCATGGGGCGCGCACGAGATAAAACAGGCCTGCCGCCCGCCCACGCCCGCCCGCCCGCTTCGGCCTGGCTGGAAATGCAGCTGGCCGCACCGCTGCCCTTCTTCCGGCCGCCACAGGGCGGAGCCCGCACAGCGATCCCAACACGCACACACCGGCGGACCAAACAGACGTCGGGCCTGCCGCCGGCGTGGGTGCTCCCTAATGCACGGCCGCCGTCCCACCCCACAGATGCTGACGGCTGAAGGCCCTCGGCGGCATTGCTGGCACGCAGTGGCTACACGTTGCAGCAGCACTGCCGTCTGGTGAGGCCAGACCTTATCGCAGCCACCGTTGGCTTCTGCGCCGGCAGCCGTGAGTATTGTTCGCCCTCGGTGGAAAATCGCTCCCGACTCGCTGGTTTCATCAAGGTCTCCCCTCTCTCCACCATCCCTGGCCGCGGTCAGGCGAAAAGCACGCACCCCGTTCATCTATCTGCAAGCCCGACCAACCCGCGAGCCGTCGACTGGATCTCGTGGCTGGATAAAGGCTCCACGGGTTTCCCTTCACCTCTCGCATTCCAATGCATTTTTTTTCCTGTCTCCGTCACAAGCGCTGCAGCTCCCCCCCCCCCGGCCCTCGGAGAGCACGCCCGCCCGCACCGCAAGCCAACTCTCGCCGGGCGTTGGCTTCTGCTCCGTGCAGTTCTCGGGATCGATCAGGGCGGAATCCGTCCATCGCCACCATCGCCACCGCTGCCGTCTCTTTTGCCCGTCCTGTGCCGGCCAAGGTCGGCGTTTGATCCATCCGAACGGACGAACGACTGGCGCGGAGCCACCCAGCGCAAGGTCCCGGCGATCCCACCAATCGCCCTCATCACGCGGCCAGGATATTCCTCTGCGCAGCCCGGTGCCAAAAGCCCCCACGAAACACAAAGCACAACCCGGCAACAAGCCCGCTGGTCGGCCAGGCAGCAAGTCAGCACCACCCACCAGCCAACACACGTGCCCGCAGATGCATGGGAGCCTAAACCTTGTCTGCGGTGAAGCCGCTCCCTCTGCCAGCAACTCTACGGCCGGATCGAATTTTTTGTCCCACATCTAGCCGTCCCCTACTCCCGTGTGGTCAGATTGCCGGATACGTCTGCGTCGATCCGCAGGGGCCGTGAAAGGGAAAGGAAGTCAGACCACAAAAGGGTGTCCGGCCGCGCTCCGTCCCCCCCTCCCGCTGCATACAGCCCCGCTAACACCTGGTGCAAGTCTTTATCCGGTGCAGCCAGCATCGCCGCGGCCGGTGTCAGCCAATAGAAAGAGATCGTAAAGGCGTGCCGTCGCCGGGCAAGGACTGCTGCCGGCATTTCCGGACCCGGGCTTCGTGTCCCCCGATGCCCGGAGCACGGCGGGGGACGACATTGGCTTCCGCGCCGCTTGCGTGGTTCGTTCCGGAGCGGCTGGGCGGCGAAGTCCCGGATTCGTCGAAGAACGAGTTCCATCACTTTCGTAGGTAAGCACATACACCTACTCCCTGTTCTCGCATGTCTGCTCGCATTGTCTTTCGTGGACTCACGAATTAATGCGAGATCGGGATTGCGAAGCCCTTTCCCCAGTGGCCAACACGTTTCTGGGTTTTCTGTGGCTCCGGATCACATGTGACGACGAGCACAGAATGGCGGTGGCCTGTGTCTCTCGGCTACGGCCACGGCGGTAATGTGGGTTTGCCCAGCGCTCCGCCGTGGCGGCGCCTTCTCTTGGCGACGGTGGGACACCGTGGAGCTTGAATGTGACCAACCACACAGCGGTGCGGAAGTTAGGGAGGGCGAAGAGGCGCTGTTGACGGGGTTAGGGGAGGGACAGACAGGCCGGACTCTTCACTCGGGGTTCGGGCCTTTCGTTGGCAGCAAACGGCAAGGGGACGCCGTTGATGCGCCACATGGATGGAAGAAGCGAATGCCGAGGATCTACGCACTTTCGGCCCTCGCCGGTTGGTCCGCTGTCTCCTCGCTGGCGGCACGGTACAGGTTGCCGCACCCATGCGTGCCGGCCGTGATCACGGCTGCCGACTTTCCGGATCCGTGCATCTCAGCCAGAACCCAAACTCACCAGCACCTTCAAATGTTGGTACTGCCATTGTGCTTTACCTGGGTTATCGCTAGAGCACAGTACTTTACTACTCGTAGGCACTGGTGACTTATCTGCCGTAGTTTCGATACAGTACAAAACCGCTGCGTCAGCCGAAAAGCGCTGGTATGCGATATCGGCCATCCGAAACTACCACGCCGGTAATGAGGATCAGACCGTCACCAGCCTCCCGAGGAATGGGGGCACCTGTGGCGTAGTCGCTGCGCCACGATTCTGACATTGTTCCATCACCGCAGCCCGGGGCCGCTTCGGCCGCTTCCGGTTCGAACCGACTACCTAGTCCCTTTCCGACCGGCTGACTGATCCGCCTGCCAAGACCGACTGGCGCTTCGTAGATTGGGAGCCGGAAAGCGCAAAGGATGTGCATAGTAGGAAGATGTCGATAGCTCGAGAGGGGGAAGCAGATTCTACATCACAGAGTTTCCTGGAGTTGTGCTTGGAGCGATGGCGGTGGCAAGGCGCTTAATATCCGCCGAAGCGGTGTTGGCGCGCTGCTATAGCACTCGCTCATCATTGCCGCACGTTGCAACAAGCCCAAAACAGATGGAGACAAGCGAGTACATACGCCACGAACCGGCATCGAAACACGCAAACGGCTATCCTTGATCCAATCAACATTCGAAGTGTGGGGGGGGGGGGGGGGGGTATGGAGCATCAGGGGGTAACCTGGTATTATCCCTGCAGGCAGTTGTGGTTTCGAGTGCCAGCCTCACGATTGCTGTGGTCTGCAATATATGTAGCGGAGGTGGCAATACCTAGTGGTTCTACCAAGATTCCACGTTGCATGAAATTCGCCCCAAACCCGCGATCAGCCCCTCGATTGGGGATAGTTTTTCGGACACCTCCCTCGTCCACCCATACTCTAGTTAGATTACTACTGGTGGTATGGTTGCGCACTATCTATGTACGGCAGAGATCGTTCGACATGCCACAATGCCAACAGCCCTATCACACGAGGCGGGTCTCGCCACACAATGGTGTGGCTGGTGTCCGAGTGGCGCAGTCGCTGTTTCCCGGTGGACCGGAAGAGCACAGCGCGTTTAGGTACTCTCCCGGCCAGCGCGCATGCACTCTATCTACAAGAGCCCAGCCTTCCCGGCCTCGCTGCCGATTCCCAGGCTTTGTATCTCCTCAAGTTCCTAGTGTGCGCAGTACTCTCTGCGGCAGCAGCCACAGCACCGGACCTCTGCCACACCAGAGCACTTCTCCTTCATCGTCCGAGTCAATGCCCGCATAGTCGTAGGTAGGTACATACATAGATATGCACCAGTGCTTCCGGGCCCGGACTTGCCGTCAGCTAGCGGAGGCGGTAATCACAGCCCTGCCACATATCGGTGACTTCACCACCGATACCTGTTGAAAGAATACCGATTAGCGATGAGGATAGAAACGAATGATAGGGGTTCGATCAGTCTTAATGCTGTATGGGATGAGGAAACACAAGGCGTATCGATTCTTGTAGTTCGAGTGGTTCACAACTTCGCTGTAGTATTCGATAAGTATAGAGCAGAAGGAGAAGAGAAAGAACCCGCAGAACAAATATCCTCCGCTGACACTTCCCTGCTTGCGCCTTACGCAATCGTGTCCTCAACAAACTCCAAGGCTCAAGCGTCAAATCTAAACAACGCGCGAGAAGCATTTCCAACAATACCCACTGCATACGGGGTAGGGAAGTACTGGCATTGTGGGCGCAGTTTGGCGGAGACAACGCGGGTCAGCCACAGTGGCAAATCTGGGCCCAAGGAAAGTGTCTAAGTGGATACTGTACATACGTAAGCTATCAATGGTACCAACCAGTTCTGGAGAAAAGAGGGCGTGCAATTTTCAAGCTCTGCGCATCGAAAGGAGGAGGAAAGATGCAGCTTTTTTTTGTTTTGTTCTGTCATTAATCGCATGCGTCCTCTCTAGATCATGGCGATACACTGTCCGTTTCCGTCCAATGTCCCTTCGGCACGATGTAGCTCTCCCCTGCCCTCCGCCCTGGCCTGTCCCAAGAATAAGATATGCATTCAAATTTTAGCTCACTCCTAACCCCATTCCTCTCCTCGGGCTTCTCCCGCTCCAACTCCGACGCCGCTCATGGTATTCCACCCAGTGCTCCCCCCATTCCCACCCTTCGTCCCACATCTGTAGCCGAAAAATAGATTAAAAGATGACAAAATCGGTGCACCAGCGTGTATAAAGTACGTATCGAAGTTTCGAAAGCAGCAGCGCCTATGCCGCAAGGTACAGCCTTTATTGCGGAATCGTACGTACAAACTGACCCTGTGCTAGATCGCCCACCTTTTTTTTCTCTCCACAGTTGTACCCAACGAAAATCAGTTCTATGTACCCACCCGGCCCAAGTCTCCCGAAAAGGAAAAGGAAAAATAATAATAAAAAAAATCGTGTCCAGATTAGAAGTAACGCCCCAAGGCAGGACGCAAAAAAAGAACGAAAAGTCACGATACCCACAACGCCCGTCGAAAAAGAAAAAAAAGAAAAAAAAACCGGATGGAAGTAATGCGTTCGCTAGGCCCCGTTCATCTTCCACGTCCCCACCCACTTGCCTGCGGCAAAGATCCACTGCGACGCCACCACGGACTCGCCCTTCTTGACTCTGTCGACGAGGCGGCGGATGCTCTCAGCGCCGCCGACGTCGTTCAGCCGCTGCTCGTCGGAGACCGTCTTCGGGTTCGGCGGGAACGGGTCTCGGTTGACGGGGTTCGTGACGTTATTGTGGGCGTCCACGACTGCGATCGGGTTCCCCTGGTGCGCACACGGGTAGTTAGCCAACTTGCCGGACGAGGACGACGGGAACGAACAGACCTGGTCGACGAAATCGAGCAGGACGAAGCCGCCACGCTTCCCCCACTCGCGCGTGCACGCCGCGACGCCGTCCTTCAGGTTACCAACGCCCGTGTCGCCGTTGAGCGTGGTCGCGTACGTGTCGTTGGCGGCGAAGATGTTCAGCGTCTCGCTCAGCTTGCGGTACAGGAACCGGTTCATCAAGCCGATGCGCCCGGTCGCGAGCACGTCCGGCAGCCGCTGCGGGCCGTAGAACGGGACCGGCCGCGTCGCATAGCACGTGTAGTTGGTCGGGTCCGAGACTTCGAAGTCGGTCTCGAAGATGAACTGGAACTCCGGCAGCAGGTACGGCACCGCCGCGACGTCCGCCGACGTGCTGATGAAGGTGACCAGACGCTTGCGGTCGAGGATCAGCGACTGCAGCGTTGGCCAGCCGGAGCCGTCGGGGACAAACGACCATTCGGCGAGTCCAGCAGCGGCGAAGACTTCCGCGATCCGGGTCGCCGGGATGTTGTCGCTGTTGACGAGGAGCAGCGTGACGACCTCGCGTTCGTGCTTGAGCATCCACGTCCTGACCGCCGCGAGCCAGTCCGCGAGCGTGCCGCCGTCAAAGATGTCGCACGACGAGTGGCACAGCCGGACCTCGTTCTCCTCAAGGTGCACCTGCGACTGCAGCAGCCGCACGCCCGCCGACAGCTGCACCGTCGCATTGTGGTACTGGTTCCCGCTCAACGCGAAGCGGTTGCTCGCCGTCCGCACGAACGCCGCGTTGTGCGCGCCCACATGCAGTATCTGGTCGTAGGGGATGTCGCACAGCTGCGGCGAAGAGTTGCACGCCGTCATGTCGTAGGCGGCGGCCGCAAGACGGACGAGGCTGAGCCCGGCGGGCAGGAGGAGGCCGGGGAGACGCATCGTTGGAGTTGGAAAGTGTCGGGTGGATGGAAGGTGGACGGTGGAAGGTGGACGGAGGAAAGGAAAAGGAACGGAAGATAAAGCCGGTGCACGGCGGTTGCTCCGAGTGCAAGTTTTCCTCTGCTGTGTCAGCCTCAGCCGGAGCTGAGCCCACCCCCGCAACACCGATGTACGTACACACCCACCGTTTCGAGCTTCTCCTCCGCCAATCCCGTTCGTTTCCCCCCGCACATATGGCGCATCCAACCATGTATAGAAGGCGTCGGGTTGGGCGTTGTGTAAGATGCATAGCCTTGTGAGGAATCGGTCGATACCCACCTCCGCCTTTCGAATCGGACGCTGGGAAATCATGTGCAGTACTGCAGCTATTTCGGTCACAGCGGACTCATGATAGGTATGGCCCCCCACCCTGGGGTCGCTATCGCCCGAGCGTGCGGGCGTGGGAGGCGTATTCGCTTGCGTAGGCGTTGGCTTCGGCGAGAGGTGGAAGACGCATTACATATGATATCTACGAGCAGCGTTTGTCGTGGGAACCGCACAGTCCAAACGGGCTCCATGCAATCGTAACCCCGCATGCGGCTCTCCGCCACTGCCACCGCCACCGCCACCGCCACCGCCACACCGTGTGGCACAGATGTAACCCCACCTCCCACCGCCTGGAGTGCAAAAGCAAACCATCTCCCCCTCCATCCTCCATCTTCCTCTGCCAACCCATCTCGCGCCACCCAGCTATGTCCACCCTCGCCTCGCATCTCTCCTCCGTCCTCCCGGAGGCGTTGATATCCCACCTCACCCGCCGCCGCACGTTCCTGACGCTGCTGGTGGCGCCGGCCGTCCTGCACCGACTGCTCGGGAACTACCTGCTCTTCCGCGCGCTGGGGCCGGGCGGGCTGCCGTCGAATCCGGTCGGCTGGGCGGTCTCGTGCGCGCTGAAGCTGTTGTCGCGGGAGCCGCTGTCGTCCGCGCGGTACGTCGACGACGGGCCGGCGCACCTGGCGCCGCTGGTGGTGCGCTCCGGCGAGCGGCCGCGCACGAGCTGGCACCCGGTGCCGCAGCGCCAGGTGTCACAGCTGCCGTCGGCGGACGTCGTTGCCGCCATCGAGAGCGCGCTTCTCGAGGTCCACGCCGAGTTCTACGAGGTTACCGAGCAGCGCACGAGCGTGTTCGAGCGCCACGGTACCGCCCTCTTCGTCAAGAAGGACCTGCCCGACGAGCGCGTTGCCGCCGCCGTCGTCCGCGCGAAGAGGGAGGTCGCGCACGTGCACGAGACCGACGGCAGTGCCCACGTCGTCATGGCATCACATGCGGATTGCAGGGAGGTCATCGAGAAGGGCTGGGGCCAGAGACATCCGCTTGCCGGTGTGCTGTTGTGCAGGGAGTACTTGATGATCTACGCTCCGAGGAATTGGGAAGAGGTCAGCGTGGTGAGGACGATCGTCGAGGCGGCCGTCAAGGGAGCGGTGGGGAAGGCGAAGCCGGTGCCAGGGCAGTGGAACTCCTAGAAGAAGTAGTAGAAGAAGAAAGAGCCACTGAGAATGGTGGCCATCATCAGTCGAAAACCCTTCCTCGCAAAGCATGAAGAGTACACATCATCGTGATACTACATACATACTACGCTCGGTCTAGTTGAACTCGCACAGCCAGCCCCCATCGTGCTCGTACCATCCACCGTTGATCAGATCCAGCTCCGTATCCCTCCAGTACTTCTCCTTGCCATCCTTCTTGGTCTTCATGTCCAAATCGCCGACGCCACAGTCAACTCCATCGACTCCGTCGGCATCCATATCGACCCTCAGGAACACCGTCAAGTCCCTAACCGTCATGGCATCCATGAAGCTATCGGGAATGCTCCCGAGCGGGCCCTCGGGATCCAGCCTGGTCTGCACCTTGGCGAGAACGGGCATCAACTCGCTGCGCACTAGAAAGGCGACCACCTTTTCCCCGAGTCTGTCGCGCTCGGCATCCCACACGACGCCCGCGGGCACGACGAACCCGCTCGGCGGCGCTTTTGGCAGCAGGAACTCGACTGCGCGCCGGACCCTCCGCGGCTGCCCCGATGCGAGATCGAGCGGACAGAAACCGCGGCCGCCGCCCTTCCTAAGCCTGAGCGCACACGTGCGGCAGTGCTTGGCGGTCGGCGGCGCTGACGGACTCTGCACCACCCACTTGGGCTTGAACTCGACCAGCAGCTGGCGCTCCGACTGTGGCGACATGTCGGCTACCAGGAACGCGTGGGACTCGGTGGTCTCGAGGTACATGCCCGTGCGTTTCTTGGGGCGGCCGCCGCGAGCTTCGAGCTCCTGTAGCCGCACATTCTCGCGCGCGAGGAGCGCCGCGGGCAAGCGGACCAACTCCGTGGCAATCAGCAGGTGCTGGGGGAAGAGAGGGAACGCCGTCGTCGTCAAGTAGTCGAAGGCGGCCAGGTTGGGCTGGGCGGACGGCAGTGTCTTGCGGAGTCTCAGCAGACGGTTGTTCAGCGCGAGTGAGGGGGTTCCGTCGGACTGGGCGATGCGGAAGATCACGTTGGCGGCGCCCTCGGCGAGGTAGGAGAGGGAAATGTCGAGCGGGAGGAGCGGGGCCGCGGTCGACGGGGCCGCTGCGGCCAGCTTCTGAGATGTGCTGGCGTCCGCAATGGCAATGGGAACGATAGAGGTATCGGAGGCCATCTTATCGTTCGGCGGCGAAGGTGCGGTCGAGAGATAGCGGGGTAGTCGAGTGCAGAGACGAAGGATTAGCCAGCGTGAGAGCAGTCACGACAGCTGCGGGGAGCATCAAACGATCCGAGGAAGCCGCACTTGAGGTCCTGGCGGGATTTTCGTGTATTTCTCACGGGGGTTGGCCGGCAACAAAGAGGGTTGAGGAGGGGATGGGATGGATGATCGTTACAATAGTAGCGGGCGCGAAGGATGAAGTTTGGCGACAAGAACAAAAAAGCGGAGCGGAGGGGAGGGGAGGGGAAGAAGGGAGGGGAATATGGCCGGGGGCAGCAGCAATGCAACCTCAACCGTTGTCTTGCTCTTATTCAAGATCGCAGTAGTGGATAAGCTTGCCAGGCCAAACCACAATCGTCACGCAGAACTTCCGCACGATAGTGCTGTGTCACGCGACTAAGCGCTTCAGGACCAGACTTAGCTCCGCCAGAACCAGAGCATGTACGTAGCAAACGCGAAGGGGAGAGCGGACCATGTAGCAGAGATTGCAAATTATGGCCAGCCGCGATTGAAATGATCTGCGCTGTGTGTCCGAGCCGAGTCTCAGACCACCGGAGGCGATTCAGGACTGTGGGCGCTAGCCACTTCCAAATATCGCAACCTTTTTTTCCTCATCATGGTGACTAATGAGGGAGGCAGCTGCATCACTCCTTTCAGCCAAACATCCTGGGCGAAACCAAAGTGCTCACCATATGTAACAGCATCTCAGCGTAACAGTAGTTATCGCTCAGCGCAATAGCATCGCCCAGCGTCGTCCCGAAGAACCAATAGCAGCGTCGCGAACCGTTCTCGCGAAGCAAATCGGGGTCAGTCTTGATGAATCGAAACATGCTCACCCTGCTATTTCCCATGGTCTATGATTTCTGCCAACATACTATTTCTTCGGTGCCATGTTTAGTTACCCACATAGTCAGTCCAAGCAGTGAATACCTCCCGTCTCTTTTCCGGCATCTGTCTCTCCAATTATGGTTTGCTTCGCTGGCGGTGAACCGCTTGCCTATCGAGAGAAATAAAATATAAAGACGGTAAACATCACCCACGCCGTGAATACAACATCATCCTTTCTTTGCAACAAAATTGTCACCAGTTTGCAGTTAATTCCCTACCGCTCGGAATGCTACGGTCCTTTCACCCGTTCTGATGGAGACCCAATTGAAGTTGACGCGCGCTGAGTTGGTTTGGGGGTTTGTCATCCTGTCCTTTCCTGGGCAATGACCGCGCCTGTCTTCTTGCCCCTCCGTAGGCAGCATCCATCGCGCCAAACCTGCGCCATCCCATTCCGTTGTGTTGTTTTCGATCCAGACCGAGTTGACTGACGGCTAGTATGTCGAAATCGAGTTGTTGGGTCAATCGAATAGGCTCTGCAATCGGAAAAACATCCCTCCATATACATTTGCTCACTCAAGAACTGGAGGAAGCGGAAGAGGACATTTTCCGCGTGTGGCTGAATGTTGTGGTGCAACGGAGTCCTCGAATGCTAGTAGTAGCAGAACATAACTCAGTCGTTTGATTCCAGCGCCACCTGAGGCGGCTAGGCTAGTTCACAAGACGGCCAGCGCCTATTAACCTGCCCAATGCATGAATTGACTCCAGCAATGACGGACGCTGCTGTATGGAGTCAGAGTTGATGGAGGGCTGCTGCGGGTCGACTACTGGCTCTTACGTCTGACTGATCAGTCATGTTCCACATGCACGCCGCTCCGGCTGCACCGCTTGCTATGCCACGAGCCTCGGCGCTGAGTGGTCTGCTCGCATCGCATCAGCCAAGCTTCGAATTTCAGGTGTGGCCGAGGGAATTTACTAGGAGCCGTGGGGAGTGAGTGATGCTTGCAGATTCACTGGGGTATGACAGGCCTGGGGGCAGCGCCGTCCGGCTCGGATTTCACCGGGACCGGCCAGTCCGAAGGGTAAAAGCCCGGCGCCCAGTTCGGTGCATAGTGCCTGGAGACCGCTACCGTGAAGGTACCAGTGAGTGAATGGGCCCCGCAGCTACGAACGGGTGTTGAGCGATTGTAGTCTCAGACGAGCGAGTAGAGACTGCGAGTATGAGTGATGCCTAGGAGGAAGGATGATGATAGGAGGACGAATGAGGACTGGCGCACGCATATCATCATTGAGGATCATCGTGCGGCGGCCGTACGCCGCCACGCCCGACCCCCTGACCACCACATCCAGGATGGTTTCAGCGAATCGGCCAGGACTGGCCGCTGGAGATAAGGTATTTTGTAGCAGGGAAGATGCACGGAATATCACTCGCGCAATAAGGGGGTCACGTGGGGAGCCACATCTAGCCGCAAGGACAATGGTCGGGAACCGGACATTGTCGCCATGATCCAGAGAGGTCACCTGCAATTAATGATTAAGGGAGATGAAACAAAAGCTACCGCCCATACAAACTGCCATGGCTTTCTCAGGTCTGGAATGGTAAACAGTTTTCTAGACTTAAGACGTCCTACTTCTGCTACGCTCTTTCTCCTGCTGGAACTCTTTATTATTCTGGTGTGTTGTTGAAAGTGGGAAGCCGGATGAAATTCGCTATTTTGGTGAACCTGCATGAGTCCCCAACTATACAACGTATATAGAACGGCATCTAGGTACTTATGTACTCGTGGTGTAGGATAAGCACCAAAAAACAAGGATGACGGCGCTAGTGGTGCATGTGGCTGTGGCTGTGGCTAGTGAGTGAATCAGGAGCACGCATTCTGGAACTCAAGTTCGCGAGTCCTTCTACTGTTCACCCCCAATAATGCCCGGAATCAAGACGTCAGAAACTGACGACAGCGAGAGAAAGCGCATCAGACCACTGCGGCAGGATGCTAGATGAACTTACGTACCAGCAGATTGCAGATCACGTTGACGAAGCGTAGCTGCGGTATGGCAAATATGCAACGCACCCGAGACCACGAAGCAGCCCCGCTCCAGCAGACCACCGCTGCTAGACACTCCAAGCGAAGGGCTCTCGTTTCTCTGGCCGGTACAAACGTCGAATATCGTCGAAAAGCCTACCCCGAACGTGCCCGCGAACATGGTTTCACCGCTGATATTACTGCCCTGACTGCGGCCTTCAAGGGAGGGGGATATGGACGATGTCGTGCACGCCAAAGCGTTTCTTACGGAAAAGGCGGAGCTTCTACGCAGGTGTGGTGTGAGAGGCGGAGGGATTGGACCGTCGAGAAGTGGAGGAAGGTGATATTGTCAGACGAATGCTCGATTGCAGCTGGTGGAAAGAGTGGGACAGTGTTTACTACTCGGGTGCCTGGAGAGGAGTACTTGGAGGACTGCCTTGTTCCCAAATTCTCTCATTTCTCTACGGTGGTGGTTTGCGGAGCTATAGGAGGACATAAATCGCCGCTTGTGTATGGGACAAGAAGAATTGGGGCAGCGTCGATGTAGTTACCTACCTACTGCAATAATATCCTTTATCCAGTGCTCTTCCCTTCTGGCTAAGCAATCCCAGGTCAACGAGCCTGTTCTTTCCATGGAGGACGGTGCACCTGGGCACCCGGCTGTGTATACGCAAAAGTACGGGAGGGGCTGCATCTTATACCGTATAAAATATTACCTCCAATCCTTCTGCTCTTCGGTTGACGTATTAGGTCCCGTGGCCTGCTTCCTCGCCGGACTTAAATCCTATAGAATGTGTATGGAGAATTATAAAGAACGCCATATATCGAGGAGTCCCGTCCTGCGAACCTCGGTCCCCACCTACTTGTCTACCGCTCACCAGTCTCTTCTAACCCCACAAGGCTCGGGACAGGGCCTGGGAAGCTCACCCCGCAGTAATGTACGGAAAGATGAAGAGAACAGGCCTGGTTTAATGGAACTCAGCACAATTGAGGTGGCTGAGAGAAACCCGGGAGACCAGGAGCCCTTCTTGAAATCTGGGTGGGAATTGCCGACAATTGAAGTCGTTAAAATCCATGTGTAGGAGTCTGCATCAAAACCTCTTTCGACGAAGTGGATCGGTAAACCCGCAACTATCTTTGGTCAGATAGCAAAAACTTTCCTCAGACTTGGTATTAGTCTGACCAATCCTAGCAGAGGCTGGCATCCTTTGCACTGCTAGAGAGTTTTGTCCAGAAAGTGTACCTCAACGGGTTCCCTGGACTTGGGATGTTTCATCGTAACTCGCCCAGCTTAGGGCTACCTTGACTTCGGCAGGTTAGTCAGTTTACACGGTCGCTGAGTTTTGTGGCTCCCCAGGCCCTTTGCGGTTCGGGGTTGTGTTTTGGTTTTCTCTCTGGCTCCTATTTCCTAGCTTACTGTAGGCTACGGAATTCGGAGAACGCCTTGGCTCGCCATTATCTCAGTAAGGTCAAATGCGAGTAATGGAGGAGAAAAAAACAAGGCTCCGGACATCATTCAGGCGGTAAAAGTGGAGTAGGAGTTGATCACTCAGGGGCAAATTGAACGGTTGGTGGACAGTATGCCAGAAAGGGTAACCGCTGTTATTGCTCCTGGAGGTCACATCAGATAGTAGCCCTTTGCAATTGTCGAGATTTTGGTCCTAAATATCATATTGTATCTACTTCCATTCAGAGTTCCTCTTTTTACTTTTGGTTTCCGTGCTGCGCCACAACTCTAGGATGTCTCACTAACCGGCAGGTGCGTCTTGCGCGGTTTGCCTGTCGTGCATCAAAGCGGGGCTGTGCGATCTATATCCTCTCAGCACTACCTTCATCTAACATTGCGCGACAGTCAACTAAGAGGGTGCTATCCTCTCCTGCTTGGGCGCGCTGGGACTGGAAGCCGATCTCATCCGCTGGACGATGAGCTTCATGTCGGATCGACGGGTCAAACTGGTTCTGGACGGAGAGGTAGGAGAGGAAAACCCAGTTGACACCGGCGTTCCCCAGGGCTCTCCAGCGGCACCCATCCT
>Ga0307508_10001994_pt1 | contig 22304 bp, 26 predicted proteins | sample 9_EM_MG_FD_203089 | JGI IMG/M metagenome (GOLD analysis project Ga0307508, IMG submission 203089) | Populus trichocarpa ectomycorrhiza microbial communities from riparian zone in the Pacific Northwest, United States - 9_EM | ecosystem: Host-associated > Plants > Roots > Unclassified | place...
GCCCGCCCCCCCCCCCCCCCCCCCCCCCAATCTCCAGCAGCGATGTGCCTGTCAGACCTTCCAGGCATCCGGCACCGTCAGCTGGCGCAGCATCCCAGCCAGCGTCGGTTCGTATCTCGAATGGGCTTCGCCCGGCCGGACGCAAGAAGCGCAAATCCAGGAACAGACATGACGGCAGAGAGGGAGCCCGGGGAGTTTCGCGCGAAGCTTGGTGCGCCACGGGTGGGTGTGCGGGCGGGAGGGCGGTGGTGCTGACGGTGGTGGTGAGCCACGGTATCGGACGAGAGACCCATGCGAGCCGACTGAGCCCAGCGGACGCTGCTAGCACGCGCCTGCGGATGCGGCCGCCACTCGCTCGGCGGACGGCGATGCGGTCAGAGGGGCGTATCGGTCGGCGCGCGAATCAGCCAGCTCCAGCAGCGCAGCCCTCACGGGCGGATCTGAGGCTGCCCGGGTGTTTGTCGGCCCCGCGTCATGAAGACAATGCAGGGTTGCTGGAAGTTCGGTGCAGATCCCCTGCAGCCAAAGATTAGCGATCCCCCGTCGGTGTTTCGCGGCGTGGCGTGCGGCCAGTGCAGCAGGGAGAGGTGAAGTGCGGTGGCGGCGTGGAACTGTGGAGGCGGAACAGGGGAGGCTGGAAGGTGGAGGTGGAAAGAGTGTTTTGGGATCCACGGCTTGGCGCCCTTCCCTTGACGGGGTTTAGCGAAGTCCGCGACGACGCCGCCGCGTTGGCCGGACAACGTGACGACGGGCGGGCACAGAACTAGTGCTCGGGCTAGTGCTGGCCGCGCCGATGGGTATACTCGGCTATTGCTGGAATTGCCAAGTACTGCGCTCAATCTACAATGTATCTATTCGCCCCAATGATACTTCCTACGTACATACATACCCATTTCTCCACGTTCGCTTCGGTTGTCCCTCAATCAAATCCCAATAAAAAGCCTGTCAAACTGCGCCTCTATCTCCCCGCCTTATCTCAGAGCGATTGGGGCAAGTGGTATTTTCCATAGCGCCGGTTTATTTCTGGATTGGCCCCTGCGCGTGCTGCGCTTATGACTCCATACAGGGTGGTTCAACGACTTCTCGTCCGACATCAAAATAACACAGCCAGAAGGATCAAGCTTCACACCGCCATCACTCGCGCGAGCCAATCAGCTCGTCAGCGTCCGAAGCTCCTCTGCTGCTCGCCGGGCCATCGCCTCTGCGGGGATGACGGAAAAAGCAACCGCCCCCACCCGAGCACCGCAAGCGGACGCCGTCATGCCGCCTATCGTCGTCTCGAATCCGCACCTCCACCACGACAAAAACCAGTCCAGTGCGGGCGAATGGCATTGCGCCAGCGGGCTGTAGGGCTGGCTCCCTGCCCACCAGCAGCAGCTCTCGTATTGCGGATCCTTTGGCGGCCTGCCACGCTAGTCTCTCGCGCGGCAGCAGCCCTCGACGATCAGGAGTAGGAATTAGAAGAGAGAAAAAAGAATTCTCCACGTTTTCCTGGTGACCTACCGCGTGGCGGACAGGATGTGGTTCCGGGTTCATCTCAAGTGCGGGCCCCGGGTGTTCCTGTGAGAACTCACGGGCTAACGCGGGTGTCTGAGGCTTCATTTGGGCTTGAGTTATGTCCAGGCCGGATGTCCAACCATCCGCTCCATCCACCGTCCACGTCCGGCTGTGGTCCGTATCGTATAGTATTGTCTCTCCCCGCCGCGGCCACGAGACGGCGATCCGCATGCTCCTCCTCCGCCATTCGCGCGGCTCCGCACTCTCCGCCGTTTTCCCGAGCCCTCCCCCCGCACGCAGAGCCCTACGGGAAACTGGAGCCACGGCCTCTGCGTCGGTCCGTGGCAAATAGCTCGTAGCTCGTCCGTTTGTATGCATCCAAGCCGCTCATTTGGGCTACTGGTTTGCCGATCGAAAAATTGGGCCGTATCGATCGCGCCTGCCTGTCTCAGAGACTGCGCCAGTGATTCGGCCGTGAGTATTTCTGGTCCATCTCTACTTGTCGACTACCCAGTATCTAGCGTGAGCACGAAGACTAGATACGGCCACCGTCGATATGCTATTTCGGTGCGCTGCGAAATTGGCTCTGTCAGTCTTGTCATCGCCGCGCTACCGCAGACCGACTGCGCTGCTGGAGCATCCGCTTCCCTAGAACTAGCCCGCCGCCCATTGGTGCGCCGTGATTGGTCAGTATTCCGGGCGAGGCTGCTGTCAGACATCAGCCACTAAGACACGCAGCAGCAACGACAGAGTCAGCAGGCAGCAGCATAAGCCACAGCTCACGAAGGCTTATTACCGCTTCCGATACAGGGCGAATTCCTCAGCCCCGCAGTGCGCACGAATCGCGCTGCGCCACCAGACCGGAGCGCGAGTCGCATCCGAGACGTCCTGTTCTCCTCCAACCCCGCACCTACGCCCACCCCACACTGCGCCGCGCCGCCGGGATTTACATCATTCGCGCGATCGTCCGCGCCGTCGACCGCTCCCCCCGCAACGTGGGCGGGTTACAGCGCGGCACTAATCGATGCAGCACAATGTACGGGTCGGTGGGCGCATCTGCATGGCATGCATGCACCACCCACGAGGTCTGGTCAGGTCCGAGACAGTTCCGGCGCACCTCCGGAGCGGAGGATCCTCCTTCGCCCGCTGCTAGTTGACAACGGCTGCCCGCCTCGTCCACAGCGACAACAGCTATCGAGCATTCGGAAGAAAAGAAATCCCTCGTGAAAGTCGTATGGCCGGACCCACCCACCGACCCGTCTAGCGCCAACCCGAAGGGCGAGGTGGAGGTGGAGGTGGCGGCGGTGGTGGTGCTGGTGGCGCTGGTGGTAGTGGTGCTCGATTCTTTCGGCCGGCTGGAGGTATGTATTGCACAAGGCTGGCCGGTTTGCAGGGGTCACAGTGGCTGTGCGGGAAAAAGTTGTTCCGGTCCGCGGGGCTTGGATGACGTGAGATGGAGGAGGAATTTTTAGATGACTGCTTGCGAACCCACTATGAGATAAGAGCACAGCCCATCTTTCCACTTTCCTTTCTTGCAGTGCCGGAATATTCTCTTGCTGCCATCAATCCTCGCCGGTCCCTTCGGTACTACACTCACCTAGATGATCGGCTCAGCATATCCCGGACACATTCGGCAAGTCTCTATCGGAGCCCAGAAAGCAGATGGACTGCGAGCCGTGAACTGAGAAGTCTGGTGGTGGCTAGTAGATTAACAACAGCGAGAATGGCAGACGGTCTTTGGTGCACGTTCGGTCGAAGCCTATATCACATTGTTTGTTAGAGGGAATTGCGGTATTGAACGTCGTGGGTTGTGGGTTGTTTATTGTCCTAATGCCTAAGAGACCTAGTAAATCCATTTCCCGCTTGGCGATTCTTGACTGAACTGACAAAATCGCTTGAGCCCATAAGACACCCAACCCAAACGAACCGAATGCCTGTTAGACCAATCCATGTGAACCTCGCTAGTTCTCGTCCCAGTATTCGGCGAGGAGGTCGTCTTCCAGCTCTTTCAAGACCACCTCCTCGTCCCTCTCACGTCGCTCCCTCGCCCAGTTGGCAAGAACCGTCTCCCGCTCGCGCACCAGGAGGTTCATAATGTGAACCCATATCATGAAGTTCAGGTTGCGTGAGAACGGCGAGAACTCGACGGCCTCACCACCGCGGAGGTGAGCGTTGACCGTGGGCGGACGAAAAGTGTTCATCACCTGACGAACCAGGGCGAGTTCGAGGATGCGAACCTGAGCAACGACAATTTCGGCGGGTCCATCACCGGACAGCGGGACCGCCACGAGAACGGATGAAACTGCGGCTGTTGCGTCAGCGCAGAGCCAGGGAGGACGGCGGGTGGATGTTACCGTCGCGCTGGGAAAGCGTCAAGGTGGTTACATCAACCGGATTGAAGAATGACACCGGCGTATTCATCCACACGAATTGGATGAACTGGGAAATGGAATTATTGGTCGGAGCCGGAAGGTGGGGACTCGGGAAACTCTCGGCCTCCGTGGACGAAGTTCCGCAGTGGGACTCGGCAGCCGGAATGCTGGGACCATCGCCACTACCGGCGGCTGGCCCGCAACCTTCACCGTCGTGCTCGGTGATACTGTCCTGCTGGACCTTCGAAGTCGTGTCGTTCATGATTGTGACTGGTGTGGTGCCCGCTTAACAAAGTGAAGAGCCGGCGCGGTGAACGGCGAAAGGGCAGAAGCGAAGGGACCAGCGGGGCGTTCAAAAGAAGAGTGGGAATTAAGGCGGTCGGGGAGGCAGAGGACAGAGAAAGGGGAGGAGACTTCAGGGAGAGAGCGCGCCACCGTGGCTCTGTGGTGCCGGTTTTCTGGCGCTAGGGCTTGACAGTTGTGGGCCGCAACTCTGAGGATCCCGACTGTCTGTGAGTTAGGGCACGAAGCTTCGATGCATGAATTTGTGCGTGCGGCGCCAATTTGCCGCAGCAAGATATCAGATGGAGCAGATCTCCCCGATACGATCGCTTCAACCCAGCTCAACTGTTTGTCGCGCCAGAAATCCACCCGGATTCTATGACCAGCCCTTACATATCTGCAAGCAGTGAGAAGTTCGGCGCAGACGCCATGCACTGCCAGCGCCATCCAATCCACGCAGTCTCACGACCCGACCGGCGGTTTAGATCGCCATCTCATCGGGGAAACATATGCCCTCGGCACCACTCCATACCTATCTCCTGACCTTCCACCATTCCACCATCACCACTCCCCCTCTCGGCGAACTCAGGCTCGCCCCCTGCAGTGCCGCCCACGCATCCAACCTCACCAGCCGCTGTCCCTTCTGTCCATTGCCTTCTCGCAACGCTCGTCTCGTGTTCCCGCCGGCATCGAACTCAAATTTCCGCGCTCTCGCCAGTTTCCCGCCGTCTCCACGGACATAGGCGCCACGGCTGGTACGGAGGAGTACGGGCTGACGGCTTTGGATGGGTGAGGATGAGGGTGGGGCTCCCAATAAGCAGTGGCATCGATTACATCGACCGGTGCGGGAGAACTATGGATGCGAGCACCGAAGCCGGCTACTGCAATCGGAGGGGATATGTTGTCTGCGTGGAAAGGAACAGGAGCTAGCCAAACTTCTGCCTCGAGGAAAAACAGTACTTCCCTTCTCCTTCATAAGCTATCACGACGCCCAATTTCGGGAGTCAAAGACGGCGATGACTAAGCGGAGGACGAGTGATGATGATGATGATTCATTGATCGTATGCGACCCTACTGGATCATGACGATATTATGTACGCTCCTTTCCTGTTCACCGTCCACCGCGGCCTCTCACGATCCGCCGGTGGCCCGCGGTAACTCCCCCTGCCCCCACCTAGCCTGTCCCAAGAAAGAAGAAAAACGGAAGGAAAGAACAGAGGCCGCACCCGTAAGGACTGTATAGAGAGAAAGCGCTAAGAAGGACCCTCCCCCCCCTCACCCCCCTTTGTCTCTTACCCCCCCTCCAGCTCCTCTTCTGCGTTCGTCGGTTCCGGTGGCAGCCCTCGCGGCCCCACCCTCGCCCCCACCTCCGTCGTTCGCAAGAAATCCAGGATCGGTCTTGTGCATCGTTCGTCTACGAACAGGTCTCGGATATTGAATCGATTCTTCCCTTTGCCAGTCTTCTTTAGTACCTCTGCCCACAGGGTCTTCTGTTGCAGCTTCCATTTTTCGCAGTTTTTGAACAGGTGTTCTCTTGTCTGCGTCTTATATCGACACCATCCGCACTCTGCTGTGGCCAGGTTCTGCGTCCATTTCAGACACTGGCCTGTGCGGCAGTGCCCCGTCTTGGGCTGGCGGAGGACGAGTGATGCATGCGGGGTATCTGATCCACTGTTCGATTTCACGCTTCAGTGGGGGATTTACACAATGCTGGAAGTTTCTGCTGTATTTCTTACAGGTGGCTGCGTAGATACCCCGTATTTGAATTGGTTCAATTTGAAGGTCTGACTGAGGATTGCCTTTAACCACGATATTCAAACTGCTCGGGGTTCAGCAATTGGCCTTGTGATGCTTAGCGAATTCCCAAACCGCTGGTTGTAGTATTGGTCCCCCAGCGGGACATCCGTTTCGTCGGACGACGGTAGACACGCAAACACTTCTCATCCAACTCACCCAACCACACGTAAACACACTCGGCGCCTCACCCAGCCAGTTCAACCCCAGAAAACACTCCATCCTACACATCGACACTCTCCGAGACACTACCGCCAAGATGTTCTCCATTCTCATGCGCATTGCCATTGGCATCACCCTTGTCCTCTTGTGTCTCCCGGAATGGATAGCCTACTATTCCGAACACGGCGTCCCGTCGTGGCTGCAGGACCTCTTCACGCATTTCTTCCCCACTTTCGCGGCTCTGTTCGGGAGGATTTGGGGATAAATAGGTAGTATGACTCGCTCCTGCTCCTTGTTTGCTAGCGGTTGGCTGATGTTGATGGCCGGCAGGTGCTTGGTTCCATGTCGCTTGTCGGTTGTCATTCCACAGCCTCCCTCGGCTGTCGGTCATCGGTCTCTGGTCGGTGGTCGGTTCCGAGGCCTGCGGGAGGATGTGGCGGGAATCTTCTTGGCTAGAACAGGGGCCACTTGGGTTCAATAGGACTTGAGTTACTCGGTCGAGCGTTCCGCAGTCGTAGTGCTAAGTGCCAGTGAAGCGTCTTGATATCTAAACACACCGCCAGACTGGTGGCAAAAGCAACAGCAGCAAGAGATGTCTCGCTTGCGTTCATCCCACCGCTACAGCGTAATACAATTTCCGCTCTCCACGTCCAATTCAAAACTCGGCCTTCGCCGTGTTCATAAGCCGACCTCGCATCCTCCCAGCCACTCCGCCCTCCCCTCTTCGGTCATTCCACAGCCAACACAGCGCTCCATCAGCATGTCGACAGCAGCAACGAGCCAGGTTACGTCCCCAGCGGCGCCGCGCAAGCTCTCGGACTCCTTCGAGACCATCGACCTCTCCCCTGCCGCCGCCACCGCCATGTCCGGCGACGCAGGGGAGAGGGAAGACGGCGACTGGGTGCACGCCGGCAGTGCGGGCGGTGAAGAGCGTCGGAGTGGTGAAGAGTTCCGGATCGACGAGGAGTGTAGCGACGACGATGACAGTCCGCCAGAGGGCGGAGAGAGAGATGCTGCGGGGGAGAAGTGGGGCTTGGTCACTAGCTGGCATCAGTGTCGCGAGTGAGTTTGAGAAGTAGCTACGGTTACACGGGGATGCGGGCGAGGGACGACTATTGGTGATGTTATTGCCGCGGGAAGTGGAGCTGGAACACAGTATGTACGGTGTAGAAACCATGGATTCATCGCAGACGTTACCTTGGCGGATGACTTGAAGGGCTATCTAATTAACGTCCCACCGCCAGCGGGCGTTGACACGCAGTCAAAAGAGAGTTCTTTTTTTGATATCAACTGTATTCCCAACTAATTTTAAAGACATACTTGATTCTCGGGCACGCAATTTAACTCAGCGTGTGATAATCAATGTTCCACATCCATATGCATCCACGGTATCAATACCAACGGCTGAAGTTCTGTACCGTTTCTGTCGCTCTCAGCGGGTGGTATACTAAGCGGTAAAAGCAAGAGGCAAACACAGTCCCCGACAGCGTGAATTTTCTCTCGACTGCGTTCGCAGAACTACACCCTCACAGGATTCACTTATTTTTTCTTAGTTCAATCATCAATTGCATAGATACGGCTCAGATTATGGAAATTTTGCACACTAGTCAACTTCTGATCCACACTCCAACCCCGACCGAGCGGTACTCAGGTGGCTTGTTGTGATGCCCCCGCCCTCTGCCCCGGCCTGTCCCAGGCATATAGAGTGCGCCGGGGAATAGTGCGCATCAAGGAATTAACAGATCATAGGACAAGAAAACAACCTTAACTCTCTTCGGCTGGAGCCAGAAGGAGAGGGTGGGCAAGAAAGGTAATCATTCCTCCACCTCCGCCGGCTCGTCAGACGGGCGAGGCCCCCATCGCAGGACCCGCCGCTGGAATGGAATGCACTTCCACGGCCGGGTATCAAGTGATATCCGGTGCCATATAGGCGACAAACAATACCCTTCCTTTGGGCCAAAGGAAGTGGCCCAAGCGAGGAGCCCACTCCGTGGTCGCAGGGGCCAACCCGCAAAGGTCGCATCGAGGCGGAATCGGCGCAATTGGCGGGGTGGATGGAGGAGGTGTAGCGGTAGGGAGCCATCGGTGCTGGGTGGCTGCGTTCTGTCATGCAAGCTTGATACTTTCGTCCGTCGGTAGGACGCATCGACCGAGACTTTCGCTGGAACGTCAACGTGTGGGGGTCAATCCCAGGCTGAAAGCGGCAGCACTGGCCTCTTCGACCACATCGAGTCGTAGGATACTGGATATTCGGTACGCTTCGGGAGTGGATGAGGGATAGCAACTTGTTGCGTCCTCAGGGTGAAAGAAAAAAAAACCCCTGCAATATAGGAGCGGGGAGAAAGAGCACGTTGAGTTGTCGATGGAGTTGGGTGCTAACTTGGAAGAAAAACGGTTTCGAAGTGGGGGGCAAGGGATAGCAAGTTTTGCCTCTTCTTGGCGCTGCTGCACGTCATGGGTAAAACCGCCGGAGGAAAATCTCCCACCAGCATGCAGGAGCCGCCACTAGAATTCTAGGGCTCGGATCGGGTCCCATGATCTAGCGGTGGTACTCGCGGAGGATACAAACGGGGGTGATATGTATTGTCCGTGTGACGGACCAGAAGGCGGAGCACGCGTCTGATTTGCAGATTTAGGTCCACTCCCGCGAAGGCCGGTTGCATCGGCCAAAGTTGGCGGATCGGGAACCGGCAGGTGGCTGACGCTGAGCCATCATCTCGTCGGCGGGGTATCGCCCTGGCGATGGCAAGATATCCGGCTTCCTCATGGTCTGACCTTGGACAGACATTCTGTGGTGCGGATTGCCGACCCGGTCCATAGAATAATCGCCAAGTCTGCAGGTTTGCGGGGGCGTGCACGTGGCGATCACTGCGGTGGTCCATCCTTCCTAGGTCCTCTCTTGCCCTCGACCTGTTGCGGCATGGCCAGCCACTGAAACTCCGCCTCCCTACTGGGAGTAGATACAGGCCCATGGTTGTGCTATGTGGTACCGCTCGGATACCGCGAATCGGCCCGACGAGGGGAATGACGTCACTGATCCACTGGCTTTTCGGGCAACCTGCCCTCTCGCCTTCTCCAGTTGTCCTGTCTCGGGGGTTCGCTAGAATTCCGAAGCGTCTCTCCTTTCAAGTGTCGTCTGTGTATAAGCTCTTCTCAAACTTCTACATCGTAAGAGTTTCGATCTGTGCTGGAGTCGGGCTGAAGAAATTGACTTGGTCCGGTGTCACCAGAAGTCGATGTTGCGGATGTGGCTCAGCGAGTGCAGCACCCTAAGGAGTTCGTGTCATCTCTTGTCGATCAGCGAGAATCGGCGGTGTAGAATGAGCTGGATTGTTTTGGTTTGGGTGGTTGTGTTGTCTAAGGCACAAGACAGATGAAACTAACTACAAGTTGGCGGACAGCCTAGCCACCACGTGTTCCAGCCCACACCGACATCCACTCTGGCCTTGTTGAGCGAAAAAAGCAGTTAGAGAAGTTAACCGGTCATCTATTTATCGGAACGGGTAGGTGGGCCTCAATCAAATTTATCTTCTGTTAGCCAACTAACTACCACTGGAGCAAAAGATGCGAAGGTTGAGTCGGGGAACAATAAGAAAGAGCTGATGCTCAATCGGGTCCAGGTATGAGTGGTGAGTGTCAAAATGTGAGAATGCATTGGACCGATTTGTGATGAGTGGATTGCATTGTGGAAGAAGCCAAATCGAGGTCAAATATCCTAGGACGAGAAGCCGAAAATGAGTTACGGTTGGTAATAGGCAGGTCGTTGGATGCAGTTGGTGACTAGAAATTGGCTCGGTATATGGTCGAACTAGAAGGAATAGGCAAGATAGGTAGCTCGATAACTGATGCAGTTCACAATAAGAATGATGCTGTATCAGGACCGTTGGAAGCGATTTCAGTGCATGCTATATCACAATAACCTAGAAAGACTATACGATCGATGGAGAAACAAAAGCAAAGAAATGGCAGGTGTGTCCAACCAAGATTTTTTTCTCTTTAACCGTGATTAGCGATCTACCAAACCATATTCTACGCACACCCTGACCCATCGGTATCTCCACCAGTCTCGACAGCATTAAGCAGGATTCTCCCATCGGAATTTCCATATCGAATTCATTCTGGAAGGGGACGGCTGTTCCCTCCAATAGTCCTCCAAGCGATATACCACGGCCGCGTGGCAAGCCAAGAACCACAAAATCTCGAGAGACTATGACACCTGCACTCCGCAGATGGCACGAAGCGGCAAGGCATCCTCTTGCATCCTGAATTCCCCATATCATTGCCCTCGTTTGTAGCTTTCCCGCCTCCCGTCCATAATCGACCCCCTCCCCCATCCATGCCCAAGTATGGCCGAGAGCGCCACCAATGAAGCCAAAATCCGGCTTCCTCACTCCCCGGGTCTTCCCCGATGCCACGCTCCCTACGTGCTGACCTCCTAACTGCGTACTCACGCGCTGGATTTTCGGAGTCGACGATCCGATCCACATAGAAGCCCCAATAAATCGCTGTTCTACTCCTTTTCCAGTCCGCTCTGGCCAATGTTTTTTTTTCTCTCTTCTGGTTTCTCTACTGGGTGCGAACCGTATCGGTAGCGTCAGGTGTGGCCGTGCGAGTCGAGTCCGCTCGAGTGAAGATGTTGGCTTGTGCCTATGAGCGGTTGCTAGCCACGAACCGAGCGTCTCGAGCCTTATAATACTCGCTCGGCGGCTGGGGCAGGATCGTGCCTAACACTGCATAGATTATGGCCTTTTGCTCGCACCGTCCCCCAGCTGCAATTGCCCGATGGGCGCTCTGGCGCGGTCCGCTGACGCCGATATATGAGTGGTATCCGCATCTTTTCCTGAGCCCATGCTTCCAGTTCCCGTTCCCGCAGGTCTCGTCTCTGTGTACCACAGCCCCCATCCACTATACTGCCTGTCCATTTGGATTTCCCGTCTCACTCTGTAGGCTGTCGGTCTTCCCGCTTCACTGGCACAACGTTTATCCTGCATTGTTCTCGATGAACCAGGCATACGGTTACAATTCTATCGTCGCGGTTGCGTACTTCAAGGGCTTCAAAACAGTGGCTAAAACATGGTCTCTCTGTATGACCCGAAAACCAATCCATTCCTCCGGCGTCTCGATCGCCTTTGGCGAGCATCCAAGCGTAAGACACTTCAGGGTTAGGGATTCTTCGAAGAAAGCGACGGCCAATTGCTTGACCTACGCCGCATCCCAGCGTAGATCCTGTCCGACTTCCCGTAGGCTAAGTCCCAGGAATCAAGACTTCCTTTCTCTGTAGTCGGACTCTCTCCTCTTCTAACTCCTGTTCTTTGACGCTCGTCTGGCCCCCCGTTCGTTCCTGTTTTATGATCTGTACCATGCCCGAGTCTAGGAATTTACTTGCAACTACAAAATGTACCTATCTCTACCCGTGAGGGTTTCGGATAGCGTCATGGAAACGTGCACAGAACAACGCGGAAAATCTGCAGCGCGGGTGGTTCAGCAGCCCGGCTTCGTTTCTCGCACCAGCCGCCACTTCTTCCGCGGCATACCACGTTGGGGGGCTCGCCGGTATGGCGGTGTTCCGGTGCCTTCCGGACCACAACCGCGGATTTCTCGGCAGCCGCTCGATTTCATATAAAAGGCCGGCTGCCCCCCCACTTTCTCCATTCCCTCTTATCACATCTCAAGCCACAGACCAATAGGTCCGGCTCATCGTTGCGCAGCCACAGACCAATAGGTCCCAACTCGCGATATCAGCCTAATAGGGCATTTTTTTTCCCCCTTCATCTCAGATCGGTATGTTCCCTTCTTACGGAAATTCGGGCACCTTTTGACAAACTGCGAAGGGAAGCGGTCGAGCGTGTCGATCGCGTCGGCGGCCAGTTCGAGTTAGGCCGCCACTAGAATTCCTCGGACCCCTCGCGCAAATCCCGGAAAATCCCCACACCGCCGCCATCAACGAGGAAATCCGCCACGATACATATCCGCAGAGACATGCAACAGGAGCAAGATACCGAGGCAGCCGTCCGGCAGATCTACGAGGAATCCTGCCAGGATCTCCGCGAGGAATCCAGCCAGGATCTCCAAGAGAGGGTTCTCCAGGACGCAACCTTCATCGGCAACGGCGGACAGGCAGCCTCTGCTCACACTCCAGGCATCGAATCCGAGGAGACGCGGCATCAAGCCCTCTCCGGAGTCCATCGTAGGCGCCAGTTGCTATTCACGAGCGACTGGAGCCATCGTGGGACTCACGAGCATGTCCTGCGCTTCTTCGGAAGAGAGCCCAAGGGTGCGCAGTTTAGCGCGCCGACGGAAATCAACAACCAGGGGATCGCTCCCCTTCCGAACTGACATCTCTCTCGCATCTACACAAAATCTTCTCCGGCATATATATTCATATCGCATCTTCTTCTGCTTTCATTGGGTGGCCGGACTGCAAATAAGACGGAAGATAGGGGGGCATGGACAACACCTGGCTAGAAGCGTTTGGAGGGGACAGTTAATTGGGAGATCAATAAATTCGGTCGCGGGCTTGCTTACTGCGTCTCTGTTTCGGCCCATGTGATCCGAAACCACCAGGTGGTCGATATATGTGCCTGTTAGATATCAACTCTTGTCTTCACCCTCCAACCGCACTTGCCGTAGGTGTTGCCGATGAAGTTGATTGTGTCGAGCGCTGTGACCAAATGCTACCAAGACTTCAACCCGACCACCACCGCTAACCGGAAATCGTACCCACTCTTCGCAACTGCGGTAATCGGCCTCTGGAGTTTGCGGTGCTGTGTACCAATCCCCAATGGAGTTAGTAACTAGACACGTCAGCACGCTTGGGTGCGTGAACTAGTTAGCTCGTAAGACTGCTTGGGGCTACTGCACATGAGGAGAGTTAAAGTCTTGACGGAGAAAGACGGTGCGTGCCTGGAAGAAGTGGAGGATACACAACTGGCGGTGTACGTGCAGAATCGAATCTCATGCCGTGAAGACAAGGTGCTGGCCAAGTGATGGTACCGATCCATCCAAGAGCAACATACACAGAAACCGTTCCATCAAGGTCTGGGAGAAAACGTATTCTGTCACCCACTGCGTAATCGGACATGCTACCGGTTCTTGGTAAGCCGAGAGGCGATTTGTTGATTAGATCGAAGGGGCCCTTATTTAATCCAGGGCTGTTAGTCTGACCCTCCAAGCCGGAGGGTGGGAAACTATATTGATTAGTAGATTCAAGTTCTTGCCCCGTTCTTTCGCTGACTACACACTGGATAGAGAAGGGCCCATCCACAATTACAATCTCCGTCCATTCTTCCCAAAACACCACTGAGCAACAAAAGCGAAAACAAAACGATAGCAGCGCCCACATCCCATCCGAATGATCGAACCGCCCCTCCCGTCCAAACACGATTCCTCTCCGCCACCTGCAGGGACGGAGATAGGGCAAAACAGCCGATCGGCGTCGAGAAAGCGCTGCATGGCGCGAGCCGTAATCGGAGAACAGAGGAATGTCTGGATAAGATAGATAAGAGGGAACTTCCCACCGCAGTGGCAGCAGCAGAACCCTGCCACAGCCCTCCTCCACCCACAACCCCTCCCGGATATGCTGATGTGATGATAGTAACCACTTATCGGAAACATATGACGGGAGTCGCCCAAGCCACAGTAGAGCAGCGAGATGTCGAGGGCAACTTGGCTTTCGCCCGCGCGTGCAAGGTAGCAAAGACACAGCCACGCGCCACCCAGGAGGAGTCTCTCTCTGCCGGGACTGTTGTCCCCAGAGCACTCCTGGATGAGCGGCACCTTCTGCCGCCGCCGCTCGTCACCCATCTCTCTGGCCCGCGCGTACTTCGCCACTCTCTCCCTTCCTCTTTCCCCTGGGGGCGCTACTCAATGCCGGGGCTATGGTCCCTGAGGGCGTATCCGGGCAAGCGGTACCCTCTACCGCCGCCCGCCATTTCCTCCCCCTCCTTCACCCTGGACAGGAGTCCAGTGGGTACCGGGGCTGTCGGCGGGAACTGCTGGTGCTGGTGCCGCAGGATCTTTGGCGGTGGTCGCCATTTTGTCGTGTTGACTATCGACAATATACCAGATGGCCTTTTCGCATTCCGCCTTCCAATCCGGTTACGCCTCTCTGACCGGGTAGCATTTGGGTTCGGCGGATAATAATGCATGGGGGAAGCGTATGCGGTCGGCGGATGTTGGGGTAAACTTTCTCGAATGTTAAGTGGTGGAACTCAGGTGAGTGGTTGTTTTCGTTGAAGGTGGAGGTCGTAGGGAGTGGGAAGTTTGTTGCAGTTGAAAGTGGGGGTTGTAGGGGGGGGACGGGAAGTTGTTGCAGAGCGAAAGATTATCGTTGGTGCTCTTCACTTTCAAGACTAGCGCAGGGCCGAAGCTGTTTCTTGAGAAACCATGAACTACCTAGGTACCACAAGTTTTACAAGAATGACAAACCTCCGAAGCCAGTAATTTTGCTTTGTTTCATCATGTATCCAAGCCTGCTGGAGCATGGCATACTTATGCAGTTTCAAAAAGTAGCCTACAAATATGCACTCAACGAGTGCTATCCCATATCAGCATATTCCCGCTGGCGGTTCTACTCGATCACCTTCAACCCCATGCATGGTTTGCAACGCGATACATATAAGAGACAAGTATAAACCTCCATTTCCCCCTACCAATTTGCCAAGACACGCCTTCTCAATGCCTAGGGCAACAAAAACAACTCCCCACATGAATCCTCATCCAACCTAGCAAAATAGGTACAGCGGCAGCGCGACAGCTGTCGCGTGTTCGTACCAGAACACGCACATCCGATACATCGCTTCGAACCGCACTGGCTAGTATGTATCCTTGTAGATCTCTGAACGTTGCCGGCGCTCCCCACACTTGCAGTTTGCATGCTAGTGCATCCAGCCTCGCTGTCCGTGAGGTGGGTTGAAAGAATACGATTAGCGATGAGGATACCCGTCGATGGCGGAAGTTCGATCTGATTTAGAGTGCGCGCTGGATGCCGTATGATTGATGTTGTGCGAGATGAGTAGCCGGACGCAGGGCGATTGGGTACGGACGATCGAGCAGCTTTCAACTTCGTTGTTTTTATTCAGTATATAGAGCCAGGAGAGGAAGGAGAGAGCCAGCAGCTTTCAACTTCGTTGTTTTTATTCAGTGTATAGAGCCAGGAGAGAAAGGAGAGAGCCAGCAGAACAAAAGATCCTCTTCTTGTACTTCCCCACTCTCGCGTCATGTCTTTACGCAATCGTGCCCTCGACTCTAGTTAAGGCACAAGCGCCAAGTGTTGGAAAAGCTTCTCGGCGCTGGATGTATGGGGGCTGCTATCTAGAGTTGAGAGGGTGGTGTTACCATGGGAATGATGGGGCAAAGCGGGCAGTGTGGATGTACCTAGTGTTCTCGGTTCGGCGGGCTTCTTCTGTTCTGTACTCTTACAACATACATAGCAACTGAGATTGTCCCCGTCCGAACCCTACCACAACATTAAGAATCCCATCTACGCACACCTACGGCCATAACCATTCAACACCAAGTCCAAAACCTGTACAATCTCACGGCCCAGTACATACGTATCTTGTACGCAACGAGAAGCTTCCAACAAGGTGGCGCATTGTCCTCGGTGGGCTAATCTCATGGCTGGGGCTAGTTATCGGGAACCGGACATTCATCTTCTTCCCAATGCGACGTCAGGAACCGGGTGTTCGGGCGGCCGTACTGGAGCTCGGTCAAGCGGTTGCTCCTGGTGGATCGCGTTCGATCGCGTTCAAATCGTTCGTGTGCTACATAACGTTGCGTTTATTCTGATGTTCTGTTGTCGAGAGTATGTCTCACCGCAGCTACATACTCCAGGAATATCTAAAGCAGTGGGTAAAGAATGGTCTGTCTGTATCGAACCCGGGTCCACCCTTCCAGCAATTGATTCTGCTCAATTTGCCACAGGCTTCCGCCTCTGGGATCAGAGCTCGCTGCGCCTATTCGGTCTTGTTTCCGAACCTGGACGCCAGCGCGACGGGCCCGACGTGGCGAACATGGGTGAGGGGTAGGGTACGAGCCGTACGATCAGCACTCCGATGATGCAATCGACACAAGATGTACATAACCCTGGGACGCTTCGACTACCGCAAAGCCGCGGTGGCACTTGACGCTGCCGCCAGCAGTTTCCTGCCCACCGTTCGGATCGTCTTTCCGCCAGGCCTGGAGTCGAACCGGAAATACTGGTTGCCGATATAAGCAGGATGAGCCAGCACGCTCACGGCGACAGTGAACGCGAAGGCGTACTTGGCCTCGAGTGGTTGCGTCCACATCCACGCTATGGAGCACCATGGACGAGTCCAAGAAGAGAAGGTATGCGTCGTCGGAAGCCATCATGGAGCGCCCCCGGAGCATCGCATCGGACCGTCCTTTATCCACAAACGTCACACGACGAGGTTCACAGTTTCGAAATTCGTTCTGACCGAGCTGGCGAGATGCGAGGGCTGCCACGTAGGGAGGATGTATTTAGTGGAAGCAGTTTATACCACAAATCGGATACCGCTCTGGGTAGGCTCGATGAAGCTGGAGTCATGTCGGGAAAGCTCTCCGCTGGCGCAGGGCGAGTTTTTTTTTTTTTTTTGTTTAATCATTACTGGCATGCGACCTATCTAGATCATGGCGAGATTATGTACAGTCCGTTTCCTGTCCGCTGTCTGCGCAAGCTCCCCTTTGCCCTCCACCCAGGCCTTTCCCACGAAGATGTAGAGCGAACCAAAAAAGGAAAAGACAAACGAGAGAAACAAAGGAAAAAGCGCAACCTCCCCCCTACTCCACTCGTGCGGACACCGTGAAGTCGGGCGTGGGCAGGAACAGTGGTAATCCCTCCCCGGCGCCTGGCTCCTCGGCCTCCTGCTCCCCTCCTACTCCCGCAGCTCCGCCTCCGACACTTCGCTTACTGCATCTCCCTCGGCCGGCACTCTCCTTCCCACGTCCGTGGAGGAGAGGAAGTCCAGTACCGTCCGGCCTCTGGCTTTTCGGCATCCGGTACTTCGTCTTGGAGGTCGGACCTCCAGCCCACTGGTGCGCCTCCGTCCATTTCTTCTCGGAGATCTTCCGCTTCAGGTTCGCAATCGACCTTGGGAGCGGCATCGCGCGTGCTCCCGCCTGGTCCGAGTAACTCAGCCATTCCACCCCACGGGTGTCTGGCTCCTCCGTTGCAGTCTTTACCCACTCGTCGGCTTTCTCGTTGCCGGCGATCCCCTTGTGTGCTGGTCACCACCGGATTTCGATGGTGATGCCCGGCCTGGCCTTTCACAGCACGGTGATGTGCTTCCTCTCGCCTGGAGCGCGTACTGCTGGCCGGGGCCAGGCTCCTCCGAAGTCATCCGTCTGATGGTGGCTTGGGCGTCCGTGAAGATCGTGACCCGCTCCGACGTGGTCTGTCTTCCTGAGGCCGATTCCAGCGCCCTTGCGAGGGCGGCGCACTCCGCATCGTAGGCCTCCTGGTTATAGCCCACGTGGGTTTTGATGCCCCGCTTAGGAAAGGCCCTTCTTCCAGACCACTGCGTAGCCGGTAGCCCCGTCCTCGATTCGTGACCCGTCGGTGAACACGGTGAGACCCGGTCGCTCCTTCTCTGCCTCGGCCTCCTCCTCTTGTAGCAGCTCCGCATCGAGAGTTTCTGGCTCCTCTAGCAGGACCGTGCTTTCCATCCTTCCGGCGTAGGCTATGGCATTTGTGAGCCTCTGCCCAATCGCCATCGGGGCGCCAACTATCTCCCATGCTTGATAATCTGCGCGAAAAAAACTCTCACGACCGTGCTGTGAGCTGGGAGGGGTGTTGGGAGTGCAAAGGAGAATGGAGGCGGGGTGGGGTCGAAAGGGAAGGAAAGGGAAGGAAAGTTGCGTTGACTGACGGTCGGTTGTGGTGCTGGGTGAGTGCTGTCCTTGGACAGGCTGGAAAACAGCGGCCGGCAAGGCGAGCGAGGGGCGGGGATGAAGCCTTAAGCATCTTCTCTGGTGACAAAGTGAAGCTTCCTTCGTCGGGGGGATGCCGAGGAGCAGGAAATAGCCACGGTGAGTGGCGTGAGAACATTGCTTCGCAGCACAGGTTGCAGTCGGGGAGCCAGGGGCATCTGCGATCGTTGGGATGGGGACCATTGTCCCTGATTATCCGCCTCCCTCCCTCCCTTCCTCATCCTTCTTCCCTTTCACTTCTCCCTACCCTTCTTCCCACTACCTGTCGATCATAGTTCCTGGGCGGGAATCCCCGGAAAGGCGTACCTTGCGCCGTCCACCATCCCACCCGTGCTTCCCTCTCTCCTCCACATCATTCGCACCCGGGCATCCCGTCCACTCACACTCCCCACAAACAGTGGTAGAGCACTTCCCTTCCAGCGAGGGGCTTCGACCTGCCGAGTTTTCGGCGGCCTTGGCGAAGTGGAAGGATCTCTGCTTCCGGGTGCGGGAAGTCTTCTGGGCGCCGGGGAAGCGGGACATAGAAAACAAGGCTCCGAGGCGTCGGCACTGCCACAGCGACAAGACAGAACTGCCCCCAGCAGAACCGGGCGCGGGCACCGGTTGCTCGATGGGCTCTGGGGTGTAGTGCGTGTTGTGGTGAGATGGACACTCCTCAAGGCTTCCGATCGCCGATATGCAAATTGTTGGTGGGAGCACTGATGGTGTGTAGGGGATGGTGTTAGGTGCTGAGATCAGTACGCGTCTGGATTGTTGCTAGAGAGGGTGGAGGAGTTTTGTGCTACACCAGAGACTTGGAGGATCGTCATTGCGTGTGGTTGGGAAAACCGCGTTCCGACCGAACCGTGAAGGTGTTGAGACTCTGAGGGGTTTCTGTCGAGGCTTGGGGATGGGTGTCGATGCTCTCGCGAGCTGTTGTTGAAAGTGTTGAAAGGGAAGCAGGGGAGTTGTATGGTTTCACATCGTCTGGCGGAAGTGATCACCACTAGTGCGAGAGAGAAGAATACCAACATATTTATGCCTCGCTGCCTCCTCAACTGTTCACGTTATCACGGCTCCGTTGCATCTGCACATACGCTTCCTCCCGTGCTTATTCCGCCCGCCACACGTGTGTTTCCAAGTCCGCTGCCATCACCGCCCGCATGCTCTCCTACCGTTCCACGGCTTCGTCGAACATTCCGTGTCATTGCCTCTCCCATCGACGGGTGCGGAGAGTGGGCACGGATTCCTCTCTGGCAGCTGGATTGGATTTGTGGACTGGAACGGCGATGCACAGGTCCGCCGCAATCTATCTAGATAGATGGCTCTTTCCCATCTCCCGCGCGCGTGCGCAGGCGGCCGTGGCTCCGCGTCTCGGTTCTACGAGGGAGTCCGGATATTGAAACCACTACCGCCAGACACCCCACCGTCGATAACGGACAAGGAGGGGACAGGGGGTGCCATCGCACGAATATCTAGTACGTACTGAGGATATCTATACATATACTTATTTATATACCGTATTAACTATCTCATGCAAGGCCCGTGGTTTTTATTGGCGGTAGGCACCATCTTGGCACCCAGTAAGCTTGCACTAATGCGCATCAGCGCGCTTCGGGACTAGCGCAATATCAAAATTGTGCCCGGTTCAATTTTTCGAATTTCTAGACGTATCAATCTATCTATCAATCTACATACCAAAGAGAGCCACCCCTTAGCAGGAGGAATATGCCACTAGTGATCTCCATCCTGCCGACGAAAGCCATACTCAACACCACCCTCGTCAGATTCCTCTGCATCAGTGATTTGTGGGAGTTGCGATCATCTGTCTGAGCACCACTTGGCCCATGAATCGGCCCAGCAAAGGCGATGACCAATGCCGTTTCCCAAGCCTTCCATCGAGGGGAACTCTAACAAATCCGTCGAACTTTACCGACAGCCTGCAGTAGATCTGCTCCGCCTATATTGCCAGGGTGACAAGTCATTAAATGTTCGTATCAGGAGTTCGTATTGCATGGACTACAGTTGCCTACTTTGTTCCATCTCGATATCTGATCCACGCTCGGGCCTAGTCTCCTTCGTCGTTGGTGCCCTTTGTTTCCTGCCCTGGATATCACCCGCGTGTGGTGAGCCCATGTAAGGACTCCCAGCTTGGATTCAAACTTTGCGCGAGCGCTTTGCTCGGGGAGGTGTTGCTGCGGGGCGTGGAATCCATCGTGGAGCTTCAGCGGCTTCCTTTTTTTTACGAGCCTGGCCGCTGCCTGAGCTTCAGACGGGAACAGATATCCGGCTTGCTAGCCGACTCCTCGGCGGTGGACTGTAAGTTGACGACAGTAAATATCTTTGGGAGTTCGTGGGCAGGTACGGCTGGTGCCGAGGAGTCGAAAACGGAGGTGTGGCGAACACGGGGTTGTAGGTGATGGTGGGAACTCGATAAGCGGGGGCACGCCGGCGGCAGGCCTGGTACCATCAGCTTTCCTATCAGTGTCTTATTCCCGTATCGTCCACAACATGTCGTCTATCGAATGCCCCAATGCTACTCCCGTTGGTGGTTATCTTGTTGGCTGGTCGAGCGACGTGTTCTCTCCGCCGAAACTGAGTCCCGTGACGTTAAAAGAGTCCCGGCGCGCTCGCCGTAAGCGCAGTGCGCGCTTTTCAGCGCCAAGACGGCGCTTACCGCCGAAAAAGCTATGCTTCTTGCATGAGATATGTAATTCGGTAGTTGGCCCAGTATAAACGTATGTATTCGCCCTTATCAGTTGTCGTCAGCTTTGACAGGTCGGGGTGCATGTTGTCCATCCGCGCGTCTCGCCGTTCTCGTGCAGCCGGCCGCCTTTTGCGCCTCCACCTCGTCGCCGCCGTGGGGGGTCGCAGCACGCGAAAAAGTCTTCTGAATTCCTTCATTCCTTCATTTCTTCCTTTCTTCACTTGTTTCGTTTCCCTTTGCTGTGGGCCGTACACCCGCCTCTCTCTTCTCTCGCGTTCCGAATCCTCCCTTTTCTGGAGCCACTGTGCCACCGTCAGCGCTCGTCCTACCAGGGTTTAGCTTCCGACAGCGAATATGCAAGGGACCCAGCCTGGCAGGAAGGAGTGGGTGGGGGGAAACAACGGATGGCTATTTCCGCGCAGGAAAGTGGACGCAGACTCCCGTGAGTCTACTCCAGATATCCGTGCGAAGCAATCGGCTGAGGGAGGGGGATGGCGCGGGGCAGGCGACGAGTGCGATGATCGGTGGTCGGTCGGAGTTGTGTAGATATGCACCGCACGGGTGCTAAGCGAGCGCGTTGGCTTTCGACTCCGAATTCCGGCTCAGGGCTCGTGCGGGCCCCGCGATCGTCTTGCTGCAATCAAGCTTTTCGTGAAGCCGGAGCGAGTGGAAAAGTTAGCCTGAGGTTAAAAATAGGATGTGTTCGCTGGTGTTTTTTCTCACCAAGCAGCAAGGCGGTGCGGACTGCGGCCGAGACAAAATCGCGCCGCTCGACAGGACAGGGAGCAGTCAGCTAATTGCCAGGCTATCTGCCGCAAACGGGAATGGCCCGGGAATCGACGCCTGCAGATGGCTGCATCTGGCAGGTGGTTTCGTCGGGGCTGATCGTCCAGTCGCGGATTTCTGGACATCTGGACATCTGGATGCGGTGGGATGGGGTGGTGTGCCGCGTGGATTCCGGGCCGGTGGTTTTCCCAGACTGCCTTGGCACTTCTTCCTTGCGGACGTTCTCAGCCTTTTCCCTCTGGTTTCCGGTTTCCCCTTTCCGATCCCCGCGCCCCACAGCTCGAACGGCTTCTCGATTCCGCCAGCCAGGAATCGTCACGTTTCATCGGCCGTCGAGCGAGAAGAACGCCGAGTCCGAGACTTCATAGCTGGGCGAGTGACACATGCGCTGACCTGCAGCCAAGTTGCCAGCAAGGCCCACAACTCTCATTCGCTCCCACCACTACGGCTGCACTCGCGCCGCTCGCTACATACTCCGCCTCAGCACGCCGTTCCGCACCTTCCTCGTTTCGTTTCGGCCTTACTTCGCTCGTCTTTGCCATCCGCCGTCCGCCGTCCGCCGTCGTTCACTTGCCTCGCGCTCCCTCCTTCGCTTCGTCCTGTCTGGCTTCGCGTTCGTCTCGATTCGCCTGCCACCACCCTCGTTTGGAGTGCCGCCTCGATGAAACCACAACAATCGACTACCTCCACCTAGCTTCACCACCGCCTACAACCTCTCTTCCTTCTACGGCGCCGGATGAACACTGATCCCAAACGCTAGAGACACGAATCGGCACTACTCTCCCCGCCGAAAT
>Ga0307508_10001995_pt1 | contig 22287 bp, 18 predicted proteins | sample 9_EM_MG_FD_203089 | JGI IMG/M metagenome (GOLD analysis project Ga0307508, IMG submission 203089) | Populus trichocarpa ectomycorrhiza microbial communities from riparian zone in the Pacific Northwest, United States - 9_EM | ecosystem: Host-associated > Plants > Roots > Unclassified | place...
CCGAGACCATGAAGTACGCCACTGCCTCGACCGTCGGCGGGACCCGCCGGGGCACGTCCACCGCCAACCGCACCGGCACCGGGGAGCGGGCCGCGATGCCGGAGAGCGCCGCGTCCAGGCCGCGGTCGTCGAGGACCACCGGGTGCAGGCCGCGGACGAGGTTGCGCAGCTCGCCCAGGACCTGCTTGGCCTCCTCGTGCGCCTCGGCCAGCGCGGTGGTCCGGGCGTCCTCGGGCAGGTCCTTCAGGGTCGCCCGGGCCAGGCCCAGGTTCATCGCCAGGGACACCAGCCGCTGCTGGGCGCCGTCGTGCAGGTCGCGCTCGATCCGGCGGCGCTCGGCGTTGGCGGCGTCCACCACCGCGGCCCGGCTCTCGGTCAGGTCGGTCACCCGGCGGGCCAGCCGCTCCGCCCGGCTGGGGCCGAGCAGGTCGGTGGCGAACTTCAGATCCCAGCGCACCGAGGCCATGACCAGCCAGGGCGTGAGGTAGACCACTACCAGGCACCCAAGCGCGCTCCAAAGCGCCTGGGACGTCGTTATGGCCAGCCGCTGCAAGTTCGGGCCGAAGGCGATCGCCGCGCCCAGCCAGCCGAAGCAGATGAGCCCGCTGACCCACATGGTGCCCGCGATCACGCCGACCAGGTTGGCCGCCGGTCCCGCGATCAGGTGGTAGCAGGCCTGCAGCCAGGTGCGCGGGTGGCGCAGCCGCGCGCGCATCCGCGGGAGGAACGGCGCGTCTGCGGACGCGGCGTCCCGGGCCGTGCGCGGGGCCCGGGGGATCTGGGCGCCCCGGATCCCGTAGTACGCGGACCGGCGCAGCGTCGTGAGCTGTGGGCCCAGCAGCACCGCCGCCAGCAGCGAGAGGAAGGAGCAGGCGAGGATCGACGGCAGGTAGACGGGGGCGAAGAACGCCCACGGCAGCCCGATCAGACCCAGCGGCAGCAGGCTCAGCGCCGAGGAGAGGATCACGAACCACAAGTCGCGCCACGCCCGCCCGCGCCAGGGCGCCAGCAGGAAGCGGCCGACCGGCGCCAGGACGGTGTTCATGGTCTCGACGGTATTCGACCACGTGACCGGCGTTCCATGGCGCTGGCGCCCGCTTCGGCCTGTACCTGGCACCACCCCCGGAACGGAAAGCCACACTACTGATTCGCCGGGCCGCGGCGGCCAGGCTGGTGATCGTGCCCGGCGCACCACCAGACGCCGACGCCGGGCGGAGAGGGGACGACCGCCATGCTCGCCGTCACGGACCGCCTCGACCGCTACCCCGTCCTCGGCCGGATCGGGTCCGAGCCCGGGCCCCGGCCGGGGCTCGGGTGTCCGGACGCCCGCGCCGACCGCTCCGGCGGGCGCCGGCCGAGCGCGCTCGGTGCCGCCTTCGTGCTGGCCGGGCTCGCGATGATCCCATGGGTGTTCTACCTCTCGGTCACCCTGCCGGCCAGCGCGTGGGACGCGCACTGGTCGCTCGCCTGGGTCGGCCTGGACAGCTGCCAGGCGCTGGCGCTGTTCGCCACCGGCCGGTTCCTGCTGCGGCGGGACAACCGGTGCGTGCTGACCGCGGTCGGCACCGCGGTGCTGCTGCTCGTGGACGCCTGGTTCGACGTCACCTCGGCGGCGCCCGGCCCGGACCTGGCCACTGCGATCGTCATGGCGATCTTGGCCGAGATCCCGATCGCGCTGGTCTGCGCCGTGCTCGCCGCGCGCGTCCTGCGCACCCCGTTCCCGCGCGGCTGACCGGCCGCCGCGTATCCGTTCCGTCCGCGCCCTGTCGCGCGTCACCGAGAAGAGAAGACCGAGCAGGTTCGCGGCTTGGCCGAGCAGTGCCCGGCTCATCGCGCCCGCGCACCGGGAACGCACTGCTGCGCCGAGATCGGTATGGGCAGAACCCGCCGCTACCCGGATCGACGCCGGCCGTACGCCGAACTGCACGCCGAGTACGCACGGTAACGCCTACCCGGTGAGCGTGCAGTCAACGGGCAGAACGGCCACGCGCCTCGCGGCTACTCCGTGCGTCCGATCTCTATGCCGGGGCCGGGGCTCCTGGCCCCGGCCCCCGCTGGTCAGGAGATGATCAGGTCGTCAATCTGGTTGACCGCAGAGGTGGCGCCCTCCACGATTCCCATGTCCAGCACCTGCTTGAGCGCCTCGGCGGACTCGTATTCGCTTACGTAGGTCGCCCGCGTGCCGCCGTTGTGCTCGGTGAAGGTGTAGACGCTCGTGGAGACCGGGAGCTGTGGCAACGGGTTGAAGTCCAGGTCGGCGAAGCCGTCCCGGAAGGAGAACGTCCGCGGCTCATCCACGTCTGTGACCAGCCAATATCCGGCGTGCTTGTCGCCGTCGGGCCCGGTCATGTAGTAGGTCACGCGGCCGCCGGGTGTCAGGTCGTGGTCGACAAACGTCGCCGGGTAGGTCGGCGGTCCCCACACCTTCTCCAGTTGGCGCGGGTCGGCGTACACCTGCCAGATTCGCTCGACCGGCGCAGCGAAATCCGCGGTGATGGTCAGGGTCAGGCTGTCGAGGTCGTGCTGGACGTCGGTCACAGGCATCGTTCAGTTCTCCTGCTCGGGATCGGATGCGATGAGTGCGTCGATGCGGGCGATGTGACCGCGCCAGACCTGTTCAAGCTCGGTCAGCATGGAGGCCACCGACTGCACTGCCTGCACGTCGCCGCTGGCCAGCTGCTCGCGGCCGTCGCGCCGTTTGGTCAGCAGACCGGCTTTCTCGAGCACGGCGACATGCTTCTGTACGGCGGCGAAGCTCATGTCGTACTTCGCCGCGAGCGCGGAGACGGAGTGCTCCCGGGCCAGTACCCGGCGCAGAATGTCGCGCCGCGTGCGGTCGGCGAGCGCATGAAACAGGGCGTCTGCCCGGTCCGCACTCTCTTCGGTCACCACACCAACCTACAACCATTCGGTTGTAGGTTGTCAAGACTGCTCGCCACGTACGCATATCGGCATGTCCGAGAGCAACGGTAGGGCACCGATCGACCACCGAGCGTGACGGCGCACCTCCGGCCAACGCGCCTGATCGCGGCATGAGTGCGCCCCGCACGCCGCAGCGGTGCATCCCCATCAGGTGTGATCTCGAGGAGATGTCCACAGGTCCGTGGTGGACGGCGCTCAAAGTTGCCAATCTGGATGGTTGTCGGGCTGCGCACGGTGACGGCCAAGGGCGTCACCGAACTTCGGGCGATGGCTTCCGCCGCTCACGAGGGGTACGTGCTCCGTATGGGCTGGAGACTGGCTTGGTCAGTGCGTTCGGTTCGCATTGATGTACCCGGCTCCGAGGACGTTCAGAAGCGCTAGCGCCTCGGCGTCTGGGGATCCTGGCGGTGCGGTGTAGAGCACGAGGTGCTGGTCGCGGTCGGTGAGGACGAGCGAGTCGCAGTCGACGGTGATCTCCCCAACGGTCGGGTGACGGAAGGTCTTGGTGAGCGTCGGCGGGGCCTGCACATCGTGCTGGTCCCAGAGCCGGGCGAACTCGGAGCTACCGTCGCGTAGCTCAACGAGCAGGTCTGTGACCGCCGGGTCCGACGGATACCGGGCCAGGGTGGCCCGGAGCTCCATGACGACATGCAGCCGGAATTCCGCGGCGTCGGAGATCCCGTACAGGGACGTGCCGGGGTGCGCCGGGCCGAGGAACGCGCGGCGCGCGAGGTTGCGGTCCCGTGGGGTGAGCGCGGCGAAGTCTTCCATGAGCGCGGCCGCGAGGTCGTTCCAGGCAAGCACTTCGAACGTTGCCGACGTCACGAAGGCGGCTGTCTGCGGCACCCGGTCGAGCAACGCGAGGATGCTCGGGCGGACGTCGCGCCGGTGCCGTCGAGTGCGGCTCGGCGCGGTGCCCGCGAGGACGTGGAGGTGATCGGACTCGGCGTCGGTGAGCAGCAGGGCGCCGGCTATCCCGGCGAGGACCTCGCCCGACGGTCGCGGTGCCCGGGCCTGCTCGAGCCGCACGTAGTACTCGGTGGAGATGTGTGCGAGGACCGCGACCTCCTCGCGGCGAAGGCCCGGGGTCCGGCGTCGCGGGCCCGAGGGCAGGCCGACATCCTCCGGGCGGAGCCGCTCGCGACGGGTACGGAGAAACGCCCCTAGCTCCTGCTTGTCCATGTCCCAAGTCTGCACACCGGCCGGCGGCGGATCCTGGTACCGACGGTGCCTGTATCCGAATTCGGGCCGCCGCGATGCTGGCACCATGACCAACGCAACCGACATCAGCCCCATCGGCCTGCTCACCGGCAAGGTCGTGTTCATCACCGGCGCCAGCCGCGGCATCGGGGCGGCCGCGGCAAGGCTCTTCGCATGCGAGGGCGCGGCGGTCGTGCTCGCCGCCCGCGGCACTGACGCTCTCCACCGGATCGTCGCGGAGATCCGTGCCGACGGCGGCGTCGCCGACGCGGTCGCCCTCGACCTGGCCGACCGTGCGAGTATCCGCGCCGCCGTCGACCGTGTCGAGGAACTGCACGGACGCCTCGACGGCGCGTTCAACAACGGCGCCGCGATCCAGCAGCCCGGCCCGCTCGACACGACGAGTGACGAGGACATCGAGCGGCAGTTCGCCGTGAACTTCCGGTCGCACTGGACCGCGATGACGGCCGAGGCCGCACTCATGCGCCGTACCGACGGTGGAGCGATCGTCAACACCTCAAGCATCGGCAGCCGCCGAGCGAACCCGGAACTCCCCGCCTACGCCGCGATGAAACGTGCGCTCAACAGCATCACCGAGACCGCCGCTGTGACCTGGGGCCGGCAGGGGATACGCGTAAACGGCATCACCCCCGGCGGCACCGCGACAGAGATGATCGACATGTGGGAGGCGGCGTCCCCGGGTGTCGTTGAGCGCATCAACGCGAGTATTCCGCTCGGTCGGATGGCCGAGCCCCGCGAAGTCGCCGAGGTGGCCGCGTGGCTGCTCAGCGACCGGGCCTCGATGGTGACCGGAGCGATCGTGCCGGTCGACGGCGGCGCCGGCGCATGACAGGGAAAGCCCACCCACGCCAGCTCTCGTCGATGGAGAATCGGCAGCAGGCGGTCACAGCCCTGGCCGACGCTGAGATCGAGGGCGGCCGCCTGAGGCCAGCCAGGAACCACCGGTTTTGCCTCGCGCAAACTTGCCTCCCGCCGTTAAGACGCCGGCGGGAGGCAAGAGCGGCAGAACGGATTATCGCAAGGGACCTAAAGCAGAGCGAGTGCCGGAATGAACTTCGAGGCGTCGATCGTGCCCCAGCCGCTGGCCATGTCGTAGCCTTTGGCCGCCGAAGGACCGGTGACGCCCTCGAAGCTGATGTCGCCCGAGGTCACGTCGACCAGACCAGCCGGCACGTGGGTGCGCTGGCTGGTCGCGCCCAGCAGGTAAAGCGCAGGGTTGATGTTGCCCAGCCGCCGACCGGCTAGTTGGTCGGCCATCGCCACGATCCCGGAGAAGATCGGGCTGGCCTCGGAGGTGCCACCGAAGATGTGCCAGTTCCCGTTGGTCGCCGACGGGTCGAAGCTGTAGTACACCCAGGCGCCGCCGTCGACCGCCGCGCTCATCGAGATGTCCGGGGTGCCGCGGTGGTTGCCCACCACGTCGCGCACCCCGACCTGCCACGACGGACGGGCGAACACGTGCGAGTCGCCGCCGCCACCGGCACCGTAACCGTCGTTCCACACGACGTCGGGGGACACCTTGTGGCCCTGGTCATCGAGGCTGAGCTGGGTGCCGCCGACCGAGGTGACCAGCGGGTCGGCCGAAGGCCAGGACTGCACCGGGTAGGGGAACAGGGTCTCGCCGTCGGACTCGTAGTCGGTCGCGCCGGCGTCACCGGAGCTGCCCAGCACGGTGACCTTGTGCTGTTCGGCGTCCTTGAACGCGTACCGCAGGTTGAGGAGGCTGGAGAAGTTGCCCTGGTCGAAGCCGGGGAAGGTGTTCTCCGTCGCGCCGAAGCTCTGCGTGATGACGTCGCCGATGCCGTGGTCGATCAGGTACTTCTCGGCGTTCATCATCTCCGGAAGGCCGGTGACGCCCTCGGTCTCGGCTACCCCGGTCTCGACGAGGATGATGTGCGCGGCGGGGGCGATCGCATGGGCGTACTGGACGTCGAGGGTGGCCTCCTGAGACCAACCGATCTGGTCGGGGTCGGTCGGGTCCCATGCGGGCACTTTGCCGTACTTAATGACTTGGACCTGGGTGTCCGGGAGGCCCCACTGCTTGTCGAAAACGTGCAGATCGCTCTGAATCGTCGGCGGACCGAACGAGTCCACGATGACGATAGTGCGACCCTTACCTGTGATGCCGTGCTGGTACAACGGGTTCAGGTTGTAGGCGACGCGATACTGCAACGGGCTGTAGCAGTGGATGCCGATCTGCGCGACACACTGTGAGGTGGGAAGTGGCGCTACGGCCGCCTTCGCGGAGATGTGACCCGTGATCGCTGGGATGACTTTCACCGTCGCGGCGGACGCCGGACTCGCCGCCGCCACCATGCCGGCGGCCGTGGTGACCGCGAGCGCAGCGGCTGCGATTGAGTGGACCTTCAACCGACACTCCTTCTGGTCTGCCAGTGGGGGTTGCCCGTACATCGAGGATCGCCTGTACATGGCACCGATTCACCGCATGCCACGCCCGCGAGAAAGGGAAGTACCGTGCACGTTCGTATGACCGATGCACCCTTGATACGACCGTACGAACGATGGTTCCGCTCCTTCGGGACGATGAGCCCATCGTTCGATCGGTGGAGGCTGGCGGCGTACGGTTGCTGACGATCCGATAGCTCCCGAAACCCGAGCGCCGCGTCGGCGCTCTTGAAGGGCAGATGGCCGCGAATCAGCGCGTGGTGCCGTAGCGCGCGACCGCTGTCAATACGTCCAGGCCCGGGTCGCCGAGGCCGGTAACTGTGTCGTAGCCCTTGCGCAGCTTCAGCGAGCCGTCGTCGTCGACGGTGAACAGGTCGGACTCGGCGTCCTGGGTGATCGCGAAGCCGCGCTGAGCGGGGTGAGCGAGCGCGACGATGTCGCCGAAGTGGACTGGGTCCGCCCGGTACTGCGCGTACAGGGCCGGATTGGCGAACCCGATCACGCGGCCGGCGGCCTGTTGGGCGAGCGCGATCTTGCCGGCCATCAGCGGGGCGGCCAGGCTGGTGCCCGCGCCGAGCTTGACCTCGAACTGGCCGGGGGAGTCCATCGGGGTGAAGCCGATGAGCATGCTGGTGACTGGGTTGGCATCGGTGGCGATGTCCGGCTCGGCCCGCCCGGTGGCGCCGAGCCGGTTCCTACTCAAGGCGGCCGGCACCACACCCTGCTGATAGCTCGGCTGGAGAATGACCGTGCTGGTTCCGCCCCCGGAGCCGGCGTTGAAACCGCCCGGCAGCGGCTCGGCGTACGCGTCCCCGTCGATCTTGTCGATCCGGTTGCCCCAGCCGGTCTCGAACACCTTGTTGCCGTCCGCGCCGATCGCCAGGCTGGTGCCGCCGACCGCGGTCACCCACTGCGAGCTGGCCGGCCAGTCGGGCGCCGCCACGCCAAGGTACTTACTTCCGTCGCCGTAGTCGCCACTGGCAAAGTACAGGCCGATGCCTTCGGCGGCCGCCTGGAGCTGCAGGCTCGTCTCGCCCGCGATGAGCTCGGTGCCGACGTCCTCGCCGATATAGCCGTAGCTGTTGGTCACGATGTCGGCCGCGTGGGTGTCGAGGACCTGGGATATCGCGTAATCCGTGCCGGCGCCGCAGTTGAATCCGGCGGCGTAGACGATGTGCGCGGCCGGCGCGATCACGTGCACCGCCTCGACGTCCATACTGTCCTCTTCCTGCCAGCCGGCCGGGCCGCCGCACAGCTCGGTGTCGTTGAACATCGAATCCGGGACGAGTCGGCTGTACTCGGATGGCAGCAACGGCGAGGTGCCCGTGTAAAACGCGTACCGGTTGACGTCATCGACCAGAGTCGGCGGAGCGTACGCGTTGACGACCGCGACCGTCTGACCCGAGCCGTTGATCCCCCTCGGGTAGGCGGAGGCGAGACCGAGGCCGGTGCGCATTTGCTCCGGCCGGTAGGCGCATAGCGCGGTCGGGAACCGGGTGCTCCCGTACGCCGTCGGGGTGGCGTGGGTGATCTCGCCGTACGAGTAGGAACAGTCGGGCATCGAGTCGATCACCGTCACCGGCGGATTGGTAGGACCGTCGGCGGCGACCCGGGGCGTGGCGCCGGGCAGGCCGACGTCGTGCGGTCTGCCCAGCAGGCGCCCCTGATCGAGCACGATCCCGGACACCTTGCCGGCGATCACCGTCGGCAGCGCGGGCACGTGAGCGGGAGCCAGCAGTCGATGCCCGTCGACCCGGAAGTTGTGCATCGACGTGTGGAACGTCGAGTTCATGAAGTACAAGCGCTGCCGGAAAACTACGTACTGCCGGCTGGCCGGGGTGGCGCTGATGGTCGCGCCCTCGGAGGTCAGGAACTTCACCACCGTCTGGTAGTCGGACTCGGTCGGCGCGAACCGGTCGATCCAGGCCGCCGGCGACAGGAAGTGCCGATATCGCGGGTCACCCGGTGCCGAGACCGCCTTCGCCAGGGCTGCGGCGCCCACCGGATCGCGCAACGGTAGGAACATCTCGCCTTCGGCCTCGAACGAATCGTCCGGCGGCCCGGCGTCGGCTGCGGCGGTGGCCCAGGACGGCACTGCACCGGCGTACGGATGGGTGGTCGATTCGGCCCACGCGGGCGTCCCTGGGAGCGCCGAGGCCGCGAGCGCCAGCGCGGCCGCCGCGCCGACCGGTCGCCAGCGTATTTGAAGGAATCTCATGCCGAAGATCATCAGACAGAAATGTATAGATCTTGTCAGGAAGCAACAGCATTGTCGTCATGGCGACTTCAGACCCTCAAGACCGTAACGCTGAGACGCCCTCCACCGGCTACGGTGAAGGGCGTCTCAGCGCATACCGGCCCATCCTCTGAACCAGAACCTATCCATCAGTAACTTTGCCTTTGGGGACGGCTACACAAGCGTCGGGCCCATTCTCCTGTGGGTTCAGCGAAACTGACGGTTGTTCAGCGGGAACTCAAGGGTCCGTTGGTGTCTGGCAGCGTGGCTGGGGCCTTGGGTTCGAGGGAACCGGCGATGGTGTTCGGGGTCTCCTTGATGGTGAGGCAGTCTCGTTGGGCCGGGGCATCCGCGCCTTTCTCACCTATTGAGGCAAGGGTCTACCTGCGGCGACGTGCGCGGTAGGCGGCGACTGTGATGCGGCTGGCGCAAGTGTTGCTGCAGAAGCGGCGTGCGCGGTTGCGCGACTGGTCGACGAAGAAGTTTTGACACGTCTCCGCGGCGCACTGGCCCAAGGTGAGACCTGGATCGCTTGTCGCGACGTACGCGAGCGCAGCGGCGACGGTCTGCCCGATCCATTGCCGAGGTGCGAGTCCGTTGCGCGCGAAGTGGATATGCATGGTTCCCGAGTTGTCGTGGTCGGACAAATGCAGGTCAGGCGGGTAGCTGGTGAGCATTTCACGACGGTTGACGCGAACAAGGCCACCTTCCCTCATGGTCAACTATGTGGGACAGGTGGCGTGCCGTTCGGCTTCGGTTTCGAGGATGTGCCGGGCTGCGTTGGCGTAGCGGATCGCGGTTTTGTCGTCGAGGCCGAAGACCGCGGCCAGGTGCAGCGGGTCGGGTCCGTGGGTGAGGGCTTCGTCGAGTTGGCGGTCGACGCGGAGGCGTTCGAGGGTGGCGGTGAGTCGGCGGACGGGTTCGGTGGCCACCATCGGCCGGCCGGTCATCGAGCGCGGTATGCCGCGTGATGAGCAGGTGCGGGTTTGCGGTGTTCGGCCAGCGATCGCGCCGGTAGTGCAGCCAGTCGAGGATGACCTGGTGGGTCAGGTCGTCGAGCGGGCGGACGTGCCAGCATGCCCCGGCCACGGCCGATGGAAGACGACCACGATGACGCTGGAGTTGTTCGTCAGCCTCGCCTGCCAGGAGCGCATCGTCTGGGCCGACCTGTCCACCACTGGCGTTGCGAACCGCGAGAAGCCAGTAGATGCGAGGGCGCATGACTTCGCCGGGCGGTGGTCTTGGACGAGCCCGATCTACTTGACGCGGGCAGCAGCCATCAGCAAGGCGCAGCTCGACACGGACAAGGCGGTCGCGGAGGCTCGCGCCATGTTGTTGCGAGAGCGCGACGCCAAGACGCAGCAGCGTAAGACGGTGGTGGAACAGATAGAGCGGGACAAGCAACGGCATGCAGCCAATCGAGCAGCGCTACGGGAGTGCCGCGGACCTCGGCGTCCTCCCGCTGCCGGTCGTTGAGGATGCGCACTTCCAGCTCGTCGGTGACGCCGAAGACCCGCTCGGCGGCTCTCTGCGCGTCCCACTTCTGCCAGAAGCCGCCGACCGTGCCGCACATAGTGACCGTGCCGTCGTCGGCGGCGTCCGGCCGCCGGGCACCGCATCGGATCCGGCCTGGCTCGGTGCGCACCCGCGACGACGCCAGGATCGTCGCCGAGATGCACGCGCTGGGCGGCACGGACGCGGCGCTGCTGCAGGACCCCGAAGTGCTGCAGATGATCCTGCCGACGTTGCGCAGTGACTACCGGGTGATCGACACCTACCGCTGGCCTCCGGACGGGCCGCCGCCGTGCCCGGTCACCGTGCTAACCGGCGACCGCGATCCGCACACCACGGTCGAGGGAGCGCGCGACTGGGCGCGGCACTCTCGGGAGCCGTTCGACGTCGAGTCTTCCCCGGCGGCCATTTTTACCTGGCCGAGCAGGCCGCCGCGGTCCTCAGCGTGCTCCGCAACCACCTGGCCGCCGGTGCGGTGCGCGCGTCCGGCACCGAGATCTCCGGCCGCGACAACCCCAAACCGGACGTGGCAGCCGATGAGTTCGGTGGCTACCCACCGCTGAGCTGACTTCCTGACCAGTCACGCACGGTGAAGATCGAAGGACTGCCGGAGACGCCGCCGAGCCTGATGACGCGCCCCTTCCCGCGGCGGCCGCGCACGACCGTCGCGCCGGAAGGGACGGTCGGGTTCAGCGAGCGGCAGGCGACAGGTCGGCGGCGTCCAGGCGCATGGTGGTCGGCCCGTCCCACGTCTGCGGCGTCACGTGCAGCCGCTGGATGTCCGGGGAATCGGGATCGGCCAGGGCGCCCCGACAGTGGCACGACTCGTCGTCGAAACCGGCGAACCGGTAGGCGATCTCCATCATGCGGTTGCGGTCGGTGGGGCGGAAATCGGCGAGGAAGTGCACTCCCGAGCGGGCCGCTTGGTCCGCCAGCCAGGCGAGCAGTACCGCACCGGCGCCGAACGAGACGACTCGGCAGGAGGTGGCCATCAGCCGCAGGTGCCAGACGTCGGGGTACTTCTCGATGAGAATCACCCCGACGGCACCGTGCGGGCCGAACTTGTCGGTCAGCGACGCCACGAGAACCTCGTGGTACGGATCATCCATCAGTCCGCGCAGCGTCTCGTCCGAGTAGTGCACGCCCGTGGCGTTCATCTGGCTGGTGCGCAACGTGAGCTCCTCGACCCTGCTCAACTGCTCGTCGGTCGCCTGATCGATGCGCAACACCAGGCCGAGCGAGCGCAGGAAGTCCTCGTCCGCGCCGCTGTACCCGGCACGTTCGGCGTCGCGCCGGAAACCGGCCTGGTACATCTGCCGGCGCCGGCGGGAGTCGACCGTGCTCGTGGCGGGGGTGAACTCCGGCAGGCCAGCCAGGGTCAGGGCCGCTTCGGCCGGGTAGCAGGCCACCTCGGGCAGGTGGTGTGCCACCTCGGCGCGCTCAGCCGGCTGGTCGTCGATGAACGCGATCGTGCCTAGCGCGAAGTTCAGCGTGTCGGCGATGCGACGGACCGCCTCGGACTTGGGTCCCCAGCCGATCTGGGGCATGACCAAGTACTCCGCCAGGCCGAGCGCCTCGAGTCTGGCCCACGCGAAATCATGATCGTTGCGGCTGCACACCGACTGCAGGATGCCACGGGAGTCGAGCTCGATGACGATCTTGCGGATCGAGTCATCGACCACCACCTCGCCGTCCTCCAGCAACGTACCCTGCCACAGGGTGTTGTCGAGGTCCCAGACCAGGCATTTCATCGTGGTGCTCATATCCACTCCCCTCACACACCGGCCAGCACGTGATCGGCCAGCAGGAGCTGGCACATCTCGTTGCTGCCCTCGATGATCTCCATGCACTTGGCGTCGCGGAACGCGCGCGCCACGGGAGTCCCGTCCCGGGTGCCGGCGGACGCCAGCACCTGCACGGCGATCGCGGCGCCGCGCGCCGCCTCGGTCGCGCTGACGTGTTTCGCCAGCACCGTGGCCAGCACCTGGTCCGGGGAACCCTCGTCCCAGCAGCGGCTCGCGTGCTCGCACGCGCGGGTGGCGTTCTGCTCGGCCACGAGCAGGTCGGCGAGGTGTTTCGCGACGAGTTGGTGACTGCCGAGCGGCCTGCCGAACTGTATGCGGGTACGTGCGTGCGCCCCGGCGGCGCTGAGACAGGCGCGCAGGATGCCGACACAGCCCCACGCCACCGACATCCGGCCGTACGCGAGGGCGGTGGTGACCAGCAGCGGCATGAACTGCCCACCGCCGCCCAGCAGGTGGTCCGCCGGGACCCGCACGTCGCTCAGGTGCACGTCGGCATGGCCCGCGGCGCGGCAGCCGAGCGGATCGCCAATCCGTTCCACCCGTACGCCAGCAGCGGTGGCGGGCACTACGACCGCTCCCGCGCCGCCGTCGGCGAGAATGCCGAAGACGACGATGAGGTCGGCGTACGCGGCGGCCGTCGACCAGGACTTGGTTCCGGTGACGACGACGTAATCGCCGTCGCGGACGATGCGCGTCGTAATCGCCGACAGGTCGCTGCCGGCTTGGGGCTCGCTGAACGCCACCGCGGCGAGGTCGCCGCCGGTGAGCCGGGCGAGCAGGGCGGCCCGCTGGCCGTCGGCGCCGAGCCGGTCGACAGTCCAGGCGGCCATGCCGTGCGAGGTCATGACGCTGCGCAGCGAGGAGCAGAGGCTGCCGACGTGTGCGGTGAACTGCCCGTTGCGGGCGCTGTCCCAGTCCAGGCCGCCGTGCGCGGCCGCAACGTGTGGGCACAGGTATCCGGCGCTGCCGAGCTTGGTCAGCAGCTCCCGGGGCAGCACACCGCTACGGTCCCAGCCCTCCGCCTGCTCGCCCACCAGGCCGGTGACCATCGTCCGGGCCGCGGTCAGCGCGTCGGTCACTGCGCACCCTGCAGGCGCTGTACTAACGCCACCATGCGGGTGACCGTCCGGAAGTTGTCGAGGCGCAGGTCGGCGCCCCGGATGGAGATCCGGTACGTCTGCTCCAGGTGTACCACGAGCTGCATAGCGAACATCGATGACAGACCACCCGAGGCGAACAGGTCGACCTGCGGATCCCAGGAGCGCTTGGTCTGTGCCTCGAGGAACGCCAAAACCTCCTTCTCCACCTGGCCACTATCGGCCACGTCATGCTGCACTGCTCTGCTGTCCATAGCTTCCATCACATTCTCCGTCGGATGTCGTGGGCCGGTCAGTTGGCGTACTCGTAGAAGCCGCGTCCGGACTTGCGGCCGTGATGGCCCAGCCGGACCTTCTCCAGCAGCAGGTCGCAGGGGCGGCAGCCGTCGTCGCCGGTGCGCTCGTGCAGCACCCACAGCGAGTCGACGAGGTTGTCGATGCCGATGAGATCGGCGGTGCGCAGCGGCCCGGTGCGGTGACCGAGGCAGTTCTCCATCAGGGTGTCGACGGCCTCGACGCTTGCGGTGCCCTCCTGCACGATGCGGGCCGCGTCGTTGATCATCGGGTGCAGGACGCGGCTGGTGACGAACCCGGGGGCGTCCGCGACGACGATCGGCTCCCGGGCCAGCGCGGCCAGGCACCGGTTGAGCGAAAGCATGGTGTCCTCGCCGGTGCGGGCCCCGCGGATGACCTCGACCGTGCGGATCAGGTACGGCGGGTTCATGAAGTGGGTGCCGACGACCTCGTGCGGGCGCTGCGCGTACCCGGCCAGCTCGTCGATCGGGATCGACGACGTGTTGGAGACCAGCGGTGTGCCCGGGCGTACGGTCGCGGAGAGCTCGGCCAGCACCTTCGCCTTGATCTCGAGGTCCTCGGTGGTGGCCTCGATGACGATGGTGGCGGCGCCGGCGCCGGCGGTCGTGGTGGCCGTCTCCAGCGGGCCGGTCACCGCGTCCTCGGGCAGTCCGCCCAAAAGCTGAGCCATCCGCAGTTCGCCCTCGATGCGGCTGCGGGCATCCTCGAGCCCAACGTGGTCCACGTCGATCAGCAGCACGGGCAGGCCACGGGAGAGCGCGAGGGTGGCGATGCCGACCCCCATGACGCCCGCGCCGACCACGGTGATCCGCTCACCGGATTCTATGTTCATGTCGCGTCAGCCTCTCAGTGATGGTCAGAACAGGATCTGGTCGAGCCACGCGGAGACAGTGCCGCTGGTCGTGTCGGCGTGCTTCTCGAGCATCGAGAAGTGGTCGCCGGGCACGTCGATGACCGTGGTCGCGCCGGGCCAGCGCGACTGCCAGCCGCCGACCGACGGCGCGGCCTCTCCCAACGGGCTGGACGCGCGGACCAGCAGGGTGGGTGCCGCGACGGTGGGCGGCCGGTAGTCGTCGAGGATGCGGAAGTACTTGCCCATCGCGGTGAGCCGGGCGCTGTCCATCGGCACGGCCTGTTCCTCCCGGTCGAACATGCCGCCCAGCAGGACGCTGTTGAACTGGGTCATCGCCTTGTCGGTGGCCAGGTACGTGTCGAGCAGCACCACGCCGGCCGGCTGTACGCCGCGTTTCTCCAGTTCCGCGGCGACACCGTGGGCGGCGATGCCACCGGAGGACGAGCCGAGCAGCACCAGCCGTCGGTCCGTGCCGAGCCGCGCGAGGATCTCCTCGGCCTGGTACTCGAGCATCGCCGCCATACTCGCCGGCACGTGCTGACCGGGGGCGAAGCCGGGGGCGAAGACCGTGCTGGCGCCGTAGGTGCCGCGGAACCGCGCGAGGAGCCGGGCGTACTGGTGTCCGCCGCCGAGCGCGACCAGCGAGCCGAAGCAGACCAGTTCCGGGGCGTCGTCGTGCACGGCGATGCGCAGCAGTTCCGGCGGCTGCGCCGAGTCGCGCAGCTCGGCAGCGTTGCGGAATTCGGTACGCAGGGCGGAGGCGTTCTTGAGCAGGTCGATCGCCTCGTCCGACTTGCCGCGCCGGGCGAGCTGCCGGAACAGCGTGCTGACCGGGTCGCCGTCGGAAGCGGCCGGCGCCGGAGCGGCCGGCTGGATGCCGGGCTGTGTGCCGGCGGGCCGTTCGGCGGCGGCGGTCACCGCCCATTCCGTACGGACCAGTTCGGCGAGCTTTGCAGGTGTGCCACTGGAGAACACAACGGTCGGGCGCAGGTTCAGCCCGGTGACCGCGGCGAGGCGGTTGCGTAGTTCGAGCGCGGTCAGCGAGTCGAAGCCGACCGACAGGAACGCGTCCTCGGCGCCGACCACGGTGGCGTCGACGTGCCCGAGCACGTGGGCGGAGTGCGCGCGGACGGCTTCGAGCAGGATGTCGAGCTGCTGGTCGGAGTTCGCGGTGGCGAGCCGCTCGCGCAGCTGCGGGTCCACGGCGGTGGTTTCGGCGCCGGCGGTGCGTACCAATGCACGCAGCAGGTGCGGCACCAGGGCGTCGCGGAACGCGGCCAGGTCCAGCGCGACCGGGGCGAGGACCGGGTCGGTGCGGGTCATCGCCGCGTCGAACAGCGCGGTACCGGTCGCGGCGGTCAGCGGCAGGACACCACTGCGGGTCATCCGGCTGACGTCGGACAGCGCCTCGGTCAGGCCGCTGCGCTGCTCCCACAGTCCCCAGGCGAGCGACGTGCCGGGCAACCCGGCGCGCTGCCGGATGCTCATCAGCGCGTCGACGGCGCCGTTCGCGGCCCCGTACGCCGCCTGGCCGAGCCCGCCGAACAGGCCGGCCACCGACGTGTAGACGACGAAGGCACGCAGCGGCAGGCCCTGGGTCGCTTCGTGCAGATTCCACGTACCGTCCACCTTGGGCGCCAGCACTCCGCTGAGTCGCTGCGGGGTGACGTCGGCGAACAGCGCGTCGTCGATCACATCGGCGGTCTGCACGACCGCGGTCACCGGGTGCTCGGCGGGGACGCCGGCCAGAACCGCGTCGAGCGCGGCCCGGTCGGTCACGTCGCACGGCTCAGCGGTGGCCTGCGCCCCGGCGTCGGTGAGTTCGGCGATCAGCTCACCGACCCCGGGCGCGGCCGGTCCTCGGCGGCTGAGGAGCAGCAAGTGACGGACGCCGTGCTCGTTCACCAGGTGCCGGGCGAGGATGCCGCCGAGCACGCCGCCGCCGGTGATCAGCACGGTGCCGGTGCCGTCGAACGCGCGGTCGCGGTCGGTAGCGGGCGGTGCATGACGCAGCCGGGGCACGAGGATTCTGCCTGCCCGCAGCGCCGCCTCGGGTTCGTCGTCGGCGAGCAGGGTGGGCAGCAGATCCGCGGTGGCGGCCGGGTCGTCGGAGTCGACCAGCATGATGCGGCCCGGATACTCCTGCTGCACGGAGCGGACCAGGCCGTGTACGGCCGCACCGGCCACGTCGAGGGGCTCGTCGCCGAGGTCGGTCGCGCCGCGGGTGAGCACGACGAGAGGCGGGGTGGAGGCGGCCGGGCGCTCGAGCCATGCCTGCAGGTGTCGCAGGACGGCGGTGGTGGTCGCGTGCACCGACGCGGCGGTGGTGTCGGCGGCCGGCGGGCAGGCCAGCAGCACCGCGTCCAGGCCGGCGACCTCACCGACGGCTTCTGGGGTACCGGCCGGGATCAGGCGGGGGTCGTCCGAGCCGAGCCAGTCCCACAACCCGTGCCCGGGGATCCCTGCGGCGCCGTCGAGCGCGTTCCACTCGATCCGGTACAGCGAGTCGGTGGCCGGGCGCAATGAGTCGAACGACTCGGCACGCATGGTGAGCGTACCGACGGTGACCATGGCGCGGCCGTCCCCGTCGGTGACGCGCAGCGAGATCGCGTCCGGGCCGGTCGAGCGCAGCACGACGCGCAGGACCTGGCCGGCCCGGGCGCCGGTCCAGAGGTGCACCCGCTGCCAGGAGAACGGCAGCGGCATCCCGGTCGCGAAGGCCTGCTGTCCGGTGTCACCCCATTCGCCGACGTTACGCAGCATGACGGTCTGCAGGAACGCGTCGATCAGCGCCGGGTGTATCGCGAAGCCGTCTTCGCCAATCTCCGGCAGCACCGCCTCGGCGAAGATCTCGTCGCCGCGCGACCAGGCCGTGCGCAGGCCGCGGAACATAGGGCCGTACTCCACCCCGCGCTCCCGCAGCAGGCGGTACAGCTCGCCGATGCGCATCTGGCGCGCGTCGTCCGGCGGCCACGCGGTGGCTTCCTGGGCGGGCGGCTGCGCCGCGGACGGAGCCAGGACGCCGAGGCCGTGACTGGTCCACTCGGCGTCGGGGCCGCCCTGTTCGGCCCGGGAATGGATCTCGACGGTACGGCGCCCCGCGTGGTCCGGGACGCCCGCGGTCAGGCGCAGCTGCACGCCGTCGTCACCGCCGGGTAGCAGCAAGGGGGCGGCGAGGGTCAGCTCTTCGACGAGGGCGCAGCCGAGCTGCCCGCCGGCGTGCGCGGCCATCTCGACGAACGCGACACCGGGCAACAGGACGGCGCCACGGATCGCGTGGTCGGCGAGCCACGGCTGTTCGGCGACCGACAGCCGGCCGGTGAACACGGTGCCGCCGGTGCCCGGCAGCTCGACAGCGGCGCTCAGCAGCGGGTGGCCAGGGTCACGCTGGCCCATGGACGCGGGGTCGCCCGCGGCCCGGGTTGCGTCGAGCCAGTAGCGCTGTCGCTGGAACGCGTATGTGGGCAGGTCGACGCGGCGGGCGCCGGTGCCCTCGTACGCCGGGCGCCAGTCGACGCTCAGCCCGGCCACGTACGCCTGCCCGAGCGAGGCGAGCAACCGGACGCTGCCACCGTCGTCGCGGCGCAGCGTCTCGATGAGCGCGAGGTCGACGAAACCGGCGTCTGCGGCCGCGTCCTGCATGTTGAAGGTGAGCGTGGGGTGCGGGCTGACCTCGACGAACGTGCGGTAACCGGCACCGAACAGCAGCCGCGCGGCGTCGTGGAACAGCACGGTCTGCCGCAGGTTGCGGAACCAGTACCCGGCGTCGAGCGCGGCCGGCTCCACCCATTTGCCGTCCACGGTGGACACCATCGGGACGGTGCCCTGGCGGGGCCGCACACCGGCGAGCCCGGCCAGCAGGGACTCGCGGACCGCGTCGATGTCGGCGCAATGCGGGGCGTAGTCGACCGAGGTCCGGAACGCCAGCACGCCCGCCTCGGCGAGAAAGTCGTCGAGCGCCGAGGCCTGACCGGCGAGGACCACGATACGGGGCCCGTTGACGGCGGCGACAGAGAGCCGGCCGTCGTATTTGGCGATCATCTCCTCGGCCTCGTCGGCGGAGAGCATCACGGTGGCCATGCCGCTGTTCCCGGCCACAGTGGCGAGGGCGCGACTGCGGCGGACGGCGATCGTGGCGGCGTCCTCCAGCGACAGGATGCCAGCGACGCAGGCGGCCGCGACCTCGCCCTGGCTGTGCCCGACGACGGCGGCCGGCTCGATCCCGTGGGCCTGCCACACCGCGGCCAGTGACACCAGCACGGAGAAGAGAACCGGCTGCAGGACCCGCACGTCCTCGATCGAAGGCGCGCCGGGGTCCTGTCGTACCACGGCGACCGGGGACCAGTCGAGGTGCGCGGCGAGGACACGCTCACAGTCGGCCATCCGCGCCGCGAACGGCGGTGAGCTGTCCAGTAGTTCACGGGCCATGCCGGGCCATTCGGCGCCCAGGCCGGGGAAGACGAACACGGCCTTGCCGGGCTTAGCCGGAGCGGTGCCCAGCACGGCCGCGGTGCCCGCTCTGTCGGGAGGCAAAACCTCGTCGCGAGACACGGCGGCGAGCGTGGCGAGCAGGTCGTCGCGGCCGGCGCCGACGACGACCGCCCGCTCGGCGAAGCGGGAGCGGCCCTGTACCAGGGATAGCCCGATGTCGGCCGGGTGCAGGCCGGGATCGGCGCTCACGTGGGCGTGCAGCCGGGCGGCCTGCTCGCGTAGCGCGGCGCGGGTGCACGCGGACAGCACCCACGCGACCGCGCCGTCGGTGCGCACCGGATCGGTGACCGGCTCATCGGGGGCAGATTCGAGGATGAGGTGCGCGTTCGTGCCGAGCACTCCGATCTCCTGCTGCAACCGCTGGTTGTCCTGAAGCGCGGCGCGTAGTGCCTCTTCGTTGTCCATGGGGTGTCACCTCGACGAGTTCCTCGATGCTTCAGGGGGCAGTGGTTGCAGACGTCGGAAGACGTACGTCGGCGTCGAGCCGCAGATGCGATCGTCGGCGACCGGCTCCATTCACCGCCTTGCCCTGATCACACCGAGGATTGTTTTGTGAGCGGCACCCACGCGGCGACCCCTAACGAGGTCGTAAGGCCCCCTCAGAAACAGGGGTTGCGGTTAGATTGCTCCGGCACCCACTGTGGCGATCATGAGCCAGGGGCACAGCGCCGGAGTTTTCTGGAGATGGTGGGCCGCCAGTGCGGTAAGCGCGACCGGCTCCGCCGTCACCGCGATCGCGCTTCCGCTGACCGCACTGATCACCTTGAATGCCAACGCGTTCGAGATGGGTGTGATCGCGGCCGCCGGCAGCGTCGCCTGGCTCATGATCGGGCTGCCGGCCGGTGTCATCGTGCAGCGCCTGCCGCTGCGCGAGATTCAGATGACCACCGACCTGGCCCGTGCCGTCGCTCTGGTCTCCGTTCCGCTGACCTGGTGGTGGGGTCATCTGACCCTCGTGCATCTGGTTGTCGTTGCCCTGGTGATCAGCTTCGGCACGGTGCTCTTCGACGTCGCGAGCGAGACCTTCTTGCCGAACGTGGTCGAGCGCGACCAATTGGAATCGCGCAACAGCCTCAACTCCGCCACCTTGGCCGTCACACAGGTCAGCGGCCCGCCGCTGGGTGGCGTGGCCGTCCAGCTTCTCGGTGCGGTGCCGACGCTCCTGGTCGACACCTTGAGTTATCTGGGATCGGCCCTGCTGCTGAGGTCTCTCCCTGCCGTCGCCACCGGCAAACCTGAAAGTTGGCCGCCGGTCGGTGCCATGATCCGCGAGGGCTGGCGCTTTGTGTCCCGGCACCCGGTCATGGCGTCATGCACATGGTCCGCGACGGCACTCTGCGTGGCCTGCGGCGCCCAGATTGCGCTCGTTCCGCTGCACCTGGTGCGCACCCTGCACGCTCCGCTGGGACTGGTTGGCGTCTTGCTCGCCGTCGAGGGAGTCGGCTCGCTGGTCGGCGCGGCAATGACGCCGCGGCTCACCGGCCGGTTCGGTTCGGCGCGGGTGCTGCTACTTTCCGGTGTCCTGTGCATCGTCGGCGCCATCCTGGTGCCGTTGGGCAGCGGTGTGACGGGTTACCTGTCTTTCGCCGCCGGCAGCGCGCTTTTCAACGGGGGTCTGGTTCTCCTGAGCATCGTCACCCGCACCTACCGCCAGGTTGCCAGCCCGCCCGAGCTGCTGTCCCGGGTGATGGCGACGGTCCGGTTCGTCACTTGGGGCGCCGTGACGGTGGGTGGCCTGGTCTTCGGCGCACTCGCCGGCTTCTACGGCAGCCAGCTGGCCTTGCTGACCTCGGTCGTCGCCGTCGTGGCAGCCGCGCTCATCCTGGCCTTCTCGCCCATCAGAGGCCTGCGTGACCTGACTGACCACCCCGGGGCGTCCGATACGCAGCGCGACACCGTCGACGTTCCGACGTGACAGGCGATGATAGCCGGCGACGGGATCAGTCCTCGTCCGACCGGATCCGCTGAAGGTGCAGCACGGTTGCCGGCACGTTGTTCAGGCAGTGCGCCACCAGCGCCGGATAGATCGAGCCGGAAAGCACGGTCATCAGGAGCAGACCAGCGGCCACGGTTGCCTCGATGAGCATTCCGCGGGCCGAGCGCGGGTTATGACCGTGGACACGTGGTGGCTGGCCACGAATGCCAGTGCGGCGAGCAGGCCGATCGGAAGAACCGAAGCCGGCGCTTTTGGGTTCAGGCGTTGCAGGGTGAGGAAGCCGTGGGCGGCGCGGCGACGAGGGCGACGTGGTGGTACCAGCCTGCGCATTTGCGGCCTTCGCAGTGGTGAGGCCGAGACCGGTCTTCATCTCGCGGTAGTCGTGTTCGATCCGCCACCGTTGTTTCGCGGCGCGGACAAGATCGGCGCGGCGAGCGGCCGCGGCGCGGCGGCTGCCGGCATCAGGGCCTGCGGCGCAGCAGCGTGATGCCGTCGGCCACGGCGAGCATGCTGACGTCCACCCGCTCGTCGGTGTGCAGCCGGGTGTTGAGTTCCCGGATCGCCTTGGTGTCGGGGTCCTGGGCCGCCGGATCGGCCACCCGGCCGAAAAAGAGCGTGTTGTCCACGACGATCAGCCCGCCCGGCCGCACCAGCAGGAGACTCAGCTCGTAGTACCACGGGTAGCCGACCTTATCTGCGTCGATGAAGACGAGATCGAAGCCGTCCGGTCCCTCCTCGGCCAGCAGCTTCGCCAGCGTCTCCCGTGCGTCGCCGACTCGCAGGTCGATGCGGTCCGCCACGCCGGCCCGCGCCCAGTAACCGGCACCGATCGACGGCCACCGGTCGGTGATGTCGCAAGTGACCACACGCCCGCCCGTGGGTAGCGCGCGGGCCAGGCACAAGGTGCTGTAACCGGTGAACGTGCCGATTTCCAGAACCGAGCGGGCGCTGACGAGACCGGCGAGCAGCGCGAGTAACTGGCCCTCCTCGGCGAGTACCTGCATGGCCACGCCGGCGGGCAGGCCGGCGGTCTCCTCGCGGAGTTCGCGCAGGATGTCGTCCTCGCGCAGGGACACCTCGCGGACGTACTCGGCGAGGCGGGGGGTGACGTCGATCTGGTCAGCCACGGTGCTCCTTCGGGTTGGGTCGGGCGGGAGTGTCGGTCAGGACCTCGCCGAGGCTGTGGCCAGGGGCTCGGGGCGCGACATCACCGTGTTGCTGCACCACACGCTGATGTTCGCGGGCGCGGCGGGGGATCCGTCACTCGGTACCCGACGATTCTGGGGTTGTGCACGGCGGCGGTGTTGTCGGGGAACGTGACATTGGCCGAGGTCACCGATTTCGTGGCGGGTGCGTCGCAGGAGTTGCTGGCGGCCCTGACGGCGGAGCCGGTCGCGCTTACCGCACTGGCGGCCCACCATCTCCAGAAAACTCCGGCGCTGTGCCCCTGGCTCATGATCGCCACAGTGGGTGCCGGAGCAATCTAACCGCAA
>Ga0307508_10001996_pt1 | contig 22272 bp, 30 predicted proteins | sample 9_EM_MG_FD_203089 | JGI IMG/M metagenome (GOLD analysis project Ga0307508, IMG submission 203089) | Populus trichocarpa ectomycorrhiza microbial communities from riparian zone in the Pacific Northwest, United States - 9_EM | ecosystem: Host-associated > Plants > Roots > Unclassified | place...
GCAACTAGTAGCTTTTAGTATGGGTGTCGCGGAGGATAACCTTGACACCTCCCAGGGATGTGACCAGACCCCCGTCTGAGGCTGCCACTCATCCCCTTTCCCTTTGGTAACCTTGAGTTACCACCTGGCTGCTGTTGGGTCGGTAATACTCCTCTCTTTCAGAGCTCGCCCCAGCCTGTGACTTTCACTCATGAAATCTCACTCGGCCTCAATCCTCAGATTGAGTCCGGCTAGCCATACTAATTGCATGTCTTGGGGTGTCACCAGCGCGCTGGGTGTAACAAACACCGCCAACACGTCACCAGAGAAACTTTCAAAGTATCTCCCATGGAAGAAGACGTGGACCTTTTCCTCCCCTTTTGGTGGGTCGCTAAACATCAACCACAGGGAGCCTGGATGGATCCAGAAATCCGATTCAACAGTGCAAGGTCTCTAGAAAAATGCACCAAACATGAACAAGGCAAATTCTCCTTAACCTGGGATGAGACCGTGTGTACAGATCCAACGGCCAGAATGATAGGATATGTATCAATGGTACAGAACCACAACGAAGAAACCCAGGTCCCAGCGGAATTCCAGGCAGATCTGAAGGAAATTGGGGAAGAATTCGCCAAGGCACTCCCAAAGCATAGATCCTACGAATGCAAAATTGACCATAAGGAAGAAAGCATGGCCCCGTGGGACCTGATTTATCCGCTATCAGAATACAAGCTGCAAACCTTACGGCAATGGTTAAAAGAGATGGAGAAGATTGGGAAAATTCGCCGATCCACCTCTCCGGCAGGGTCGCCAATCCTGTTCGTACCAAAACCAAGCGGAAGAGGCCTGCGGTTATGCGTTGATTACCGAGCCCTCAACAAGATAACCATCCCGAACCGGTATCTGCTTCCCCTGATGCAAGAATTACAGGACCGAGTCCAGGGAGCCCAATGGTTTACCAAGTTGGACTTAAAAAACAGGTTCAACCTAATACGTATACGAGAAGGGGGTCAAATGGAAAACCGCCTTCCGAACCCGATATGGACTATACGAGTTCCAGGTTATGCCATTCGGACTAACCAACACCTCATCAACATTCTAGGACATGAAAAGCAATGTCTTCTCGGATATGCTTGACCTAGGGGTGATTGCATACGTGGATGACATCCTGATATACACAAAAGAAGAAGGAGAACATGACAAAATCATCAAAGCGGTTCTTTATCGACTACAAACAAACGGGCTGGCAATTTCACCCATGAAATGCATATGGAAGGCTCAGGAAGTCGAGTTCCTGGGGTATGTGATCGGAAGAAATGGTATCAGGATGGCATTGGACAAAGTGGAGGTGGTGCTAGCATGGAAAACCCCCTCTTTGCTGATGGAAGTCCAGTCCTTCCTGGGATTTGTGAATTTTTATCGGCGATTTATCAAAGACTACTCCCAAGTAGCACGTCCGATGATGGAACTGACAAAGAAAACGCAGAATTGGGCCTGGAACGAGGAAGCCAAAACTGTATTCAAGGAACTAAAAGAACAGTTCACAATGGCACCAATCCTGGCTCACTATGACCCACAACGACCAGTGATAATCGAGTCAGATGCCTCGGATTTCGCAATTGGCGCAGTAATATCCCAACGGGACAATGAAAACAGTTTACACCCAGTAGCATTTCACTCGCAAAAATTCCAACCAGTGGAAATCAATTACGAGAACCATGACAATGAACTACTGGCCATTGTGGACACTTTCAAACATTGGAGGCGATACTGCGAAGGAGCAACACACCAGGTGCAGGTATTCTCAGACCACCAGAACCTAGAATACTTCACCACAACAAAAGTGTTAAACAGACAACAGGCACGATGGGCACAGGAGTTGGCAGGCATCGACATCCACATCAATTACCGACCCGGGGCCAAGAATGGGAAGCCGGACTTGTTATCAAGACGTTCGGAGTACTGTCCTGAAAAAGGGGGGAGTGAAAACCAGCTGATCATGACGGTATTAAAGGAAAGCCACTTTGGAACTGATAGAAGCAGATTCGCACTAATCTGCTCGGCGGCTTAACTCTCCTCGCTCCTGACAAGAAAGTGGAACAAGGAATAGACAGAGGAAATCCAAAAAGCGGCAAAGGAAGATGCGGCCTATCAGAAAGCCTGGAAGGAATTGGAAGTGGAGCAAGAGGAACTTGTTACGAAAAACCAAAATGTTAAGGAAGGAATCATGGAAATAAGGGAGGGTATACTATACAGAAAAGGCATGCTTTGGGTCCCAAATAAGAAAAAACTAATTGACAACATCCTCGAATCAGAGCACGACACGACGGTCGCTGGCCACAGGGGCCAGGTCAAAATGCTGGAACTCATTCGAAGAAACTTTTGGTGGCCAGGAATGAATGAACGAGTTATTGACTTCGTCAGAAGCTGACTGGATTGCCAGAAAAACAAGGCAACCCGGCATCACCTGTACAGTCTATCATCACCGCTAGAGTTGGCATACGCACCATGGCAATCATTGGCCATGGATTTCATTACAGAATTACCACTCTCGGAAAACTGCGACCAACTGTGGATCGTAATCGACAGATTCACAAAAATGGCGCATTTCATACCACTGGTCAGGGAGAAGAAGACAGTGGCGGACCTGGTGGTGGTGTTTGCAAAAGAGGTCTGGAAGCACCACGGGATCCCCACTGACATAGTTTCAGCCAGAGACTCACGGTTCACGTCGGAAATATAGAAGGAGTTTCTGCGACTTTCTGACATATGACCACGAATGTCAACAGCCTTCCATCCACAAACCGACAGACAAACGGAACGCCTTAACCAGATAATAGAAGCCAGCCTACGAGCATTCGTCAGAAAGGAACAGAACGACTGGGTGGCATTATTGCCAATAGCTGAGTTTGCTTATAACAACTCCACCACGACGGGAAATGGGATGTCCCCATTCTATGCTAATTATAGATTACAGCCCACCACGACTGGGCCTACCATTACCGAAACCTTCCATCCATCCAGCAAGGTGTATGCCCACTGGAGGCAGGCAGTGTATGACAAATCCCGAAAAGAACTAGAAGCAGCGCAAGAACGAATGTGCTGATATACGGATCCAACGTACAAGGAACCTCCAGCATATCAAATTGGAGATTTGGTATTGCTCAATGGACACAACATCAAGACGTGCCAGACAATGAAAAAACTGGACCACAAGAACCAGGGTTCTTTTCAGGTTGAAAATATCATTTCCCTGCTTGCTGTCCGCCTCACGCTGCCTCGAAAATGGCAAATCCACAATGTCTTCCATGTATCACTCCTGAAACCATACCGAACGAGCGAACATCAGACATCCCTAGATCCTTCCAAAGTACTCCGGGAAGCAGATGACATTGAGCAAAATGAGGAATACGATGTTGAAGAAGTTATGTTCTCAGTCGAATGTGGCCAGGGAAATAACAAACAAGTTCTTTACCTGGTCAAATTGCTCGACTATCGAGAACGAAGAGATTGGATAGAAGAATCATTTGACAACTTTTCAGTAGGTGGTCTGGAGAAACTCAGGGAGTTTCACCATCAGAATCCAAATGCGCTGAGGGACTATCAACTCATAGATACTTAGGAATGTCCATAAAAGGGTCAGACAGCAGAAGGCAATAGTAGGGATGAAGGGGCTGGAGGACTTCATCTCACCACACCTACGAAAGACCCACTTCATGGGCATCCACGAAAGACCTGTGGATCAGCCAAGCGGAAATCACTGACCAGATGTCCGGCGGGAATAGTGAAACGACCTGCTGGATCCAACACGTTATCAGCAAAAAAATTCTGCGTCTGAAAGCAGGTGTTGCGTCCGGACGCTCCATACAGGTCAAAAATGTCTAGACGCTCGGGAAGCAACTAGGTAAGATAGTCTCAATCCGAACGACGCATGTCAGCGCACATGCCACTATAAACAAAAACCGCCCATGCATATATGTACTAGACGGAGATAGGTAGCACCTTGGCCTTCCAGATGAATAATGCCAGGGCAAATGTCGTCCAGACGACATGTGCCACAGCATCTGCCTTCCTGACAATGCGTGCCATGGCGTCTGCATTCTGGACGAGGAGTGTCAGTACATTATTCCTTCTGGACACATAGTGTCAAGGCATATGTCCTCCGAACAACGTGCGCCACAGCATCTGCCTTCCGGATGAGGAATGTCAGGGCATTTTTCTTTGGAACACAGCACGTGTCTTACAGAGGTAGAGTGTCAAGGTAAATGTTATCCAAACAGCATGTGCCACGGCATCTGCCTTCCAGACGAGGAGCATCAGCAAAAAAATGTAAAGTTGAAGTATAATGCTTTTTTTTACAGGTGAGACATAAATTTGAACTAATATTTCTCGAGGTTTCAGCTAAAAATAAACCACATATTTTTTTTTAAATCCTTACAGGAGCAAAATATAACTACTCCTCTAACGGGAGTTAGCAATGCTTACGGGAGCTACGTTAGCTACGGGAGCTCCCTAGGAATTCTCAATTTTTTTGCTGATGAGTGTCTCTGCATTATTCCATCTGGACGCATAGTGTCAAGGCAAATATCCTCCAGACGATGTATGCCACAGCGGCTGCCTTCTGGATGATACGTGCCTCCGCATTTGCCTTCTGGACGAGGAGTGTCAATGCATTATTCCTTCTGGACACATAGTGTCAAGGCAAATGTCCTCCAGATGACGCGTGCCACGGCATCTGCCTTCTGGACGAGGAATGTCAGGGCATTTTTCTTCGGAACACAGCACATGTCTTACAGAGGCAGAGTGTAAAGGCAAATGTTGTCCAGACGGTGTGTGCCACGGCATCTGCCTTCCAGATGAGGAGTGTCAGTGTGACATGCGTGAAGAGCTGGCGGACGGCACAGCCACAAGACTCTAGGTTCCAGCTCGGAAAGGCACGACAAGAGGAGATCACGAGGAACATGGCGGACGAACTGTCCACAAACGAAGACAAAGAAGTATCTGTGATGTCTAGCGAGGAAAGGACGGCTGGTGCCTCAACTGCAAACATAGCCAAAGCCAAGCCGTCAAGCTGCTGAGCCGCCAAGGCTCTCGGCTTTTTCCCCTTACAGGTTCCCCCCTGCTCGTCGAACTCTGTCCCCGAGCTCCTGAATCTGGCGCAAAAACACAAAGATTGTAAAGCGTGATGAACCCCACAAAGAAACAGACTTTTTTCTCCTGAATGTGCAAACAAAGAAACAAACAAACAAAGAAACTAAACCGTGCAGGTTCCGAACAGGGAAAGCAAAACTCTTTCTCGACTTCCTTCTGATCCCGATCCTGGGTTGTCCCGTCTCGGCTGGTGTGCCACTTTTTCCTTAACTTTGCCGTCATCGATTGTTTCCGGGTGAGTCAGTTCGACCGTCTGTGCCATAGAGGTTTTGCCCGTCATACCCCCCGCTGAATCTTTTTGGCTTGTCCCCAAGCCAATATTTCAAGACAAAGAGTCGATGTGTGGAATCGACTTTCCTGGTCGGTGGACGATATCCATGTTATCAATGAATGACATTAACTGCATACAAAATTTGTCGAGACGTAGGGAGTATGAGGTGCAGGCAAACGACCAGAGTATACTGGATATTGCTGAATGGTCTGTGAATACTTTGAAAGCAGAGCCTTCCAGATACTGGCATAGACGTGCCACTGCCCAAGCCAAGCAGGCCATCTCTAGCTCTGAAGCTTCGTATTGCCTCTCATACAGTAGTGTCACTCGTAAGATGTAGAGGATTGGCCGTTCTAGTTTTGGTCTGGGATTTGGAGGTTTGTTACGGTAGGCAGTTTTTTCGTTGAGTTCTATCGTCATTGCCTCGGCTATGTGGAGAATTGACTTGTCGTATTCCTTGTAAAGGGATCTGGGTAGGTTTTCGAAGTCCTTTCCCAGGTATATCCACCTATCCTTGTCTGCCCAGCGGTTCTTTAACTGCACACGGTATCTCCTACCGTGCTGCAGCATGTCTCCATGACTGATAATCCACTATTTGATGGTATCAGGGTTCCGCCCAAACGTGTCGTCCTTTAGATTGAGGGCCTTATCCACGTTTGGAACTGAGATGACGTCATGGATGTCCCGGTTACCTGGTATTTTCAATCGTAGGGCTCTTCCGCCTGCCAGTATTTCCAGCACTTCGTACGGCAGTAGCTTTTGCGCAATTAGTTTGTTGCGTTTAATGATTGAGACCGGATGTCTGTCGAGGCGGATGGAAACAAAGTCCCCTGACTTGTATTCCGGTATCCGCGAGTGGCTTCAGTCGTAGTATACTTTGTATGTAGCGAACGACCTGGCAATCACCTTCTTTATATCTGCCAGCTGCATTGAGACGTCTTCCAGCCATTCTGCAGCGGCGGGGTTTTCGTGCATCTGCGGTGTTTGTAGACTCAGTATTCACTCAATCATGTTCTGTGGTTAGGTGTATAGCAACTCGTATGGCAAGAACCTTGTGGTCGCGTTCTTGGCAGTATTGTATACTAGTTGTATCAGATACAGGTGGCAGTGCGACTGCTGCTTGTCACCGACATAGGCAAGTAACGCCACCTCCAACATGCGGTTCAGTCATTCAACAGCACCATCTGCCTGGCTGTGGAAGGCCGTTGTTTTCCTGTGATCAATTCCCACTCTGTTGCACAGGTCTTCCCAGAACGAGCATACCAGTCGTGGATCCCTGTCAGTAATGAATTTCGTGGGTAAGAACCCCATTGTGATGATTCTGTCAAAGAATATTGAGGCAGCGTTTTCGGCAGTAAAGTTGGATGTACATGGGATGAACGTGCCTGCTTTGGTAAATCTGTCGATGATCACCATGATAGCATCGTATGGACCGCTCTTTGGAAGGTTGACGATAAAGTCGATGTTTACTGCCTCAAACGCCTCCGGAATTCTGTCGGCATCGATACAGCCAAGCTCATGTACCATTTGGCTGTTGTGTAGTTTGTTGACTGAACACTCGGGACAGTACCTCATATATTCTGCTACTGCGGTCGCCAGTCCAGGTCGTTAGAATGTTTCCATTACACGTGCGTGGGTCTTGGCTCGTCCGAAGTGGCCAAGAACGTTGTGTGCAGTATGTAGACTTTCACGTAATTTGTTTGCTGGTAAACAGATTCAGTTCCCTTGGATCATTCGCAACAGCAGTAGACCATTAGGGTTGAGATGAGGGGTAGCAAGAAACATCTCCATTCTAAAGAGAGGAGCACCGGACACTTATATGAGTGTCCATGTGCTAGTGCTAGTATGTGACTTTCTATCTACAGAAGCCCTTAGGGCAACCATGTGCCAAGTCCCACAAACTCTAGAAGCCACGCTAGCGACTATGCGAGCCACTCTAGGCGTAGCATCCGCCACACCCGGACATCAGGAAAAAAAATCTGTGTCCGGAGGCACCCTGTCACCACACATACCGCTCCCAACGCAAAACGCACAGGCAATGTGAATTCGGATGCAGCTCGCCACGGCACCGTGCATCCGGACGCAGATCGCCATGGCATCTACTTACCGGACGGAGCGTTACAGAGCATTTTCCTTCTGGACGCACTGTGTCAGGGCATTTTCCTTCTGGACGCAGCCGTATCAGGGCATTTTCCTTCTGGACACAGCCGTGTCAGGGCATTTTCCTTCTGGACGCAGCCGTGTCAGGGCATTTTCCTTCTGGACGCAGCCATGTCAGGGCATTTTCCTACTGGACGCGTCCGGACGACGCGTGTCATGGCAGCACGGTCACGCTGGCTGTCAAGGCACGGAACGTCGCAGCAAATACTCGGGTCGCATTCGCAAACATGCAGCAGGTTCCAGGCATAGTGACTCAGTCCAGTTCTATTCTTTATATCTACGGTATGTACATCTATATATGCTACTATACACTTCGCGTTTCCAGCAAAAGCACCCAGCGTCACACCCATCGCCACGATCATCACATGTAGTAATGCTGTTTTGACACAGGTAGCATTGCTCTGCGTGTCGGAAACAAAGGAAAGTTGGCAAATACGACACGACGCGATGAGCACGACGACTATGAGGAGGATGGCGATGAGGAGGCCGGCAGCGAGGATGATAGCGAGTAGTACGTGGCGACTATGAGAGCGAGTAAGACGCGGCGAGGACAATAGCGAGTAGGACGCGGCGAGTATGATGGCGAGCTTTGTGACATGGTTAGCATAGCTCTCAGAGTGACAGAGACACCGGGAAGTTGTAGAATACACAGTGACGAGTACGATGTCAATGAGGGTGCTGGCGGCAAGGACGATAGCGAGTAGGACGTGGCGACTATGAGAGCGAGTAAGACGCAGCGAGGACGATAGCGAGTAGGACGTGGCGACTATGAGAGCGAGTAAGACGCGGCGAGGACGATAGCGAGTAGGACGCGGTGAGTATGATGGCGAGGTTTGGGACATGGTTAGCACAGCTCTCAGAGTGACAGGAACAGCGGTGGGAAGTGGTACAATACGAGGTGAGGAGTACGATGTCAATCATATTGCTGGCAGCAGGAAAGATAGCGAGTAGGACGTGGCGAGTATGATGTCAATGCAAAGCGCCAAGCCATTACTAACACTTGCGCTTCCGTAGCATTCGGCTTGCTCATCGCTCCTACGTAGACCCCTTTTTTCTTCTCCTTTCACCTTGTGCTAGATACTCGTCGTCGTTCTTCGCGTTTCCATCATACTCGCCGCCATCCTCACTGCCATCAAACTCATCGACATCCTCCTCATCGACATCGTACTCGTCACATCGTATTGTACCAGTTCACGCCGCTGTTCCTGTCACTCTGAGAGCTGTGCTAACCATGTCCCAAACCTCGCCATCATACTTGCCGCTTCCTACTCGCTATCATCCTCACCGCGTCTTACTCGCTCTCATAGTCACCACGTCCTACTCGCTATCGTCCTCGCCGCCAGCACCCTGATTGACATCGTACTCGTCACTGTGTATTCTACAGCTTCCCAGTGTCTCTGTCACTCTGAGAGATGTGCTAACCATGTCACAAAGCTCGCCATCATACTCGCCATGTCCTACTTGCTATCGTCCTCGCCACCAGCACCCTCATTGACATCGTACTTGTCACTGTGTATTCTACAACTTCCCGGTGTCTCTGTCACTCTGAAAGCTGCGCTAACCATGTCACAAAGCTCGCCATCATACTCGCCGCGTCCTACTCGCTATCTTCCTCGCAGCGTCTTACTCACTCTCATAGTCGCCACGTCCTACTCGCTATCATCCTCGCCGGCGGCGTCCTCATCGCCATCCTCCTCATAGTCGTCGTGCTCATCGCGTCGTGTCGTATTTGCCAACTTTCCTTTGTTTCTGACAGGCAGAGCAATGCTACACGTGTCAAAACATCATTACTGCATGTGATGATCGATGCGATGGGTGTGACGCTGGGTGCTTTTGCTGGAAACGCGAAGTGTGTAGTAGCATATATAGATGTATATACCGTAGATATAAAGAATAGAACTGGACTGAGTCACTATGCCTGGAACCCGCTACGTATTTGCGAATGCGACCCGAGTATTTGCTGCGATGTTCCGTGCCTTGACAGCCAGCGTAAACGTGGTGCCATGACACGCGTCGTCCGGACGCGTCCAGTAGGAAAATGCCCTGACACAGCTGCGTCCAGATGAAAAATGCCCTGACACGGCTGCGTCCAGAAGGAAAATGCCCTGACACGGCTGCGTCCAGAAGGAAAATGCCCTGCCACGCTCCGTCCGGTAAGCAGATGCTGTGGCGATCTGCCTCCGGACGCACGGTACCGTGGCGATCTGCATCCGAGTTAAGCAGGTTGCGTCTGAAACGTCCAGTGCGTCTAGTGCGTCCGGACGCTCAGGACGCAATTTTTTTTTTTCCTGATGGAATCCTCCTCCTACAACCACTTCCGTCTCAATAAAACAAGTGCCGCCCCTAAAAAAACAACAACAACAAACCCAACTTATAACAATAACCCCTCCCACAATGCTCAGCTGACACTCCCTGTCACTCCCATTCCATCCACAGGTAGACTCGCAAGCCATTCGCAGCCTGGTATTCACCCTGCAGCTCGTTGCTGCTACCCCTCAGGTTTGCCAGTGGTTCCCACGTAGGGTCAACGTAACCGACCCATATGACCAATATTTGAGGTCTCAAACTGTGGTACCTCTGTGCTTGCGGATCGACTCAACCTCGTACTTGACGGTAGCGGTGGAGCATAGTGGCGGTCGGGGCGGGTGTTCACGGGTTCTGTCAACTCTTGATAACTTGAGGCATGCGACGTTGAAAACCGGATGTAAGCGCCAGTGCGCCGGGATGTCAAGAACGAAAGCATTCTCATCGGCTCACTTTAGGATTGTAAACGGACCGGCGTACGGTTGTTGAAACTTTCACGAATTGGCGCTGTCATTGGCAGTGGAATTGACATTGGTGTAGCCGACTGGCAGCAAACGGGTGTCCAGGAATTCCGAATTGCCTATCCGAAACGGGTGCGGCTGACGATGCTTGTTCGCTTCCGTCACCATTGTCAATTGGGCCTGTTCCATTTGCTCTCGAAGCATCCATAGGATCTTGACGGGCCATTCTGTGTATTCCATTCCGGGTTTCGAATTTGGCGTCCGTGGACCTGGTGCCAGTAAATCGAGTGGGAGCCTCGGAATGTATCCGATATCCGCCTCAAATGGCGACATTCCTATAGCCTTGTGCTTAGCCGCGTTGTAAGTGAACTCCGCCAACGGTAACAACCGGCTCGACCGCTCAGGGGATTTGAGTTGCGATATATATGTCTTCAAAAACATTTCCAGAGTGGCATTCGCCTTTTCCGCCTGGCCGTCTGACTGCGGGTGGTATGCTGTAGACATCCGAAGCTTAATCCCGAGTTGTGAACACAACGATTGCCAGAAGCTGGAGGTAAATCGGATGTCCCAGTCAGATACGATTGATACAGGTAGCCCCCGTGACCGAATATAACCGTCAATGAACACCGTTGCAAACTTTTCTCCGGTGAGCTCAGCTTCCTTAACAGGAATCCAACGTGCTCACTTCGTCAGGGGATCGATAATTGTCGCTACAGCATCATAACCGGCTTCCGACATCGGTAACTTGGTGACGAAATCGATGTTCACCCGTTCCACGCATTCGAGTGGAATCGGTAGTGCCTGCAGGAGTCCATTTGCCCTGTCATTCTTGTGCTTGATTCGGTGGCATACGTCACATCTGGCAATCCATTCTGCAACCGAATCTGTCAACTTTGGCCAGTAGTACCGAGACCCAACCGCTGCTGCTGTCTTTCTGATGCTGCTATGTCCACTGCTCAGAATAGCGTCGTGTTCTTCTCGAATCACGTCCATTCTCAAGAATTTTGGGATACATAACCTTCCGCCCGATGGCTTATGGTACAGCAGGCCTTCTTCAAGTGTGTACGACTTTGCTCATTCCTTAACATGGCAAGACTGCTTCGAACTTGTCTTTTTGTTCTCGTTTTCGTCGCTATTGCTCAAATATTCTAGAACTGGACCGAAAATTGTGTCCTCCCCATAGCCTTTTCGAACATTGTTCAGCTACTCGGTTGAGGCTGAAACGCGCATTTCGATGACATTGAGGTACTGCGGATTGACCTTTGGCTGCTCTCCCTGCGTGTAGGCAATCCAGCTGAGTGCGTCTGCCACAACATTCGCTGCTCCAGGAAAGTATTTGACCTCGTAGTCATGCTGTTGGAGCCTGTCAAGGTGATGCCACTGACAGCTCATCATCTTATTTTGTCTGAGGATATGCTGCAACGATGCATGATCCGTATAGATGGTGGTATGTTTCCACCCATGAATGTAGCAGACGCAATGTTCTAGATTTGTGCTGATTGCAAGGAGCTCTCGGTCGTATGGTGGATACCTCGCCTCGACCGCGTGGAGCTTCCTCGAAAAGTATCCCAGTGGCCACTCCACCAACCTTCCTTCATACAGCTGCTTTTGTGCCAGAACACCTCCAATCGTGGTATCTGAGGTGTCTGCTCGCAGGATGAAATCAGCCTCCGGATCTAGGGTTGCCAAGACCAGTGCGGATATCAAAGCCTTCTTGAGATCCTCAAACTAATCCCCATGCCGGCTAGCCCAGATGTAGTCGTTCTTGGGTTTTGCCGCAAGGTCATGTAGCAGACAAGCTCGATGGGCGAATTTCGGGACAAACTTCCTGTAGTAGCTGGCTAAACCGAGGAATCCATGAAGTTCCATTGGTGTTTTGGGTGTCAGCCAATCCCGTACTGCCCTGACCTTCTTTTTCTCAGTGTGAATGCCGTGTCTATTCACTCTGAAACCAACGAACGACGTTTCCAGAGTACCAAACACACACTTGACCTCACTAAGACATAACTGGGCGTTCCGTAACGCCTGAAGCACGCCTTCCACATGTAACTTGTGTTCTGCCAATGTTCTTGAAAAGATCAGGACATCGTCCAGATACACGGTTGCATTTCGGTGATGCGGATGTAATATTCTGTGCATCATACGTATAAACGCAGCTGGTGCATTTGCAAGTCCGAACGGAATGACTTTATACTCGTAGAATCCGTCTGGCGCTATGAATGCAGTCTTGTGGCAGTTGTCTGAATGCACTCGCACCTGGTGGTATCTGCTCGCCAAGTTCAACTTGGTAAAAATGCGTTCTCCATGGAGCTTATCCAGCAAGTCCTAGATATACGGCAACGGATACCGATCTTTGACCGTTATCGAGTTCAACCCATGGTAATCAACATACATTCGGAGCGTGGCATCTGGCTTTTTCACAAAGATTATTGGTGCTGCGTAATGTGAATGTGAGTCTGTCACCCACCCATTTGCAAGTAACTTCTTGATCTGTACCTCGAATTCCATCCTTTCTGACTGTGTCATCCGGTATGGCTATCGGTGTGGAATTTTTACTGTTGGATCGGTATGGATGCGGAAATCATGATCTCCTGGTGGTGGTACGCCGCTCGGTGGCTGAAAGAGGTCATTAAAATCCTGACGGATTTGAACTCTCCACTTCCCCAGGTCTGCCAAAACAGATTCATCCTCACCGAATTCCTCGCCCATCCGTCGCTCACGGATGTCGATCATGAATATCCTGTCACCACTGGATTTTGCCATTGCCCGTCGCATCTCATTTGCGGATATCAGGTTGATGGATGCTGCTTGAGCTACTGCTTCGCAGTGGTTGTGAACTTCCCGGTAGCAGTCCTGGTGCGGTCGAAGTCCTTTTAAGGAAAGCCTGGGTACGAATGCCGGTCATCCATCCATCAGCAATGACCAATCAGCATCCAACAGGTGCAAGACGTTGTCCGAATCCACCAAATGGCGTGTCTTCGAGTGCCAATTCTTTTCAATAATAATGTCGTAGGCACCTTCAAGATCAAACACAGTGTACCAGCCTGTAATATCTGCATTGTTCCCGGTGACGCCCCGTATATGTCCGTTAAGCCAGACCTGGTATCTGTCCTCGGGAGGGTGTTTGGTTCTGGCTGTGACGATTGACATACGCCCAGCATGTGGAAAGGGTAAACGAAGCTGTTTTGCGAATGCAGTATCGATATAACAGGGCGAAGCACCCGGATCCATTAGGCTGTAGGCTGAGCGAGTTTTGGAATGAGAGGTTTGGACTTTAGCGTAAAAATGTAACAAATCACTTTTATCATTAATGTCTTTCCGTATAACATTAAGGTTTGTCAAATAAAGTCTCGCTGCCTCTCTTTCCTTAGTGGGAGGACGCCCTGTCACTCCTACTAAGCACCTTTTCCCTCGCTCTGTCCCACCTTACTAGTCTTATCCCAGTCCGATCTGCCCAAATCCAACACATCCGTGAGTCCTCCGTTATCAAGCGTTTCCTCCTCCGACCAACCCCCGCCAAAGTACGCACCGGACCTGGCCTCTAAATCATCAACATTGTTGACGCATTTGGGCAGTGCACGCCAATTAGGTTGATTGGCACTGGTACAGTAGGAACGTTGACCAGTACGGTACAGTGACTGCTGAGCGGGTGTCCACTGGTAGGATGGTTGACACTGCTTCTGGAGTCCCTCGCGCCCTCCCTCGCGTCCTCCTCAAGGTTTGAATTGCACTGTACAGTTGTCCGTGATCGGAGTGCCGCATAGGCATGCGATGTGACCAAACCCAAGGCAACGGTGGCACTGTATCCTTCCATCAATGACTGCATTTAGTTCGTCATTCGCGATGTTGCTCAAGTCCATCGGATCTCCTTGAGCGGTGGTAACGTTTGGGGAGAGGACCAGGGCGCCGCTTCTGGACAGCATTGGGAGAAACAGCAGAGTGTGTGCAGCAACAATATCCATCATGCCGGACAATGTCATCTGCTTCTGACTGTCGCCGCCGAGAATATCCATAAGACGTACCTGCTGGGATATATCGTTTTGCGTCGCTTCAGGCAGCTTGATTAGGTATTCCTCCCACAGCGGGTTTTCCCTTGTAATGGTGAGCGACCCACCCAGAATGGTGATCAGTTCCAATGCTCTCTGGTTGAAGGACAAAACCTGCGGGTGGCTGAACTTCAATGCATACCATTCGCGGCGAATTACCGAAATGGCCCATTCCGGAACGTACTGGCGCTTGAAGAGGACCTTCACGGCATCCCATGTGGTATTGTAGTTGTAATCCTTTGGTGGGATAGTATTCACACCCTGTTTCTTCATGCAGTTCTCGAACCAGTGAAACACTTTGGCAGTGAGAAAGCACCAGAAGGTGTCGATCTTCTGATTGTCTTTGGATGCCTTTAGACAGACTGCTCCGCCCTGTCGAACGTAGTGCTGCACCTCTTCAAGAAATTGAGCGACAACCTCCAAGTCATGGGAACCATCAAACCTCTTTGGCTCATGCAGCTTAATTTTTTGAACGATCAGGTTTTGGCTCGGGGCCCCGTCTTGTAGTTTTGCGGTTTGTTCGCTGATGGCAAAGAGGTGATCGCAGCGCTGCTTCCAAACCGCCGTCTCCTCCTCTGCCTTACGAAGTCGGTGCTCCAATACCACCAGATCCGCAATCTTCACAGAAGCTTCCCGGTGACTGTCGTACCACTGGGCGTAGGCATTTAGGACCGCTTCGGCTGAAACAGCTATGACTACTGAGTTTTCATCGCGCGAGAGGTTCGTCTCACCAATCCACTAGAGTAACTCGCCCGGCTCCGGCCAGAGTTTCGGGGTGTTCAACATTGCTTACTGATTTGGCCTGCCCTGTTTTGCTCGCCGCGCTTTGGAAATGCTCAGCGATTATGCCCGATGAACGGGTTATATAGGCAGTAGCTCAGCCCGGTGAATGGGTAGTTGAGACTGCTGCAACAGCTTCCGAATTCGCCTCGAATTTTGCTGGATACACTCAATTTCCTCCTGAATCCGCTGGATTCACTCGAATTCTTCTCATTTTCTCGATTTTCCTCAGACTTTGTCAACTCTGTTTGACTGAATGCTAGAGGGATACGTAAAGAAAAAGGGCCCCAAATGCCAGCCCCCATGCTTACCACTCGCTGTGCCCTCCCGCAGCTACTTTTCACACAAGAGTACGTTCGCTGGTATCCCTCTTCCGCTCCACGTGGTCTGTGATGTTTCTGCACCCTCCTTCTGCTCGCTGCTTGTCACACAGTGCAATAAAGAATGCTCGCCACTGGTCGTGTGGGGTAGGGAAATAAAGAATGCTCACCGCTGGTCGTGCGGGGCAGAGAAATTAAAGTGTTGCTACCAGTTGAGGGGTAGCAAGAAACATGTCCATTCTAAAGAGAGGAGCACTGAACACTTATACAAGTGTCCATGTGCTAGCGCTAGTATATAACTGTCTATCTACAGAAGCCGTTAGGGCAGCAATGTGCCAAGTCCCACAAACCCTAGAAGCCACACTAGTGACCACGCTAGCCACTCTAGGTGTAGCATCCACGATGCCTGGAATCCTCCTCCTACATGAGACTAAACCCAATGTCGTTCTTTGAGGTGCCGGCCTGGAGTGATCGGTAGATTGAGCTGAATGCGGGATCACATTGGTATGCATGTGTCCAGTCTGAATCCTCACTGATACTGGTGAAACTGGCTATGTCATCGGACATTCTGTCCTTTTGATGGTCGTCCAGCGTCCTCTTCTTTTGATGGTCGTCCGGTGTCCTATTCTTTTGATGGTCGCCTGGCGTTCTGTCCTTTTGACGGTTGTCCGGCATTGTGTCCTTTTGACGGTTGTCCGGCGTAGTGTCCTTTTGACGGTCGTCCGGCGTCGTGTCCTTTTGACGGTTGTCCAGTGTCCTGTCTTTTTGACAGTCGTTCGGCATCCTCATCAGTAAAAAAATTGAAAGTTGAAATATATTGCTTTTTTTACTGGTGAGACATAAATTTGAACTAACTTTTCTCGAGGTTTCAGCTAAAATTAAACAACTTTTTTTTTTCAAATCCTTATGGGAGAAAAATATAAAGTACTGGGCCAAAAGTTTCCGGACACCCGCCCCGACGACGCCACCCCACCACACATATACCTCTCTAACTCAGCAACAACACAATAGAAAGTAATAAAAACTTGCATACATAGTCTTTAGATACAAGTGCAGCTTCTAACAATTTTACAGCCAAAAAAAATTAGTACTTTGTGAACCAGCCCTTCGCTTCCAGCAAAGCAGCCACCCTCCTAGGCATCGACTCCCACAGCGTCTCCAGAAAGTCCCCCTCAATCTCTTCCCTCCAAGTGTCGGTGAGAGCCTCTGCAAGGGCCCTTCTCACTCTGTCCGGACCGCCGGGTGTCTTGTGAATTTCTGGAAACCTCTTATGCATCCTCTCCTTCAGCCTCTTCCACACGTGCTCGATCGGGTTCATGTCTGGCGAGTTGGCGGGCCATGTCATGACCTGAATGTTGTGCTCCTCGAACCAAGCCATGGTATCCTTCGCAGTATGTATTTTTGCGTTATCCTGTTGAAAGACAGGGTCGCCGAGCGTGTCGTGCACCTCCTGGTGGACGTCGACGAGGCCATCCTCGAGGACTCCGATATACACCCATCGATTGACTGAGTTCTCGAAGATAGGGATAAGAGGCCCCTTGTTACGCTCCCAAATACACCCCCAGACCATCAACTTTACCCCAGAACCCTTTGTGACCCCATGGATACAGTCTTTGTGGTACTTCTCAGGCGGTTTGTGAAAGACCCAAATCCCCCGCGGATCCTTACTCTTCTCGACAGAGCACTCATCACTGAAGATAACCCCTTCCCAGTCTGCCTTATCCCAATTCTTATGCTCCTTAGCCCAGGCAAGACACTGAGCAACATGGTCTTCAGTCAGGAGTGCTCTCTTCTTCGCGCTTCACTTCCTGATGTCCTCTTCGGCAAGTACCCGCTTGATGGTACGCATGGACGTGTTGGGAGCAACCTCGTTGGTCAACTCGCGAAGAGGTAGTCGTCTAGCCTTCTTTGACTCTCTGACAACACGTCTTCGCATGCGAGTGGTGATCAGTCGAGGTCTGCCAGCAGAAGGAGTGTTTTCGTGGAAGTCACAACTTTCGTATCGATCAAGAAAAGTCTGTATCGTGGACTTAGGGCGGTTCATCTCTTTGGCTATTTCAGATAGAGATAAATTTTGCTTGCGAAAAGCAATTATCTGAGCCTTATCGAAGTCGGACATACGTCCTTGGAAGTTGTTCGGCATTGTGGTCGTGGTGAGCAGTGTTTGAAAAATGTGGTGTGGTGGTGGACAACGCGTCGATGAGGCTAAGAGTACGGAAACTTTTGGCCTAGTACTTTAACTTCTCCTCTTATGGGAGTTAGCGATGCTTATGGGAGCTATAGGAGCTACGGGAGTACCCTAAGAATTCTCAAATTTTTTGCTGATGCTGTTCTTTTGATGGTCGTCTGGTGTCCTGTTCATCTGGTAATTGTCCACTGTATTTGAGATAGAACCGCCCCGAAGCCATTTTTGCTTACATCCATGTGCAATATAAAGGGACAGTCATATTTCGGATGTGCCAATATTGGTGTTGATGAAAACCTTGACTTCAACTCCTTGAAGGCAGTTTCACATTCATCTGTCCATACGATCTTAGCCCCTGGAGTGTATTTTCCGCCTGCCTTTTTTAACTCGTTTAGCAGCTTTGCGATGTACGAGTAGTTTTTGATGATGTTTCGGTAGTATCCAAAGATGCCGACTATTCTGTCCAGTGCTGCCAATGTGGTTGGTGTTGGTAGGTCCATTACCACAACAACCTTCTCCTTGGTCGTGGCAAGCCCATACTGCAAAATCTGCATACCCAGCATTATAACGTCTGGTTATGCAATCTTGCACTTGATAGTGCTTAGCTGTAGTCTGGGTGCCCGTATTGCAGTCAGAAACCAGTGGACATGATCAACATGTTCTATCCAGCTGTTTGAGAACACAATTGCGTCATCGATGTAGCACAGTGCAGCTGTCCACCTTCGGGCTCCCAGTACTTGGTCCATCAACCGTTGGTATTGGCCTGGTGCATTCTTTAGGCCAAATGGTAGTCGCTTGTATTGGAACAGGCCACGGTGGCATATAAACGCGGTCTTGTGTCGGTCTTCCTCATTGATGTCCACTTGGTGGTAACCTTTGACCGCGTCGAATACCGAGAAGTACTGCTTATTAGCCATTGCTAAGAAGACGTAGTCCGGTCATAATAGTGGGTAGGCGTCGGCAATCATAACTGTGTTCACTGGATGATAGTCCACGCAGAATCGCCACTTGTTGTTTTGCCATACAAGCAGGACCAGGCTGACAGTGGGACTTGTTGATGGTTTGATGACCTTCCACTTCAGCAGTTCGTCGATTGCTGTGTCAATCGCTTCTCGTTTTGCAGATCCGGTTGGTCTTGGTGCCTACGCTGCGTGTAGGGGGTTTTTTCCGGTATTGATTGGGACTGAGTAGTCAAATGCATGTCCTATTGACTTTCCATCGCTGAAGCAGTCTAAGAATTCTTCCAGGATCAGGCCAATCTTATTCCGCTGGGTTTCCGACAGATGTGGTGATACCATCAGTATTCCTTCTGCGAACGGGCTGGTCTCTGGTAACGTATCACCATCATCCTCCGATGGAAATAGCTTGCCTTGCCTCCTGGGTTGTGCTGAAGCAGATATCGATGCTGCCTCATCGTCAGGTATCGACCAAGGTGGTCGAGTCGATAGCGTGACATGGAAGCATTCTTGCTCTCCTGGAATGGCTACCAGTCCCTCACTGCCGCAAATGACCACTTCCAGAGCAATCAGGTCGTTCCAGTTGATATGACTTCCCGTCTGGTGTACTCTGCTCCCAAAGAGGACCAGTTGAGCAGTGCCCAGCTGTTGGTCCTTTTCGATGACCACTGGGTGTTCACTACAGTTCGAAAACATAATCGCGGTTGTGCTTTTGTCAATAATGGTATGCATCAGCTGGGGGCTTATCGGCATTCCCTTCTCGACTGCTGTGAAGGGGCTGAACGTATAGTCAATACCGTCAGCAGTTGATGCCTTGATTTCCACTGCCTTGATCCTATGTGGCAGTATCACCGTCCGATCGCGACTGAGCACCTTGACATTGCAAAACCGGTGGTTTGGCGGTGCTGACAGTTTCGTTGTGTGTCCTGTTGGGAAACTTGCTCTCTTCTTTGCGATATTGAGTTCCATTCTGTAATCACATAGGAAGTCCAGTCCTAACACAAGCCCCAAGGAGAACTCTTCCACCAGATGGACTCCTATATCAGCCTGTACTCGCTCTGGTGTGTTGCCGTTCCTGATGCAATCGAATTAGATAGAAACAACAGCATATCCGCAAGTCTTGTTTGTTCCCACTCCTGATACCGATGCTGTGAGTGGTTGTATTTCAATTGTAGGGTACGTTCGGTGGAATATCGTTATGTCCATAAGACCAACATTGGAGTATGGATCTGTGAGAGCCTTCACAGGTCCGAGTTCGCCAGCTCTCAAGTAGCAATGCGGTGGTGTCGACTGCAGAAAGCTTTTTCCATCTCTTTGTAGCTGGGACGGCTGTTTCAGGATTATCGCCAGTATCTCCATTAATATGTTAGCTGTGTCTGATGTCTCCGGGAGAGGAGGACATCCAATACCAAAGTCCGGGGGCAGACAGCTAAAGGGGTTACCTTATACAATGTCGCCCATGGGCAAAAGGTTGGCTGTTTCTTCCCTTCCTTCCGCTTCTTCCATTTTTTCTTTCCTTAACTCTTCCTCGCCCATTTCTCCCATTCTTTCTCTGTCTGTCTCTTTTTTCTTTGTTTTTCTTGTTTCTTCCATTTTTTCTTCCGTTTCCTTCTTTGTTTCCACCTTTTCTGTTTTTCCTTTTATTTCTTCCTTTTTTGCTTCCGTTCGTTCTTGGTTGGTGTAGGTTATACTGGTAGTGGTGTCAGGGTTGGAGCAGCTTTATAGATGTTGTATGAGGTGTGAGTACGAGTTTGGCCGTTAGTAGGCATGTGGGTATGAGTAAAATTTTGGGTATTGCTGGGTGTGTGAATGTGAGTTAGATTATGATTAGGGTTGGGAGTTTGGGTATGATTGGCAGGTAGGATATTAGTTGGCATGTCAGTATGAGTAGAGGTTTGGGTATTGCTGGGTGTGTGAGTGTGAGTTAGATTATGATTAGGGTTGGGAGTTTGGGTATGAGTAGTGGGTAGGATGTTAGTTGGTGTGTGAGTATGAGTTGGATAGTGATTAGGGTTGGGAGTGTGGGTATGAGTAGCAGGCAGGATGATGTTAATTTGCATGTTGGTGTAAATAGGTTCGAAGTTGGTCATGAGTGTTGATGCGGCGCAAAACAGGGTGTTGTTGTTGCCGTTCCAGTCAGGTGATCTCTGCCGTGGTAGAGGTGTCGCCGGAGGCATGGGTTTTGCTACATGTCCCTGAACCCCACGTCGTTTCCCGACTCGTCTTTAGAATCATAGATCTTCTCAGCTTCCTGTAGTAGTTCTGCTGCTCTCAGCGGGGTAATTGCCAGTATCAGTACAGTAGAGGTCCGTTTAGCGATTAGGACGGGTGGGGGAGACTTTTCAGTGGAAGTCTCAGCCAAAGCTTGCTTCTCTTTCTTCTTCTGTGCTTCTGAGGTGTCGCGAAGCCGGCATCTTGGAGCAGGGTACTTGCTTGATCTGTGCCAATACGTGGCCTGATTGGGTGGTGGTATAGATGGGGGTGGAATGGTTGCTGATTCTGAGGATGCTGGCGAAATGCCTTCGAATGAGACAAGGACGAACCGTCCGTTGACGCCACTTGTACCATGTGTGAAGGGCTGGCAGACCGCACAGCCGGGAGACTCTAGGTTACGGCTCGGAAAGGCACGATGAGAGGAGATCACGATGAATGTGGCACACGAACCATCCGCAAACGAAGAGAGAGAAGCATCTGTGATGTCTAGCGAGGAAAGGACGGCTGGTGCCTCGGTCACAAACATAGCCAAAGCCAAGCCGCCAAGCTGCCAAGCCGCCAAGGCTCTCGGCTTTCTCCCCTTACAGTCAGGGCATTATTCCTTCCGGACGCAGAGTGTCAGGGTATTTTTCCTTCCCGACGCAGCGCGTGTCTTACAGACGCAGATTGTCAAGGCAAATGTCGTCCGGACGGCGTGTGTCACGGCATCTGCCTTCCGGACGAGGAGTGTCAGGGCATTATTCCTTCCGGACGCAGAGTGTCAAGGCAAATGTCCTCCGGACGACACGTGCCACGGCATACGCCTTCTGGACGAGGAGTGTCCGGGCATTATTCCTTCCGGACGCAGAGTGTCGAGGCAAATGTCCTCCGGACGACGCGCGCCACAGCATCTGCCTTCCGGACGAGGAATGTCAGGGCATTTTTCTACGGAACACAGCGCGTGTCTTACAGACGCAGAGTGTCAAGGCAAATGTCCTCCGGACGACGCGTGCCACGGCATATGCCTTCTGGACAAGGAGTGTCAGGGCATTATTCCTTCCGGATGCAGAGTGTCAAGGCAAATGTCCTCCGGACGACGCATGCCACGGCAGCTGCCTTCTGGACGACGCGTGCCACGGCATATGCCTTCTGGACGAGGAGTGTCAGGGCATTATTCCTTCCGGACGCCAAGTGTCAAGGCAAATGTCGTCCGGACGACACAAGCCACGGCATCTGCCTTCCGGACGAGGAGTGTCAGGGCATTATTCCTTCCGGACGAAGAGTGTCAACGCAAATGTCCTCCGGACGACGCGCGCCACGGCATCTGCCTTCCGGACGAGGAATGTCAGGGCATTTTTCCTTCCGGACGAAGAGTGTCAACGCAAATGTCCTCCGGACGACGCGCGCCACGACATCTGCCTTCCGGACGAGGAATGTCAGGGCATTTTTCCTTCCGGACGAAGAGT
>Ga0307508_10001997_pt1 | contig 22249 bp, 18 predicted proteins | sample 9_EM_MG_FD_203089 | JGI IMG/M metagenome (GOLD analysis project Ga0307508, IMG submission 203089) | Populus trichocarpa ectomycorrhiza microbial communities from riparian zone in the Pacific Northwest, United States - 9_EM | ecosystem: Host-associated > Plants > Roots > Unclassified | place...
GCGCGGCGCGGTTCAGGATGTCGATGACGCTGCCGTAGAGGTGGCCGCCGCGCCACTGCAGCTGCCAGAAGCCGGGGTTGAAGATGGCGTTGACGGCGAGCAGCAGCACCAGTGTGGCGAACGGCCAAAGCAAACGATGACGCGCGAGGCGTTGCATCAGGGGCGGCATCAGGCCTCCGCCGCGATCAGGTGATAGACCGCTTGCTCGGAGCTGTTGCCCGGCAGCTCGCCGACCTTGCTGCGGTCGCGCATCACGACGATGCGGTCGGAGACGCGCACGACCTCGTCCATCTCGGACGAGATGAACAGCACGGCCAGGCCGCGGCGCGCGAGCGCCAGGATCTCGTTCATGATTTCCTGCTTGGCGGCGACATCGATGCCGCGCGTCGGTTCGTCCAGGATCAGCAGCTGCGGCTCGGTCGCGAGCCAGCGTGCGAGCACGACCTTTTGCTGGTTGCCGCCCGACAGCAGCGCGATCGGCGTGTCGATGTCGGCGGTCTTGATGCCGAGCGCCTTCACGAAGCGGTCGGCGATCTCCTTCTGGCGCGCCTGCGGCAGGTACTTCCAGATGCCCAGCCGTGCCTGCAGTGCGAGCGCGATGTTCTCGCGCACCGACAGGTCGGCGACGATGCCCTCGACCTTGCGTTCTTCGGGGCACATCGCGAGGCCGTGGCGGATCGCCTGTGCCGGGGTGTCGAAGTGCACGCGCGTGCCGGCCACCACCAGCTCGCCGCTGTCGCTGCGGTCCAGGCCGAACAGCAGCCGCGCAAGCTCGGTGCGGCCCGAGCCGAGCAGGCCGCCGACGCCGACGACCTCGCCGCGGCGCAAGTCCACGTCGACCGGGTTCAACTGCCCGCGCCGGCCGAAGCCGCGCGCCTCGAGCAGGGCCGGGCCGGTGGCGGCGCGCGCCTGCTCGTTGCGGCCGGCTGCCGCGCTGAGCTCGCGGCCAACCATCGCGGTGATCAGTGCCGCCGGCGGCAGATCGGCCTTCAGGTATTCACCGACCAGCTCGCCGTTGCGCAGCACGGTGATGCGGTCCGAGATCGCGACCATCTGCGCCAGAAAATGGGTGACGAACAAGATCGCCATGCCTTCGTCGCGCAACTGGCGCATTACCGCGAACAGGCGCTCGACCTCTTGCTCGTCGAGGCTGGACGTGGGCTCGTCGAGGATCAGCACCTTGGCCTCGACGCTGAGCGCGCGCGCGATCGCGACCATCTGCTGCACCGCGACGGGGTAGCTCGACAGCAGCCGCGTCACGTCGATGGCCAGGTTCAATCGGGCAAGCAGCGCACGCGCGTCGAGCTGCATGCGCGCCCAGTCGATGCGCCACAGGCCGGCCGCGCGCTTGCGCGGGTAGCGGCCGGCGAAGATGTTCTCGGCCACCGACAGGTTGGGGCAGAGGTTCACCTCTTGATAAACGGTGCTGATGCCCAGCCGCTGCGCCGCGGCCGGCGAGCTCGGGTGGATCGCTTCGCCGTTCAGCGTCAACTCGCCGGCGTCGGCCGGGTACACGCCGGTCAACACCTTGATCAGCGTCGACTTGCCGGCGCCGTTCTGCCCCATCAGCGCGTGGACTTCGCCGGCGAACAGGCGAAAGTCCACGCCCGACAAGGCGAGGACACCCGTGAAGCGGCGCGTGAGGCCGCGCGCTTCGAGGACGATTTCTGAGCTCAAGTGAGATCAGCGCGTGAGTGAGAGCTCAGTACTTGCGGCTCGGGAACTCTTTGGCCGCCACTTCCATCGGGAACACGCCTTCCTGTGTGACGATGCGCTTGGGCAGCGTCTTGCCGGCCTTCAGGTCTTTCACGGCCTGCATCAGCTGCGGCCCGAGCAGCGGGCTGCACTCGACGCTGACGTTGAGCTTGCCGGCGATCATCGCCTCGAACGCGCCCTTCACGGCGTCGATCGAGATGATGGTGATGTCCTTCGCGGGCTTCATGCCGGCTTCTTCGATGGCCTGGATCGCGCCGATCGCCATGTCGTCGTTGTGCGCGTAGAGCACGTTGATCTTCTTGCCTTCAGCCTTCAGGAAGGCTTCCATCACTTCCTTGCCCTTGGCACGCGTGAAGTCGCCGGTCTGCGAGCGGATGATCTTGAACTTCGGGTCGGCGCTGATGATTTCTTCGAAGCCCTTCTTGCGGTCGATCGCCGGCGCCGAGCCGACCGTGCCCTGCAGCTCGACGATGTTGACCGGCGTGGTCGTGCCTTTCATCTTCTCGACCAGCCAGCGCCCGGCGCGGCGGCCTTCTTCGACGAAGTCCGAGCCCATGAAGCTGACCCACAGGCTGTCGTCCTTCTCGTTGACGGCGCGGTCCGACAGGATCACCGGGATCTTCGCGGCCTTGGCCTCTTGCAGCACCGTGCCCCAGCCGGATTCGACGACCGGCGAGAACGCGATCACGTCGACCTTCTGCGCGATGAAAGCGCGGATCGCCTTGATCTGGTTCTCCTGCTTCTGCTGCGCGTCGGAGAACTTGAGCTCGATGCCGGCCTCTTTGGCCGACGACTTGATCGACTCGGTGTTGGCGGTGCGCCATTCGCTCTCGGCGCCGACTTGCGAGAAGCCGAGCACGATCTTGCCCTGCGCAAAGGCCGCAGGGATCGGCAGGCCGGCGGCGATCAGGGCCGCGATGACGGTACGTCGTTGGGTATTCATGGGCTTGTCTCCTCTTCGGGTGGTTTGTTTCAGTCGGTGCTGAAGCGATGCACGGTCGTGCTCTGGAACGTCTCGCCGGGCCGCAGCACGGTGGACGGGAATTCGGGTCGGTTCGGGCTGTCGGGGAAGTGCTGCGTCTCGAGGCACACGCCATCGCCCTGGCGGTAGGCCTGGCCGTTCGAGCCGCGCAGCCGGCCGTCGAGAAAGTTGCCGGAATAGAACTGGATGCCGGGCTCGGTCGTCGCGATGTCCATCACCCGGCCCGACGCCGGGTCGGCCAGGCGCGCGGCATGAACCAGCCCGCCGGCGCCGTTGCGGTCGAGTACGAAGCAGTGGTCGATGCCGCGCGCCAGCAGCATTTGCGGCGCGCCGCTGCGTATGCGGTCGGCGATGCGTGTCGGCCGGCGGAAGTCGAACGGCGTGTCGTCGACCTCGATGATGTCGACCGGGATCAGCGCTGCATCGACGCTCAGGAACAGGCTCGCGTCGAGCGTCAGCAGCTGGTCGAGCGCGCTGCCTTCGCCGGCCAGGTTGTAGTAGCCGTGATGTGTGAGGTTCACGACGGTCGCGCGGCTCGTCGTCGCGCGGTAGTCGATGCGCCACTCGTTGGCCGGCGTCAGCGTGTAGCGCACGGCCACGTCGAGCCGGCCGGGGTAGCCGTTGTCGCCGTCTTCGCTGGTGAGCGTGAGCTCGAGTGCCACGCTGCCATCGGCCTGCGCCGGCAGCGGCTCGATCGCCCACCAGCGCTTGCCGAAGCCGCTGGTGCCGCCGTGCAGGGCATGCGCGCCGTCGTTCAGCGTGAGCTGGTAGGGCTCGCCGTCCAGCGTGAAGCGGCCGCCCTTGATGCGGTTGCCGTAGCGGCCGACCAGCGTGCCGAAGTTCGGGTTGCGCTCGATGTAATCATCGAGCTCGTTGAAGCCGAGCACGACATTGGCGCTGCGCCCGTCGCGGTCCGGGCAGTGCAGCGCCGTGACGATGCCACCGTAGTTGATTGCGCGCAACACGAGCCCGCGCCCGTTGTCCAGCGTGTATTCGTGGACCGCGCGGCCGTCCGGTAGATGGCCGTAAGGCCTCACCGCGGCCATCGGTTCAGATCCAGCCGCCATCGACGACGAAGTCCTGCGCGGTGCACATCGCGCTGTCGTCGGCAGCGAGGAACAGCGCCATGCGCGCGATGTGCTCGGGCAGCAGCGGCTGGTTGATGCACTGGCCGCGCGCGATCTCCTCGCGGCCTTTGTCGTCGAGCCAGAGGCGGACCTGCTTCTCCGTCATCACCCAGCCCGGCACCAAGGCGTTGACGCGGATCAGGAAGGGCCCCAGGTCGCGCGCCAAGCTGCGTGTCAGCCCCTGCACCGCGGCCTTCGAGGTGGCGTAGACCGGCAGGTTGCTTTGCTTGAGCTTCCAGCTGACCGAGCCGAAGTTGATGATGGAACCGCCGCCGGCCGCCTTCATGTCGGCAGCGACGTTCTTCGCGGCGAAGAACTGGTGCTTCAGGTTCACCGCGATGCTGGCGTCCCAGCTGTCGGACGTGGTCTCTTCGATCGTGTGGCGCTTGTCGTTCGCGGCGTTGTTCAGCAGCGCCGTGATGGCGCCGATGCGGCCGCGGATCGCGGCTATCGCGCGGTCGAGTGCGTCGATGTCGGTCAGGTCGGCGGCGACGAAGACCGGCGCGTGGCGCGCGCCTTCGAGCTTGGCGGCGAGGGCCTGGCCGGCCGCCGCGTCGATGTCGATGAAGCCGACGCGCGCGCCCTGCGCGACAAAGCTCTCGACCAGCGTCGCACCGATGCCGGTGGCGCCGCCGGTGATCAGCACACCGCGATCCTGCAGGCTGGGGTAGTGGGCAAAAGAGGTCATCGGAATGTCTGGGCCTTCGGTCAATAAGGTCATACTAAAAGACGGGCTATTGACTTATGAGAGGGAAAACACTCACTGGTAATGAGTTAAAGCCATACTTTATTATTCGACCGCACTCAGCCTCAGACGCCTTCATGCCCAGCTCCCGACCTCCGCTCCGATCTACCGCCTGGTTTGGCACGGCCGACAAGAACGGCTTCATGTACCGCAGCTGGATGAAGAACCAGGGCATCCCGGACCACGAGTTCCAGGGCAAGCCCATCATCGGCATCTGCAACACCTGGTCCGAGCTGACGCCGTGCAACGCGCACTTCCGCCAGCTCGCCGAGCGCGTGCGGCGTGGGGTGTTCGAGGCCGGCGGCTACCCGGTCGAGTTCCCGGTGTTCAGCAACGGCGAATCGAACCTGCGGCCGACCGCGATGTTCACGCGCAACCTCGCGAGCATGGACGTCGAAGAGGCGATCCGCGGCAACCCGATCGACGCGGTCGTGCTAATGGTCGGCTGCGACAAGACCACGCCGGCGCTGCTGATGGGCGCGGCGAGCTGCGACGTGCCGGCGATCTGCGTGACCGGCGGGCCGATGCTCAACGGCAAGCACGGCGGGAAGGACATCGGCTCGGGCACTGCGGTGTGGCAGCTCTCGGAGCAGGTCAAGGCCGGCACGATCACGCTGCACGAATTCATGTCGGCCGAGTCCGGCATGTCGCGCTCGGCCGGCACCTGCAACACCATGGGCACGGCCTCGACGATGGCGTGCATGGCCGAGTCGCTCGGTGTCTCGTTGCCGCACAACGCGGCGATCCCGGCGGTCGATGCGCGGCGCTCGGTGCTCGCGCACATGTCGGGCATGCGCATCGTGCAGATGGCGCTCGAGGGCCTCACGCTGTCGAAGATCCTGACGCGCGAGGCATTCGAGAACGCGATCCGCACCAACGCTGCGATCGGCGGCTCGACCAACGCGGTGATCCACCTGAAGGCGATCGCCGGCCGCATGGGCGTGCCGCTAGCCCTCGAAGACTGGACGCGTGTCGGCAAGGGCACGCCGACGCTGGTCGACCTGATGCCCTCGGGCCGCTTCCTGATGGAAGAGTTCTATTACGCCGGCGGCCTGCCCGCGGTGCTGCGCCGCCTCGGCGAGGCCGGCCTGCTGCCGCACCCGGACGCGCTCACCGCCAACGGCCACAGCCTCTGGGACAACGTCAAGGACGCGCCGATGCTCAACGACGAGGTCATCCGCCCGCTGACCAAGCCGCTGGTCGCCGACGGCGGCATCTGCGTGCTGCGCGGCAACCTCGCGCCGAACGGCGCGGTGCTCAAGCCCTCGGCCGCCACCGCGTCGCTGCTGCAGCACCGCGGCCGCGCGGTCGTGTTCGAGAGCCTCACCGACTACAAGGCGCGCATCAACGACCCGGCGCTCGAGGTCGACAAGGACTCGGTGCTGGTGCTGAAGAACTGCGGCCCGCGCGGCTACCCCGGCATGGCCGAGGTCGGCAACATGGGCCTGCCGCCCAAGCTGCTCGCGCAAGGCGTGACCGACATGGTGCGCATCAGCGATGCGCGCATGAGCGGCACCGCGTATGGCACCGTGGTGCTGCACGTCGCGCCCGAGGCGCGTGCCGGCGGGCCGCTCGCGGTCGTGCAAGAGGGCGACTGGATCGAGCTCGACTGCGCGGCGGGCCGGCTGCACCTCGATATCAGCGACGCCGAACTGCAAACACGCCTGGCCGCCTGGGCCGCCGCCAAGACCGCCGACCCGGCCGACGGCGCCGGCTACCGCAAGCTCTATGTCGAGCACGTGCTGCAGGCCGACGAGGGCTGCGACTTCGACTTCCTGGTCGGCTGCCGCGGCGCGGCCGTGCCGCCCCATTCGCACTGAACCCGGATCGTCGCCATGAGCACCACCGCCCGCTACCGCGGCGTCTTCCCCGTCGCCCCGACCACGTTCACCGAATCGGGTGAGCTCGACCTGGCGAGCCAGAAGCGCTGCATCGACTTCATGATCGATGCCGGCTCGAACGGCCTGTGCATCCTCGCCAACTTCTCCGAGCAGTTCGTGCTCGGCGACGACGAGCGCGAGCTGCTGACCCAAACCATCCTCGAGCACGTCGCCGGCCGCGTGCCGGTGATCGTGACGACCACGCACTTCAGCACGCGCATGTGCGTCGAGCGCAGCCGCCGTGCGCAGGCCATGGGCGCGGCGATGGTGATGGTGATGCCGCCGTATCACGGCGCGACGATCCGCGTGCCCGAGACGCAGACCTACGAGTTCTTCGCGGCGCTGTCCGACGCGGTCGACATTCCGATCATGGTCCAGGACGCACCCGTCAGCGGCACGGTGCTGAGCGCGCCGTTCCTCGCGCGCATGGCCAAGGAGATCGAGCACGTCGCGTACTTCAAGATCGAGACGCCCGGCGCCGCGTCGAAGCTGCGCGAGCTGATCCGCCTCGGCGGCGACGCGATCGAAGGCCCGTGGGACGGCGAAGAAGCGATCACGCTGCTGCCCGACTTCGATGCCGGCGCGACCGGTGCGATGACCGGCGGCGGCTTCCCCGACGGCATTCGCCGCATCGTCGACGCGTATGCCACGGGCCGCCGCGAAGAAGCGATCAGTGAATACACGCGTTGGCTGCCGCTGATCAATTGCGAGAATCGCCAGGGTGGCCTGCTGTCGGCCAAGGCGTTGATGCGCGAGGGTGGCGTGATCGCCTGTGAGGCACCACGTCATCCGTTCCCTGCAATGCACCCTGCGACGCGCGCCGGGCTGATCGAGACCGCGCGCCGGCTCGACCCGCTGGTGTTGCGTTGGGGGCGCTGAGCTCACCTACCCGTTTCAACCAGGAGACAGACAACATGAAATTCGTCAACAAGATCCTCATCGGCATGGCCACCACGGCGCTGCTGTTCGGCGGCCCGGCCAGCGCCCAGGACAAGGGCACGGTCGGCGTGTCGATGCCGACCAAGTCATCGGCGCGCTGGATCTCCGACGGCGACAGCATGGTCAAGACGCTGAAGGACAAGGGCTACAAGGCCGACCTGCAGTACGCCGAGGACGACATCCCGAACCAGCTCGCGCAGATCGAGAACATGATCACCAAGAAGGTCAAGGTGCTCGTGATCGCCGCGATCGACGGCACGACGCTGTCGAACGCGCTGCAAAAGGCCGCCGACAACGGCATCAAGGTCATCGCCTACGACCGCCTGATCAAGGGCTCGAAGAACGTCGACTACTACGCCACGTTCGACAACTTCCAGGTCGGCGTGCTGCAGGCCGGCTCGATCGTCGACAAGCTCGGCCTGAAGCAGGGCAAGGGCCCGTTCAACATCGAACTCTTCGGCGGCTCGCCGGACGACAACAACGCGTTCTTCTTCTACGACGGCGCGATGTCGGTGCTCAAGCCCTACATCGACAGCGGCAAGCTGGTGGTGCGCAGCAAGCAGATGGGCATGGACAAGGTCGGCACGCTGCGCTGGGACGGCGCGGTCGCGCAAGCCCGCATGGACAACCTGCTGAGCGCGTTCTACGGCAACGCCCGCGTCGACGCGGTGCTGTCGCCGTACGACGGCCTGTCGATCGGCATCCTGTCGTCGCTGAAGGGCGTCGGCTACGGCACGCCGAAGCAGCCTATTCCCGTCGTCTCGGGCCAGGATGCCGAAGTGGCGTCGGTCAAGTCGATGCTGCGCGGCGAGCAAAGCTCGACGGTCTTCAAGGACACCCGTGAACTCGCGAAGGTCACCGTGACGATGATCGACGAGATGCTCAGCGGCAAGAAGGTCACCATCAACGACACCAAGACCTACAACAACGGCGTCAAGGTCGTGCCCTCGTACCTGCTGAAGCCGGTCAGCGTCGACGTGTCGAACTGGAAGCCGGTCCTGATCGACAGCGGCTACTACAAGGAATCGCAGATCAAGTAACTCGAGTGCCCCGATGAATTTATTGGAGATGCGGGGCATCACGAAGCGCTTTCACGGGGTGACGGCGCTGAGTGATGTGACCCTGGCGGTGCGCGCCGGCGAGATCCATGCCGTCGTCGGCGAGAACGGCGCCGGCAAGTCGACCTTGATGAAGGTGCTCAGCGGCGTGTTCCCGCACGGCGAGTACGACGGCGAGATTCACTTCGAGGGCAGCGAGCGGCAGTTTCGCGGCATCCACGACAGCGAGAAGGCCGGCATCATCATCATCCACCAGGAGCTCGCGCTGGTGCCGCTGCTGTCGATCGCCGAGAACATCTTCCTCGGCAACGAGCCGGCGCGGCTCGGCGTGATCGACTGGTTCTCCGCGTATGCGAAGACGCAGGCGCTGCTGCGCAAGGTCGGGCTCAACGAACGGCCGAGCACGCTGATCACCGACATCGGCGTCGGCAAGCAGCAGCTCGTCGAGATCGCGAAGGCCTTGTCCAAAGAGGTCAAGCTGCTGATCCTCGACGAGCCGACCGCGAGCCTGAACGAGGTCGACAGCGACGCGCTGCTCGCGCTGCTGCTCGACCTGAAGGCGCACGGCATCGCCTGCATCCTGATCTCGCACAAGCTCAACGAAGTGGCGAAGGTGGCCGACACGATCACCGTGATCCGCGACGGCAGCACGGTGCGCAGCTTCGACTGCCGCAGCGAGACGGTGAGCGAGGACCAGGTCATCCAGGCGATGGTCGGGCGCAAGCTCGAAGACCGCTACCCGAAGCGCACGCCGCAGATCGGCGAGACGGTGTTCGAGATCAAGGACTGGCGCGTGCACCACCCGGAGCACGCCGACCGGCTCATGATCAAGGGTGTGAACCTGCATGCGCGGCGCGGCGAGATCGTCGGCATCGCCGGGCTGATGGGCGCCGGGCGCACCGAACTCGCGATGAGCGTGTTCGGGCGCTCGTACGGCCGCAAGATCAGCGGCCAGGTGATGCTCAATGGCCGCGAGGTCGATGTGAGCACGATCCAGAAGGCGGTCGCGAACGGCATCGCCTACGTCACCGAAGACCGCAAGGGCTACGGGCTGGTGCTGAACGAAGACATCCAGCGCAACGTCACGCTCGCGAATCTGGGCGGCGTGTCGAGCGCGACGGTGATCGACGACGGGCGCGAATTCAAGGTCGCGAACGACTACAAGCAGAAGCTGCGCATCCGCTGCTCGAACGTGTTCCAGCAGGTCGTGAACCTGTCGGGCGGCAACCAGCAGAAGGTCGTGCTCGCGAAGTGGCTGTTCGCGAACCCCGAGCTGCTGATCCTCGACGAGCCGACGCGCGGCATCGATGTCGGCGCCAAGTTCGAGATCTACACGCTGATGGCCGAGCTCGCGGCCGCCGGCAAATGCGTCGTGATGATTTCGTCGGAGATGCCCGAGCTGCTCGGCATGTGCGACCGCATCTATGTGATGAATGAAGGGCGTTTCGTCGGCGAATTCACCGCCGCCGAAGCGTCGCAGGAGAAGATCATGCGTTCCATCGTGACCGCGGGGGCTGCGTGATGGCCGAGCCCACCACCGCCTCTGCTTCGGTGCCCGCCACGGCGGCATCGACCGCCGCGCACCCGTACGCCGGCTTCCTGAAGAACAACCTGCGCGAATACGGCATGCTGATGTCGCTGGTCGCGATCATGGCGTTCTTCCAGTACATGACCGACGGCACGCTGCTCGAGTCGCTGAACCTGACGAACCTGGTGCTGCAGAACAGCTACATCGTCATCATGGCGCTGGGCATGCTGCTGGTGATCGTCGCCGGGCACATCGATCTGTCGGTGGGCTCGGTGGTCGGCTTCATCGGCGCGCTCGCGGCGGTGCTGATGGTGCACTACGACTGGCATTTCGTGCCGGCGACGATCGTGTGCCTGCTCGCCGGCGCGGCCATCGGCGCGGCGCAGGGCTGGTTCGTCGCGTTCTTCCGCATCCCGTCGTTCATCGTCACGCTCGCCGGCATGCTGGTGTTCAAGGGCCTGAGCCTGGCGCTGCTGCAGGGCCAGTCGGTCGGGCCGTTCCCGCCGTCGTTCCAGCTGCTGAGCTCGGGCTTCATCCCCGACTGGCTCAACGGCGAGACGCTGCGCACGACCTCGCTGCTCGCCGGCATCGTCGTGGCCTTCGCGCTGATCGTCGCGAAGCTGCGCGAGCGCGCCAACCAGACGCGCCACGGCATGGAGGCCGAGCCCTACCCGTTCTTCATCGGCAAGAACCTCGTGTTCGCCGCGATCATCATCGCGTTCAGCTGGAAGCTCGCGTCATACAAGGGTCTGCCGAATGTGCTGATCATCATGACGCTGCTGATGCTGTTCTACGACTTCGTCACCACGCGCACCACCACCGGCCGGCGCATCTACGCGCTCGGCGGCAACGAGAAGGCGGCTCGCTTGTCGGGCGTGAAGACGCAGTGGCTGTCGTTCTACACCTTCGTCAACATGGGCGTGCTCGCCGCGGTGGCCGGCCTCGTGTTCGCGGCGCGGCTCAACACCGCGACGCCGAAGGCCGGCACCGGCTTCGAGCTCGACGTGATCGCCGCGTGCTTCATCGGCGGCGCATCGGCCTCGGGCGGCGTCGGCAAGGTGCTGGGCGCGGTGATCGGCGCGTTCGTGATGGGCGTGATGAACAACGGCATGTCGATCCTGGGCATCGGCATCGACTACCAGCAGGTCATCAAGGGCTTGGTGCTGCTGGCCGCCGTGTTCGTCGACGTCTACAACAAGAGCAAGAGCTGAGCTGTACCGACCGATGAACGCCGCGCAGGGCCACCGCGACTACCGGCACCCGCCGGAGCGCAAGAGCATGCATGCGCGCATCGTGCGCGACATGGGCATGCGCATCGTCGCGGGCGAGTTCAAGCCGGGCGACCGGCTACCCGCCGAGGCCGTGCTGCTGGCCGAGTACGAGGTCAGCCGCCCGGTCTTGCGCGAGGCCACGCGCGTGCTCGTCGCGAAGGGCCTGGTGCTGTCGCGGCAACGCGCCGGTGCGACGGTGCGGCCGCGCAGCGAGTGGCATCTGCTCGACCCCGACGTGCTGTACTGGCTGATCCAGACCCAGCCGCCGCCGGTGTTTGTCGAGACGCTGCTGACGGTGCGCCGCGTGTTCGAGCCGGCCGCTGCGGCGCTGGCGGCCAAGCTCGCGAGCGACGCCGCGCTCCAGGGCATTGCCGAGGCCTACGCAGGCATGGAGGCGGCGCGCACCGCCGACGAGATCCTCGAGCCCGACCTGGCGTTCCACCGCCGCATCGCCGAGGCCACCAACAACGACTTGCTCGCCTACATCGGCAACATGCTGTCGCTGGCGCTGCGCGAGTCGATCAAGCTCAGCAGCCTGCACCCGAACACGCACGCGCTGTCGCTGCCGCGGCACAAGGCGATCCTGACCGCGCTGCTGAACCGCGACCCGTTCGCGGCGCAACAGGCCACACTGGTGCAGCTGCAGGAAACGCGCGTGGATCTGAGCGAAGTGCTCGAGTCCAGCAGCGGCTTGATCTAGCCGCCGAACATCGAGGCCGGCAACCCGGCCTCGTCCAGCTCGAATGCGAACAGGCCACCGGCCAGCGGCTGCGCGGCGAGCTGCTCGGCCGACAAGCCCGAGCGCGCGCTCGTGATGAACAAGGTGCGCAGCCCGGGCCCGCCAAACGCGCAGTTCGTGATGTGATCGGTCGGCAGTGCGATGCGGCCGAGCTCGGCGCCGCTGACCGGGTCGTGGCAGCTGACGCACGCGCCGCCCCAGTGCGCGAGCCACAGGCGGCCGGCGGCGTCGGTCGTCATGCCATCGGGAAGGCCGTCGCCGCGCGCGAGCCGCAGCCATTCGCGCTGGTTCGCGAGCGCGCCGGTGCCTGCGTCGAAATCGAACGCGTGGATGCGGCCGCGGACGGTGTCGTTGAAGTACATCGTGCGCTCGTCGAGCGACCAGGTCGGGCCGTTGGTCACCGCGAAACCCATCTCGTGGCGCGTGCAGCGGCCATCCGGGTCGTAGCGGTACAGCGCGCCGCTGCGGGCTTCGCACGCGAAGTCCATCGTGCCGCCCCAGAAGCGGCCGCGGCGGTCGCACTTGCCGTCGTTGAAGCGGTTGCTCGCGGGCTCTTCGGGCGGCTGGTGCAGATAGCGCGGCAGCGCGTCGGGCGCGTCGGGGTCGAACAGCGCGTAGCCGCGGCGCAGCGTCACGATCAGCCCCTTTGCATCGCGCCGTTCGGCGACGGCCGAGATCTCTTCGTCGAAGGCCCAGCTGTCGCGTGCGCCATCGGCCGGCCGATAGCGATGCAGCCGGCATTCGAGGATGTCGACCCACCACAGCGCGTGCGTGCGCGCCGACCAGCAGGTGCCTTCGCCGAGCGTGGCGTTGGCGTCCCAGACGCAGCGCAGCGGGCTGCGCTGCGTTGGCATCGAGAGAGAGGAGGTGGGGTTCAAGGTGATCCTTCGATGGCAAGCGATGACCGCCCGCCCATTCTGGATCAAAGCTCGAACCTCACCTCACTTGTCGCTGGCCGCGAGCTCGCGCGCTTTCATCGAGCTCATCAAGGTCAGCAGCGTCGTGAACGCGTTCGCGTCGCTGCCGTTGCCGCCGAGCTGAATCTGCGGCACCAGCGGCACCTTCGCGGTCTCGAAGGCCTCGGCCAGGCGCAGCATCACGGTCTGCATCAGCTGCTTGTCGGCGCCTTCGCCCTCGAGCGCATCCGACTTCGCCTTGATCGCCGCGGCCTCGGCCTCGCCGATCGCCTGGATCGCCGATGCGCGGCCTGCGCCTTCGTTCTCTTGCCGGAACTTGTCGGCCTGCGCGAGCAGCGAGATCTCTTCGCGGCGGCGCTCGGCGGCCTTCACCAGCGCCGCGCCGTTGTTGTCCTTGATCGAGATGTCGACCAGCGATGCGGTGAGCTCGGCCTGCTTCTGCGCGCGCTTCTCGGCCTCGTTCAGCTCGCGCTGCTTGTCGGCCGCGATCTGCTTCTGCGCGAAGGTCTCGACCTGCTCGCGCGCGATCTGGCGATCGCGCAGCTGCGACATGATGTTCTCGATCTGCGTGTCGCCGGCTTGCGGCTTGGGCGTGCCGATCAGCACCTCTTGAAACTCGAGCGAATACGCCATGAAGCGTTCGCGCATGTCGATCGAGGCACCGGCCTGCAGCTCGCTGCGCGACTGGATCAGCTCGATGAAGGTGCGCGTCTGCGAGACATTCTTGAAGTAGCTCGAGACCATCGGGTCGAGCGTCTGCTCGACCAGCTGCTTCACGTTGCCGAAGCGCTGCACCACCATCGGCGCCTTCTTGTAGTCGATGTGCACGACGACCGAGAGCGGCAGCAGCGGCTCGAACGCATCCTTCGTGATCAGCGTGATCTCTCGCAGGTTCGAGTCGAAGTTCGAGCCGCTCGAGCCCGATTGCCACATCAGCACGAAGTTGGTCGTGGGCACGAGTTCGATCTTGCCGGCGTAGGTGTTGAACGCGTACTTGCCCGGCATCATCGGGTCGCGCCAGACGCCGCGGCAGCCGGTCTCGACCAGCTCGCCGTGCGTGTAGTCGGTGCCCGACATGTCGTTGCCCTTGTGGCCGGTGTACGAGACCACGACGCCGACGAAGCCGACCGGGATCACCGTCTTCTTGATCAGCTCGACGGTCGCGAACAGGCGGTTGATGTAGTACGTGCCCTCGACCAGCACGCGCTCTTGGCGGCCGCGCCGGCCGCCGGCGGCGAGAAAGTCCTCGGGCTCCTGGAACGAGTTGTGGTCGTCGCCGACATCGGGCGCGAGCAGGTCGTCGCGCGGCAGCGCCGGGCCGTCGTGCACGGTGACGACGGCGAGCAGGTCGGACTCGACGTTGTCGGTCGCACCGCGGATCGCCACCGGCACGAACGCGCGGCGCGTGTCGAGCAGCTCGCGCATCTTGTCGTAGTAGGCGCGCTCCTGCGGGTCCATCGCCATCGAGTACGTGCCCTCTTCGGTCATCACGATGAAGAGTGCCGGGTTCACCACGTGCGTGCCTTCGCGCAGCACGCGGCGCTGCGGGCCCTTCTGGCCGCCGCCGGCGAGGAAGGCGCGCACGTCGCGGAAGTCGCTGACCTTGGCGTTGTCGGCCAGCGTCTGGCCCGACGACAGGTCGCGGCCGTCGCGTGCGAACACGTAGCCGATCTTGCCCTGCGTCACCGAGACCATGCGGCAGATGTGCACCTTGTACTGGAACGGCGCGAAGAAGTGATAGCCGCCGCGCAGCACGTCGGGCTGGAAGCCGGCTTCGCCGTTCAATGCGAGCAAGCCTGCGTGCACCGAGCCGCTGCCGCTCCAGAGTTTCTCGACCACGCCGATGCGTGAGTTGGGGATGTAGCGCACCATGCCCGAGAGGGCGACGAAGATGGCGATGGCGAGCAGCGCCAGGCCCGCCATCAAAGACAGCGACCAGAGGCCGTTGCCGAACAGTTCGTGAAACATACCGTCCTTCTTTCTTGACGTTGTGGGACACACGGCCACGCGCCGGCCGCGCGACAGCGCAGTCCAGCCCGAGGCCGACCGGCGCATCACGCACGCGAGCGAATGCCGCTCAGCGTGCGCGACGCGAGGTTCTGGGGGTACGGCGCGAGGCCGTCAGGAGAGCAGATGCCGCCGTCGCCGCGGCGGGTGCGCCGCGACTGACGTGGAGGGCAGGGGCCGAAGTCTGCCGAGGCGGGACCGGTTGGCGCGCGGGGCGCCGAGTTCGAGTGTCATACGAGGGACTCACTGTCCGCAGCCTGAAGAGGCCCGACGAACGAGATCGTGCTCCTCGTTTACCCGAAGGTCAAGCACCTGGTGCGGTGGTTGAAGCGGAACGCTGCGACAGCGTGTCGGCGCTCACGCGGCCATCGAAGGTTGCATGCACCCGCGGGCTCTGCAGCAGGCTGGCCGGCGTGACGGTCTCGCGCGTCCATGGGATCCGGCCGAAGTACCAGACGCGCCAGAAGCTCAAGCCCGCCGATGGATTGCGCTCGAGCAAGTGCGCGAATGTCTCGACCTCGCCGACCGACGTGCCGGTCGCTTCGATCAGCACCTCGCGGGCATAGCGCGAGCAGAACTGGCGGCGCGAGTGCAGGTCGAAGCCGGTGTCGTAGACGATGCCCATGTGCGCCTCGGCCGCGGTGCGAACGCGGGCGCGCTGCGCGTCGGTGAGCGGCGTGGCCAGCCGCATCACCGCGACGCGGCCGCCTTCGGAGCGCGCGACGAAGCGCGATAGATGGGTTGCCTTCGACACCGGGAAGGTGCTCTCGCCGATCAGCGGCTCGGCGCCGCGGGTGTCGATCACGACGCCGACATGGTTGGTCCAGCTGCCGGTGGCCGCCGCGACCTTGGCGAACGGCAACGCCTTGACGCGGATGAACACGAGGTCGCCGACCTGCATGTCGCGCTGCAGCGCGGTCAGTGTCGTCTGCGCGGCGGTCGGCAGCGCTGCAACGGCGAGCATCACGGCCGCGAGGGCGAGGCGCCAGCGGCGCGGGGTGGGGCGGTGGTTCATGGCGAGTTCTCCGTTGCGATGACGCGCAGCTTGCCGATGATTCGCCGGCCGGCAAAGCGGCCAGCGTGTGCGTGCCGATGCGCGCTGCCGTGCGTATCGCGATTCGATACGCGCTGCCTCTTTGCCTTCGCTCTATTCGACCGTCGCGCCCTTCGCCAGCTGGCGATAGACCTCGCTCGACACCTCGGTGAGTGCGGTGCGATCGGCCTCGGCCGAGATCGCATAGCCGAAGCGGCCATCGACCCAGTAGAAGACGTTGAGCCGGCCTTCGCGCGCGAACCGGAACGCGGTCTCGCTTTGGCCGCCGCGCGCCGCGCTGGCCGACGACGCGGGCGCGCCGATCTCGTTCGACACATAGAGCGTGAGCCGGCGCCCGGCCGCGTCGCGGTACATGAACTGCGCGACCGGCCCCTGGCCGCCGGGCAGCAGCCGGCCGCCTTCGAGCGCGTAGCCGAGTGCCTGCAGATGCGGCGGCTTCATCGGCGCGCCCATGCGCTTGGACAACCACGTCACCAGTTGGTCCTCGTGCGCCGCATCGACCTCGACCGGGCGGCGCTGCTCCGCGCTGTAGACCGCGTGCGCGACCGCCGCGCGCTGCGCGAAGCCGGCCCCGGCCAGCGTGTTGTCGGGCGACGCCGACGGCCACGCGCCACGCAGACCCCAGCCCGCGGCGGCGCTGATCAATGCGATCAAGAGGCCGGCGACCCAGCGTTGCGAATACCAGGCGGCGCGCGGCCGCGCGGCCCGCAGCACGCGCTGCGGCAAGGCCTCGTCGAGCACCGGGTCGAACAGCGCGCGCAGCTCGCGCTTCTGGTCGCGGTAGCTCTGCACGCGCTGCGCTTCGTCGGGCCGCTGCGCGAGGCTGGCCTCGATCTCGCGATGGCGCTCGGGCGTGAGCTGGCCGTCGACGAAGGCGTGCAGTTCGGCTTCAGTGATCGGGTTCATGGCGAGTGGTGGCTCATTTGACGACGGTCAGGCGCACCGGCGAGTCGCGCCCGTCCATCAGCGCGCGCAGGCGCTCGCGGCCGCGCGAGAGGCGCGACATCACGGTGCCGATCGGGATGCCGAGCGTCGTCGCGACATCGGCGTAGGCCATGTCTTCGAGTGCGACGAGCAGCACGATCTCTTTTTGCTCGATCGGCAGTTGATCGAGCGCGGCCTGCAGGTCGAGCACGGCCAGGCGCTCGCTCTGCGTCGGCGCGACTGCGAGCTCGGGCGTGTCGTCGTCGATCGGCTGCGTGGCCAGGCGCGGTCGGCGCACGCCGTCGACGTGCAGGTTGTGCATGATGCTGAAGAGCCAGCTGCGCATGTCGGCGACCCCGCGCCACAGCGCCGACTTGGCCCAGGCGCGCTCCAGTGTGTCTTGCACCAGGTCGTCGGCATCGTCGCGGTTGCCGGCGAGCGCGCGTGCGTAGCGGCGCAGGCGCGGCACCCAGGTCAGCAGCGACTCGTCAGGCGTCATTCCTTGATGATGTGCCACACATCGCGGAAGTTGTCGCCGCTGCGGTCACCGGCCTTCTGATCCGGCTTGTAGGTGTACACCGGCTTGCCCTTGTAGGCCCACTGGCGCGAGCCGTCGTCACGCGTGACGACGGTGTAGGCGCCGGTCGGCTGGTCGGTTGCCGAGGCCATCAGCGGCGGCCACAGCGCGGCGCAGGGGCCGTTGCACGCGCTCTTGCCGCTGCCGGCGGTGTCCTTGTCGAAGGTGTAGAGCGTCATGCCGCTGGGCGCGACGAGCGCGCCGTTGGACAGCATCGCCGGCGCGGCCGGCGTGGCCATGCTGCTGCAGCCGGCGGTGAACACGGCCGCGGACGCGGCGAGGCAGAGGGTCTTGAACATGGGGGCTCCGGGTGTCGATGCAGGCACGGGGTGCGCCTGTCATCGGGGTGGACGCTCCCGCGCGCCGGTTTATTCCCGCGTCGGTCAATCGAGTCAGCCCGCGTGTTGCTTGACCCAGGCCACGTACTGGTCCATCCAGCCTTGCAGAAAGGCCTTGCTGGCGGGGCCGATGTTGCCCGCGTCGTCGAACAGGCCGTCCTTGACCTGGATGAAGGCTTCGGGCTGGGCGAGCGCGGGCACGTCGAGGTAGGCCAGCACATTGCGCAGATGCTGCTGCGCCATCGCCGTGCCGCTGGTGCCGACCGACGCGCCGATCACGCCCGCCGGCTTGCCCTTCCAGGCGCTCTGGCCGTAGGGCCGCGACGCGTGATCGATCGCGTTCTTGAGCACGCCGGGCATCGAGCGGTTGTACTCGGCCGTGACGAACAGCAGCCCGTGCGACGCGGCGATCTCGCGCTTGATGCGCTTCACGCTGTCGGCCGGGTTCGCGTCGTCGTCCTGGTTGTAGAGCGGCAGGTCGCCGATGTTCAGGTGCGCGAACGAAAACTCCGGCGGGGCCAGTTGGATCAGGCCGTTGGCCAATCTGCGGTTGAACGAGTCGCGGCGCAGGCTGCCGACGATGACGGCGATCTGGAATTGAGCCATGAACGAAGACCTCGGTGGCAATGGAGCGGGCCAATATACGCGCGCCCGGTCGGCCGAGCCAGCGCCGGTTCAGGGCCGCTTCGCGAGCGGCGCCAGCAGCTGCCCGATCGGCAGCGCGATCTCGGACTTGATCTCGCGCAGCACGATGCTCGAGCGCACATGCGTGACCCCCGGCAGCTTGAAGATCGTCTCGTGCAGAAAGCGCTCGTAGTGCTTGATGTCGGGCGCGAGCACCGTCATCAGGTAGTCGGCCTGGCCGGTGGTGGCCTGGCAGCGCGCGATCTGCGGGCTCGCCGCGATGGCCTGCTCGAAGCGCTGCACCAGCTCTTCGCTGTGGTGCGTGAGGTTGACCTCGACCATCACCGTCAGGTGCAGCCCGACCATCTCGGGGTCGACCAGCGCGGTGTAGCCGCGGATCACGCCGGCCGCTTCCATGTCCTTGACGCGCTTCCAGCAGGGCGTGGGCGACAGGCCGACCGCGGCCGAGAGCTGCGCGACCGTCTGGCGCGCGTCGCGCTGGAGCTCGAGCAGGATCTTCAGGCTGTAGGTGTCGAGCACCGCCGGAAGTGAGGATGTTTCGCTTTTCGCCATTTCAGAGCTGATTTTTACCAGGATCAAGCGCTAACCATAGCGGAATTGAGAAGCACATTCTCGGAACACGGCGCAACAATTCCGACCATGACCGCGACCACCCTCGATCCTTCCGTGCGCCGGCCCGACTACCAGCTGTCGGACAACCTGTGGGCGCCGTCCGGCGCCATCTTCCTGACCGGCACGCAGGCGCTGGTGCGCTTGCTGGTGATGCAACGCGAGCGCGACGCGGCCGCGGGTTTGAACACGCAGGGCTTCATCAGCGGCTACCGCGGCTCGCCGCTGGGAATGGTCGATCAAGCGGTCTGGAAGGCCGGCAAGAAGTTCGCCGAGTCCGGCATCCGCTTCGTGCCGGCGATCAACGAAGAGCTGGCGGCGACGCAGGTGCTGGGCACGCAGCGCGTCGAGTCCGACCCCGAGCGCAGCGTCGACGGCGTGTTCGGCATGTGGTACGGCAAAGGCCCGGGCGTGGACCGCGCCGGCGATGCGATCAAGCACGGCAATGCCTACGGCTCGTCCCCGCACGGCGGCGTGCTGGTGGTCGCTGGCGACGACCACGGCTGCGTCTCGTCGTCGATGCCGCACCAGAGCGACCATGCGTTCCAAGCCTGGCAGATGCCGATCGTGTCGCCGGCCAATGTTGCCGAGATGCTGAGCTTCGGCCTGTACGGCTGGGCCTTGTCGCGCTACTCGGGCGCGTGGGTCGGGTTCACGGCCTTGTCCGAAGTGGTCGAGAGCGCTGGCACGGTGGACCTGGACGCGGTACTCGCGCAGGCCGATGCCTGGGTCGATGGCGACAGCGTGCGCGAGCGCACCGGCCACCAGGCGCCGGCCGATGGGCTGCACTACCGCTGGCCCGATCTGCCGTCTCTGCGCATCGAATCGCGCCTGGCCGACAAGCTCGCCGCGGTGGCCGCGTTTGCGCGTGTCAATTCGATCGACCACGAGGTGATCACGAGCCCGAGCGCTTCGGTCGGCATCGTCACCTGCGGCAAGGCGCACCTCGACCTGATGGAGGTGCTGCGCCGGCTGCAGATCACGCCCGAGATGCTCGCGGCGGCCGGCGTGCGGCTCTACAAGGTCGGCTTGAGCTTCCCGCTCGAGACGACGCGGATGCGGGCGTTCGCGCAAGGCCTGAGCGAGATCCTCGTGATCGAAGAGAAGGGTGCGATCGTCGAGACGCAGCTGCGCGACCTGTTCTACAACGCGCCGGCGGACGCGCGACCGGTGCTGATCGGCAAGCACGACCGGAGCGGCGCGCCGCTCGTGTCGGCGCTCGGCGAGCTGCGCCCGTCGCGCCTGATCGAGCTGGTCGCGCACTGGCTCGCGGTGCACTTCCCCGGCAACGCCGCGCTCGGCGATCACCTGCAGCACGTGCGCGACTTCACGCCGCCGAATCTGCTCGCGAATGCCTCGGACAGCGTCAAGCGCGTGCCGTATTTCTGCGCCGGCTGCCCGCACAACACCAGCACCAAGGTGCCCGAGGGCTCGAGCGCGCGCGCCGGCATCGGCTGCCACTTCATGGCGAACTGGATGGATCGCAGCACCGCCGGGCTGATCCAGATGGGCGGCGAGGGCGTGGACTGGATCTCGCACGCGATGTTCACGAAGATGCCGCATGTGTTCCAGAACCTCGGCGACGGCACCTACTACCACTCGGGCTATCTGGCGATCCGCCAGGCCGTCGCGGCGAAGGCGACGATCACGTACAAGATCCTCTACAACGACGCGGTCGCGATGACCGGCGGCCAGCCGGTCGACGGCGTGATCAGCGTCGACCGGATCGCGCGCCAGGTCGAGAGCGAAGGCGTGAAGCAGGTCGTCGTCGTCAGCGACGACATCGGCAAGTACGACACGATCAAGAGCCGTTTTCCCGCGGGCACCGAGTTCCACGACCGCACCGAGCTCGACGCGGTGCAGCGCCGCTTGCGCGAGGTGCCCGGCGTCACGGTGCTGATCTACGAGCAGACCTGCGCGGCCGAGAAGCGGCGCCGGCGCAAGAAGGGCGAGCTCGTCGATCCGCCGAAGCGCTTGCTGATCAACGAAGCGGTGTGCGAAGGCTGCGGCGACTGCACGGTGCAGAGCAACTGCGTCGCGGTGCTGCCGCACGAGACACCGATGGGCCGCAAGCGCAAGATCGACCAGACCGCGTGCAACAAGGACTACTCCTGCGAGAAGGGCTTCTGCCCGAGCTTCGTCGGTGTGACCGGCGGCAAACTGCGCAAGAAGAGCGGGGCGCTGTCGGCGGGCAAGGCCGCGTTCCTCGCGCGCGTGGCCGCGCTGCCTTTGCCGCAGGCGCATGCGTGGGACGGCCCATGGGACCTGCTCGTGACCGGCGTCGGCGGCACCGGCGTCGTGACCGTCGGCGCGGTGATCGCGATGGCCGCGCACCTCGAGGGCAAGAGTGCCAGCGTGCTCGACTTCATGGGCTTCGCGCAGAAGGGCGGCTCGGTGCTGAGCTTCGTGCGCCTCGCCGACCTGCCCGAACGCCTGAACCAAGTGCGCATCGATACCCAGCAGGCCGATGCGGTGCTGGCCTGCGACATGGTCGTCGCCGCGTCGCCCGAGGCGCTGCAGACGGTACGCCATGGCCGCACCCGCATCGTCACCAACGTGCACGAGATCCCGGTCGCCGAATCGCTGAAGAACCCGGACGCCGACCTGAAGACCGACGCGCTGCTCGCGAAGATGCGCTTTGCGGCGGGGGACGACTTCGTCGAGACCTTCGACGCGCAATCGCTGGCCGAAGAATTTCTCGGCGACACCGTCACCGCGAACATCCTCGCGATGGGCTATGCGTGGCAGCGCGGGCTCGTGCCGATCGGTCTGGCCGCGATGCAGCGCGCGATCGAGCTGAACGGGGTCGCGGCCGAGAGCAACCTGCTGTCGTTCGCACTGGGCCGGCTCGCGGCCGGCAACCCGTCGGCGCTGCGCGAAGAGGCGACGACCAAGGCAGACGACGACACGCTCGAAGGCCTGATCGCGCGCGGCGTCGCGCACCTCACGGGTTACCAGAACGCGGCGTGGGCGCGGCGTTTCGAGGCCGCGGTGCGGCGCGCGCAGCAAGCCGAGCAGGCTTGCGCAGGCAGCGACGCGTCGCTACCGCTGACGCGGGCGGTGGCGCGCAGCCTGATGAAACTGATGTCGTACAAGGACGAGTACGAGGTCGCGCGCCTGTACACCGATGGCAGCTTTGCGCGTCAGCTCGCGGACCAGTTCGAAGGCGACGTGAAGCTCGAGTTCCACATGG